>Ga0116159_1000055_pt1 | contig 116712 bp, 106 predicted proteins | sample AD_JPNAS1_MetaG_FD_89878 | JGI IMG/M metagenome (GOLD analysis project Ga0116159, IMG submission 89878) | Active sludge microbial communities of municipal wastewater-treating anaerobic digesters from Japan - AD_JPNAS1_MetaG | ecosystem: Engineered > Bioreactor > Anaerobic > Digestate | place...
ATATACGAACTCCTCGCCTTCGTGATGATACTCGACACCCTTGTGGTCGGTCTGGGGATCGATGGTGACCCGGTAGGCCCGCAGGTGCTTCTCCTCACCCGGCCTGGTCAGGGGTGAGTACGCGTAGGATGCGACCCGCTTCTTATGGCTCTTCGCACGCCTCTTCTTCGCATCGGCCTCCTTCTCCTGGCCAGCCTGGAGACGCTCGATGTCCACCTTGAAGGTCCGCCCCAGCTGAAGCACCAGGGCCACGGGGGGAGCGATCCTGCCTTCCTCCACATCCTCGAGCACATCGACGGGATAGCCTGTCTGGCGGGAAAGGGCATCCAGAGTGAGCCCCTTTTCCTCGCGCAGTGATCTGATTCTCTTGCCGAAGGGTTGTTCCGCTTTTCTGCTCACGCACACCTCCTCTTCGATACGTGCTGTCGCCGACATCCTCTCACTCGCGGCGTGCCGTGCCGCCTGCATGGAGAAAATCCATTCCCGCCGGGGGCGGAAAGCAAAGCCCGGTAAACCAGGGCTGTTCGCTATCTATATCAGCAACTTCGCAGAGAAAAAAGGGGAAAGAGGAAACAAGCTTGCCTCTCTCACGGAATGAACCACGTCCCGGACACAGTGGCGGCGGGAAAGCCCTTCTCTTGAAAATCGACTCGCCTGCTCTATTCTTCCTTCTTGGAGACCGGCCGAGGCGCAGGTACGCACCCGGCTGCGGATTACTTTCGAGGAGGGACTGCCGTGGATGCGAGACATATCACGATGGCAAATATTGCCCGTCATGTCCTGCGAAGTCTCGGGCTGGTGATAGGGGCTGGCCTTCTGGTGATAGCCCTCTCATCTCCGGTGGAGGCTGCACTTCCAGGTACGAACACGTCGTTTTCCCGCCACTGAACACCTTCCATCACATGCCCGCCCGGAATTCCGCATGAAGCGCATAGGCGCCGGCGGCTGTCCGCCGGTGGACTGACAACCTTTGCCTGCTCACGATCCAGTCTGTACGAGCGATCTTCATGAGGGCGTCCCGCACAGGAGAAAACCACCGGCGCTTCTTTTTCCCGGACTTCTGTGCTAAATACGGGCAATCAGTAAAAAATCAGCGTAATCGCACCGAAGGAAAGACGGCAATGATATCATCGAGCGTGCTCGGCATCATCCTTGCCCTCGCGTCCACCGCATCGTGGGGCTCAGGGGACTTCAGCGGGGGCTTCGCCACGCGGTCGCAGAACCAGTTCAGGGTTCTCTTTCTCACGGCCATCCCCGGCATCGTAATCCTTGCCCTGATCGCACTGACAGCCGGCGAACCTGTCCCTTCCACGAAAAATATCGCATGGGCACTGGCCGCAGGGCTTGCCGGGGCCATGGGGACCGTTTCGCTCTACCGGGGCCTTTCCACGGGAAGCGCTGCCACGGTGGCTCCCGCTGCAGGCGTGATCGGCGCGGGCCTCCCCGTCGCATTCAGCATCTTCTTCATCGGGGCGCCCGGCGTTCTGAAGCTGGCAGGGTTCGCGGTCGCCATTGCAGGCATCTGGCTGGTATCGCGTCCTGACGGAGGGTTTGTCCCTTCGGACAGGGACGGGCTCATGAACGCGGTCCTTGCCGGGACCGGCTTCGGGCTATTCTTCATTCTCATCGCTCAGGTCGAGCAGGGGCTGGTGTTTGGACCTCTGGTGTGCTCCAAGACCGCTGCGCTGGCGCTCGCCGCCGTTATCATCGTGTCCAGGCGCGAACAGATCCCGTCTCTGACGGCCAGCCCGATAGCCCTCCTGGCCGGAGTGTTCGACGCCGGGGGAAACGCGTTCTACATGCTCGCCAGGCAGTTCACCCGGCTCGATGTGGCGGCGGTGCTCTCCTCCATGTACCCGGCCATTACCGTGGTGCTCTCGTGCCTCATCCTCAAAGAGAAGGTGAGCGCCTCACAGTGGCGGGGGGTCGCTCTCTGCGTGCTGGCCATCGCGCTGATCAGCGCATAGATCTCCAGGCCTCAGGCACGCATGCATGCATAGCCCTCAGGAAGCGGCTTTCGCCTCTTTTTTCCTTCTCGACTTCGGCCGGGTCTTGCCCGTGGTGCCTCTCCAGATCTTACCCCGTTTGGACCGGCGGTCGCCCTTTCCCATATGATCTTCTCCTCGAAATCATCTGTTGCTGCATGCCCGCATCTTTGTCCCTGTCAGGGGCGCGGCCTGCAGGAGCTGCACCCCCTGTATTTTCGCAAGCCGGGTCATTTGTCAAGATTTTTAGGAGGGAGCATCGAAGCAAAAGGGGAGCCCATCCTATCCGGCGGGCGTCGGACCCGCCCCTGTCTTTCGAGAGGGGAAGAGCCCGCCCTTCCGTGTGTCGCGGAAGAGGACTCCTCTTCGAAGGATGACCCGACTGAAACATCTTCGGCGAAGGAGGGGTCAGTGCTGCTCTTCGATGAGGCGCTTGAGCTCTTCTCTGGAGAAGGTGTGAACGGCCCCGCAGAGCTGGCAGGAGATGTCCACGCTTTCTCGATCCGAGATAATATTCCTGATCTCCTCCGCGCCCAGGGCGATGACGGCCTGCTCAGTCCGTTCTCTGCTGCACGAGCACCTGAAGGCGAGCTGCCGCTTCTCGATAATGTAGTGCGGAATGCCCTGGAGGATGAGCTCCAGAATATCCTCGGGCAACCTGCCGTCCCTCAGCTGCGCAGTGACGCTGTCCATGTGCTCGATCCGGCTCACGATGGCGTCGATCCTCTCGTCATCGGACGGCGGCAGCGACTGAACCAGAAAGCCTCCCGCAGCGGAGACCTCACCGTCCCGCTCCACGAAGACTCCCAGCCCGACCGCTGAGGGAATCTGCTCGGACTCAGAAAAGTAGTATGCGATGTCCGAGGCGATCTCACCGGAGTGCAGACGCACGACCCCGGTATACACGTCCTTGACCCTCAAGTCCTTGGACACGGTAAGGTAGCCGTGTGATCCCAGGGCTCCGGAGACGTCTATCTTGCCGTTTTTCGGGGGAAGATTCACCTCGGGAACGCCAACATATCCTCGTGCCGCACCGGTCCCGTCCGCCTCGACCAGGATCTTCTTCAAAGGGCCGTCGCCCTGAAACTTCAGCGCCACCCGCTGATCAGGGTCCAGCAGCGACGCCATGAGCTCTGCACCGGTCAGCGCTCGGCCGAGGGCCGCCGTGGCGGTGGGATACGTGCCGTGTCTGCCACGCGCGTCGTTGACCAGATTGGTCGTGACGCATGCCACCGCTATGATGTCCTTGCTCTCGGTAATCGCCTTCACCATATAGTCTTCCATGGGCTGATCCCTTTCTTCTCACTTCGATTGAGCATGCTACCCTAGCATGAGAACGCACTCTCCATCCACAACCGAATGACTGCTGCACATCACATAACCGGCGGTCCATCCCGGCAGCGCAGCCCATGGCCCTGTTTCCCTTGGCAAGGTTCTGCATCATGAGACAACGGAGCCGCTTTATCAGGGACGGATGTTCTCCAGCGAGGAATGTACGCGATGAGCTTTTTTCCGGCTTGTGTGTCTGCGGATATGTGGCATATAGACATTATATGGCCTTCCGCATGCCGGACCACAGGGAAATCGCACAAGCCATAGGAGACACCAAAGGGCTGTCCCTGTTTCTCAGGCGCGCGCTCACCCCCGGGGATGATTTCGAGCCTATCCCTACGCCGCATCCCGGAGACTGGCTGAGCGTCCACCAGGAACCGGGGCAGGGCTTTCAGGAGTTCGCCGGATCAAACCCCCGCAGGCCCGGGGGCAGGAAAAACAGGATCTATCTAGCCCCACTCGGGGAGTTCGCCGAAGATGCGGGCCCGCGGCTCGATATGCTCAGGGACTGCGCTGCCGCGTACTTCATGATGGATGTCTTCGTCCTGCCCCGGGCCGAGGTGAACACGAACCGCTTCACGACCCGGATCAATCCGGTCACCCGCAACCGCCAGGTCTTATCGCTCGACGTGCTGGTGTATCTCAGGCAGAATATGCCCAAAGACGCGTTCTGCGTGCTTGCCGTGACTATGGAGGACCTCTACCCCGAGGAGGACTGGAACTTTGTCTTCGGGCAGGCCTCTCTCAAGACCGGTGTCGGGGTCTTCAGCTTTGCCCGATACGATCCGGCCTTCTACGGCTACACCCGCGGACGTGACTGCGAGCGTCTTCTGAGCATGAGAAGCTGCAAGGTCCTCGTCCACGAGATCTCCCACATGTTCTCGCTCGCCCACTGCACCTTTTTCCACTGTCTCATGAACGGATCGAACCATCTTGCCGAGAGCGACGCCCGGCCGATACACCTGTGTCCGGTATGCCTGCGCAAGCTCCAGTATTCCGTAGGTTTCAATGTCGTGGAATATTACCAGAAGATCTTCCACTTTCACCGCACCTACGATTTCGACCGCGAGGCCCAGTGGGTGAACCGGAGGCTGGAGCACATCATGGGGACCTGATCTCCCGTCGCCCCGAAGTGGGTCCCCCCTTCAGGCCGGCCTTATTGTCCTGATTCGATCGCATCCGCCAGCGCCTGAAGAACCTCGCCCGCCCGGCATGAAATGCGCACATCGGCCAGATGATCGAGCGGCGTTTCCGAGAGAGTGACGATGGCGAGGCGGGCGCCGGCCTGCTTTGCATAGCGGGGCAGATGGGCGGCTGGCTGGACTACCAGCGTCGATCCCACCACGATGAAACAGTCGGCCGAGCGGGAAAGCTCCACCGCCCTGCCCAGCGCCTTCTCGGGCATGGCCTGCCCGAAGGAAACGGTGTCGGGCTTGAGGAACCCGCCGCATCTGCACTGAGGCGCCTCGTCCCCGGACTCGACCCGCCTGACGGCATCGGGAAAGGGCGAAACCTCTCCGCAGCTCATGCACCGCACCCGCAGGCTGTTGCCGTGGAGCTCGATCACCTGCTCATCCGGCACGCCCGACGCCTGATGAAGCCCGTCGATATTCTGGGTGATCACCGCTTCCACCAGGCCCCGGGAGCAGAGCCTGGCTATGGCCAGATGGGCCGCGTTCGGACGGGTGAACTGAAGCTGCCGGTAGAGCTCGACCTTCTGCCGCCAGTAGACGACGCGCGCCTCGTGCGACGACATGAACTCCTGGAAGTTTACGGGCCTGTGGCGCTCCCATATTCCGCCCGAGCTGCGGTAATCGGAAATGCCGCTTTCAGTGGAAATGCCGGCACCGGTGAAGAACACGTTTTTCCCGGCCCGGGAGATTATCCGGGCGAGCTCGCCGATCTGACTCTCATACTCGGGCGCCATGACGTGCACACCTCCGGGGGGCGGTGTTCCCCGGGAAGCCCCGCTCCTGCCGGTCGCACCCCTGCCCTGTATTCTGTCGAGAGCCTGCCCGAGGCCGCTCCCGCTCAGTACATGGCCTCGATAACGTCTTTGAAATCCTTGATAATCGCCGATTTCCTGATCTTCTGTGTCGGCGTGAGCCGGCCGTTTTCTTCAGTGAACCGCTGCCTCAAAATCGTGAACCTGCGGATGCGCTCGAAGTCCTCGAGCTGCCTGTTGACCATGGCCACTTCGCGCTCGATCAGCTCCCTGAGCCTCGGGTGCTGCACGAAATCCTCCCCCACCTCGGTGCAGACGCGCATGCCTCCGATCTCGGAGTGCTTCAGCGCCCCCTTGTTATAGGGGATACGCTCCTGCTCGAAGAAATCAATGAAATAGCCGAAGTTCGGGACAATGAGCGCCGAGATGTAGTTGCGCTCGTCGCCGATGAAAAAAACCTGCTCGACGGCGTGCGATAGGGCAAAGAGACTCTCCAGCTTGGCAGGAGCGACGTTCTTGCCCACCGCGGTGCAGATGATGGCCTTCTTCCGGTCGAGGATGCGGTAGTAACCGTAGTCGTCCTTCTCCACTACATCGCCTGTCTTGAACCACCCGTCTTCGGTGAACGAGTCCCGCGTTTCGTCTTCGAGATTGAGATAGCCCTGGAACACGCCGGCGCCCGATATCTCGAGCTCGCCGTCTCCGGCCACCCGGGCGAGCGAGCCGTTGGCCTCGATCCCCATATAACCCGGCTTGCACGCCGTGATGGGGTTGAGGATACAGGCGCTCGCACTTTCTGTGGAGCCGTACCCCTCGACCACAGCGAGACCCAGGGTGTAGTAGAACAGGAGCAGATCGGGCGAAATGCCCGCGCTGGCGGAGAAAGCGAAGCGGAAGCGGCTGCCGAAGAGGGCCCGGACCTGGGCGAACAGCCTGTCCGCCAGCCTGTACTGAAGCTTGAGCATAGGGGGGAGCCGCCCTTCAAGATCATAGCCCGGAGACATATTGTAGCAGCCCCGATGATCTCTCCGGTAGTCCAGCGCCTTTCTGCCCACGTGGAAGGCCAGGTCGAAGAGGGCCTTTTTCACCGGGTTCTCCGCCATCTTCTTCTGGAAGGAGACATAAATCTTCTCATACAGGCGGGGCACGCAGTTGATCCAGGTGGGATTGTACTTCTGCATGTCGTCCAGCAGGGTGGCGGGCTTGTCCGCATAGGCGATACAGGCCCCCTGGCTGATGGCGAGCAGTTCGCAGGAGCCCCGCTCGAAGATGTGCGACAGGGGCAGGTAGCACAGAGTGACGTCGTTCTCGTCGATCGCCATGCCGTGGCGGGAGAAGAACTCTCGTACCCCTTCCAGCCGCGAAGACACACACCAGTGGGTGAGCACCACGCCCTTGCCCCTGCCCGTGGTGCCCGAGGTGTAGAGGATCGTGTACCAGTCTTTCAGCGCAACGCCGTCCCTTCTCTCTTCGAATGCCGGCCGGTTGCTCTTTTTCCACTGCCTGCCCTGTTCCATGAGGTCCCACAGCCCGATGGTGCGCTCGTCGCGAGTTCGATAGCCGAAGTCCATCACGATGATCCGCTTCAGGGCGGGGAGCTCCCCCATCCGCGGCAGGATCCTTTCCAGATTCTCCGATGAATCCACGAACAGGTAGCGGCAGTCCGAATCGGAGAGGATATGAGCCACCTCGCCGAAGGAGAGCGTGGGATAGATGGTCACACTCACCGCGGCGCAGCTCGCGATCGCTATGTCGGCCTGGGTCCAGTAGGGGCTCGGCCGGGACATGAGCCCGATACGCTCCTGTCTGCTCAGCCCCATGCTCAACAGGCCGCACGCGATGTCCTCGACGCGGGAGCGCATCTCGGTGTAGGTGAAGCGGCCGTTGTTGTCGCCGTGGTACAGCTCTGCGTTGTACCGCTGGGCGGGCCGGGAAGGGAAAGAATCGCAGGTCTGGTAGAAATATGCCGTGACCGGCCGGAGGTTCTGGGTGTGCTCTTTCACGATGTACTCCTCGGGTGCGCGAAGATTGTCCATGTGCATGGGATTTCTGTACCAAAAAAAACGGCCCGGGATCAATGCGAAATCCCGGCGGCTCTCGAGAGGAGACCCCCGGGCCCTGACTATCCCTTTCTCCCGAGGGAAGCTCACACCATTTTACAAGCATCGCACCTTCGGTCAAACAGTCGAACAACAACGATAATGCGAAGCGAACATACCCGTACATGGAACAGAGATTTTCCGGCGCGTGCAGCCCTTTCTCTCAAGGGCTGATATTTTCCTCACCGGACAGAGATCCTTCTCCTTCTCGTTTCATCCATACTGATATGCAGCAGGGTGAACACCGCAGGCAGGCGCATACTTTTCATCTGACCAACGCCCTCCGTTACTCGTGTGCCGAGGAAGCGGCGTCATGGACAACCCCATGAAGACAAAAGCGCACTTGGAAAACGCGCTGGCCGAAGCGCAAAAGCGGATTGCCGAGCTTGAGCGGCATGCCGCCAGGTGCGGACGGGCAACGGAAGACTCGTTTGAGGACAGCGACAATGCATCGGTGTATATGACCCTGATGCACGAGGCCTTCAACGCTTCACCCATCGGCCTGGCCATCTTTGACACCGATATGCGCTATGTGACGATCAACCGCACCCTCGCAGACCTGAACGGGAAACCTGCACAAGATCACATCGGCAGGAGAGTGCGGGATATCATACCCGATCTCGCTGGTGAGATCGAATCTGTCATGCGCAGAGTGCTCCATACCGGGCAGCCCGTGCTCGATATTTTCATATCAGGTTCCGTCGCCTCCCAGCCCGGGATAACACGCTACTGGAATCAGCACTGTTTTCCTCTCAAGGATAATCGCGGACGGGTGATAGGAGTCAGCATTGTCGTAGAAGAGATCACCGCCCGCAGGCGGGCCGAAGAAGCGCTGAAGGAGAGTGAGAAGAAGTACAGGACCCTCTTCGACTCGATAGACGAGGGCTTTGTTCTCGCTGATGTCGTCTTCGATGAAAACGGCCGGCCCGTAGACGCGTATTTTGCCGAGACGAACGATGCCGCTGCCAATATGCTGGGACAGGACGTGACCGGCAGATATTTCCGCGATGTCTTCTCCGAAGGCAGGGTATATTTGCTCGACGTCGCGGGACAGGTTGCCCTGACTGGCAGGAATGTGCGGATGGAGCATTTTCTGGAGCCGGACAAGAAGTGGTACAGCTTTTTTCTCTTCAAGATAGGAGGCCCCGACAGCCGGAGGATCGGAACCATATTCCAGGACATCACCGAACGCAGACGCGCCGAAGAGGAGCGCGCCCGGCTTCTTCAGGATACCGACGAGCAGCGGGGCCGTCTTCAGGCCATCATAGACTCTCTGCCCGTGGGTTTGTGTATCACTGACAACACGGGAAAAATAATTTTCATGAACGATATCGCAAAAGGCATCTGGATCGGCAGAGCGCATTATGCGAAAAACATCGAGGAGTTCTCATCGGATAAGGCGTGGTGGTCAGACACGGGAGAGCGTATCGCTGCCGAAGACATGCCCGTTGCCCGCTCGCTTCGGGGAGAAATTTGCAAAACTCTGGCAGTCGATTTTGAGCGCTCCGACGGAACGCGCGGCACCCAGCTCGTTTCCTCGGCGCCCATAAGGACTTCCGACGGCTCCATTACTGGCAGTATCGCCCTGATCCAGGATATAACCGAACAGAGGCGGGCGCAGAGGGCGCTGCGCGAGAGCGAGGAGAAGTACCGTTCTCTGTTCGAGAGCAGCATCGACGGCATCCTGCTCACCATGCCCGACGGCAGGATTACCGCAGCCAACCCCGCTGCGTGCCGGATTCTCCAGATGACCGAAGAAGAGATCGTCCAAGCAGGCAGAGACGGAGTGATCGACACCTCTGACCCGAGACTCCGACTCGCGTTGGAGGAACGGCGGCGCAAAGGCAAGGCAAGGGCGGAGCTGATCTTCAGGCGCAAGGACGGCACCACGTTCCCGGCCGATATCTCGAGCTCCGTTATATCGGACCAGGAGGATCACATCAGGTCATCGGTCGTATTTAGAGACATCACCGAGCGAAAAGAGGCCGAGAAAAGGATACGGAAGCTCAATGAAGAATTGGAGCAGAGGGTGAAGGAGCGCACCGGGGATCTCATCGAGACGGTGGACAGGCTCGATAAGCAGCGCGAGGTGCTGCAGACCATCATCGACAGCATCCCGGTGATGCTGATGTTTTACGATCCCGCAGGAAAGATATACCTCGTCAACCGTGAACTGGAAAAGGTTCTCGGCTGGTCGAAGGAGGAGATGCAGACCATGGATCTCATGGCCGCCGTCTACCCCGATTCTGGGTACCGAAGAGAGGTCCGGGAGTACATGATAGAGGCCGAGCCCGGATGGAAGGACCTGACGATGACGACACGATCCGGCACTCGAGTATGTAGCTCCTGGTCTTATGTGCGGCTTTCCGACGGGTCTCAGATCGGCATCGGCATCGATGTGAGCGAGCGCAGAAGGATCGACCAGGACATGAAAAGGCTTGCCACGGCCATCGAGCAGTCGGGAGAGGGCATCGTGATACACAACCCGGATTGGGTCATTGTGTATGCAAACCCCGCATTCGAGGCATTGACCGGCTACGGCAGGGAAGAGCTGATGGGAAAGGGGATCTCCGACCTCGCCGAATATTTCCATGGAAACGACTACCGGGATATTAGCGAGTACATCTCCGGGCACGGCAAACAGTGGAGCGGCGTGCAGAAGAGGAAAAGGAAGTCCGGCGAGGTCATCGACATCAACCTGACAGTCGCTCCGGTGCACGATCAGGAAGGCAGGATCATGAACTATGTCTCCGCCGTGCGGGACGTCACCGCCGAGCTGAGGATGCAAAATCAGCTCGCGCAGAATCAGAAGCTCGAGGCCATCGGAACGCTCGCAGGGGGCATTGCACACGACCTGAAAAACATCCTGACCCCCATCGTGATCAATACCGAGGTTGCGCTCATGGATATCGAGGAAGACCATCCGGTGCGGGAGCTGCTCGAGGAGATCGGGCAGGCGGCCAGGATGGGCTCGGATGTGGTGAGCCAGATCGTGACATTCAGCCGAAGGAGCCTGCAGGAGAAGAAGCCAGTCGCCATCGAGAGCGTGGTGAAGGAGTCGGTGGATTTCTTGAGGTCTGCGCTTCCTTCGACCATCGACATTCGCCTGCAGCTCTCCGCAGGGAATGCCCGGGTGCTGGCCGACCCCACCCGGATCAAGCAGGTGATGGTCAATCTGGGCAGCAATGCGGGTCATGCGATGAGGGAGAACGGAGGGAATCTGTTTATCGAAACGGCACAGGAGCGATTGAACGAGGAGAAGGCGAGCGTGGTATCGCCTGATCTGAAAGCAGGCCGATATGTGAAGATCATGGTCAGGGACACCGGGGTGGGCATGGACGAGCAGACCAAGCGCCGGATATTCGAGCCCTTCTTCACCACCAAAAAGCAGGGGGAAGGAGCGGGCATGGGGCTGTCCGTGGTACACGGCATCGTCAAGGACCACGAGGGCGCCGTCTCTGTCTGGAGCAAGCCGGGAAAGGGCTCTATCTTCACCGTCTTCCTGCCGGTTTGCCGGGACAGCAGCGGAACGGGCGATGAGCCCTCGTTCCTTTCGGCGTCGGGGGACGCATGACGCCCATATCATTCCAGGGCACTGCGAACGAGGCCCCCTCAGCAGGGGAACCTCGTTCGCCACGGCAGGCCCAGGGCGTTTCGATCGGGACCGGAGAGCGGCCCGGTGAAACGGGTGCGGCTAGAGAATGCCCGCCTCCTTATGCCTGTCGGCGATGGCTCCCGCCAGTGCGTCGACGGCATCCAGGTCGGCCTCTCTGGGCAGGCCCTTGCAGAGCACCGGGGGGATGATCTCGGCCTTGAGGTTCGGTATCATTGACGAGAGCTGCTCGACGACCCTGGTGCCCCACCCGTACGAGCCGATAATCGATGCGAACTTTGCCTTGGGGCGCAGTGCGTTGGCCAGAAACGCGGCATATGCGACTCTCGGATGCGCCCCTGTGAGCACGGTGGGGGCCCCGATCACGATCGTGGCCGCATCCACCAGCGCCATGGCCAGTTTCCCGATGTCCGTATCCGCCAGGTTGAACTGCTCGACCCGCACACCTCTGTCCGTGAGGCCCGCTACCAGGTGATTCACGAGCAGGGCGGTGCTGCCGTGCATGGTTATGTACGGGATGACCGCGATGTTTTTCGGCGGTGAAGACACCCAGTCTTCATACGCGCTGATGATGAAATCCGGCTCGTCATATACGGCGCCGTGACTCGGGGCGATCAGGCCGATATCGAGCTTCTTCACCTTGGCGATGTTCTTCTCGATGACATTCCTGAAAGGCATCATGATCTCGGCGAAGTATCTCTTGGCCGCCTCGTACACACGGCCCTTGTCTGTCACGTAGAGCTCGTTGGTGGCGATGTGCGAGCCGAAGAAGTCGCAGGAGAAGAGGATCCTGTCTTCCGCGAGCCAGGTCACCATGGTCTCGGGCCAGTGAACCCAGGGCGTATGGAAGAACTGGAGATTCTTGTCGCCCAGGCTTATGCTCCGGCCGTCCTCCACCTCGATGAACCTCTCCGGGGATATCCCCAGGTGGATCATGAGCAACTCCTTGCCCTTGGGTGTCGCGACGACCTTGGCCCCGGGGTATTTCTCCAGCACGACAGGGATCGTCCCCGAGTGATCCTGCTCGGCATGATGGGCCACCACAAAGTCGATGCTCTCGACACCCTCGAGCTGCTCCATGAGCTGCCCTGTCATGGCCGGATCGACCGAGTCGATGAGGGCCGTCTTGTCGCTCCCCCTGACCAGGTAAGCATTATAGCTCGTCCCGTCCGGAAGGGGAATGAGCGAATCGAAGAGCCTCCTGTCCCAGTCGACAGCACCCAGCCAGAAAACCTTCTCTGTGATTTTTCTCATGTTCATCGTCATATCTCTATCTCCTTCATGCTCTGTGTCGAAGAACTCGACACGTCATAATTGCCGTGTCAGAATCGCGCCAGCTTTTTTATGATTATCTCATTATTCATACCCGGGAATTGACGCCAGTCAAGAGAGGGGCGTTTTTCCATGAGGCCGGACGCGAGCGGGAGAGTCTTTCCAGGCCCTTGGGAACATGGTGATCGGGGAGATCGCCGCTTGACACGACTGTCTGCAGCCGGATGCGCGCGGCAGGAGATTTTTCTGTGAAGGGTACGGCCCACAGACTTGAGGTTTTGCGCCCTTCCCGATGAAGAGTGTAGCTCGCGGGCAGGATATTCATTGTTTCGGGCATTGTATTATATCATTGAATTGACACGCAAACAGGACGCTGATATGGTTTTTCACTGAAGGAATCTCGCGTTCCATGGAATGTTGAACAGGCCGGCTGCAGCAGCAGGCCAGAGGAAACCGACACGGCATGATAAGGATGTCTGTCTCTCCTGTGAAAAGGATTCCCCTTTTCATCCCGAGGATATCGTCAGGATTTCAGCCCTGCGTTCAATTTTTTCCCGAAGCATTGAAAATCTATTGTCACACGGGTATATGCCGAAATATATATGAACCCGTGACCGGGGTCGGCTGTTTACATCAGGGCACGGGCAGTGCATACGAAAACTATTTGAGGAGATGATATGAAGACTCTGCTGAGGAGCATTGCATTGTTCACGCTTCTTGCCGCGCTTGTATTGCCGGCGTGCGGCGGGGGCGGTGGAGGAGGTGGCGGAGGGGGCGTGAAGGCGCCCGCCTACACGGTGACCTACAACGGAAACGGGAGCACCGGCGGTAGCGTCCCCGTGGACACTACCAACTACGAGCAGGGCGCGACAGTGACCGTGCTCGGCAACACCGGCAGCCTGACGCGAACCGGCTACTCCTTCACCGGCTGGTGCATGAACGAAAACGGCGAGGGCGACATCTACACCCAGGGACAGACCTTCACCATGGGCACCTCAAACGTCATCCTCTATGCTCGATGGACGACGAATCCCACCTACACAGTGACCTACAACGGCAACGGGAGCACCGGCGGGAGCGTGCCCGTGGACACCACCAACTACGAGCAGGGCGCTCTAGTGACCGTGCTCGGCAACACCGGCAATCTGATAAAAGACGGTTATTTCTTTGCAGGCTGGTGCGTCGATGAGAACGGCGAAGGTACCACCTACACGCAGGGGCAACCCTTCGTCATGGGAACTGCAAACGTCACCCTCTATGCACGATGGTTTCCTTACAGTACAGGAATCCCTGATATAGACTTCGGCGAAGGTGGGATCGTCACCACACCGCTGGGGGAAGATACTCAAGACGAAGCGCGAGCCCTGGCCATCCAGGCTGACGGGAAAATCGTGGTTGCAGGACGTTCAAGCAGTGGAGCCGACTATGATTTCGCTGTGGTACGATACGATGATGATGGATCTCTGGATACAACGTTCGGCGCAGGTGGGATTGTTATCACACCGGTGGGAATAAACGATGTCTTCTATGCCCTGGCCATCCAGTCCGACGGAAAAATCGTGGCTGCAGGATATTCAAGCAATGGAGCCCACGATGACTTCGCTGTGGTACGATACAATGATGATGGATCTCTGGATACAACGTTCGGCGCAGGTGGGATTGTTATCACACCGGTGGGAATAAACGATGTCTTCTATGCCCTGGCCATCCAGGCTGACGGGAAGATCGTGGCTGCAGGAGATTCAAGCAATGGAGCCGACTATGACTTCGCTGTGGCACGATACAATGATGATGGATCTCTGGATACAACGTTCGGCGCAGGTGGGATTGTTATCACACAGGTGAGTCCGGAGAGGATCGCCACTGTATATGCCCTAGCTATCCAGTCCGACGGAAAAATCGTGGCTGCGGGACGATCAAACAAAATCACTGATGATGACTTCGCTGTGGCACGATACGATGATGATGGATCTCTGGATACAACGTTCGGCGCAGGTGGGATTGTTATCACACCGGTGGAGGGAGGTATATCACCGGATAGGGTTCAAGCCCTGGCCATTCAGGCTGACGGGAAGATCGTAGCAGCGGGGTATTCATCTTCTCATTTTGCCTTGGTCCGCTATGACGAACACGGAGAGCTCGACCCAGATTTCGGTACAGGAGGGATCGTCACAACATCGGTAGAAGAAGGTGTTACTACTGATAGAGCTTATGCCCTGGCCATCCAGGCTGACGGGAAGATCGTGGCTGCAGGATGTTCGAACGATGGAGTCGACTATGATTTCGCGCTGATCCGCTACAACTAGCCAATCTCCACCTCGCACTCTCAAGAAGGCTGTTGATATATCAGCAGCGGCTTCCAAGTATCTGTGATCCGGTCACGACTGAAGCTGCTGCCAGTATTCAAAGACATGGTGCCGGGTTCCCTATTGGATATATCCATATACGACCCTTTCCCGTAGCTCGGGGAGTTGTTGATATCATTTTGACTATCAGCAATGCGATTGAAACTTGTTTATATTATTTCATTTATTGAAACTATTGTCTGATTAACAACATTCAAGGTGTCGGAATTCTTTACTATTTTATCTATTTCCAAGTAATGGGCATTTCAGTAATTAATTGCAATTAATTGATATTATTTTATAATTTCGCATAAATGCTCTAATGGCCTGTTTTTTGCAGATAATTATATGCAATATATTTCAGCAACGGCACCAACGGAGGTAATATATGAAGAAGACATTGAAGGCATTCATCATAGCGGTTTTCCTTTGCTCATTCGCAAGCTCGGCTTGGTCCCTCGCAATCCTGGACGGAACAATCGATGTCGGCGGCGTGGACACGCTTTTGGCCTCTGCCGCTCTCCGCAACAGTGGAGATGCCACTGAGCTTAATTGGGTCAAAAAAGTTCTCGGCATGGATGATATCACCCTGGATGCAAAATATGAAGACATGACCTGGCATGCAACAGATCAAGCTCATACGTATGCAATAGATTTTGCCACGTACAACCCCGAGTATTTCCTTATTAAAATCGGCGCCGGCGGTCTGAGCGAACCCATCGACCACTTCTTGTACCGGAACACACCAAATCTGGCCTGGGGAGTTGTGGATCTTGCAAACCTCGGTATCGCAGAGATCATATGCCTCGGCAGAGTCAGCCATATCGACGAATTCAACGGAGGCGCTCCGGTTCCCGAACCAGCGACACTGCTGCTCCTCGGATCAGGGCTGCTGGGACTGGCGGGATTCAGGCACAAGGTCAGCAAGTAGCAGACTATATCAACCCGAGATCAGAGGCAGGGCCGTCAGCGGTCCTGCCTTTTTCGTTTATGAGAAGCATTGGGACCGCGTTCACTGTCGAAATCCTTTACAATTCGTGACGGGGCTGGTTCTGATGCTCGCTCGATGAGCTTCGAATGACGCTATCCGGTGCTCGGACCGTGGATTTCTTCTCTTGCTCCGTCCCTATGGAAATCTTTCCAGGAGCGGGTGCATTTCTCTTTCCATGCGCCTTGCAGCCCGGAACATCAGATGCCTGTGCGGCTGCTGGGCGTGTGGCGATACTCTTATGCGCACAGGCGGTTCCTGCCCTGCTTCTTCGCGCGGTAGAGGGCCTTGTCCGCGGCCTTGAGCACGGACTGGGGCTTGGTATGCTTCTCGTTGCGGCTCGCCATGCCGATGCTGACGGTTATGGACACCGCCTGTCCGGGCCTGCCGCCCGTCTTGACGCACTTGGGCTTCCGGCGCGGCCTTTTACGGCTCCTGATCACGAACCGGGATGATTCCACCTCCCGCCTGAGCTCCTCCAGATGGATCTGGGCCTGGTCTGCATACTTTCCCGGGAAGATGACCGTGAACTCCTCGCCTCCGTAGCGGAATGCCCGCCCTCCCCCGGATACCCCAGAGAGTTTTGCAGCCACCATCCGCAGCACCTGGTCGCCCACGTCATGGCCGTGGCGGTCATTGAACCTCTTGAAATGGTCGATGTCGACCATGGCGAGCGTATAGCGATTCCCGAGCTTCAGGAGATCCTCTTTGAGCGCCCTTCGGGCGGGGAGACCGGTGAGCTCGTCCTTGAAGGCCATAGCGTGCGAGGCCTCGATGATCGACACCAGGAGGATGAGCCCTGCGGCAGAGAACAGAAACACCCGGTCGGGAGCCGGAAAGCCTGCGGCGAGAGCGGCGAGGAGAGCGGCGAGCGCCCAGAAGAACCCGCTCTCCTTTGCGCCCTGATGCCGGACGAACCCTACCCCGACCACCAGCAGAGCCAGACAGAAAGCGAGAAGCGCCGGCTGGTGGATCAGGATCCTTTCGGGCATCGTGACAGGGAGCACAGGATAGCTGAGCCATCGAAGCAGGGCCTGGGGATCGGTCCGGGCAAAAATCACGACGGCAAGCGGCTGGACTGCAATGAGCGCCATCCTTGCCGCGCCGCGCGAGGTGAAGAACCCCCGCTCCTGCATCAGTGACAGCATCATGAGATTGAGCGGCAGCAACAGCGCGGCGGCATGATATGCGATCATGCCCGGATCGTTTTCGAGCGGAAAGCCGGGAGCCCATACGAGCAGCGCACGGTCGGCGAAAGCCAGGATCAGCGCCGCAAATACCAGGGCGCTCCGGTTGAACCGCCAGCCGATGAGCACCGCACAGGCGAGGATAACGGGGGGAGCGACCCTGACGATCGGGAGCACCAGGGGGCGCAGCGCCTCCAGACCGACCATGGCAAGAGCTGCACCGAGCAGAATGCCGCCGGGAATGAAAAACGAGATCCATCTCTTCATCTCAAAGGGACCTCTCTGCCCATGCTCAAGCCGATTCCCCCTGACGTGGATATTTCCTGGTCTAACTTACGGATATTCGCCCCTGGAACTTGAAGGGAATCGAATGATCCGTCCCTTCAGGCCGATCAGCGGGGCACCAAAGAGCTGTTCCATCGCCCCTCTTCTCCTGTGGACAGTCTCTCGATGGAGAGGAAGAAGAGGAGTCCCCGCTTCATGCAGAGGGGCACCTTCTGAATGATGCGGTTCTCAAAAATCGACGGACATGCTAGAGAGTTCGGTATGGCGGACGGGCCGGAAACGACGGACGTGTTTTTCTTCGAGGCGTTCAAAGAGGAGGCGGAGGCGCTGCGGCGGCTTCTCCCCTCCGGGATCCGGGCCGCCTTCACGCCGCTGACCATCCAGGAATGTGCGTACGGCCTCCCGCCGTCTTCCTTTATCAGCATCCGCACCCAGTCCGTGATCCCGCACTCGTGGGCGGGTCTGCTCGACGGGCTCCTCACCCGAAGCACCGGATACGATCACGTGAAGGCCTTCCTCGAGGCCTCAAGGAGAGCTGTACCGGCGGGCTACCTTCCCCTGTACTGCAGCCGGGCGGTCGCGGAGCAGGCCGTGCTCCTTTGGATGGCGCTCCTGAGAAAGCTCCGGCGACAGATTCGGCAGCTCGAGTGCTTCGACCGCGACGGCCTCACCGGTGGTGAATGCCTGGGAAGAACGCTCCTGGTGGCGGGTGTGGGCAACATAGGGTCAGAAATCTGCCGCCTGGGCAGGGCGCTCGGCATGGACGTCGTGGGTACGGACATCGTGAGAAAGCACCGTGACATCCGGTATGTGAGTCTCGCCCAAGGCGTCCCGCAGGCTGACGTGATCGTGTGCGCCATGAACCTGACAGAGGAGAACCGGGGGATTTTCCGTTACGAGGTGTTGAAACAGGCGAAGCCGGGTGCGGTATTCGTGAACATCGCCCGGGGCGAGCTCTCTCCCCACAACGACCTGCTCCGCCTGCTGGATGAGGGGCGCCTGGGCGGCGTTGCGCTCGATGTCTACGAGAACGAGGCGGAGCTTGCCGTGGGTCTGCGCTCGGGCTCTGCCGGCGGCAACGAGACCGTGCAGGCTTATCTCGGGCTGAAAGACCGGGAAAACGTGATCCTGACTCCCCACAACGCCTTCAACACCACAGAAGCGCTTCAGAGAAAGGCCAGCCAGTCGGCCGAGCAGGTGGTGCGGTTTCTCTCCGAAAAGACCTTTGTCTGGAGCGTGCCTGCCTGAAGGCCGGCGCTACTCAATATAGCCGGAAGAAATGTGGTAGATGATCCGGTCGTAGAGGAAGATGATCCGGTTGTTGAGCTCCAGGGTGATGTAGATCTCCATGGGAGAGGAGAGGATCTTCTTGCGGATCACGTGCATCCAGATGCTCTTCCTGCTCAGTGCCATGGCGTTGAGCACATCCGGCAGGCTGATCTCGAGGCGCCTGATGTCCTTGCCCGCATCCTTGAACCTGATGAAATCGAACGAACCGCCATGCTCGCGCAGGCCCTGCCGGACCGCCTTGAGCACCTTGCGGTTCATCTCGCCGAAAAAATCCGCGTGCGCGGAGAGGGCCGGGATCCTCAGCCTCATCTCCTGCATCCACTCTCTCGTGATCTCTGCCGCATCCTTCTCGATCATCTTCACCAGGATATTCGACAAAAAGCTCCTCTGCCCCTGCGGGCCCGGATCGACGTTCGCCGGCGCCGCGATTTCCGGGAAAAGCTGGCGGTAGGAATCCATCATAGCCCAGGTGTCGCGGTAGAACTCCACGTAGAGCTTCAGGGCCTTTTCATTCGACGACCACGCCAGGGACGGAAGGTCTGATACCGGGAAAAACCGCGCGTCCTCAGCGTCGTCTCCAGGCACGGGCGTGCCGCCCGTAGGCCTCACCTCGTAGGTGACGATGGCAAGACTCCCGTAATAGTAGTTGTCGACGGTGTCTACGTCCACGAGCCGAACCACCTCACCCTCCACCCCGGTTTCCTCTCTGAGCTCGCGCAGGGCCGCGTCCTTCACCTCCTCGTCCGCCTCGGCGAACCCGATGGGAAGGCACCACATGCCCTTGTAGGGCTCCTTGCCCCGCTTGACGAGCAGCACCTGGCGGTTTTCGTCGACCAGAATGCTGCACGCAACCGGAAGTGGATTTTCGTAGAACACATTGGTGCACTGCATGCAGAAATCCCGCATCCTGCCTTCCATATGGCGCTGGACCACGGGCTTGCCGCAGTAGGGGCAGTATATCCTCTGCCTCCTCATGCCGCGTCACCCCCTCCTGCGAGGGCGAAAACACCGGAAGACCGCGTCGTCCTTGGTGAGAACGATCCTTCCATGCTCCTTTGCATATGCGAAAACCATGTCATTAAAATATGATACCATGTCGCCCACCTTTTGGGGATGATTTTCCATGACCTCCTTGAAGATCAGATGCTTTTTCTTGTCGAGATAATCGATGCATTCTCCGATGCGGTCCAGGGGGAAGAGCAGATCGTTTTCGTAGATCACCCTCTCCACCCGCCCGAAGAACGGGCTGAGCATCTCTTCGCCCTCCTCCAGGCTGAACGCCCTGAAGAGCCGGTTGATCATAATCTCGCCGGGCGGCACGATCCCCATCCTCTCCATGCACCGCGGGACAAAGCTCGTGACCTCCCTGAGCGAGTACTTGCTGTGTGTCACAGCGATGAACACACCCTCGGGCGAGAGGACCCTGGCTATCGCGCCCACGAGGTGCGGGAAAAAATAGAGGGAATAGCTCGCGATCGCCATGTCGAAGCTCGATTCGTCCATGCTCCTGATAATGTCCGCACGCGAGCGTACGAACTCTCCTTCGTAGCCGATATCTTTCACTGTCTGGAGAAAGACCCGGCGGTTTTCCCTGTCCACAAGATCGATGCCCAGGATGTGCGCCCCCTGATGAAGCCTCCCCTGGAGTTTTTCGGTAAAAAACCCGTATCCGCAGCCGAGGTCGAGCACCCGCCTCACGGCGGATAGATCCAGGCCTTCGAGCGCCACTTCCCTGATATCACGGCGGTTCAGCGCATGCTCCCGGATGATGGCCTTGGTCCGCATGTGCTCCTGAATGAGCTCGTAGGTTTTGCGGATGTCTTGCCGGGGATAGAGACGCGGCACTATACTTCCCCCTATCAGAACCATCCGGTCCGTTTCTCTATGATAATGATTGTGCTTGTCGCAGGCAAGAATCCATGCTTACATACCCGGTATAAGCTGTTTTTTCATATGCCCGCTCAAAGGAGGACCTCATGGACCGGATGGACGTTTACCGGGAGCTTTCGAAAAAGCTGCTCATGGAGCATTCGAAACTTATGCCCAAGATATGGGAGACAGTCTGCTCCCCGGATGAGGCGGCTGTGATCAACGCCCTGCCCGCCACCGCCGAAGAGCTGGCCGGCCGGTTCGGCAAGACCGAGGAAGACATGCTCGCGGTCCTGGATTCGCTCTTCCACAAGGGCGTGGTCTTCGAAGCTGTCAGAAACGGCGTGACCACCTACCGGATGCCCAGGCATGTGATCCAGTTCCACGATGCGACAATCCTGTGGAAAGAAGCTCCCCAAGCCCTCATGGACCTCTGGGTGGAGTTCACCGAAACCGAGTATCCGGGGCTGCTCGAGCTCGTGACCCAGATCAAGATGCCATCGTTCATGCGGGTGATTCCCATTGGGGAGAGCATCGCGGTCAAGAACCAGGTGCTGGCTCACGAAGATGCCTTGAAGATGCTGGAGTCGGCGAACTCTATCGCGGTGACCGATTGTGTCTGCCGCAAGCTCATGAAAAAATGCGACGCTCCGCTTCAGGTGTGCCTCCAGATCAACCGCGGCGCAGAGTACAATATCAGGCGGGGCACCGGAAGGCGGATCGACATCTCCGAGGCGCGGGAGATCCTGGAGCGCTCGCGCAAGGCGGGCCTCGTGCCCATGACGGAAAACACCACGGGGCGCTCGAACGTGATCTGCAACTGCTGCACGTGCTGCTGCGTGGTGCTCGGCTACGCCACGGACGAAAAGACGAAAGGGGTGCTCGCGCCCAGCCGCTACCAGGCCCATCTCGACAGAGAGTCCTGCACGTCGTGCGGCCTGTGCGAAGACATCTGTCCGGTCAACGCCGTCAGCACCGGCCCGGGCGACGACGTCTCTCTCCGCACAGAGGCGTGCATCGGCTGCGGGCTGTGCGCCTCTGTCTGCCCGACCGGAGCGATTACGCTGATCGAGATACGGCCCGCGGAGTTCATACCGGCGTAAGAGCGCCTGTGATCAGAGGACCGGGGCGTGCGATCCGGCGTCAGTCCGTGTCGCACCGGCGGACGATGGCGTCCAGGTCTCTCCGGGCGTCCTCCATGGTGGAGGTGTTCACGATATAGGCGTCCGCCAAGGCGATCGGTATGGACGCGCCGTAAAAAATCTCACGCCAGTCGCGCTCCTCGAACCCCGCAGGAGAGTCATCCGGCCTCCCCCGGGCGATCATGCGCTTCCTTCTCAGGGGCCTCGGCGCCAAAAAAGCGACCACCACCGCATCCGCCTGCTCCCGGATGAGCTCGATCTCCTGCCAGGATCTCATGCCTTCGAGGAAAGCGATTTGGCTCTTTTCTTCCAGCACCTTCTTCAGGGCGATGCGCGTCACCCCCATGCCGTCTTCCCCTCTGAGCTCATCGGAAACCCCGGCCATGGTCTCGGGCCCGGGTTCGAGCCCCCTGGCCTTCACCTCGGCCCGCACCACGTCTCCGGTCGCATGGTAGGGATAGCCTTTCTCACGTGCATAGGCTTGAGCGATGCTCTTACCCGCCGCCGGCATTCCCACGATGACAAAGATCTTCATCCCCCGCGCCTCCGCTCTGTCAGGTTTTCTGCAGCCATTCGTTCATGGCGCGTGTGATCTGAGGCCAGGGGCCGGTCAGCCTGTCGGAGAGGAACGCGGCGAAAAGGCTCCCGAAGAGCTGGAGTCCGGTCTCCATGAGGTTCATGCGCTCGAAGAAGACAGCGTCCCGCTCCATCGCCGGGTCGGTCATCTCGTCCTTCTCGATCTTGACCGGCGGGCAGGTGAACGACCCGAACGCGAAAATGTCGCCCTTCAGGCTCATCTTCCACTTGAACATGTCCTTTTCGAAGTACAGGGTCGCCTCGGTGATATTCTTACCGCTCTGAATCGCCTTGCACGCCTCGGAAAAGTTCCTCTGAGGCCCGCTGATAGTGCTCTTTCGAGGACCGTCTTCATGATCCTGCACAAGCACGAACCTGTCGTAGACATAAGCGATGAAATGATCGCCGATCTCGGCGGGCCCCTCCTGATTCACCCGGTACTCGGAGCTTCCCTCGGCGCTCTTGTACATGAGCCACAGGAAGAACTCCCAGCCAAGCCAACGGTTCTTCTTGATCTGGAGCAGCACGTCCCGGGAGGATGCCTGGTTGATCCGGTCCAGGGCGTCGCGGTGCTCGGCGGGAATGACCATCTCCGCCCGGCGGATCGGATGAATGGGAACGAGCGAGAGCCCCTCGAAGGTCTTCGCAAACTCGTCTTCAACGAAATCAAGTGCCTTTGTACTGATGTTCGCCACAGTGACGATCCCGGTTTCGGTGTTCCAGAGCACGTCGTAGACAGACGGGTCCGGAAGGGATCGGGCCAGCAGGGAGGCGTGGATATTCTCCCGGATCTCCCGTTTCCTGGAAACCGGCACCTTGTGAAGCTTGGGCCGCTCTTTGAGCCACTGCGCGCACTCCTTCTCGACCAGGTTCTTGAGCAGGGCAGCGGGCACCTTGCGTACGTCCTTTCTCAGGGTGAAGAGGCAGTAGTGCTCGAATGAAAACGCACCCAACACACCGAAATCAGAGCTGGTATGCTCATCGAAGCGCACCCATCCCGTCGCCTCGCCGTCGGGGACGTTCTCGACCGGCTCGAACCTTCTCTTCTCGAGACATTGCTGGATCCACAGCCTTCGGTCGCCGTCGGGAATGTCGCCCGCGACCTCGTACTGGTAGATGCTCACGGTGTTTGACATGATACCCATGTGTTCCTCCAGAGAGATTTCAAAAGACCTGTGAGAAATACACCACTTCATCGGCCGAGGGCAATGAGAAAAACTGAAAAACACTGTAAAAGCCAGTGAATATATGGTCATAATAAATCAGAAAAACAACAGTTTACAGAACGTCTGCGATTGTATAGCATCAGGCCATACATTGGAGGAGCACAGGCCGGGCGTTTGCCCTTCTTCCCGGAAAAAGAACGCCTGCCGGCTTCGCCGTCTGTTGTTAAGGCGTTATGGAGCAGCGAAGACATCCAGAGACAGAATACGTCGGCTCTGAGTTCAGGCCGGCGGCAGCAATGGCCGTCGGGGCGGCAGTCGCAGTGCTGCTGCATCTGACCACCCTGTACAGCTACACCCTTTTTCACAGTCTTGCCGAGGGCTTCTGCATCGCCATCTCCGCGGGCATGTTCATGTTCGCCTGGAACTCCCGGAGGCTGATGGACAACAACTTTGTATTGTTTCTCGGCATAGCGTCGCTGTTCATAGGATTTCTCGACGGTCTCCACGCGCTGGCGTACAAGGGCATGGGAGTGTTCGGCGGGAACGACGCCAACCTTGCGACCGAGCTGTGGATTCTGACTCGCTATATCCACGCCGTTTCGTTCGTCATCGCTCCGGTGCTCCTGAAGCGGACATTCAGGCCGATCTATGCATTCGCCGCGTTTGCGGCGGTGACCGTCCTGTCGCTCATGACGATCTTTTACTGGGACGTTTTCCCCGACTCGTATGTAGAAGGATCCGGGCTGACAGCCTTCAAGGTCGGCAGCGAGTATATCATCAGCCTCATCTTCCTCGTGTCGCTCGGTATCGTCGCCGCCTTGAGGCGGTCGTTCGATCCGTGGGTACTGCGCCTCATTGTCGGATCCATTGCGCTGAATGTGGCGGCCGAGCTTTCATTCACCCGCTACTTCGGCGTCTACGACTTTTTCAACGAACTCGGTCACCTCTTCAAGATCGCCGCGTACTATCTCCTGTACCGGGCGGTGATCGTGACCGGCCTGAAAAAGCCTTATCATCTCATATTCAGAACCCTGCAGCAGAGCAGGGAAGAGCTGGGCACGGCGAACCTCGTGCTCGAACGGCACGTGCAGGAACAGAACACGGAGATCGTCAGGCGCCGTGAGGCGGAGGACGCCCTGAGCCGGCAGAGCCGGTGGCTTCAGGTCACGCTCAACAGCATCGGGGATGCGGTGCTGTCGACGGACACGAAAGGCCGGATCACTTTCATCAATCCGGCTGCCGCCGATCTTACCGGATGGCAGCCCGAAGAGGCCCTGAACCGTCCGATCGGTGAGGTGTTCAGGATCAAGAACAAAGAAATCCATCAGCCCTCCGAGGACATCGTCCAGAAGGTGCTTCAGGAAAAGCGCATCTCCGCTCTGGCGAACCATACCGTGCTCATCACCCGTCAAGGCCGTGAGATCCCCATAGAAGACAGCGCCGCGCCGATTGTGGACAGCGAAGGCAAGGTGAGCGGGGTCGTCCTCGTATTCCACGACGTGAGCATACGCAAAACGGCCGAACGCGAACGTGAGGCGGCGGTGGAGTTTCTCCGCCTCGCCAACAAGGCCCGGACATCGCAGGATCTTCTCCGCATGGCCGTGGACTTTTTCCAGAGGCAGTCAGGGTGCCGGGCTGTCGGGATACGGCTGGAGGAAAACGGGGACTACCCTTATCAATGCACATCAGGGTTTCCCAATGAGTTCGTTGAAATCGAGAGCCGGCTGTGCGAGCAGGGCGCTCGTGGCTCAGTCATCCGCGAGGATTCGGGCCGGCCTGCCCTCGAATGTCTGTGCGGCAGCGTCATCCGAGGCAGCATCGATGCGTCGATGCCGTTCTTTACCGGACGTGGAAGCTTCTGGACCAACAGCACCACCGAGCTCGCGGCCGAAGCCGCGGCAGCGGGTCTGAATATCCGGCTGAGAAACCTGTGCAACGCCTACGGCTACGAGTCGGTGGCCCTGATCCCGCTGCGCACCGGCGAAGAACGCCTGGGGCTGCTGCAGCTCAACGACCCGAGGAAAGGGCTCTTCTCGGCCGGGAGCATCGCCCTGTGGGAGAGGCTGGTCGAGTATCTCGTCGCAGCACTGACCAAATCACGCGCCGAGGAATCCCTGATGCGCTCGGAAGAAGAGCTGCGCAGGCATCGGGACCATCTGGAAGAGCTCGTGAGGGAGCGGACGATCGAGCTCGAAGAGAGGAACAGGCAGCTCGAGGAAGAGATATCAGAGCGCATGCGCGCGCAGGAAGAAAAGATCCGGCTCGAACACCAGCTCATACATACCCAGAAAATGGATGCCCTGGGCAGATTCGCGGGCGGCATCGCTCACGACCTGAACAACATGCTCTACCCTATTATCCTAAACCTCCAGATGCTCGCGGAAGAGCCGTCGACCGACGAGACCAGGCACCGGACCCTTCATCTGATTCTGGGCGCCGCCTATCGGCAGAGAGACCTGCTCAGGCAGATCCTTTCCTTCAGCAGACCAGACGAGCAGAGCCTGAAACCCATGGGGGTCTCCGAGCTCGTCCGGGAGACGGTCGCGTTCATACGGTCTTCGCTGCCGAGCACGATCGAGATCAGGCTCGACATCACGGCCGAGCGTGACACGATCCAGGGCAATGCCACCCAGATACAGCAGATAGTGATGAACCTGTGCAGAAACGCCGCCGATGCCATCGAGCCGCATACGGGCGTCATAGAAGTGGGCCTCGCCAATGCGGACCTTCCCCGCAGGCTCGCCACCCCGCAGATGCGGGCGGGAGAATACGTGCTGCTCACCGTGAAGGACACGGGCACCGGTATGACGCCGGAGGTCATGAGCCGCATATTCGACCCCTTCTTCACCACCAAGGAAGTGGGCATGGGAAGCGGGATGGGACTGTCCGTCGTCCACGGGATCATCAAGGGCCACGGAGGAGCAGTCACGGTGGAGAGCCGCCCCGGGCAGGGGTCGATGTTCAGCGTGTATCTGCCTGTCACTGCGGAGAAACCCGAAGGGCTTCGGCTCAAGCCCTGCAGCACGCCCCGGGAAGGAGAGAAGAGACGGGTTCTCCTGGTGGATGACGAGGGCATCATCCTTTCCAGCGTGAGCAAGGTGCTGAAGATTATGGGATATGAGGTAACGGCGGCTCCAAGCGGCCCCGAGGCCCTGGCCCTGTTCTCAGAGAGGCCCGATGCATTCGACCTGGTCATCACCGACCACACCATGCCGCAGATGACAGGGGTGGAGCTCGCCGCAAGGATCACGGGCATCCGCCCCGGCATTCCTGTTATCCTGTGCACCGGCTTCAGCGAGGCGGTCAACAGAGAGAGGCTCCGGAAGACCGGCATCTCCGAGCTGCTCGCGAAACCTGCCGACATGCAGGAGCTGCAGGACGCCATCGAACGGGTCCTCGACAGACGTGAGGAGGAGGACTCTGCGTACGGTGAGGTTCGCGCCTCCGCCGCTTCTGACGGCCCGGAGCGATAGGAATCCTTTATGAATGAACGCCATCTGAACATTGAGAAGCATGCGGTATTGTCGCCTGGTCTGTCAAAATGGTGACCACCTGCGCGTAGATCGACGGGTACGGGGATATCCGGCGCCATACTTCAGGGAATCTTGTATGAACCCTCGAAAAGAAACCAGAGAGCAGCTTGTCATAAAAATTCGAGAGGCGAACAGGCGGATAGCGGAGCTGGAAAAGGCGGCGAGTGAGCATGAGGCCTCGGTCGAAAAGCTCGAGGCCGGCATCTCCAAGCTTAAAAAGATCTTGGAGGTGTTCCCTCTGGGAATTACCCTCACCGACGAAAGCGGCCGAATCGTGGAGAGAAACCTGGCCGCCAAGAAGCTCCTGGAGATCCCATCAAAAGATCATGGGAGCAAAGCAGGCATCGGCCGTGAGTGGCGGATCATCAGGCCCGACGGCACCCTTATGCCCGAAGAGGAATTTCCAGCCGTCAGGGCCCTGAAGGAAGGACGGCTCATTGAAAACGTCGAGATGGGCGTCGTAAAGGAGTCTGATGTCGTCCATTGGATCAATGTCACCGCCGCCCCTATCCCGATCGAAGGCTACGGGGTCGCCGTCGTCTATGGGGACTTCACCAGGGGAAGGAAGGCTGAGGAGGATCTGCAACGGAGCAAGGAGCTCTACCGGCAGCTCTTCGAGGACGACCTGACCGGGAACTTCATGGCCGCTCCTGACGGCCGGATTCTGATGTGCAACCCTTCCTTTGCGAGAATCTTCGGCTTTTCGAACCGCGAAGAGGCGCTCAAAGGAAACATGGCGGACCTCCATCTGACTCCCGACAGCTACGCTGATTTCATCAATCTGCTCAGAGATCGAAAAGTGCTCGTCTCCTATGAGGGCGGCCGCAGGCGCTGCGACGGCTCGATCATCCATGTCGTGGAGAACGCAGTGGGAACATTCGACGAGCATGACGAGCTCATAGAGTACAAGGCATACATTTTCGACGACACCGAGCGCAAGCGAGTGGAGGACGAGCTCCGGGAGAGCGAGGAACGGTTCCGCATCATGGCGGACAGCTCTCCGCTCATGATCTGGGTCGTAGATGAAACAGGCGATATTCAGTTCGTGAACTCCACGTATCGCGATTTCTTCAAAATTTCCAAGGAACAGATAAAGGGGCTGGACTATCGCCTCCTGATTCACCCCGATGACAGGGATGCGTTTTTGGGGGCTTTTCTTCAATCCGTTCAGGAAAAGAAGTCCTTCCACGCGATAGGAAGGGCGCGGCGCGGAGACGGCAGCTGGAGATGGATCGAGTCGCACGGGAGCACGAGGTATTCGCCGGACGGAAGGTTCCTCGGTCTTGTCTGCGGCAGCTCGGATATCACCGAGCGGAAAGAGGCGGAGGAAAGTCTGAAAAGATATCGGGATCATCTGGAAGAGCTCGTGAAGGAGCGCACCGATGCGCTTCGGGAGAGAAACAGAAAGCTCGCCCATGAGATAGCCGAGAGAAGGAAGGCGGAAGCCCAGCTCGTTCAGGCCCAGAAGATAGAGGCCTTGGGACGGTTTGCCGGCGGCATTGCCCATGACCTGAACAACATGCTCTACCCCATTATCATCGAGGCCGAATCGCTCCTGGAGGAGATGCCTCCAGGAACGCCGTGGCATCAGACCGTGAATCAGATTCTCAGTGCAGCGACCCGCCAGCGGGATCTGGTGAAGCAAATCCTCTCTTTCAGCAGGCGCGGCGATCGGCGCTTCACGCCGATACAGCTCGGACCCCTGATCAGCAAAACCGTGGCGTTCATCCGGTCATCGCTGCCGAGCACGATCGAGATAACACAGCGCATCGATGCCTCGCACGACCGGATCCTCGGCGATCCGACCCAGATCCAGCAGGTCGTCATGAACCTGTGCCAAAACGCTGCAGACGCCCTCGAATCGCAGAAGGGAGTCGTGGAAATAAGCCTTGAGAACACACGCCTGGATCGGACGGAATCTCATCCGGAGATAAAAGAGGGAGAGTACCTGAAGCTCTCGGTGAGAGATTACGGAAGGGGAATGAGCCCGGAGATCGTCTCCCGCATCTTCGAGCCGTTCTACACGACAAAGGAAGTGGGAAAGGGCGCAGGCATGGGGCTGCCGGTCATCCACGGAATCATCAGGAGCCATGGGGGCATGATCACCGTAGAGAGCGAGCCTGGAAAAGGATCGATCTTCACGGCGTATTTTCCGGTAACCGGCAGACAGCCTAAGGTGCGCAAACTGCCGGTCAAGGGGGCCCCTCAGGTTCACGGGAGGATCCTCCTTGTCGATGACGAGCTCATTGTGCTTTCCAGCGTGAGCAAGGCGCTGAAGCACCTCGGCTATGAGGTGACCGCGGTAGAGGACAGCGGGGAGGCGTTCGCCGTGTTTTCGCGGTCCCCGGGCGAGTTCGACCTGGTCATCACTGATCTGACCATGCCGGGGATGAGCGGCATCGAGCTTGCCGAAAAGATCAAGGAGCTCAGCCCGGATGTCCCCGTCATCCTGTGCACCGGCTTCAATGATATCATTGATGAGCAGGAAGCCAGAGAAAAGGGCATCACGGGTCTGATCTTCAAGCCGGCGGGCACGAGGGATCTGGGCGCTGCTGTGGGCCAGGCGCTCGAGAGCCGCTGAGCGAAAGTCCCTGCATGCGATGACAGCGGCTCATCGGTTGATGCCGGGAAACCGCACGGTGTGATCGGGACGGCTTCGCATCTGCGGCCGCGACCGTGCTCAGAAGAGCCACTTCACCAGGGGCAGCTTGAACCGGTAGGGGACGTAGCGCAGGGGGATATCGAACTTCATAGTGTTTTTCACGATGCTCTTGGTATGGCTGAAGGTTTCGAAGCTCGATCTGCCGTGATAGCGCCCCATGCCGCTTTCCCCCACCCCTCCGAAGGGCAGCGTCCGCGAGACGAACTGGACCACCGCATCATTGATGCACAGTGACCCCGAGGAGGTCTCTGCTTTCACGAGCTCTTGCTTCATCTTGTCCCTGGTGAAGAGATAAGCCGCCAGGGGCTTGGGCCGGGAGTTCACGAAGGCAAGTGCATCAGAGAATGTGGAGAACGGGATGAGCGGAAGGATGGGCCCGAAGATTTCCTCCTGCATGACCGGCGCGTCGGGCTGCACGCCGTCAAGGACGGTCGGAGCGATGAACAGCTCCTGGGCGAGGGCCTGCCCGCCCACCACGGTGTTGCCCTGATCGAGATACCCCATGAGCCGGTCGAAGTGAGACCTGTTGATGATACGGGCGTAATATGGATTCCTTCTGGGGTCTGTTCCGTAGAAGCCGAGAACGGTCTTCTTCAGGGCCTCGGTGAATTCGTCCCTGATTCCTGAGTCCACCAGTACGTAATCCGGGGCGACACAGCTCTGTCCGGCGTTGAAAAACTTGCCCCAGGCGATCCTGCGGGCCGCATAGTCGATGTTGATGTTCCGGTCCACGATGCAGGGACACTTCCCGCCGAGCTCCAGGGTCACGGGCGTGAGGAAACGCGATGCGGACTCCATGACAGATCTTCCTACACGGGACGAACCGGTAAAGAAGATGTGGTCGAACCGGTGGTTGAGGAGCTCACGTGCCGTGTCGGGGCCGCCGTTGACCACCGATACGTGCCGGGGGTCCATGTAGCGGGCGATGAGTTCCTCGATCACGGAAGCTGTATGGGCGGAAAGCTCCGACGGCTTGATCACCACGCAGTTGCCCGCGGCTATGGCACCGACGAGAGGGATCATGGCAAGCTGGAATGGATAGTTCCACGGGGAAATGATGAGGACGACCCCGAGGGGCTCCGGCACAGTGGAGCTCAGCGAAGGCAGAAGCGGCAGCGGAGTGCGGACCCGGGTGGGCCTGGTCCATGAATCAAGATTGGCGACCGCGTACTCGATTTCGCCCTTGACCAGGGCGACCTCCGCTGCATATGCCTCCAGAACGGGCTTGGAAAGATCTTTTTTCAGGGCGTCGACGATGAGCCCGTCTTCCCTTCTGATCAGCTGGTGGAGCTTTTTCAGCTGTTTCCTTCGATATTCGGTGTTTTTTGTTATCCCGCTCGAGTAGAATTGCCGTTGATTCCGTATGATCTGTGAGATCAGTGCAGGCTCCATTGCCCCCTCCTCCCCGAATGCTATAGTTAATATATAGAGGCGGCGTACCTTTCTCCAAGTGAAGAGGACGACCGTCCGATGATGATCATGTATGAAAGGGTCATGGTGCAAGGAGGTTGAATCATGGCGCTCTTCCTCGTCCGGCACGGCAGGAGCCTGCCGGAGGAGATCGACTCCCAGAGAAGGCTTTCGCGTGAGGGAATCACCGAGGTGGAATGCGTGGCTGCGCATGCACAGGACAGGGGCATACGCGTCGACACCATCATACACAGCCCCGCGGCCCGTGCGCGCCAGACAGCCGAGATCATGGCCTCATACCTCAAGCCCGGCCACGACGCCATGGAGGTCGCGGGGCTGGGTCCGTCCAACAGTGTGGAAGCCTTTGCCGGATCGATAAATGAGAACGACGATATCATGGTGGTCGGCCATCTACCCTTCCTGGAGCGTCTGTGCTCGTATCTGGTCACGGGATCGCCGGACGAGCGGGTGGTGTCTTTCCGCAGCGGGACAATGGTGTGCCTGGAAAAAGACCCTGCCCGGGGCGCCTGGGTCATCAGATGGACGCTCAGGCCTGACATCTGCTGACAGGCTGCTCCGGAGAGATCTTCGTGCGAGCATACATCGGCACGTCCGGATGGGACTACAGACACTGGAGAGGGAACTTCTATCCGCAGGACCGTCCAAGGACAAAATGGCTCGACTATTACTCCCGCATCTTCGATACAGTGGAGGTGAACGCCACTTTTTACCACAGGATACGCCGGAGCACGTACCTCAAGTGGCGCGTGTCCACCCCCGAAGGCTTTCTCTGGGCGGTCAAGGCGAGCAGGCTCATCACCCATATCCACAGGCTGAAAGGAGTGGAAGAGCCGCTGAAGATCTTTTTCGACGATGTGTCAGCCCTGGGCGAGAAGCTCGGCCCCCTGCTCTTCCAGCTCCCGCCGGCTCTGGAGTTTGACGGAGCAACTCTTAGGAGCTTCCTCGATCTCCTGCCCTCCGGAGGGCGGTATGCCGTGGAAGCCAGACACCCCAGCTGGGCGGACGAGACAGTTCTCTCCCTGCTGAGAGAGAGAAACATCGCATGGTGCATCGCCGATACCGCGGGCCGGTTTCCTTATCTGGAGGCGGTTACCGCCGATTACGTCTATATCCGCCTTCACGGCTCCCGGAAGCTCTATGCATCCGAGTATACCGAAACCGAGCTCATGTCCTGGGCACAGCGGATCAGGTCGTGGGACAGAGATGCGTATGTCTACTTTGACAACGATTTTATGGGGTATGCCCCGAAAAACGCCCTGCGCCTTCGTGAAATGCTGAGTTGAGGCGGCAACGAGAGCGCGCCCGACCCGGCGCGGCACCTTCCCGAAGTCGATTGTCTTTCACGCAGTGAAGATTATTATGAGGTAAAGAAACAATTCCCAGCCGGTGGTTATGAAGGAGTTTTTTCCATGGCCGGACGATTCCGCCTGCCGCTTGCGGGAGCGATGCTCTTCGTCGGTACGGATCTGGATCCCGCTTTTGCAGGCACTGAGGGAGGGAAGCAGATGAAGGTCACAAGCCAGGCATTCGCAGACGGGGAGATGATCCCGGCAAAGCATACCTGCAACGGCGAGAACGTATCGCCACCCATTGCATGGCAGAGAGTCCCTGAAGGAACCAGAAGCATCACCATCATCGCCGAAGACCCTGACGCGCCCATGGGAAACTGGGTTCACTGGGTGTATTATGATATTCCGCCGGAGATATCCGGCCTGCCGGAGGACATACCGGCCGAAGAGAAGCCTGGACCCGGGGGCACTCAGGGCATCAACGACGCTCTCACTATCGGCTACATAGGCCCCTGCCCTCCATCAGGCATACACCGGTATTATTTCAGGATCTATGCCGTGGACACCGAGCTCGACCTGCCGCCCGGGGCGAACAGTCAGGAGGTTCTCCAGGCAATGGAAGGCCATCTGCTCGGCATGGGAGAGCTCATGGGCCGGTTCAGGAGATAGGCGCCCGGCTGTACTCCGCCAGCAGCCGTCTTTTTTTCGATGGACGCTGCATACCCCTCGTGGAATCCACTCACGGATCGTGGTATATGGTGCCAGGGAATGACATCGCTCAAGAGAACCGGACATGGCCGAACCGTCGTATAGAAAACTCCATGAATCGGGTGCGCTCGAAAAACGGATCGTCTCGGCGCTCGAAGCGCTCAGATCCTGCCGCGTCTGCCCCAGGGACTGCCGGGTCGACCGAACCGGTAGAGAAACGGGCCGGTGCAGAACCGGCAGATATGCATCCGTGGCGAGTTTTTCCCCGCATTTCGGAGAGGAGTCTCCCCTGGTGGGCTCAGGGGGGTCCGGCACTATCTTTTTCAGCTCCTGCAATCTGCTGTGCTCCTTTTGCCAGAATTATGAGATCAGCCATTTCAATGAAGGAGCACCGGCCGGTCCGCAGGAGCTGGCGGATATGATGCTCCGCCTGCAGAAGGCGGGATGCTGCAACATCAATTTCGTCTCTCCATCTCACGTGGCCCCCCAGATCCTGGAGGCGCTGCCTCCGGCCATAGAGGGCGGGCTCAGCGTGCCCCTGATATACAACACCGGGGGCTACGACAGCATAGAGACGCTCCGGCTCTTGGACGGCGTCATCGACATCTACATGCCGGATTTCAAGTTCTGGGACCCGGCCCCGGCAGCGGCGTACTGCGGTGCGCCGGATTATCCGGAAAAGGCTCGGGCGGCGCTGAAAGAGATGCACACCCAGGTGGGAGACCTGGTGACGGACGAACGCGGCATCGCCGTCAGGGGGCTCCTGGTGAGGCATCTGGTGATGCCCGGGGGCCTCGCCGGCACCGCTCGCATCATGTCTTTCATCGCCGAAGAGATCTCGAAAAAGACCTACGTGAACGTCATGGATCAGTACCGGTCGTGTTACCTCGCCTGCGAAGACGGGAGCATCTCCCGGAGGATAACCCGCCGCGAGTACGAAGAAGCCCTGAAATCGGCCGACGATGCCGGTCTCACCCGGATCGACCACCGCTGCCGGAGGGTCCTGGAAAGATTCTTCTTCGACGGGATCTGAAGCGCCCCTGTCACCCGTGTCCGGAGGCCGGCTTCTTTCGATACCTGGAGGCTGGACTTCACGGTCATGAAACGGTATACTCAGCCATTATGATTGCAGTCGTGCATTCGGCGTGCCTGTGGGGGACGGATGCCTTGGGTGTTGTTGTGGAGGTCGATGTTCATGGGGGGCTTCCGAGCTTTTCCATCGTGGGTCTGCCCGACAATGTGGTCAAGGAGAGCAGAGAACGGGTCCGCGCAGCCATTATCAACTCGGGGCTCGAGTTTCCGCCTCGGCGCATCACCGTCAATCTCGCTCCTGTAGACCGCAAGAAGGAAGGCGGGGTCTTCGACCTCCCCATCTGCATCGCCGTTCTCACCGCACTGGGCGTGGTCCCGCGGGATAGGGCCTCTGACCTGCTGTTCGTGGGCGAGCTCGGCCTCGATGGGGGCGTGAGGCCGGTGAGGGGTGTGATTTCGTCCGCCTTCCTTGCGATGGAAAGCGGCCTGAAGGGAATCGTTTGCCCGGAAGCGAACGCAGCCGAGGCAGCTCTTTCCGGCACGAATGTCTGGCCGGTGAAGGATCTCAAGGAGATCGTCCAATTTCTGAAGGGCTCGCTGCCCGAACCCTTTGTCCCGGCCGAGTGCCAGGCGGCCGCCGGTAAAGACGGCCTCCTCGATCTCTCGGACATCATCGGCCAGGCCATGCCGAAGCGCGCTCTGGAGATCGCGGCGGCAGGCTCGCACAATCTGCTTTTTCTCGGCCCGCCCGGCGCGGGCAAGTCCATGCTGGCAAAGCGCCTGCCCACGATCCTGCCCGAGCTCTCGCAGAGGGAATTTCTCGAATGCACTCGCGTCTACTCGGCCGCGGGGAGGCTCTCTTCGTTCGGAGTCAAGACAACCCGTCCCTTCCGCTCGCCCCACCACACCATTTCGGATGCGGGGCTCATCGGCGGAGGGAGTACGCCCTCGCCGGGCGAAGTCACGCTGTCGCACAACGGCGTCCTCTTCCTGGACGAGCTGCCCGAGTTCAGGCGCAGCGCCCTCGAAGCCTTGCGTCAGCCTCTCGAAGATGGACGCGTCATCATCTCCCGGGCCAATACCTCACTGGCCTTCCCGGCCAGATTTCAGCTCATCGGTGCGATGAATCCCTGCCCCTGCGGGTTTCTCGGACATCCTTGCCGCGAGTGCAGATGCACTCCCACCCAGGTGGCCAGATACCGCAGCCGCGTGTCCGGCCCCCTGCTGGACCGGATCGATCTGCATGTATGGGTCGACCCGGTCGATGCATCCGGTGTTCTTTCGCATAAATCGCCCCCCTCTTCCGCCGCCGTGCGCGGACGGGTCGAATCGGCGCGAGCGGCCCAGATCGAGCGGGGGTTTCTCAACGCTCACATTCCCGATGCACAGATCGAGAAGGTCTGCAATCTCGACGGAGAAGGCAGGGACATGCTTATCCAGGCGATGAAGACCTGGAGCTTGAGCATGAGGGGCTTCAAGCGGGTGATGAAGGTCGCCCGATCCATCGCGGACATGGACGGCTCGTCTGCGGTCCGCCCCGATCACCTGGCCGAGGCGCTGCAGTACCGGCCCGAACTCACGAAAACGCTTTCGTGACAAATTTCTGGGGACAAGACTGCGGAAATACCGGGCCGCTCTAGGACTTTGCAGGCGAGGGCTCGTTCCAGATAAAGAGCTCGCTTACGGACTCGTCGCTTAAGATCCGCTTGATGGCCTCTGCCAGGAGAGGGGCCACGCTCAGGACTGTAATCTTCTTGCACGCGGCGGCTTCGTCTTTCAGGGGGATCGTGTCAGTGACCACCAGCTCTTCCAGAGGCGACTTGCTGATCCGCGAAATGGCCGGACCGGAAAGCACCGCGTGGGTGCAGCATGCCGCGACCTTACTGGCGCCTGCTTCCCGCAGGGCGGCCGCACCGTTGGTCAGCGTACCGGCCGTGTCCACCATGTCGTCTATGAGCAGGCAGATCTTGTCTTTGACCTCTCCGATGATATGCATGACATCGGATTCGTTCGCGCGCTCGCGTTTCTTGTCGATGATCGCGAGATCCGCCTTCAGCGGCTTCGCATATGCGCGCGCCCGTTCCACCCCGCCGGCGTCTGGAGAGACGATGCAGAGGTGGTTGGTGTACTTTTCTCTGATGTAGTTCAGCATCACGGGCTTGGCGTAGAGATTGTCGACCGGGATATCGAAGAACCCCTGGATCTGCCCGGCGTGAAGGTCCATGGTCAGCACCCTGTCCGCACCCGCGGTCGTCAGCAGATTGGCCACGAGCTTTGCGGTGATCGGGGTGCGCGGGGATGCCTTGCGGTCCTGCCGCGCATACCCGAAGTAGGGTATGACCGCTGTCACTCTCTTGGCCGACGCCCGCCTCACCGCGTCCAGCATGACCAGAAGCTCCATGAGATGCTCGTTGGTCGGAGAACAGGTGGATTGGACGATATAGATATCCTTGCCCCGGATACTCTGATGAATGTCCACGGATGTCTCGCCGTCGGAGAATTTCTTTACCTCGGCGCTTCCCAGCTCAATGCCCAGAATACTGCAAATACTCTCGGCCAGAGGCCTGTTGGAGTTTCCCGAAAAGACACAGATGCTCGTCTCCATGTATCCACGTTCTCCTTGCTCGTCAATTTGGCTGGGACGGGTGGATTCGAACCACCATAACGAGATCCAAAATCTCGTGTCCTGCCATTAGACGACATCCCAGTAGTAGAGACAACTCGCGGTGCTCTGGGAACTTCTTATAGAAGATTTATGCGTCTGTGGCAATCTTCTGTTGATAGATATCCAGGATGGATTTCTCTATCTTGTCTCGTGTCTCCATGTTCAGGGGATGCGCGGTATCCCTGAAAGTTCCATCCTTCCGTTTGCGGGAAGGCATCGCTACAAACAGTCCTGTTGTTCCGTGAATGACTCTCAAGTCGCGAATAACGAAGCAGTCATCGAACACCACCGAGGCATATGCCTTCAGCTTGTCGTTATCCTTGACTGGATACACCTTTACCTCTGTAATCTCCATGACTTCCCCCCGTCAAACTTGTTGTGGGTACGTAGCGATACCCCTCATGACGCCTTATCCGGCTCATTCCACTACATAAGTGTTCTTCGTTTTGAAAGATGCCAAGAACCGACGAACCACTGCCTGACATGATAACCCCCAATGCCCCGGCATCAAGCAACTCCGACCTCACACGCTCGAGTTCAGGGCAAATGCCGAAGGCGGGCTTCTCCAAGTCATTCTCCAGCCACTGCTCCGGCGCAATTCCTTTTTTCGCAACTTCATTAATTATTTTATAACTTTTCCGTTCCCGAGTCAATGGGCACTTGAGATGAGAATATACTTTTGCTGTGGAAATCTCAAGGGGTGGAGTGACAATAAAATACGAACGCGGCTCAAGCGTGACCTCGTGAAGGGGAACATCGCCCCTTCCGCCCATGAGATAGGGCCTGCCCAGGAAGAAAAACGGGCAGTCGGCGCCGATTTTTCCAGCCATTTTCATGAGCTCTGTCCGGGAAAGACCGGTTTTGAAAAGTTCGTTCATGCCCATGATGACCGACGATGCATCGCTGCTGCCGCCGCCGAGTCCGGCTCCCGGCGGAATGCGCTTGGAGATCCGGATAGAAACGCCTGCACGGACGCCCGTCTCCTTCAGAAACAGCTCGGCTGCCTTGAACGCCAGATTGTTCCGCTCGTTGCAGCCGCATCCGGGAGCCCTGACGGAGATTCCCGTATCCGCCTTTTCGAGAACAATCTCATCGAAGAGGCGTATCGGCATCATGAGGGTGAGCAGCTCATGATATCCGTCAGGCCTCTTCCCGACGACCTTGAGATAGAGATTGACCTTTGCAGGGGCGCGCAGGTTCACTCGATATCCACCGCAACGTACAGCGGCCTGGAATTGCGCATGACGAGCATGAGCACGGACTGTCCATGCTTCACTTTTTCCAGGGCCGCGAGATACTCTCCGATATTCTTCACATCGGTACCGCCCACCTGCCTGATGACGTCCAGCTTCTGCAGCTTGCTCCGCGCCGCGCTTCCCTGGGGTTCGATGTCGAGCACCAGGACGCCTGCGCTCTCGTCCAGGTTCAGCTGCTTCTGGACCTCGGGCGTGACGTCTCCGAGGACCAGACCGAGCTTGTCTTTCACCCTGCCCGGGCTTTCTCCGTGGAGCCTGCCGAGCTCGGTAATCCGGTCGTCGCTGCGCTTTTCGAGACGGGTGCTCAGAGTGACCATCCGGGCATCCCTCCAGACAACGATGGCCACTTTTTCCTCGGGCTTGAGCCCTCCGATCAGACGGGTCAGGGCCATGGGGTCCGGTATCTTCTGGCCGTTAATCTCCACAATGATGTCGCCGTTTCGGATGCCGGCCTTCTCCGCCGGATCACCGGGATAGACGGCGGTCACCATCGCCCCTGCCGGCTCTTGAAGGCCGACTGCGCGGGCGATCTCCGGAGTGACTTCCTGGATCGCCACCCCCAGCCATCCCCGGGATACCTCGCCCGTTTCCTTGAGCTCCTGAAGGATCTGCTTGGCCATGTTGATGGGGATGGCAAAGCCGATTCCCTGGCCGGAGGAGACAATCGCGGTGTTGATCCCCACGACCTCCCCGTCCATGTTGATCAGAGGCCCTCCGGAATTGCCCGGATTGATCGCCGCGTCCGTCTGGATGAAGTTGTCGTAAGGGCCGGCCCCGATCACTCTGGCCTTTGCGGAGACAATCCCCTGGGTCAGCGTGTGGCCGAAGCCGAACGGGTTGCCGATGGCGATGATCCAGTCCCCGATCTCCAGCGAATCCGAGTCACCCAGCACGGCCACCGGGAAGTCGTCCCGGTCGGACTGGATTTTTATCAGCGCGATGTCGGTGTTGTCGTCCTTGCCTGCGAGCTTGGCCCGGTACTCCCGCCCGTCGTCATCCGAGAGCGAGACGAAGATCTCGTCCGCGCCCGAGATGACATGGCTGTTGGTCAGTACATACCCGTTCTTCGATATGATGAAGCCCGAGCCCAGGCTTCTCTGATCCAGCTCCTGCTCGGGGAGATGCTCGAAGAACTTCCGGAAGAACTCGTCGAACCACTCGTTCTGACCGCCGGGGCTCTCGAATCTCCGGTACAGGTCGTCATTGGAGATTCTCCGGGTGGTTCTGATGTTGACCACGGTCGGGCTCGCGGTTTTGGCAAGCGACTTCAGGCTCGGCATGAGCACGTGGGAGGCGCTCTCCTGTCTGCCCTCCTTCCAGAAGGGAAGCGCCTCGCTCGTGGGCGGGAGCTTCAGCGATGTGGCGATATACATCCCCACGAGGCCCGAGCAGACGGCAACCAGGATCAGCACGCCTATAGACGGTATCCGTTTGTTCATGGTTCATCCTCTCTGCGACTCTATAAAACTCATCCTCAGTTCATAGAGGATATTCTCCATCAGTCTCTCCTCATCTCCGCTCAGGTTCCCCCTGGTCTTTTCCTGAAGCATGGCGATGATGTGGATGTTCTGCCTGGCCAGAACCGGATCGTTGCCGACCTGGCCGGTCGCCGGATCGGGTATTCTTCCCATGCTGATCATCGCGGCGCTCGCGAAGCTCATGATAAGGGTGGAAAAGTCGACCTCGAACTCCTCCTGCGGCCCGGACGACGAAGGATCTTCCTTTCCTGCGAAGGGGTCCCGGGATTCCCGGATCTTCTCAGGCTCTTCCGCCCTGCCTCTCTTGTCGGTGAAGGTATACCCTTTTTTCTGATCGTCCATATGTCCTCCTTGCCCTTCTCAGCCCCCCTTCACCTCATATCCCTCGACTGAGGGGAAGCGGGCGGCCAGGCCATGATCAGAATGGAAACCGCTACCCGATGCCATGGAGAGGAAATATATTTTCCCTTATGTAGGCTATCTTTTTCTCTATGTACGCATCGAGGTCGAGCTTGATGTTTTCCGCCAGATGATAGGGCGGATCGTGAAGCTCGTCGGGCCCCTGGGTGAACGGAGTCAGGTTGCCGCTGATGATCCCCTGGTACGGGTCGTAGGGCTTGAGCCCGTTGAGGACCGCCCACGCCAGGGTCCACCCTCTCACCACATCGGGCACGCTGTAGCCCCCGCCGCCCAGCGCCAGGATCTTGGAACAGCTCTTCTTGATCTCTTCGAGCACCCGGATGTAGCCGTTGTTTGTCAGCCTCAAGTTCGTCAGGGGGTCTTTTTTCAGGGTGTCGAGCCCTATCTGAGCGACCACGCAATCGGGCCTGAACGCCTCCGCGAGGGGTGTGTATACTGCCTCGAACGCCCGCACATAGGTGTCGTCGTCCGTATATTCCGACAGGGGCACATTGACCGTGTACCCCAGCCCCTTGCCGTTGCCCATCTCGTTTTCGAAACCGCTCCAAGGATAGAGGGTATCGCCGCTCTGGTGAAGGGAAATGAACAGCACCTCGTCGCTGTCGTAGAAGGCGTCCTGAACGCCGTTGCCGTGGTGGGCGTCGATGTCGACGTAGATGATCTTCTTCATGCCGCCTTTCAGGAGCCTCTTGATCGCAATGACAATGTCGTTGACGTAGCAGAAGCCCTCGGCGTGATCGTATCCTGCATGGTGCAGGCCTCCAACCGGAGAGAAGACGGTGTTCACCTTGCCCGAGGAGATGAGCGCGGCTCCGAGAAGGGTCGCCCCCAGAACCAGCAGCGAAAAATCATATACCCCCTTGAACACAGGATTGTCTCCCGTCCCCAGCCCGTACTCGAGCAGGGTGAAGTCGAAGGAGCCGGTATTCGCGCTCTTCAGCGCTTCGACATACTCGCGCTGGTGATACTCGAGCATGTCCTCCTCTGATGCAGGCTCGGGCTCCAAAACCTCGATCCACGGCTCGTCGAGCAGACCGTAGCGGTAACAGAGCTCGAATACCATGGTGCCCCTGTAGGGTTTGAACGGATGCGACTCGCCCAGACTGAAGTCATCGAACTTCGATGTATAGATAAATGCGGAACTCACTCTCTGTCTCCCTGTTCGCCTCCACTCCTGTACGGTACAAGGCGCGAAATCATCATGAAAACATATGCAGTGCGGGTGCAACTCCAACCATACTGCGGCGTCGGCCGCCTCTCCGCCGCTTTCACGACACGTCACTCCATAACACAGAATCATGAAAAGTGAAAATCATTCCCTATGATTCATGAATAACACTCGTGTTCCTTTTTTACAGCACAAAAAACCGACCCCTGCCGCATCTCCATCACATTCACCGAGCGGCCGGAGAGGATGAGCGGTGAAGACGCCGCAGCCTATGCTGGAAGCCGTGTGGCGCCTAAGGCCTTGAGAGAAGATCGATTATAGACTCGGGGACAGGCCCTGTGGTATACTGTTTTTGAGAAGACGGGGTGCTGACGAAAGGAGATCCTCCATGGGCAACGGACACGATATCCTGGAAAAACTGATCGTGGTGGAGAATGGGAAGGTCAAAGTAATGCGCACCATCGAGGATATCGAGAATCTCCTGGAAAGGCTCACCAGGATCCAGGATACATACAGAAGCCAGCGCGACACTCAGGGGCGGAAGATCAAGGACGAAGTGGATCATCTGATCCGAATTATCGCTTCCCTCGCCTCGATCGTCTATACCAGAGAGCTCCAGCGGGCGCAGTAGCAGGAAACGGCCGTCCGCTGAGGGTTCCGCCTCTGCCGGCAAAGGCGTCGCGCTGGCCGGGAGCAAAGAATAACCTCAGGCATACCGCTGCCGCTTCCGCGGCTTGTGAAACCTGTATTGTCATGGTACAAATCATGGTTTGATCTGAGATCTTCAAGAATGAGACAAGGAGCATGACATGAACCATCTTCTTCTTCCGGCGGGATCGGGCACCGCATCTCAGATATTTCTCAACGGCGTTCTTCTGGTCGTCGGCAGCATCATCTGCGCAGTGGCGGTCAACGGCATTCTCATCCCGCAGAATTTTCTCAGCTCAGGGTTTACGGGGGCCTCGCTCATCATTCACTACCTCGTTCCCACGCTCTCGGTCGGCGTCATCTACCTTCTTCTCAACATCCCGCTGTTCATTGCAGGATGGTCGATGGTGGGAAAGCGCTTCTTTTTCTACAGCGTTGCGGGTACAGTGATCTACTCGCTCGCACTGACCGTTGTCAGAATAGACATCTCCATAGAAAACAAGATATTGAGCGCCCTGCTTGCAGGCATCATCTACGGCACCGGCAGCGGCATCATTCTGAGATCGTATGGATCGGCCGGAGGAACGGACATCCTCGCGGTCATCCTCCAGAAGCTCATGTCAATACAGGTGGGAACCACGTCTCTGGCGGTGAACTGCCTGATCCTGGTCTCGGCCTCGCTGCTCTTCTCGCTGGAAGACGCCCTGTATACCCTTGCCTACATTTACGTGAGCGCGCACTTCATGAACCTGGTCGTGGTCGGTCTCAGCAAGAGAAAGGCGGTCATGATCATATCGGACCACTGGGATAATATCTCTCGGGAGATCCTGAAGAAGGACCGCAGGGGCGTTACCATCATCGAAGGCACGGGGGGATACAAGAAAGACGACAAGCGTATCATCTACAGTGTCGTCACCTTTCAGGACCTGCCACAGCTCAAGAAGATGATTTCGAAAATCGATCCCAAGGCATTCGTAGTGGTCATGGATACCCTTGAGGTCATGGGCGCCCGGATGGGCAATCAGCCCCACTGGTAGGTCTGAGGGCCATGCGCCTTTCCCTTGAGGGAGGCTCCGGGCGGCGCGCTCTCCACTCTGATGGGGCGGCGGCAAGAACAGGACCTGAGAGAGAAAATTCTCAGCGGTAGAGCTTCTTTTCGCTCTCAACAACGTCAATGATCTCATTGATGATGGTTGGAAGCTTGCGCATCACCCGCTCCCAGGAAACGGTCCGGGGTGTCTCATAGACCTCGGTGCGCAGGTTCTGGGAGGTCTTCTCGATCACGGAGAGCAGCCCCTGCTCGATGAACGGCTTGAAATCCTCATATTCGCTTACGTACGAGCTGAACCGCCGGGCCATGAAGGCGGGAGAGAGCAGCTGGTCGCCTGCAAACAGAATCACGTTTTTGAAGACGTTGTCCACCATGGCCTCCTCGAGGTTCGTGTCGTAGAGCAGGCCGCAGTACGCGGCGTTGTCCGCATACATTTTGATGAGGTCGTCGGCCACGCTCAGGTAGGTGGTGGTGAGGTCTCGGATGAAGTGCTCCGAGATGGCGAGGCCTTCTTCCACCACCAGGGCTGCGAGCAGGGTGGAGACGATGTCGATGCCCATCTTGTAGAGCCCTTTGGTCCGGTCGCCCTCGGATACCGGCTGGTGTTTGTGGTCGAATGGGTCTTTTGAGATTTCCACCTGGGCGCACGTGGTGGCCTTGCGGTAGACCTCGATCAGGGTGAAGATTTCCACCCCCCAGTTGGTGGCGAACTGCATGCGCTTGAGGAGCTGGGCTTCGAAGACCACCTCTCCGGAGAGCTGATAGTTGAAGTTCAGCAGGAAATCCACCAGGCGAAGCACTTTCTCCTCCTGAGTATCGGTGAACTTCCTCTTGAGCGCGATGAGCAGCGGATCGAGCAGAAGCCTCTTGACCCTGCCGTAGAACTGGCCATCCTTGATCCTTGCGTAGAACGCCTTGCTGAACTGATAGTTGAGCACCTGCACGGGATAGAAGAGCCGGTCCAGCTGCTCCCGCCCGAAGGTCCTTATGTCGGCGTCCACGAGTCCGATGCTGTGGGCGCCCATGGCCAGGGCAATGCCGAAGGACATGAACATGTTCCTCCCCTTGCCCGGCTGATCGATGCGGAACCCGGCCTCAGAAAGCTTATGGTATATGGAGGAAAAGCCCGGGCCGTCGTTGTGCTGGATCAGATAGTTCTGAACGTTGTACCGGTTCAGGATGCCGGCGAGCTCTCTGGCATCATCGGCCGTGCCCTTGTCGAGGCCGAAGATGATCTGGGAGAGGTAGCTGGCGCTGGACAGGTGCTTCACGATATTCTCGAACACCGGCCGGTTCTCAGGCAGAGTATACTCCGAGGCCAGCAGGGGAATGATCAGCACAGCCTTTTTCCATTTGGAGTGGTGCAGGAGCTCCATCTCCATCCTGGGGATGTCTTCATTCAGGAGATATAGAGTGGATATCCTCGTATGTGTCTGAGCGAAATTCGACATGAACGCTCTCCTTTCCCTATCTCACTCTCAAGCCCGCAAACGAGTGAACAACCGTGATAAGCGCTGAAGCTCACGTGCAAGCCATTCATTTTACCCGGGAAGACGTACTCGGTCAACCCGGATATGATATTGATGATAACGCGTCCCCGAGCGACTCTCAAAAGATCAGGGGTCAGATAAGGGGTCAGGTCTCAACATGTGACATCGGAAATGAGAGATGTCACATGTTGAGACCTGACCCCGGTATGTGACCCCGGTATGTTTCGGAGGGGACAGGGTTATCGGGAAGAGTCGCCCCTGATTTTGCGGATTATGGAATCCACGGAAAGATGGGGGTGGTGGGAGAGCAGCAGCACCGTGCATCCCATGAGAAAAAGGATAATGTCTCTGACGAGATACCACCAGGTAATGCCCTGCCCCGCCGTGGACCCGAAGCACCCGCAGGAGATGTCCAGCCCCCTGAAGAGGCTGATTCCCAGCGCAGTTGCGAACAGCAGCAGCAGAGTCGAGATGATGAGCGCACCTCCCGGGAGGAACACTCCCGCAAGCACACTGCAGCCTGCGAAAATCTCGATCCAGGGCAGTGCGATGGCGACAGGATTGATCATCCATCCGGGAAGCAGGCGGTAATTGGAAATGTCAATGGCAAAGGCTGCCGGGTCCATCACTTTCTCGATTCCCGCATAGACGAACACGGCGCCGAGAACGAGCCTGAAAAGCATCGAAACCAGCCAGATGACCGGCAGAAAGGTATGGAGCCTGTTCATGGCCGCTCCCCCTGTTCGATAGGAAATCCCGCATCGTACCACCCTTCCCATCCAGCAGTCAGTATCTGTATGCCCGGAAATCCGTGCTCCGCCAGGAGAGACGCCACGCGCAAGCTCAGGTCGCAGCCGGGACCGTCGCAATAGACTACCGGAGTTTTACCCAGCAGTGTTGCGCCTCGAAGCGTATCGATGCAAGAGCTCACGTTCTCCGGCGGTATGTTGTGAGCTCCGGGAAGGTGACCGGAGCGGAATGCCGTTGAGCTCCGGGCATCGATGAATACAAGGGTGCCCTGAGTATATCCGCTGAAGGCGTCTTCCAGGTTGATTGTTTCGAACGTGCCCGATCCTTTGGCATATTCTTCCGGCAAAGGACCCTGACCGAGCCATTTCAGCCCGTTCGGGCGACATGCGTTGAAAGCCGCGGCTATGAGGATTGCAATGAGCGCAAGGAGAAGCGCCTGCAGGAACGCGGTCCGAAGCGTCCCCGCCAGATCATGGTATCGTTCCGACTGCAGCGACATTCTGTTACGAACCTCCGAAATGCCTCGTGTCTCCGTTTTTCGATTATCCCATACAGGGTCCATGGCCCAACGATGGAGAACATCCGCTACCGCCCGCCGCCCGTGATCAGGTATGATGGGTTATGACAAGACGGTGAAGTACCAGTCGATGAGCATATCTCCGAAAAGAACATTGATGAAAGCCCCCAGCGCGAGAAACGGGCCGAAGGGGATTGCCGCCTGCATGTTCTTCTTCTGCAGCAGCGCCCACGGTATCCCCACGAGGGAGCCCAGGAGCGACCCCATGAAAATCGTAAACAGCACCCCCTCCCATCCGGTGAAGACCCCGATCATGCCCAGCAGCTTGACATCTCCTCCGCCCATGCCCTGCTTGCCCGTGAGGAAGTAATACCCGTAGATCACCACGATCAGCAGACCGGCGCCGACTCCCAGGCCGATGAGGGCCTCAGGATATGAAACCGGCAGCCACCATACCAGGGCAAGGCCCACGACAATGCCGCCGATGGAGAGACTGTCGGGGATAATCTGGTAGTCGATATCTATGAAGGTGATGACCAGAAGCACACAGGCCCAGGCGTAATAGATGAAAAAAGCCGCCGTGAGGCCGAACCGGTAGAGCATGGCAAGGGCGATCAGGGCGCTCAGCGTCTCCACGAGGGGATAGCGCGGCGAGATCTTCTCTTTGCAGTGTCTGCATCTGCCGCGCAGGAAAAGATAGCTCAGCACCGGGATATTGTCCCAGGGCCTGATCTTCTCACGGCACTTCGGACACCGGGAGGAAGGAAAGACAATGGATTCCTCCCGTGGAATCCTGTGTATGCAGACATTCAGGAAGCTCCCGATGAACAGACCTATGACGGCGACGGCCAGAGGGACGGACAATATCACCCGATGAGGTCTCCCCTCCTGAAACGAACGAGCTCACTGTTCAAGGTCGATTCCACATCGGCCATGATCCCCTTGAGCGGATCATCGTCGGAAAGGAACGAACGTGCCTCTGCAACCGCGGAGCGGACAGCGTCCATTTCGTCCACCATGGGAGCGATGTCTTTGAGGCTGAGCTTGGGATCATCGAGCGCACGCGCGTATGCATCCAGCAGATCGAGGGCCTGCCCGCTGACATTCAGGGCATTGAATTTCTGCGGGCTGGGCTGGCCGACCTGCAGGGCCGGATGCACCTGCCGGGTTTGTGTCGCTGCCGCGTCCTGCATGTCCTTGAGGATGGTTTCGAACGAGGATCCCCCCGCAGCAGGCGACTTGGTGTCTGGCCTCATGCCTGTCACTGTGCCGATCATCATATTGGGGTCGATTTTCATGAGTTCCTCCTTCCTGAGAGGAAAGCAAAGACAATGCCAGTCATCTCACGCTATTCGACAACAACGTGTCCTTTCATGAAAGGGAATTTTCTTCCCCGTGCTCCGGAAAAATGATCCAGCTACACTTTCCGAGGAACGAGCCTCTCGATGGCCTCGGAACGAAGCAGCACCAGCTCTTCGATGTCCATCTGCAGGAGCTCTCCCACACACTGACGGACCACCTGTGCCGTGTCCTTTACCACGGCCTCCGGATCATTCTGGGCGCCCCCTGTCGGCTCCTTTATCAGGTGATCGACAACGCCTTCCTTGAAAAGATCCCTTCCCGAGCCCTTCAGGGTGTCTGCAGCCAGCTCCTTGTTGGAGGCATCGCCGTAGAGGATGGAGGAAAAGGCTTCGGGGCTGATGGCGCTGTAAAAGGCGTTTTCGAGCATGATGATCCGGTCGCCGAAACCCAGAGCCAAAGCGCCGCCAGATCCCGCCTCCCCGATGACGCAGACGACCACCCGGGTCTTCAAGGATGCCAGCGTGGATATGCACCGGGCGATGGAAAAGGCCTGTCCGCGGTACTCGGTCTCGGGAACAGGATATGCGCCCGGTGTGTCCACAAATGTAATCAGCGGACGCCTGAACTTCTCAGCCAGCTTCATGAGCCTCATCGCCTTGTGATGCCCCGACGGGCTCGCCATGCCGTAGTGGTATTTGACGTGATCTTTCTGCCCGCTGGAACGTTTCTTGTGGCCGACGATCACGACCGGCACATCATCGAGAAAGGCGAGCCCTCCCTTGACGGCGGGATCGTCCTCGAACAGCCGGTCCCCGTGCACCTCCCTGAAGTCATGGAAGATGCCGCCGATATAATCGTCAAGCACCGGCCGGTCCCCGTGCCGGGCCAATTCCACGCTGCTCCATCGGGAGATGCCCGCATAGATCTCTTCTCGGAATAGGCTGACTTTTCTGGCCAGCTCGGTGGTGTCTATGTGCTGAAGCCGGGCGATGCTCTCCTGAAGCTCCTTCAGTGCACTGTCGATATCGTCGAACCGGTCCTTGCTTCTCATTGCAGCTCCACGGAAGAGGCGCCGAGCAGCTCTCCCAGTCTGGTGACAACATCGCGCGACGGCGTGACCATGTACTCCCTCCCCGCATCGATGAGCACGATCCCTTCATCGGTGCTGATCTCGAAGCAAATCTGACAGGTGCCCTTCGAATCGGAGATAGTTTCCTTGAGCGCCCGTATATCGTCTGAGCCGGTGCATGGCGGAAGACGGAGGATGATCCTGCGGGCAAGAACCGACTGCGCCTGGTCGATAGGGTAGACCTCTTCGGCGATCAGGTCCACCTGGGGATTATCGTTCTCCTGCCCCGCACCGTCTTCCGTTCCGTTGATCCTGGCCTTGACCACCACCACTGCGTTATCCTTGATGACATCCTGATACGCGCTGAAGCACTGGGGGAAGAACACCACAGGGGCCGATCCCTCGAGGTCCTCGAGATATCCTCTGGCCATGGGAGAGCCTTTTTTGGTTCTCGTGACGTTCACCTCGTTCAACACCCCGGCCATGATCACGATACCGGGGGTATCCGGCAGATTCCGGGTGGTGGCGGTTGCATATTTCTCGATCAGGGAAGTGTAACGCTTCAGGGGATGGCCCGAGATGTAGAAGCCCACATTTTCCTTTTCCATCTTGAGTTTCTCGTTTTCCGAAAAATCCGGGATATCGGGCAGCTCGACGGAATCGCTCGCATTGTCCTCCGAGAACTCCTCCAGGCTGAAGAGGGTTTCCTGGCCGGCGAGCCTGTCCTTGGCCTTCCTCTGGGCCTCATCGAGAAGCGCATCGAGCGACTCCAGAAGCGCCCTGCGGTTCGCGTGGAGGCTGTCGAACGCACCCACCTGGATGAGCGACTCGATAACGCGGCGGTTCACCTTGGTGAGCGCGATGCGTTCGAGGAAGTTCCCGATATCGGTGAATTTTCCGCCCCGCTCCCTCTCCTTCAGCATCACCTCCACGGCCGCCCTCCCCACATTCTTAATCCCTGCCAGCCCGAAGCGGATCCCCTCGTCGGTGGTGATGAATTCCCAGCTGCTCTCGTTGATGTCCGGACAGAGAATCGGAACGCCGTTTGCCTTGCACTCGGAAAGGTGTCTGGTCACCTTGTCGGTGTTGCCCAGGTCCAGCGTGAGGTTCGCGGCCATGAACTCCCGGAAGTGATGCGCCTTGAGATACGCCGTCTGGTAGGCCACCAGGGCATAGGCGGCGGCGTGGGATTTGTTGAACCCATAATTGGCGAACTTCTCCATGAGGTCGAAGATCTCGACCGCCACCTGCTGGACCACACCGTTCTTGACCGCGCCTTCCACGAAGATCCCCCGATGCTCGGCCATCTCGGCGGCGATCTTCTTGCCCATGGCCCTCCTGAGCAGGTCGGCCTTTCCGAGGGAGTAGCCGGCCAGTTTCTGCGCGATCTGCATCACCTGTTCCTGGTAGACGATGATGCCGTATGTTTCCCGAAGGATAGGCTCCAGAAGGGGGTGGGGATACTCGATTTTTTCCCTTCCGTGCTTGCGGTCGGTGTAGGAGGGGATGAGGTCCATGGGCCCTGGCCGGTACAGGGCCACCGCGGCGATGATGTCCTCGAACTTCTCGGGCTTGAGCCGCTTCAGCATCTGCTTCATTCCCGAGCTTTCCAGCTGGAACACGCTCGAGGTGTCGCCGTCGCTGATGAGATCGTAGGTCGCCTTGTCGTCGAGGGGTAGATTCGCGATGTCGAGGTCGATGCCCCGCCCTTTCAGGATCTGGCACGCCTTCTGGATCACGGTCAGGGTCTTCAGGCCGAGCATGTCGAGCTTGATGAGACCGACCTGCTCGATGCGCTTCATGTCGTACTGGCTGATGAGCATGCCCTTCTTGTCCATGTAGACCGGGATGTGCTCGACCAGGGGACGCGAGTCGGATATGACCACGCCTCCCGCATGCACCGAGGCGTGCCTGCTCAACCCCTCCAGGGACCGGGCGATGTCTATGAGGCGGGAGACCATGGGGTCGCTGTCCATGAGCTGCCTGAGCTTCGGCTCGACCTTCAGGGCCTCGTCCAAGGTCATGTGCAGGTCGTTGGGGATGAGTTTGGCGATCCTGTCCACGTCGCCGTAGCTCATGCCCAGCACCCGGCCCACATCCCTGATCACGGCCTTTGCCTTCATGTTCCCGAAGGTTGTGATCTGGCAGACGTACTGGGGACCGTACTTGTTCTTGACGTACTCGATCACCTCGTCCCGTCTGCTCTGGCAGAAATCCACGTCGATATCGGGCATGCTCTTGCGCTCGGGATTGAGAAACCGCTCGAACAGGAGATTCCAGCGGATGGGATCGATGTCCGTGATGCCGAGTCCGTATGCCGCGAGCGACCCGGCAGCGCTTCCCCTGCCCGGGCCTACCGGGATATCGTTCGCCTTGGCGTACTGGATATAATCGGCCACGATCAGGAAGTAACCGGAAAATCCCATGGACCGGATGATGCCAAGCTCCTCCTCGAGCCTTCTGGCGTACTCCTCGGGGATGTGATCGCCCATCCTTGCCTTGAGGCCGGCCCATGCCTTCTCATGGATGAGATCTTCCAGGGACTTGCCGTCTTCGGTGGGATAGACGGGAAAGTAGTACTCCCCCCTGGGCAGCTCGAGGCTGCATCGCCCGGCCACTTCTGCAGAGGCGTCGACCGCCTCGGGAACCCAGTGGAAATATGCCTCCATCTCCTGCGGGCTCTTGAGGTAGAGCTCGTCGGTCTCGAAGCTCATGCGGCCTTTGTCGTGGAGGGTCGTCTGGGTCTGGATGCACAGCAGCGCCTCATGGGCCTTGGCATCGCTCTTGAGCAGGTAGTGGCAGTCGTTGGTGGCAACCACGGGGATTCCGCGGCGTCTGCCCAGCTCGACGAGCTGGGGGTTGACGGTCTCCTGGTCGGCCAGGCCGTTGGCCTGGATCTCGAGGTAAAACCGGCCCTCAAAGGTCCTGCTGTAAAACTCGAGAGCGTCGTTCGCCCGCTCCTCGTTGCCCCTCAGGAGCCAGTAGGGTATCTCCCCCTGCAGACACGCGCTCAGTGCGATCAGGCCCTTGTTGAGCTCGGAGAGGGCCGCCCTGTCCACTCTGGGTTTGTAGTAGAATCCGTCGACATGGGCCATGGACACCAGCCTGATGAGATTCCGGTAGCCCGTCTCGTCCTGGGCGAGCAGCACGAGATGATAGTTCTTGGGCATGCCCGGAATCTGCTCCCGTGATTTCATGTCGCCCGGAGCCACATATATCTCGCAGCCGATGATCGGCTTGATCCCGACCTTTTTGGCCTTGTCGTAGAACTCCATTGCGCCGTAGAGCACCCCGTGGTCGGTGACGGCGACCGCTTCCTGCCCGAATGACTGCGTCTTGCTCACGAGATCATGGATGCGGATCGCCCCGTCCAGAAGGCTGTACTGGGTATGGCAGTGGAGGTGCACAAAGCCCATGGCCTGCTCAGTACTCCAGCTTGTAGTTCGGGGCCTCTTTGACGATGATGACGTCGTGAACGTGGGATTCCTTCAGGCCCGCGGCCGTGATCTTGACCATCCGGGACTTGGTCTGCAGCTCCTGAATGGTCGCACACCCGGTGTATCCCATTCCCGCACGAAGCCCTCCCAGGAGCTGGTAGACATTCTCGGATATGGGTCCGCGGTACGGGACGCGCCCCACGATGCCTTCGGGCACGAATTTTTCCGTCTCGCAGACGTCGCTCTGGAAGTAGCGGTCCTTGGAGCCCATCTTCATGGCCTCCACCGAACCCATCCCGCGGTAAGCCTTGTAGGTTCTGCCCTGGTAGATGATCCTCTCCCCCGGCGCCTCGTCGGTGCCGGCGAAGAGAGAGCCGATCATGACGCAGGATGCGCCCGCCGCTATGGCCTTGGTGACGTCTCCTGAGAACTTGATGCCGCCGTCGGCGATGATGGGGACGCCATGCTTGCGGGCTTCCTGCGCACAGTTCATGATGGCGGTGATCTGGGGCATGCCCACGCCCGCCACCACCCTCGTGGTGCAGATGGAGCCCGGGCCTACGCCTACCTTGATTGCATCCGCTCCTGCATTGATCAGATCCGCAGTGGCTTCCGCCGTCACCACGTTGCCCGCGACAATCTGGGCCGAGGGGTAGAGCTTCTTGATGGCCTCCACGCTTCTGATCACCGCCTCTGAGTGGCCGTGGGCGGTATCAACGACCAGAACGTCCGCACCAGCCTTCATCAGGACATGAACCCTCTCTTCGTCGTCGGGCAGCACGCCGACCGCGGCGCCCACCAGGAGCCTTCCCCGGGAGTCCTTGGCCGAAGTGGGATACCGCTGGGCCTTCTCGATGTCCTTGATGGTGATGAGACCCTTGAGGTTGTTTTTTTTGTCCACGACCGGGAGCTTCTCGATCTTGTACTCGTGGAGCAGTTTTTTCGCCTCTTCGAGGCTGATCTCTCCCTGGACCGTGATGAGGTTTTCCTTGGTCATGGCCTCCGATATGGGCCGGTTCATATCGCTTTCGAACCGCAGATCGCGGTTGGTGAGAATTCCCACCAGTTTGCCGTCCACGGTGATAGGGACCCCGGATATCCGGTAGTGCATCATGAGCTTCATGGCATCGCCGATTTTCTGCTCGGGGCTCATGGTGATGGGGTCGACGATCATCCCGCTCTCGGACTTCTTGACTTTGTCGACCTCCACCGCCTGCGCATGGGGACCCATGTTCTTGTGAATGATCCCGATCCCGCCTTCCCGCGCCATGGCAATGGCTGTTCTGGCCTCGGTGACAGTGTCCATGGCCGCGCTGACAAGCGGTATGTTCAATCTGATATTTCTGGTGAGCAACGTGCCGATATCCGCCATTGCCGGCGTGATGGCCGACCTGGCCGGAAGCAGCAGCACATCGTCAAATGTCAGGGCGTCGTGAAGAATTCTTTCCATACGGCTTTACTCCTTACTGAATGCTGTACTCGAATCTGAAATATGCCGGAGATCGGTCCGCTCCGGCAACGCCGAGGGGCACGGGGGACAGGCTCCTCACATAATCCCGGACGCTCCCCCAGATCCCTTCGCTGGGCTGTCTCCAGATGATGCGGGGTTTCCCCTCGATTCCTCCCCTCTTCCCGGCATCCTCGATGACCTCGTCCAGGCCGCCGAGCTTGTCGATCAATCCGGCCGAGAGGGCCTGCCTGCCGGTGAGCACCCTCCCGTCCGCATACTCCTCCACCTGCTGTCTCGACATGCCTCTGCCCGAGGCCACGGCCTCCTTGAACTGATCGTGGACATCCCGGGCCATGTCCTCGAAGTACCGCCGCTCCGCATCGGTCATAGGCCTGAACGAGGAGCCGGCGCTCTTGAGCTCGCCTCCGGTGATGCTCTCAGCGACGATGCCCAGCTTCTGCATGCCCGTGCTCACGTCGAAGAACTGGAGGATCACCCCGATGCTGCCGGTCATGGTTCCGGAAAGGGCGTAGACGGTATCGGCCGCGCAGGCGATATAGTATGCCCCGGACGCGCCCACCGAGGCCATGGATGCGACGACGGGCTTCTTCTCCTTGAGGCGCAGCAGAGCTTCGTGGATTTCCTGTGACGGCCCCACCTTTCCTCCGGGGCTGTCGAGCCGCACAATGACGGCCCGCACCTGGTCGTTTTCCTCGAACTCCCGGATGATTTCAAGGTATTCCAGAGAGTCTTCGATGGGGCCCTCAATCCGCAGAATGCCCACAGCCGGGGTCAACGCCTTCCTCAGGGTGCTGATGCCCAACGGAAGGACCACCAGGATGATGATGACGATGAGGATGAGCTTCGTTCTTTTTTTCATATCAGCTGATGAGCTTGGTATGTCTCAAGTTGGTCAATGTTTATACAACCAAAGGTTATCAGGCAAGTACAAAATGATTCGGAGCCACCAACGCAAGTGATTTTCCCGGCCCGAAAAAACCGGAATGAGTCGACCCAGGCCCATATCTTCCACTCGTCTCTGGTACCGGTGTTCATGAAAGAGCTTATGGACAGGCTGGAGAAGAAGGCATCGGTCCAGGGAGGAAAGACAACATCAGGGCTCTTGAGAACATGGATGAAGTGGAGCCGGGGCAAGGAGGGGGGCTTCCTGATTCGCACAGGGCTTTGGAGCGGTTGCAGCTGGGTGTTCCAGTCTGCCGGAGTTGCCGTTTTGCCTGTGATAAGGCAAGTTCCGCAGTGTTCCGGTACACGGGAAAAACCCGGCGCAAAGACCCTTCCTCATGATATTATCTAGCCGATATTGCTTGCATACCGGAAATAAACTTTCGAGTATGATCTTGAAACACAGGAGAATGATACCCTCCCCGCGCCCACCGCCCATAAAAAAGAAAAGGGGCTTCCGGCTGCGCCCCTTTTATACAGGCATTGAAATGTCTATCCGGCAATGACCGCTACGGCAGCCTTGAGCATGGATCAGGGCTGTGCCGTATGCATGCCGTCCTATTTTACCTTCTTGCCGGTGAAACTGCCTTTCGCAACACCTGCAAAATCGATATCACCTTTTACTGTCTTGCCGCTGACGTCAAACTTGCCCGTGTATATTGCCGGTCCCTTTTTGGGGTCCGTGGTAAACCGCCATGTTGCATCGACACCCTGAATGGTTCCTGTCAGCGGTGCTTCCCCCAAAGAGCCTGCATACATACCGGTGAGCTTTTCTCCGTCCTGTTCGAATGTAAATACGGCAACTCCAGTAACCTTCGGTGTGACGACATCCATGGCCCACTTGCCCGTTACGTTTATGGCCTGGTCCGCTGCTTGAACCAATGCTGCCGAGGCCGCCAAACCCATAATCACCAAACACACAGTAACCAAGCAAAATCTTTTCATCAAACCCTCCTTTTCTTCTGTTTATAAGGTAGTTGCATATCCGTTTCTTGTTGCTCTGTGAATCAGCCCGAAAGCTCTACGCACACGTGATCTTTTCTTCCTCACAGATGCTTTACCGAATCCCTCAGCATGAGAACTCCTACCATACAGAGCAGGTAGAAGATGGAAACGAAGGTCATAACGGCGATCAACCCGAGTTGCACAGCGGTGGCACCCAAGACAAGCGGCACGACCGTGGCGATCAGACGTCCTGTCGAGAATCCGCCGGCAACACCCACCGCACGGATATTGGTCGGGAACTGCTCCACGAGATATGCAGCCAGGATGGCCCAGATGGCCGATGCCACAGTCCAGTTGAGGGAACCCCACAGGAAGAACAGGTTGTCCGACCATTCAAACGCCAGCCACACATAAAATGTGACGGATGCAAGGAAAGAAAAGACGGCCATGGTCGCGCGCTTGCCCATTTTATGGGCCAAAAAGCCCCCCATCAGATAACCGACACATGCCGTGAGCTGGAGGAACATCAGGAACGAGGAATATGCTTTCGGGCTCAAACCCCTTTCCTTGGCGAGAACCGTGGGAAGAAAAGTATTGACCGACCAGTAGGTGACCATGAGCGATGAGCAAATGACAACAACCCAGAAAAACGCTCGAATGTGCTCTTTTTTCAGAAGATCGCCAAATCCGACCGAGACAACCGGAGCACCGGCGGAGATGCCCTGTTTCTTATCTGCCTGCATCTTCATCCACATGGGTGATTCCGGAATGGCGACCTGGATGTAAATTGCGAGGAAAATGGCCGTTGCGCCCAAGAAATAGAGAACGGGCCAGCCGAAAATCGGGGACAGAAAATGAGAGATCAGCACAGTCGCGCCGAAGCCCAGGGGCCAACCGAACATCATGTAAGAGCTGATCTTAGCCCGCCTGTCAGGCTCCGTGAATTCCTGCAAAAGCGTGCCTGCCAGCGCCCATTCCGCGCCAAGACCCAAGCCCGCAAGAAATCTCAAGGCGGAGAGCTGAATGTAGTCCGTGCAAAAACCGGACAGACCGGTTGTGATGCCGAAGAAGGCGATGCACCAGACCAGGGCTTTTTTCCGGCCGAACTTGTCTGCAATAGGGCCGAAGATATACCCGCCGAAGCTCATGCCTAGGAGCATGCAGGTGCCCACGATGCCGAGTTGAGCAAGCGTGAGGGTCGCCCATGCATCCAACAGTAATGGAGCGGCAAGAGCAAAAACCATGATGTCCATTCCGTCAAAGGCGTAGCCGAGAATCGCGATCGTCAGGACCTTGCCCCTGAACTTCGCGGGATCGACAATCCCGGTATCCGCTGTTTCAATCTTTGCTGCTGCAAGAGACATATAATTTTCCTCCCTGATTAATATTATGAACCTTACGATTCATGCAGTTCCTGCGTCATTATAAGCGGCAGGCGCTCCCGGAAAATTTCCTGCCGGACAGGGTAGACGGCGGGAAGCCACGGCTTGGTCCAGCCGTCCGCCGTCCGGGAACGTTCCATCAGGCCTCCGAGTGCCCTCTATTTTTTGCGATTTCTTCTTCCCGCAAGATCTTGCGGAGAATCTTGCCGACCGCCGACTTCGGGATACTGTCACGGAATTCAACAACCTTCGGCACTTTGTAGGGGGCCAGCTTACCTTTGCAGTACTTGATGATCTCCGCCTCCGTGGCCTTTTGACCTGTTTTCAGGACAATGAAGGCCTTGACGGTCTCTCCCCGGTACGGATCGGGGACACCCACCGTGACCGCCTCAGCCACCTTCGGATGTCGGCAGAGAACCTCATCCACCTCCCTGGGATAGATATTGAAACCCCCGGCAATGATCATGTCCTTTTTCCGATCCACGATGGTGATATAACCATCCTCATCCATCTGGCCTATGTCCCCTGTACGCAGCCAGCCGTCTCTCAACTGGACGCTTGTCTCCTCCGGGTTGTTCCAGTAACCCTTCATCACCGTCGGACCCTTGATAACGATCTCTCCCGGCTCCCCCGGCTCGACATCGTTGAGCCCCTCATCAAGATCGACAAGACGAACATCGTTATCGCTCACCGGCACTCCGATGGAACCTATCTTGTGCGCCAGTGCAGGGTTGCTGATCCCTATCGATGTCGTTTCACTCATCCCCCAGCCCTCGCTGAAAAAGATCCCCATGTCCTTCACCCTTTGAATGAGCTCGACAGACATGGGAGCCCCCCCGGAATTCAAATAGCGGATTTTCTCCGGCAGATTCATCTCCGAGGCCCTGGGATCATCGATAATGGCCTTGATCATGGTCGGTACTGTGGGGAAGAACGTTATCTGCTCGAAACGGGCAAAAGCGCCCAGCAGTTCATCCATATCGAAGCGGGGCAGCTGAATCTGGGTCGCCATGCTCAAAAACGACCAGTTCATGCAGCAGATATTGCCGTAAACGTGGAAATAAGGGATGATGCCCAGAACCGTCCGCTTCTCATACGGGTTGTAAGGAATAGTCGAGTTCCCCCACTGCAGGCACTGGAAGGTCGCTGCAACAACATTGCTATGGGACAGGAGCGCTCCCTTGGGCATTCCTGTCGTGCCGCCGGTAAACTGGATCAGCGCCGGGTCATCGGGGCTGAAGGCAACAGAGGGAACCTTCGTATCTGTAGATCCGGCCAGAAGTTCCGAAAAATGGCTCCACCCTCTTTCAAGTTCCAGATCCCTGGCCGTACTCACATCAAAAGCCTTGATGTAATCCGTGAGTTTTGTCACGATCACCTGCTTGATCCCCAGTTCAAGGGCCAGGGGGCGCATGGTTGCAAGGGCGCCGTCGAAGGTTACCAGGGTTTCCAGTCCCGTGTTTTCCATCATGAACTTGAGTTCATCATGGGTGTATAAAGGGTTCATATTGACCACAACGGCCCCTGCGGAGAGAGCCGCATAGTAAGCAATGACATACTGGGGACAGTTCGGGAGGGCGATGCCGACCCGGTCGCCCTTCTTCACACCGGAGCGGATGAAGGCGTTGGCCAGGCGCAGGACGGAATCGCGTACTTGTTTGAAAGACAACTCCGATCCATAAAAGTCCACAGCGGCCTTTTGGGGGAACTGCGCCGCCGCCAGGTGGACCATGTTCTGGATAGGGAATTTCGGATAGCGGATAGAAACGGGAACATTATAATCATAATTTTTTTGCCAGAAACATTTTTCCAACGGTACCCTCCTTCTCTATAGATCAATCATTTCACGGCAGCCAGAGGTCATGAAAGACACCGTGATAAAAGCTACTTCACCGGTTTTCCACCCATCGAAGCCGTGTTCCGGGCAAACATGAAAACAGGCCGCCCTTATGCAAGCGCTTGTGTTGTCAAAGCCGCAATGCATTCATCGTACCAGCATGCACCGTGTTTTTAAGCCATTGTATCTATTGATACTTTAATGATTTACCTTGATTAATTTCATTTTTTATGTTTCTTTATGTTTCATGTATGTTTCATTGCCACCCGGCTTATGAAACATTGTTGAAACCAAGCATTGGGATCTTCTGTTGGGAAGGAGCGATAAAGATGGCCGTATAGAAAACCCGGTCGAAACATCCGTTGTCCAACGAGGCGATCACATTCAGATTAGACCCAATCTATGAAGAGCGGTACAGGAAAACCCGTGCGGAGTGGAACAAGTACATCAAAGGGGCTGGAAATATCGATCCCGCCGTTGTTCCCAGAGAGATTCTGGACTCCTGGAATCGCTGCCGCAGGCTGGGCGTCGACCCCATAAGCAAACCGGACCACAACAAACTGACGGACAGCGAGCTGCAAACATTGCTTCAAGACAACAAGGAGTTCATTTCCATCAGCAAACCCTTTTTGCTCAACCTCTACCGCTTTGTGAAAGGGTCCAGATTCGTTGTCGGCTTGTTCGACCACCAGGGATACATTCTCGACGTCCTGCAGGACGACGATGAAGCCATGAAGGAAAATCTCTTTCTGGAATGGGTTCCGGGTGTTCAATGGGATGAAAAAAGCGCCGGCAACAATGCCGCAGGAACGGTTCTCGCTTTGAAAAAACCCATCAGGATTTTCGGAGCCCAGCATTACAACAAGACATTTCATAAGCTGACAGTTTCCAGCGCGCCAGTTTTCAATCCCGACGGGAAATTGATAGGCGGCCTCACCCTGACTGCTTTTTATTACGGCACAAATCCCCACACCCTGGGCATGGCTGTTGCCGCAGCCCAGGCCATTGAAAACGAACTCCGGACACAGAGGGCGCTCAGGGAGTGCAAGGCGGCCTTCGCAGAAAAAGAGATGGCCTTCGGCCTGCAGAAATCCGTTATCGAGTGTATCCCGGATGCGCTGATCGCGTTGGACTGCAGGGGATGCATTTCCATCATCAACGACAAAGCGCGGGACAAGTTTTCTCTCGAGGAACGAGAGGTGGAAGGAATACCTATCCGGGATATCAGCGGAGATGTAAATCACCGTTTCCTGAGCATGATCGAGAGGGACGAAGCCTTCGCTGATGCCGAGGTCAGGATCTTCACGAAAAACGGATACAGCGACTACTCCCTTACCTGCAATCTCATACAGTCCCCCACCGGGACGATCATGGGGAAAATACTCATTTTCTCCGAAATCAAAAGGATCAAAACCCTGGTTACGAAAATGATCGGAGCCAAAGCAAAAGTCCGCTTCGATGACATCTGCGGACAGAACCCCCGGTTTCTCATGACCATGGAGCAGGCGCGCCTGATCTCTCAAAACAGCTCCAATGCGCTGCTTCTCGGAGAAAGCGGCACTGGGAAAGACATCTTTGCCCAGGCCATTCATAATGCAAGCTTGAGGAAAGACGGGCCCTATGTGGCCATCAACTGTGCGGCGATCCCGAGGGATCTCATCACCAGTGAACTTTTCGGCTATTCCGAAGGCGCATTCACGGGCTCAAAGCGAGGCGGGAATCAGGGCAAATTCGAACTGGCTGACGGGGGCACGATCTTTCTCGATGAAATCGCCGAAACTCCTCTCGAATTGCAGGCGGTGCTTCTTCGTGTCATCGAGGATAAATCCATCATCCGCATCGGCGGCAGCAGAATCCGCCCGATAGATGTGCGAATCATCGCCGCAACGAACAAAGACCTTCTGGAAGAAGTGCGCAAAGGAAACTTCAGGAAAGATCTGTACTATCGCTTGAATGTGTTCACAATCCACATGCTGCCCCTGACGCAGCGGGGCGACGATATTCCCCTTCTGGTGGACGTCTTCGTAAAGAAATACGGAAAAACTCTGGATAAAAGAATCCGCCGCATAGACGAGAAGGTGATAGATGCCTTCCTGCGCTATTCATGGCCAGGCAATGTTCGGGAGCTGCAAAATGTGATCGAACGGATGATGAATTATGCCCGGTCAGATGAGCTCACCGCCGATCTCATCCCGCCGGAAATCCTCAACACATTCCATACCCATGGTCCGGGTTTGGACATGGAATCCCCTGTCGATGCGGAAAAGAAATTGATCGACCGGATGCTGACCCTGAAGTTCCCCAAAAAAAAGATTGCCGAACGGATGAAAATCTCCCGGACCACGTTATTTCGGAAGATGAAAAAATATGGTTTGGCATGATTTCCCAAGCAATCGACTGTCAGTAGCGAGGACGACAACGATTCCGGCGCGTGGGTGTCATAAGGCGGTTGATCAGCGGTGGCGAAGGCGACCCGCGAAGAAGTGGGGCCTTAGCGGCTTACTTTCCGATGCCCCATCAACATGCAGGTCATTTTTCGACATAACAATAAAAGATTGCCGCCCCGGCTGTATCTCGAAACTGACGATCTGCCAGTGGGGAGTTTTGGCTGAAAATAGCATGCGGCCCCTCTTCACCGGTATGCCGGCGGGGAGGAGCCGCTTTTGTGACTGATCTTACGAGCCCTTGTTCTTGTCCTGCAGGCCCTTGAGGAGCTCGCCGAGATTTGTGCCGACCTTCTCGGTTCCCTTCTCGTGGCTTGCCACGACCTTCTTGTCCTGTGCCTCTTCCAGGGCCTTGATCGAAAGGCCGATCTTCTTGTTTTCCGGGCTCAAGCGCAGCACCATCGCTTCCACCTCCTGCCCTACCGTGAGGACCGAAGAGAGGTTGTCGATCTTGTTGCTGCTCACCTCGGAGATGTGGATCATCCCCTCCACCCCTTCGCGGATCTCGACAAAGGCGCCGAAATCCGTCAGCGATGTCACTCTGCCCTTGATCACGGAGCCCACGGGATGCTCGTTGGCCACCTGCGTCCATGGGTCGGGGCTCAGCTGCTTCAGACCGAGGGAGAACTTCTCGTTTTCCGGGTCTACAGTGAGGACCTTGGCCTGAACCACGTCGCCCTTCTTGTAGAGCTCGCGCGGGTTCTTGACCTTGGGGTCCCACGTCAGGTCGGAGACGTGGATGAGCCCGTCGATATCGATGTTCTCATCGACGCTGACGAACAGCCCGAAGTCCGTCACGTTCTTCACCGTGGCATTGACCACGGTGCCCGGAGGATAATAATCGTAGAGCATGTCCCAGGGATTGGGCGACGCCTGCTTGAGGCCGAGCGAGATCCTTCTGTTCTCCTGATCGACGCCCAGGACCACTACATCGACCTCCTGGCCTTCCTCGAGGATGGTGGACGGATGCCGCATTCTCTTGGTCCAGAACATCTCGGAGATGTGAACCAGCCCCTCGACCCCTTCCTCGATCTCGACAAAAGCGCCGTAATTCGTGATCGAGGTCACCTTGCCGGATATCTTCTTGCCGATGGGATACCGGTACTCCAGCCCCTCCCATGGATCGGGGGTGAGCTGCTTGAGGCCGAGCGAGATCTTTTCCGTCTCCGGATCGAACTCGATTACCTTGACCTTGATCACATCGCCCGGCGACACCTTGTCCTTGGGGTCTTTCAGCTTGCCCCAGGACATATCGGTGATATGGAGCAGTCCGTCGATTCCGCCGATATCCACAAAGGCCCCGTAGGCCATGATATTCTTGACCGTGCCTTCCACCACGTCACCCTTGGACAACGTAGCGATGAGCTTCTTCTTGCTCTCTTCCCTCAGGCGCTCCAGGACCTCTCTATGACTCACCACCACGTTGTTCTTCTTGCGGTTGAACTTGATGATGGAGACCTCGATGGTTTTCCCCACCATCTTTTCCAGCTCGGATTCCGAGACGGGATTGAGTGTGGCCTGGGAGGTGGGAAGAAACGCGGGAACACCGATGTCCACCGTGAGCCCGCCCTTGATCCGCTCGGTTACCGTGCCTTGCAGGTACATGTTTTCCTGGTAGGCCTTGACGATATCGTCCCAGATCTTGATGCGCCGGGCCTTTTCCTTGCTGAGCCTGATGATTCCCTTGGAGGGATTGATGCTCTCGACGAGCACCTCCACCTCATCGCCAACGGATATGGTAATGACCCCGTGCTCGTCGATGAACTCGCGGATCGGAGCCTGCCCCTCCATCTTCCTGCCGATGTCGATCATGATATGGTCAGTTCCCACCTGAACAACCGTGCCTGTCACTACGGAGCCTGTGGAAACGCGTTTGTCTATCGTCTCCTCATAGAGAGCCGCCAACTCCAGATTCTGATCGAATTCTTCCGATTCTTCCCGAGTTTCCTTGCTCTCAGTCATTGCCTCCTTGATCGCATTTTCGTCTTTGTGATCTGTTTTGGTTTCTTCTAGACTATACATCGCTACCCCCTGTCCGTCGTTCCTTATTCCTCAATAAGTTGGCATCCTATACAATATAGATATGCAAAAGACAAGCCTTTAATCAGATCCCCGGGCAGATTGATGATATCGGAGGGCACTGGTGACGTTTCCGGATCTTCGAGGTGTGAAGGAAATCTTTCATCCCCGCGCGGAACAGCGGAATGAACCCGGAACGGGTTCTTTTTGCAGAGGGCCTTCAATCGAGCGGGTTCTTTTTTTTCTGGAGCCTCGAAGGGTCTTTCAGCGCCTTCTCCAGGTCGCTGAAGACGCGCTTTTTATCCCGGCTGTCTCCCAGAGTCTTTTCGATCTCCTTGAGCTTTGACTCCTGACGGCTCTGAAACTGGGTTATCTCATCTGCGATGCTCGGGGCCTGCGCCTGCCGCGGCAGGTCTTCGATCCGCATGTGATCGCCGATACCGTAGCGGCACTCGGAGCCTGATACGACTTCCGTGACGATTTTCTCGTCGCTGAGCTTCCTGGCAACGAGCGAGAGCTCTTCCTCGGACACCTTCAGAATCTGGGCGAGGCCCGCAAGAGTCGGGGGCCTGCCGTGGAGGTGCTCATGGACACGTATCCCGGCGACAAACAGATGAGCGCCTTGGTAGAGGTCTCTGAACATCATGGATTATGATGTATAGCAAAGCGATTTCGGATGCAACAATGATTCAAGAATCACGGTGATGCCGCCGATAGTGTTTTCAAATAACGCCGCCCTTAAAGGAGGAACTGAGTTGAAAAAAACAGCCTCTCTCTTCATCGGCCTTCTTGCCGTCTTTTTTGCATTCGCGCCCCTGTGGGCAGACGATACCGTGCATACCGTAAAAAAGGGCGATACCCTCTGGGATATCACCAGAACATACCTGGAAACCCCATGGAAGTGGCCTCTCGTCTGGGCGAACAATCATGACATAACCAACCCCCATCTCATATTTCCGAACGACAGGGTGGTCATCTCCAGAAAAGGCGGCAAAACGACCATCACCATCATTCCTGCCGATCAGCAGAACGACCGCATCGAAGCGCCGGCCGAGCCGGTCGTCTATACGCCTCAGGAGATCGCCCGGGAAGAGGAAAAATCCGTGGTCATCTCTCCGCGGTATTCCACCTACATCTACAGCCCCAATATACTCACAGGGTCCGGACATGTATCCAAGAAGCTCGAGATCGGGGACCTGGCCTCAAGAAGCGAGAACGTGTTCATAAAGTCTGAGTCCGGGCTGACTTTGAGCCGGGGGGTAACCATTGTCTCGAAGGTGGCCGATATCAGGAATCTCGATGAAAAGATTGTAGGATATCTCTACAAGGCCATCGCCGTCGCGCGGGTGGAAGACGCATCGAAGGACATGTACAAGGCCAGTGTGGTCTACTCCAACCAGGAAGTCCGGTCGGGAGATATCATCTTCGACGACCTCCAGAGTCTGGAGCCCCTCACGCTGAAGATCAGCGAGCCCTCTCTTGAACACAGCGGCCGGGTGATCGACATCTACGGGGGCATCAGCGGAAGCAGCTATCTGGATTTCGTATTCCTGGACCTCGGCAAGGAGAACGGGATAGAGCAGGGTTCGCTCATTACTATTTATGAAGAGAGCCCTGCGGACCGGAAAGACATGGCGATGAAGGAGTATCAGGGGACCGCTCTGGTGCTGCAGTCGCTCGACAGGAGCTCTATGGCGCTGATCATGGATTCCAGGGGACCCATACGTAAAAATTACCTCGCCGCAGGTGTCGAATAGGAGAGAACGAAACGCCCGGTGCTCTTCATCGGGAGGGCGCCGGGTGCCTAAAAGGGGATTCCCTGATAGGAGAGCAGCATATCCAGCCCCTTGTCGTCCGACCGGGTGAAAACAACCGCAATTCCGGATTCCGTCTTTCTGACGATGCGCCCCTGAACCCAGATGATCTTTCCGAATTCCTCGGCATCGATGCTCGCGATAAGATACCCGTCGAGGTCGTCCGGTGGGTGATCGGTGAGAATGAGCATACCGCCTCTGCTGATATCGATCACCCTGCCCATCTTGTAGACATACCCGTTATCGCGGTATGCCACTTTCATATTCACTTTGGCTCTTTTGTAGGCCCGCTGTTCTTCCATGATCTCGACGCCGTCAGCCGGGAAGACATCATCCCGGGTAAAAGTTCTCATGAACGCTGACATTATAATGAAAAGTACCACGACATTCAAGTATTCACCGGTAAGGCGTGCTCATCATGAAAAAACATTGGAATACGGCTCGCATTCCCATTTCTCCGGGATTATTTCCCGGGCAGACGAACAACTGGTAAACCGATGATTATCTTATGAAAACAATCAATCTTTCCGAACACTGCGTTGACACCCCCCATTCAATAGGATATAGATTCACCCCATGAAGGTCCTCTTTTCGAACAGTCAGATTTCAGAAAAGGTCGAGGAACTGGGAAAAAAGATTACCGCCGATTACCAGGGCAGCGAGCTTTTCGTGATCGGCATTCTGAAAGGGGGCTTCATGTTCGTGTCCGATCTGGTGCGGCATCTGGATCTGCCGGTGAGGATCGAGTTCGTCCGCCTCTCCAGCTACGGATCTTCGGACCGCCCCGAATGCGAGGTCAAGATCTTCGACGAAACCGGGGATATCGTGAAGGGCAGGCATATTCTGATCGTGGACGATATCATGGATACTGGTCAGAGCATTGTCGCCTTCAAGAAACACCTCCAGGCAAAGGGGCCTGCATCGGTGAAGATCTGTACGATGATCAACAAAACGTGCCGGAGAACTCAGGACATCGAGCCGGACTATTACGGGTTCGCCATCACCGATGGCTTTATCGTGGGATACGGGCTTGATTTTGCCGAAAGCTACCGAACACTTCCCGATATATACGTACTCGAACCAAGCGACAGGAGGGACAACCCTTGACAGTTGTCGAATGCCCAAGTTGCCGCAGCCGGTTCAAGATAGAAAAAAGCGCTCTTCCGAAGAAGACCGTAAAGATGCGCTGCAGCGTATGTTCACACGTCTTTTCCTACTCCGTGGCCGAAGAAGGCCCCCTGGAGCAGGATTTCGACAGCATCATCGGAACTCAGGACAGGCATATTGAGGAAGATTTCTCACAGGCTTCCCTGGCGGCCGACCTCACCGAAGGAATCTCCGAAGGCAGTGAAAGTGACGAGCCTTCCGGAAAAGAATCAATCCAGGGAGAGATCCAGCCCGAATCAGTCATCAAAGAGATAGATTCCATTCTCGGAGCCGGGGAAGAGGTCGCCGGAGAGAGCGAGCAGACGATGCGCCGCAAGACCGGGAAGAGCCCTGTGTTCCGTGTTCTCGTTTCCGTGCTGCTTCTCGTCCTCATTTTCGCCGGCATCGGGCTGTGGATTATGAAAGACAGCCTGCCCATCTTAAGAAAGAGCCCCGGGGCCATGGACCAGACGTTTCTGGAGAGAGGGCCGTTCTTCGCCATACCCGAAGAGAGCATCACCTACGAGATGTTCGTGAACAACAACGAGGGAGCGGTCCTCGTGGTCAAGGGCATCATTCGAAAGCTCACGTCGAAGCCGCTCAAGTCGGTGATGGTGCAGGCGCGGGTGTACGACAGGAACAACAACCTCATCGAGAGCAGGAACGCCTATGCCGGAATCATCCCTGAATCCGCCGAACTCGTCCGGCGGAAGGGCTCGGATATCGAGACGCTTCTCTCGGCCGAGCCGGAAACGATGGGTGTCCTATCCACTTCCCCCGATATTCCCTTCGCCGTAGCCTTCTTCGGCAGGCCCGCCCGGGAGGGATTTTCGTTCCAGGTGGAAGTGAAAGAGTTTCACTGGAAGTAAGAGCCCTGTTTCAGGCTCCTCACGTCGATGCTCTATAGAATCGGGATAAGGTGTCGATGTATTTCTTGCGGCCCGGGAAAGACAAGACATGGAACCAACCGCGCGACTCAGGAAGATCTTGAAGTCTTTTCTCTTTCCCCTGCCGCCGGATAGACGGCGGTGAAAGGCCGTCTCCGAGGCGTGCCGGGGCTCGATCCGCCTGCGGGTTTGCATTTCGCCCGTAGTTTGTAGTATGTAGAGGAGTTACGATACCATGATCCATGCAAAAAACAGGAGCATGCCGAGAAAACATGAGGCCGGTGGAGAAAACAGCTGTTCAGTTGCAGATGACTCGGCTCCCCTTATCACTCTATCTATGCCCCCACATGAGGGGAGCGAAAATCCACTCGCGGGAAATCCATAAACGGTAGCGGGGACATGCGCATCATGGGCGTTGACTATGGGACAAGGCGAATCGGGGTAGCCATCAGCGATCCATCAGGCACCATGGCTCATCCCCTGGAAACGATCCCTGTACGCGGGGACGGCTCTCACCTGAAGCAGCTCGGAAAGGTCGTCCGGGATTACGGGATCGTGAAGGTCGTTGTAGGTCTGCCCGTCAATATGGACGGCAGTCTGGGGGAAAGCGCTCTGAAGGTGAAAGAATGGGCGCAGACGCTTGAGCGGTTCCTGGGCGTGCCGGTTGAGCTCTGGGATGAGCGGCTCACCACGAGCGAAGCCCACGACCTTCTTATCAGGCTGAAAGTAAAAGGGAAAAAGAGAAGGCACATTGTCGACAAGATAGCCGCCGGCATTATTCTTCAGGATTATCTGGAGGCCCAATGCCGGTGAGGACCATTCTCTATACCATCATTGTCGTTTTCATGTGTGTCTCGATCCTGACCGTCACTCACACCTACACGTTCATCACCACCCCCTCCAGCCCCCCCCGGTCTCTACTCGTGGAAATCAGTCCGGGGACCAGCGCATGGGAAATTTCCCGCCAGCTCGAGGCTAAAGGCATCATCACCGATGCATCCATGTTCATGATCATCGCCACCCTCACCGGTAAGGTCACCCACCTCCAGGCCGGCACATACGTGTTCGAGGGAAGGCATTACCCCATGGACATCATGCATATCCTGTTCAAGGGCAGAACGCTCAAATACCGGGTCACCATTCCCGAGGGGTGCACCATCTTCGATGTCGCCTCCATTGTGGCGGAAACAGGGCTCCTTACCAGGGAGGAATTCTTCCTCAGCGCACAGGATCCAGAAACCACAGCGTTTTTCGGCATCGATGTCCCCTCGATGGAGGGATTTCTCTATCCGGATACCTACTACCTCGCCCCTCATATGACACCGAAGGAAATCATGGGCAAGATGGTGGACAGGTTCCACGAAGTCTTTACCAACGACATGCTCAGGCGGGCCCATGAGCTGGATATGAGCGTGGCTCAGGTGGTGACTCTGGCCTCTATCATCGAGAAAGAGGCGGTTATGTCGTCGGAGAAGCCCATTATTTCATCGGTCTTTCACAACCGGCTGAAACGGAAAATGCGCCTCCAGTCAGATCCGACCGCCATGTACGGTATCGACGGATTCCGCCGGAAGATCCTCTCCCGGGACCTCAAGCGGGACACCCCGTATAACACATACCTGTATGGCGGGCTCCCTCCGGGGCCTATATGCAACCCCGGAGTCAAGTCCATCCGGGCGGCTCTGTGGCCGTCGGACACCAAGTATCTGTTCTTCGTGTCCAAGGGCAACGGGTCCCACTACTTCTCCCGGTCGCTTTCCGAGCACACGAACGCCATCCGCAGCATGGCGAGCGCCAACAAGTAACCGGCTCCCGGCCGGCCCGCCCTCCGTTGGGGAGGGACGCATTCCCTCTGGTCAACGCAGCTGTTATCACTAAAGTTAATACCGGCCGATTACGATAAATGAGGGCATGGATCACGTGCGCGCAGCCATCATCGACGATGATGACGAGATACTGGACCTCATCGAGCAGATACTCAAGGAAGAAGATATCCAGACGAGACGGTATGCCCGGGCGGAGAAGTTTCTGGCGGATCTGAAACGGCACGACTTTGACCTCATCATAACGGACCTCATGCTCCCGGGAATTTCCGGGCTCGACCTGCTCGATGATCTCAACTCCCGGGGGATCGACACACCGGTTGTGATCATCACCGGCTACGCATCCATCGACTCGGCCATCGAGGCGGTCAACAGGGGCGCATTCTATTACATCAAAAAGCCGTTCAACATCGAGGAGATCAGGTGTGCAATCAATCGCTTCCGCCAGCGCCGGGACACCATGGAAATGGTGAAGGCGCTCCAGAAACAAATTCAGATGCTGCAGGAGAGAATCGAGGAGATCAACAGGGAAAAACTCCAGGACATCCCTGATCTGAATAATCTTCAGGGCAACCTCGAGGCCGGCAAGGCCTTTGCCGCCATCGAATATCTGGGCAAGCTGAAATCCGATGGTCTGATTTCCGACAAAGAATTCGGTGCATACAAGGGCAAGCTTCTCAAAAGGATCATATGATGCATGACAAGGTGCTGATCGTCGACGATGATCCGGGGATACGCAGTACCATTTCCGCGCTGATCAATGAACTCGGCTACGGGTCTGAGACGGCCGCCGACGGAATGGATGCGATGGGCATGCTGGACTCCGGGCCATACCTGTGCGTTTTCACGGACATCGTCATGCCCAATATGAGCGGGCTGGAACTGATCAGAAAAATCAAGGCCCGGGACGTGTCACTGCCCATTATCGTCATTACCGGGTATGCATCGGTGGAGATTGCGATCGACGCCATGAAGTGCGGCGCTTCCGATTTCATCTCCAAGCCTTTCAAAGTGCGGCAGATCGAGCTCCTGCTCAACAAGGTGAAACGCGAGAAGTCCCTTCTGGAGGAGAACAGGCGGTTCTCCGACGCACTCCATCTCCATCGGCTCATCGACAACCTCGTGGGCCAGCTCGAGGACAAAAACGAGGAGATCATCTCGTTGCAGGCGATCTCGGAGAAGATCATCAGCCTCAAGGGCATACGCGATCTTGTCGGGGCCATCGTCGACGTGTCGAAGCAGATTCTCGAGGAGGCCGAGGTAGCCTTTTTCCCCCTGAGCAGAAAAGACAATAAGCTCGTGGATACCCTGAGCGGGAAAGAGATGCCGGCCGATGCCGAACTGCTGCTGGGCAATATCGTGAGAAAGCACAACTCGGGCTCTGCGCTGCTGGACAAGTTCGAGACCATATTCCCCCTCATGATCGAAGGCCAGGTTTTCGGCGCCCTGCATATCGTCTCGTCCTCGAAGCTGGGAGAGGAAAAGGAGGGGAAGATCCTGTATCTCCTGAACCGGTCCGCTGAGCGCATGGAAAATGTGGCGCTCTACGAGGGGCTCTACGAGAATATGCTCTCGACCCTCAACAGCATGGCGAAGATACTCGATGCCCGCGACCCTCACACCTCTCAGCACTCGACCCGTGTCACCTCTCTGTCCATGACCATGGCCCAGGCACTCGGCCTCGCACAGGAAGAGCGGGACACCCTCTACATTGCGGCATCGCTGCACGATATCGGAAAGGTGGGAATTCCGGACGATATTCTCCTGAAGCCAGGACGGCTCACCGACGAGGAGTACGCCGTCATCAGAAAACATCCGGATATCGGAGCGGATATTCTCAAGCCGCTTCCTCCCATGGCCAAGGAGACGGAGATCATCAGGCACCATCATGAACGATACGACGGAAAAGGGTACCCCCTCGGGCTCAAGGGTGAAGACATCCCCTATCTGTCCCGGATCATCGCCCTTGCGGATTCTTTCGACGCCATGACCTCTGACCGGCCTTACCGCGCCGGAATGACCGCGGAAGAGGCCCTCCTGGAGATCACCCGCTGCAAAGGCCTGCAGTTCGACCCGGTGCTTGCGCAGATCTTCATTGAAAAGATGTCCGGCTCCTGAACGCGAAAACCGTTTTCCCGAAAATTCACCCGCCGGGGCTTCCCTGTTGTGGAACCGGGCAGACCCCGCCGGTGTCCGCATCCTGGGAGAGAGACTGAAGCCTCGAGCGGAGCGCGAGATTCTCGTCCCGGAGGGCATTGAGCTGCTGTCTGAGAGACGCGATCTCACCCGATCGCTGCTCGGCGTTCTCCTGCTGCCGCTGGCTGGCGACAGCCAGCTCGGTCTCGAGCGCACCGACCCGTTCGCTGAGCTTCTCATTACGGTGTTCTAGAGTGACGATATAGTCGACGGCTTCACGGAGCACCTGTTTGTAGTCCACCTTCTCATTCCGGTGCGAGCCCCAGATGGAGTAGCCGAGGATAAGGCCTGCGAGAAAGACGAGCACCGCCAGTGTCAGGGGGACGATCAACCTGTTCCTTTTTCCATCCATACGACCACCTTGCGAAAAAGTAAAAGCAATCTCTCTGATTTAAGAGATATATTCTGCGCCGTCAAGGCATTCTTCGGCGCATCCCCAAGAGGATATCCCCTGTCTCCGGCAGGGGAGATGAGATACCAATGTGCCATTTCCGGCGCCTTTCAAGGGCCGCGGCCGCAACGTGCGACCCCTGGCAGATATCTCACCAAAAAGATCCGTGAAAGTAGAGCTTTAATTTTGACAAAGGGGGAATCTGTGATAATGAGACCCCATGAACGTGGCCGTAATCGGTGCCAGGAGATCGGAAAACGGCATCGGTGAGTACATAGCGAAATACTTCCAGGAAAGCGGTGCTCAGGTGGTCTGCGTCCTTGGCACCACGGAAGAAACATCGTCTTCTGCATGCCGGGCATTGAGGAAATACGGCATATCCGCCAGGCCGTACCATGATTTCGCAGTCATGGTGTCATGTGAAGATCTCCAGGCGGTCGCCGTCGCCTCACCTGCAGACACCCACCACCGTTTTGTAATGGCCTGCCTGGACAAAGGCCTGTCGGTTTTCTGCGAAAAACCGTTTTTCGACCCTTCCATGAGGAATATCAGCGGTGAGCTGGACCGGGTCTTCGAGCAGGCCGCCGCGAAGGGCCTGACAATAGCCATGAATTCCCAGTGGCCGTTCAGCCTCGCATATTATGAGCAGCTCTGTGGCTCCATAGCGCCCCGGGAAGCGCGCAGATTCTCCATCCGCCTTTCCCCGGTCTGCTCCGGGGTGGACATGATTCCCGACTCGGTGCCCCACGCCCTGAGTATTCTCCACACCGCTCTGGGGAAAGGGTCGATTTCCGCTCTGACCTTCTCCGGGCAAGGCTCAGAGATGTCGATTGGCTTCACCTACTCCACCGTATCCGGCGACTGTGATACGTCCATCGTTCTCGTGCAGGAAGAACGGCAGCCGCGCCGTTTTTCCTTCGGATTCGGCGGCAGGATCGCGAACCGGCTCATCGATATGGAAACATACAGGATCAGCTTGTGCCTGGGAGACAGGAGGCTGCCGATCACGGACCCCCTGGAGCTCAGCGTGAGGGATTTTGTGCAGTCATGCGCCGCCCGGCGCGAGCCCCTGATCGGCAGAGACCATATTATTGCAACGACCGTTCAGCTCAAGCAGATATATGATGCATGCATCGTGCAGGAAAGAGGATGATATGGAGAAGCTACGGGAAAGAGAGCATGATTTCAGTGCAAAACTTCGGCAGAAATCCGTGGTGGAACGACTGCGGCAATACATTACCTGGCAGAGGGCGGTACGAAGATCCGACGACCGTGCTGAACTTCCTCCGTTCGGCCCCGTCTCCATCAATCTGGATCTTACTTCGGCATGCAACTTCCGCTGCCCCCACTGTGTCGATTCCGGGATCATCAATACCGGCGAGACGCTTTCTCTGGATGCAATCAAACAGAGCATCGACACCCTCCAGAAAAAGGGACTGCTTTCGGTGATCCTCATCGGGGGCGGAGAACCGACCGTCCACCGGGATTTCGAAGAAATCGTCCGGTTCATACGGAACCGGGGTCTTCAGGTGGGCATCGCAACGAACGGTTCCCGGCTCGAGCGCGTCGAAGCGGTGGCGGACCTCCTGCAGGAAGGGGACTGGCTGCGTCTCTCCCTCGATGCCGCGAGGGAGGATACATTTCACAAGTCTCACCGGCCGGCGGGCGGGATCACGCTCCGCGGAATACTGAGGAACGCACAGCGGGTCAAGAAGGCCAACCCCAAGATCTCGCTCGGCTACTCCTACGTAATCGTGTGGGAGGGGATCCATATGGGCGGGCACGAGCTGGCCTCGAATGTAGGCGAGGTGCCCGAGGCCGTGGAGAAGGCCCGCGAATACTCCTTTGACTACATCTCGTTCAAACCCTGCCTGCTCAGGCTGGAGGGGTCCGGGAAAGAGTCCCTGTTCGACCCGCCGGACCCGGCCAGGGAGGCCAGGGTCATAAGCGGGATACGGGAATCGCTCCTCGAGGCTCAAGCCCGCTCGGGCCCCGACATGAAGATCCTCAAGAGCGTCAATCTCCAGGCGATGATGGACGGAAAACTCCATGAGCTGAAAAACCAGCCCGTCACCTGCCACTCGCAGTTTTTCCGGACCGTGCTGGCACCGTCGGGCGTCTTCCACTGCCCGGCATTTCGGGGAGTGCCCCAGGGGCGGATCGCCAGCGACGACGGATACCTCGATGAAGAGATGTTCGGCCGGACCCAGGCAAGCCTCGATGCATCCATCAGAAGCTTCGACGCCCGAAGGGAGTGCAGCGTAGTGGTCTGCTTCTACCACCATGTGAACTGGTGGATCGAGCGCTTCATCGAATCCCCGCGGGATGTCTCGGAGATCGAGGTGGTTCAGGACAACAATTTCTTTCTGTAAAGAGGCGATATGAGGATCTGTGTCATTCATCTCAACCAGATCGGCGACCTGATGTTTTCCCTGCCCTTGCTCAAGGCTCTCAGAGACAGATACCCCGATTCCCTGATCCACTCGGTCCTGAAATCCTCTCTCGGTGAGCTCCTGGCGGAATCTCCGCTGGTGGACGAGATTATTCCCAAACCCGAAAAATTTTCACAGAAAGTCAGTCTCGCACGGAAATTGCGCAAGCAGAGGTACGATCTCCTCATATGTCTGCCCCGCTCGGAAGGAGCCCTCATCCTCACCGCAGTGAGCGGGGCCGGCACCAAGGCGGGATTCGAGCACTTCCCGTGGGATCTGGCGCTCGATGTCAGGGAGAGTGTCGACCGACACAACTGCTGGCCGAGCAATGCCCGGCTTCTCGAACGCCTGGGCGTTCCCCGAACGGCCGGAGACTATGTCGGGCTGCTTTCCATCGATCCGCTGGAGCGCGGCATCGCCCTGGACGGCCCTTATGTGGTGATCTCGGCCGGCGCTTCGCCAAGGAGGCTCGCCAAGGCGTGGGATGAGGACAAGTTTGCGCGTCTCATCGTCCGTCTCCATGAACGCTATGCCCTGACCCCGGTGCTGGTGGGCGCGGGGGACACGAAGGAAAGCAACGCCCTGATCGCCCGCGGAGTCGAGTCCGATGCAAGGGGCGGTGCCGTCCCGGTCGTCGATCTCACCGGCAGGCTCGGCCTTCGCGAGCTTGCAGCCCTGCTGAAGAAGGCGAGTCTGTTTGTGGGGATCGATTCCGGGGTGATGCACCTTGCCTCTGCTCTCGACACTCCCGTAGTGGCGCTGTTCGGGCCCACCGACCCTGCGCTCGTCGGCCCTCAGAACAGACGGAGCGAGGTGGTGCGCCATGTCATGTCGTGCGTTCCCTGCTACCTCGACAGAACCTGTGAGGAAGTCGAATGCATGAGAAGCCTGGCGGTGGACGAGGTTATGGATGCGTGCACCCGCATCCTGGAGTGGTGAAGACGGATGGAGACCATACGCAAACGCCTCTCGTCAATGTTCCCCGGGCATTCCTGGGAGCTCGTGAGCGAGCGGTCCGTCCGGAGCATCTACCGCCTCGTAAGGCAGGGAGAGGTCGAGTACTATGTCAAGATCTATTCGCCCCGGACTTTTGCAGAAAAACTGAGAAACATCCTGTACCCCCGTACACTGCACGAAGCCCGGATGCTTGCCCGCCTGCGGAATTCCGGCCTTCCGGCTCCCGCGGTGAACAACCATGTCCGCGCGGGGAGCGAGAGCGCACTGGTCACCCGCGCCGTCTTCCCTGCAAAGGCGCTTTATGAGGAAAAGCGGGAAAAACAGATCGAGATCATGCTCGACATGAGCGTACGGCTCCTCAATGAGGGCTACTGTTTCACGGACATGCACGCTGGCAACATCATCCTCGATTGCAACGGAAGCCCCTTTCTCGTGGACGCGTATGAGATATCCCCCTGTAGGATCATGACCTCCGGTCGTGCGGCCTCCCTTTTTGCACAGGTGGCAAGCGCTTTCGACATTCCGGCCGAGGAGCTCGATCCCTATCTCGCGCAGGTCTGCGGAATCGGGGACATCGGCGCTTTGAGGGATAAGGTCCGCTCACGGTCCCGAACACTCGGGAGAGGGCGGGTGAGACGGAGGGTCAGGAGAAGCCTTCGGGATGGAAGCTTTTCCCGGGCGGTCTTCTCCTCCCGGTTTCGGGCATTCGTGAACCGGGAGCACTCGCCTGATCTCGACGAAGTGATAGCCTGCCACCTCGCACAGGTGTCCCAAGGCGTTCATCTCTACAAGTTCCAGGAAAAAACCCAGCTCAGCAGGGTGGGCGGATACTGCGTCAAGTCGTACAGGAAAGCCCGGCCCCCGGCCGAGCCTTACGCGGTGCGGTCCTGGAAAGGATCGCTGACCCTGCTCTTCAATGATATCCCGGTGGCGGACCCGGTGGCCGTGATCATCTTCCCGGACAGGGGGAGCATGCTCGTCACCCGGGCGCTGGATCAGCCGGATCTGGACCGCCTCCTCAGCAGCAGTGACTACCATTACATGTCCCTGACCCGGAAGCGGGAGCTCGCAGCCTCTCTGGGAGCCCTTATCGGGACGCTCCACAAAAAAGGCGTCTATCACGCAGACCTCAAGGCCTGCAATATCAAGGCGGATGCGGACACCATCCGGTTTTTCCTCCTGGATACCGACCGGGTTGAGCAAATGAGGAGCATCCCGGAGGCAAAAAGGCTCCGGAATCTGGTGCAGCTCAATACGAGCATTCCGCTTCATGTCAGCAGGACGATGCGGATGGCGTTTCTCAAGGCATACTGCTCTCTCACCGGTGAAGACCCGAAAGACATCTTCAGAAAGGTATGGAGGCTCTCCAGGGGCAGCGACGTGATCTACTGCACCGGTGAAGGGGACAGGATCGAGCGGTGGCCCGCCAGGCGGGACTCCGCCTAGAAAGATCTCTCGATCTTTTCCAGCACGTCCTGGGGCATGATGGCATCCATGCACACCGGGTCTTTGCAGGTCCTCCGGTTGCAGGGCGCGCACGGCAGGTCCGCGCGGATCACCTGTCCCCGGTATGGTCCCGTCCTCCTGGGGTCGGCAGGGCCGAACAGGGCCACGACCTCCCGGCCCAGTGCAACGGCCAGATGCATGGGCCCGGTGTCGCAGCTCACCACCACTTTCGCCCCGGCAAGGACGCTGATGAGTTGGGGAATGCTCGTTTGCCCCACCAGGCTGATGACAGGCACTCCCGCCATGGCCGTGATCCGCGCGGAGGCCTCCATGTCCTGCCTCCCTCCGGTGAGCACGCACTGGATCGTGTACTTCTTCTCGATCAGGCGTGCCAGCCGGGAAAACCCCTCGGCGCTCCAGCGATTGGCGGGCTTCGTGGCACCGATGTTCAGGACGATGTAGTTCCGGGGAAGCGCGCGCGGCGGCGCATCGCCGGCCGGGATGTTCCATTGCGCCTGACCGGGCTCGGCACCCAGGTATCGGGCAAACTCCAGATACTGCTCCACCATGTGATTCCCGGGGTCTGACGGAGGAATGCGCTCGAAGGGCATGATCCAGGTCATCTCCTTGCATCTGGCGGCATCGAAGCCGAGACGCCTGTCGGCGGATGCCGTCATGCATATGAGCGACGACTTCGCGATCCGCTGCAGATCAAGGGCCAGGTCGAATCGCTGTCTCCTGATCGCCCTGATCACCTCCGGCAGTGATTTCCATATATTTGACCGGTCGAGAAGGATCGTGCGGTCCACGTGGGAGTGCCGGGAGAGAAGCGGAAGACTCAGCGGCTCCGTTATCCAGTGGATGCGCGCATTGAGGTGTGTTTTGAGAATGACCGCCAGCGGCAGGGTATTCACAACGTCTCCCAGAGCTCCGAGTTTGACGATCAGGATGTCCATGATTCCAAGGGTATGCCATTCCCGCATTTTTCGCAAGGCCGGTGAGAATGGAAAAGCCGCCTGCTTTTCCCCAAAAAAAATCGAGGCGCCCCCCTTTTCCCTGTGATTTACAGCGAGGAGATCCTGGGGTATGGTAGCGTCATGGAAGATTACCGTACAGCGCAGGAAGCGCCGGTCCGGCTGAGCATCATCATCGTCTCAATGGGACGCGATGAGCTGCTGGATGCGTGTATTGCATCCATTGGTGAGTTCGTGAGCGTGCCCTATGAGATCATCGTGGTGAACAACTCCGCACAGGCGCTTGGATATGACGGCTGGCCAGCGCTGTGCTGCCTGGAAAACGGGAAGAACCTGGGGTTCGCCCGGGCGGTCAACCGGGGCATCCGCGAATCGAAAGGAGACATGGTCCTCCTGCTCAACCCGGATGCCTGCTTCACCTCGGATATCGTATCCGAGATGGTTTCCTTCCTGGACGAACACGAGCGGGCAGGCATAGCCGGTCCCCAGCTCATATTCCCGGACGGCTCCTCCCAGAACTCCGTGGACATTATTCCCAACCTTCTCACCGAGTTTCTGAACAAGTCACTGCTCAAGATCCTTCTGCCCGGGGCATATCCGAGCAAGCGTTCCGGGTTCACCCGTCCGGTCAGGGTTCCTTCGATCATCGGCGCCTGCATGATGATCAAAAGACAGGTCATCGATACAATCGGGCTCCTGGACGAGGGATATTTCCTCTATTTGGAAGAAACCGATTTCTGCAAGAGAGCCTCCGACGCCGGGTTCGAGATCTGGCATCTCCCGGGACTCGAGATCGTGCATCATCAGGGGAAGAGCGCCAGGAAATTCGACACGGCGAGAAAGGTGGAATACCGGCGGTCCATGTACCGCTTCTTTCTCAAGCACCGCCCGGGCTGTCAGGCGGCACTGCTGTATCTTTTCACAATCCTCAAGCTCTCCATAGAGATGCTCGGAGGGCTCGCCGCGGCGGTTACCCCCCGCGGCAGGAAGCGGCTGAAGAGAACAGCCGCGCTGTTGCTCTGGCACCTCGTGGGCATGCCCGGCGAATGGGGCCTCGAGAAAGTGGCTCCCGTGTACCGCAAAATCAGGAGCAACGGCTACACCTGGTTCGTTCCGGAAAAGGGCGTGATCCCTCCTGAGGCGTCCGATCCGGCCCGTTTCATGGAAACCGCACTGGACACGGTCCTGAACAGCTCCAGAACGACCTTTGTCAAGTCGGGCCTGATGAACGGCAGGATGATCTTTCTCAAACGATACAACTTCAAGGGTTTCAAGGACGCCGTCAAGAACCTCTTCAGGAAAAGCAGGGTCAGGAGGGCCTTCGAGGGAGCCGTCATGCTGGAGAACTGCGGGCTCCCCACACCGCCCGTCATTTTCGCCTGTGAGAAGAGAGTCTTCGGCATTCTCATGGATTCTTACATAGCAACCGAAGGGGTGGACGCATACGATCTCGTCAGATACGTCCAGACCCGGGGAAGCGGCGCCGGGCTGATTCTCCGGACCGCCGGATTCATCCGCAGAATCCATGAAATGGGATTCGTCCCTGTCGACCTCAAAGGGGAAAACCTGCTCGTCGGCCGTGATACGATCTATCTCATCGACCTCGACAGGCTCGGGCGCAGGCGCTTCCCGGGCATCCGCACTATCTCGAAGAACCTGAGCTATCTGAACGCGTCGTTTGCCAGGGAGATTCCCTGCAGAGACCGGAAGCTCTTCCTGGACGAGTATGCAAAAGGAAATCCTCTGCTGGAAGGGAAAAAAGATCTGCTCGGGCAGCTCATCGAAGGCCTTACCCAAAAAAGGCTCGCAAGACGTTACAGCGGATGAGCACTCCGGAACGGACCGAGGGGCAAGGATCCCGAGGAGGACGTGTTTCAGTAGGAAACCGCATCCGGACCCGACGGGGAGGAGCGTATGACGACCGAGACGCGGTTCGGGATGCACACGATGCTCTCTCCCGACTTGCTCACCGCGCCGGCGTGCATGCAGAGCTTGTTCGGGCACGGAGACCAGACCATGGAGACCCTGCCTGAGAGAATCTCAACCATACTCTCGCCCAGGGGGCCTGGAACCCTTATCTTCCCGTCCTGCCTCAGAGGAACCTCCCGATAGAGCCCCTGAGCGGTATATATCTGCACCTGCGAGGGGTCCCGCGAGTCGAACACCCCGAACATCCACCAGAAGCCTGCAAAAAACAGAAGCGTGGCGATCAGCGCAAGATCAAAGGACTGGAGTCTCATTCCTGCATGTCTTGCCATGCCCTGTCTATACCTTTTCATTCATGGGTAAATCAACAGCTCTCGGTCCGGAGGAAGAAGATCCCGGTGGAATGTTGACCCGTCGGTCCGGATATGTCTATAGTGGCGAATCATATGCACAGGGACATATCCGGCTCTCTCGGCACCAGGGTATCGCGGGTCACCGACACGATCTTTGTGATCCAGGGAAACAACCGCGCCCGCTCTCCTTTTTCCAATGCAGTCTGCATCCTGGACCGAACGAGCCTTCTCATGGATTCCGGCTGCGGGCTCGATATCATCAGACGTGCGGGATCGGCCCTGAAGATCGATTCCGTGGTCCTCTCCCATTCGCACCCGGACCACACATCAGGCACCTGGCTCTTGCAGGAGCTCTGCGGCTCTGAGGTCTCCGTGCCCCGCCAGGGTTCCGGCAGTATCGCCGCGGCCGACAGGCTTGCATCGAGATTCGTGAGCAGCGATCTTGCAGCGCTCTGGAAAGAGACCTATCTGCCGCTCACCGGCTTCCGGGATTTTTCCTTCACCGCTGAATACGGCGAAGGGTCCGAGTTCTCCACAGGCGAGAACCGCTTCATTGCGATCCATACACCCGGCCATCTGCAGGATCACTACTGTATGTGGGAGCCGGACAGGAAAATTCTTGTGGGCTTCGATATCGATCTGAGTCCGTTCGGCCCCTGGTATGGAAACCCGGAGTCTGACATCATACGCTTCGAACGATCGCTGGAACTGATCATGAGGCTTCCCGTGGAGACCTACATCTCTTCCCATGCGCGGCCCGTAAAGCCTCCCCACTTCATGAAGCGGCTCAAGGCATACGCATCAGTGCTGCACGCACGGGATGAATCCATACTTTCGCTCATCCCGCAGGATTCATGGATCGGCGTTGAGGAAATCGTGGAAAGGTCTCCCATTTACGGAATCGATTACCGCCTCCATCCGGACAGGATTCTGAAGTTCGGAGAGGAACAGATGGTCGCGAAACATATCCGGCGTCTCGTCGTCATGGGGCGCGTCACCGAAGACGGCTATGGAAAATACCGGCAGTCATCCCGATAACCGCCCGGCCGCCCTTGCAGCCCACGCTCCGCGCGCATGCCCCGGTATTCAGGAGCCGACCGGTATTTTCCGACACCATCGCCCGTGAGAAGAGCCCCGTTCATCATCTCGGGCGTGCCCGCCGACAGCTTCACCATGGAGGAAACGGTACGTTATGCATTCCATCTCATGGAACGCCATTGTCGTGATGGAAGGCCGAGATACGCCTGCACACTGAATGAGGATTCTCTGGCAGGAACTCTGAAATTGAGCCTTGACGCCAAACGCAGCGCAGTGCTCCTGAACGTCTTCAGACAGGCGGACATGGTCATGACTGACGGCGATCCCATCATCCGGGCGAGCAGGTTTCTCGGTCCGACGCTGAAAGAACGCACTGCCGGTGCTGATCTCGTTCACCGGATCATCCTGGAGGCCTCGGCGAGGGGGAAATCCATCTTTTTACTGGGTGATGGGGACGCCCGGGATACTGCAGCCAGGATCAAGGAACAGTATCCTGATGTGACAGCGGCAGGATGGGATGCCCCAGCCGTCCGCACCGGTTGGAGAAAAACCCCGGCTTGGGCTGCGGACAGCGGGGTCGCGGAGAGAATCAACGCATCCGGGGCGGATATCCTGATCGTGGCCATGGGCAGCCTGAAAGAGGGTTTGTGGCTCCATGAAAACAGGCGCCTCATCCGGGCGCCTCTCGCCATAGGCATCGGCCGTGCATTCGATGCGGGAGGCGGTCCGTACGACCTGGGAAACTTCCGTACACGACCGTGCAGACCCTCTGTGGCGAGCATCCTCAAGATGGTCGCCCTCATGGGGCCATCCATCTTCCTTCATCAGTATGCACGCGCCGTTACTCCTCACGGCTACCTGAAGATGTGCAGGAGCGAGATCGTGACAAAGCATGGAAGAAGAGCAGGCTCTGACTTCATTGCCCTGACGCTTCCCGGTTCAGTCGATTCCAACTCCGCCCGGCGCATCGGCGCGCTCGTTTCTTCGAGACCCGCAGCACGCCTGATCGTGGACTTCCGGACGGTCGAATTCATAGATTCCGCGGGGCTGGGAATGCTCCTCGATCTCATCCTCCGCTGGGACGCCTCGGAGTACCCGATATCCTTTACAGGACTGAACAGCGGCGTCAGAAGATGCCTTCGTGTGAACCGCATGTACGATCTCATCTCTTCCCGGGAATACGCGGACGTCGAAGAGGCGCTTGCGAGCCGGTGACACCCCTGTAAAAGCGCACGGATCCATCACTGAAGCAGGCAAGGGCGACCATCTGATCGGTGCGGGCCCGGCAAGGGTCTTCATCTCCGTACAGGCTCCTGTCCCGATCCGGGTCAGAAGATGAACCTTCTCCAGGAAATATTCAGAACCAGACCGATGCAGATCCAGTTGATGAGCATGAAGGAACCTCCGTAGCTGATGAACGGAAGAGGCACTCCGACCACCGGAAAAATCCCGATCGCCATGGCTATGTTGATGAAGAGGTGCAGGGTGAAGTATGCAGCGATACCGAAGCAGATCATGGTGCCGAAGCGGTCCTTCGCCTTGAAGCCTATCTGCATGATCTTGGTCACGAGCGTGACGTAGAGAAGCAGCAGCAGAGCCGAACCTGCGAACCCCCACTCCTCCGCCACGACGGAGAAAATGAAATCCGTGTGATGTTCGGGCAGAAACCTCAGCTGTGTCTGCGTGCCTTCGAGGAATCCTTTTCCCAACAGGCCGCCGGAACCGACCGCGATCTTCGACTGCATTGCGTGATACCCGCTTCCCAGGGGATCGCGGGAAGGGTCGAGAAATGAAATGATCCTCAGGCGCTGGTAATCTTTGAGCGAGTACCACACAAAAGGCATGCCGGATAGGGCGAGCACGAGCAGGCTGATGAAGGTGGACCTCTTTATCCCCAGAAGAAGCAGGAGCGTGCAGGAAATGAGGGCTACGATCCCGGCTGTGCCGAGATCCGGCTCTATCAGGATGAGCCCCACGGGAATGAAAATGAATAACGCCGGCGTGACGAGCTCTCTGATCCCATACCCCTGGATATGCTTTTTCTGTTCTCCCCAGTAGGCAAGCCATATGATCACGATGACCTTGGCCAGCTCGGAAGGCTGTATGCCAAGGGGCCCGAGCGAGAGCCACCTCCGCGCACCGGATATCTCCCTGCCGATGATCAGGACCAGAATGAGCCCCGAGACCATAAGAATGTACAGGGGCCAGGCGGATCGCAGCAGCACCCGATAGTCCACGATAAAAGCAACGATCATGGCCAGCACGCTGATCAGGATCCAGGTGAGTTGTTTATAGAAGATGGCGATGTTGGTGACTCTCGATGAGCTGTACAGACAGAGCAGGCCGATGAAAATTATCCCGATGACGGTGGAGATGAGCCCCCAGTCGATGTTATCGGTTATCCTGGCATACCTGCTCATCGATTACACCTTTCGACACATAGTATTCGTGAATGACATCCCTGACCACGGGGGCTGCTATCGCCGAGCCGCTGCCCCCGTGTTCCACGATGGCCACCACGAGGATCTCGGGATTCTCCACGGGAGAGAACCCGAAAAACCAGGCGTGGTCCCTGATCTTATAGGGCAGGTCGGACTGATCGGGAAGCTTGGAGGTATATCCCCTCACCACCTGCACGGTTCCGGTCTTTCCTCCCATGGTGAACCGCGGGTCCTTGATTGCCCGGCCTGTGCCTCTGTCCGCTTCCACCACTGCCTTCAGGCCTTCCAGAATGACTGCAAGCTCGTTTTCACGGATATTCAGATTCCTCTCCTGCGTCATCTGGGTTGATGCCAGTATCCGCGGTGTGATGACTTTGCCGCCGTTCACGATGCCGCTCATGACCTTGGCTATCTGCAGCGGGGTCACCAGGGTGAACCCCTGTCCGATGGCGGTAATGACGCTTTCCCCCTTCTGCCAGGGCTCCTTGAAGCGTTTCTGTTTCCATTCCCTGGTGGGCACAAGACCCGCCAGCTCATCCCTGAACTCGATGCCTGTCGGTCTGCCCAGCCCCATGTCCTGGCAGAACGAGGATATCCGATCGATGCCGAGCCTCTCCCCCAGGACATAAAAATATACGTCGCATGACTGTGTAAGCGCCGTCGCCAGATCGACGTGCCCATGCCCTTCCTTGCGCCAGCACTTGAATGTACTGTCGCCCAGACTGTACGAACCCGGGCAGTACACCTTGTCGTCGGGTGTGACGAAACCGCTGTTCAGCGCAAGGGCTGCGATAAGCACCTTGAACACGGATCCAGGTGAATACTGTCCGCGTATCGACCGGTTTTCGAGAGGATGCATGGGGTCTTCGATAATTTCCTTCCAGGTCTCCGGTGTCATAGGGCTCAAGAACAAGTTGGGATCGAAGCTGGGAGAGGAAACCATGGCCAGAATCTCTCCGGTAGACGGCGCGATCGCCACCACCGCGCCCGCCCGCCCGCCGAGCGACCGGCATGCGGCGAGCTGGAGCCTCTTGTCAATAGTGAGCACCACGTCTTTCCCGGGGACCGGGGCCCTCTCATCCAGCACGTGTATCTTCCTTCCCAGGGCGTCCACTTCGAAGATCCTTACCCCTTTGGTCCCTCGAAGCGTTTCCTCGCAGATGCTCTCCACCCCCGATTTGCCGATGAGATCTCCCGGAGCGTACGGGGATTTGGGGCCGAACGCCTCGAGCTGCCTCCGGGATATCTCGCCGAGAAAACCAAGGGCGTGGGCGCTGAGCTCCTTCAGCACGTAATCCCTCTCGCTCGTGGCGTCGATGGATACCCCTGGCATCGTGTAGAGCTGTGTTTCGATACTGGCCATCTGGTAGAAGCTGATGTCCCGCGCCAGCGCCACCGGATTGTAGGGTCTCTTCTTCCCCTCCTTGATCTTCTCGATGATCTCAGCTTCCTCGCATTCCAGTATTTCCGCCAGCCTGCCTGCAATGGAAGACACATCCGAGACGTCTTCCGGCATCACCATGAGGTTGTAGGCCGGCCGGTTGTCCGCGAGGACTTCAAAATTCCTGTCGAGGATCTGCCCCCTCTGCGCCGGTATGCTGATGATCCGTATCCGGTTGTTGCGGGCAAGGCCTTCGTAGTACGAGCCCTTGAACACCTGCATGTTCAGAAGTCTCAGCAGAAGGACAGTGAAGAGACAGAATATGAAGGCCATGAAAATCTTCGCCTTCCACTTCAGGTCGTCGTCGATATGCGGACCCGGTATGTTGTTCGTACTATTCATATTCCAATTCATATGCCATCTGGAGTCGACCGACGACGTATGCCATCATCGGGCTTACAAAACCGGTCAGTAAAGCGCCCACGACGAGAGGCACAGTGATTCCCTTAAGGTATGCGAAATCCGTGAGAAACGCCGTGGCCGCTGCAATCAGGCAGTAGAAGAGCACTCCGAGAGACGCCTGGATGTATGCGTTCTCCAGATAAATGAGGTTCTTGAGCACCTCGATGGCCATGAACGTGAAAATGTAGAGCAGCGGAATGAGGCCGAGTCTGGCTCCGGAAAAGGCCTGAAGAATGAGGGATCCCAGGATCACGAAGGGGAACCCCTGCGAAAAGGGGACAAAGATGATCTGCCCGATGATCATCCCGATGAAAAAATCGACCCGCAGGGGTGCCCAGGCGGCCGGAATGATGGAGGCCTCCAGAAGGATGACCGCGAACAGTATCCCGAACAGGCTAATCTGAAACTTCCACAGTTTGAGCAATGCCGAATATCTCCTCGATCTTTTCCATCTTCACGCAGGGCTCGAGGATGATCTTCGCAAAGATCTGTCGGTCATCCTTCTTGACCTCCCGCACATATCCTATCTTGAGCCCCTTGGGAAACATGCCGAGCAGCCCGGAGGTGACCACGCAGTCTCCGACGTTCACCTCCTCGGTGCTTCGCACGTACTCAAGGCTCAACAGACTTTCTTCCCTGCCCTTGACGATCCCCTTGACCCGGGAGGATTCGATGAGGGCTGGAATGGAGCTGTTCGGGTCGGTGATCAGCAGGACCTGGGCGGTATGGGGCGAAACCGCTATGACCCTGCCTACCACCCCGCTGGGGTTGAGAATGGGCGTATTGATGCCAAACCCGCTTCGGGAGCCCTTATCGATGAGGACGGTCTTGAAAACGTGGGTGATATCCTGCGAGAGCACGCTCGCAGGGATCAGAGAGAAATCCTGAAAGGCTTCCTTGAACTCCAGCATGGCCCTGAGCCGCTGGTTCTCGTTCTTGATATCCTCCAGGTTCATGCTCCGGACGCGGAGTTCGTCGATTTCCTTTCTGAGAGCCTCGTTCTCGTGGCTGGTATTCACCAGGAATATATAATGGTTCCAGATGCCTGCGATAAAGGAAAACGGCGAGCGGATGACCTTTTCGAATATGCCGTATCCCTCGCGAACACAACTGATGCCGAGGGAGGATGAGCTATACTGTCCGGTGGAGAGAAGAACAAGGATCAGGGCTGCTGCACCTATGAGTAGGATAACCCTTGAACCACTGCGTCCCATCAACTCGGAATTGTCACATCTCTCAAGAGATCGATATCATCGAGAAGCTTCCCTGCGCCCCTTGCCACGGTGGAGAGCGGATCCTCGGCGATGATCACCGGCAACCCCGTCTCTTCTCTGAGAAGCCTGTCGAGATTTCTGTAGAGCGCCCCTCCGCCCGTGAGCACAATGCCCCTGTCCACGATATCGGCCGCCAGCTCGGGCGGCGTCTGCTCGAGAGCCACCCGTACGGCGTCGATGATGGTCCTGATCGGGCCCTGGCATGCCTTGCGGATCTCTTCGGAGCTGATGGTGAATATCTTCGGTATGCCGTCAACCAGGTCCCTGCCTTTGACCTCAATTGTTTTCTCCACCTCGTCGGAAGCGGCGGAGCCGATCATGATCTTGATGATCTCCGCCGTCCTCTCGCCGATGAGCAGATTGTACTCCCGCTTGATGTACTGCATGATGGCCTGATCGATCTTGTCGCCGGCGACGCGCACGCTGTTCGTGTATACGATGCCCGAGAGCGATATCACCGCCACTTCGGTGGTTCCGCCGCCGATGTCCACGATCATGGAGCTGATGGGCTCGGTCACCGGGAGCCCTGCTCCGATAGCGGCAGCCATCGGTTCGGCGACGATGTACACTTCTCTCGCGCCGGCGGCCTCGGCCGATTCCTTGACCGCCCTTTTCTCCACCTGAGTGATCCCCGAGGGCACGCAGATGATGACCCGCGGCCTCACGCCGAGCCTCCGCTGATGAACCTTGGTGATGAAATACTTCAGCATGGCTTCGGTGGCCTCGAAATCCGCGATCACGCCGTCTTTCATGGGCCTGATGGCCTGAATATTCTCGGGCGTTCGTCCCAGCATCTTCTTGGCCTCTGTGCCTACGGCGACGATCCGGTTGACGCCGCCATGCTCCATTTTCACTGCAACGACAGAGGGCTCCGAAAGAACAATGCCCTTGTCGCGGGCGTATACCAGGGTGTTTGCAGTGCCCAGATCAATGGCAAGATCACTGGAGAACATCCCGAAAATCCATTCAAAGACCATAGATGCCCACTCCTTTCTCAATGCGGCCCTGTGTGATAAAGCCGTCTTAACAAATACCTACCCCTTTTACAAGAGAAGAGAAGGCGTGAATCCTCATCTCTTGCGTTCAGCCCCTGGTTGTGATAGCAAACAGCACAATGCAATCGATTTGTACCATAATACTGGCCGCAGGGAAAGGCACGAGATTAAAATCAGCAAAACCGAAAGTGATGCATGAAATTCTCGGCCTGCCGCTGATCTGGTATCCCGTCCGCCTCGCCATGAAACTGGGCGCAGCCGCCGTCTGCGTCGTCGGACACGGTAGAGAGATTGTCAGCCCTTACCTCGAGCAGTTTCCCGTCGCTCAGGTCGTCCAGGACCCGCCGCTGGGGACCGGCCACGCGGTTCTGATGGCACGCGGCGCCCTGGAAAAAATCGATGCGAAGGATGTCGTCATCCTGCCCGGAGACATGCCCCTGGTCGAATATTCCTCCCTGAGATCCCTCATCGAGGCCTACCGCGCGTCGCATTCCCCCATTGGCGTGCTCACCGCCCGCATGCCCGACCCCTCCGGCTACGGCAGGATCGTGCGCGACTGGGAGAACCGCGTGACGGCCATCGTCGAGCATAACGATGCAGATGAGGCGCACAGAAAGATCGACGAAATCAACACCGGGGTCTATATCATCGACAAGTCGTTCCTCTTAAGCGCGGTAGACCGCCTGTCGCCGGACAACGCCAAGCAGGAGTTTTACCTGACCGATATCGTGCGCATGGCGAGATTCGCGGCATCGTATCAGGCACCCGACTACCGAGAAGCCCACGGCATCAATTCCCGACATCAGCTCAGCGAGGCGGCGGCGGTCATGCAGCATCGGGTCAACCGGGCCTTCATGGACGACGGCGTCACCTTCGTCGATCCCGGGAGCGTGTGGATCAGCCCGCTCGCCCGCATCGGTCAGGATGTCGAGATATGGCCACATGTCTACATCCTGGGAGAATGCACCATTGACTCGGGCGTAAGAATCATGCCAAATACCTGGATCAGGAACTCATGTATCGGAGCCAGGAGTATCATCAGACACGGCAGCATGATTGAGAACACCACGATCTCCCCTGATACGGATCTGCCCGCACATTCAATGATCGATGGGTCTCGTCAGAGCTGATTGACTTACACGGCAAGGAAACCTACTGATATCACATGGATTGGATAAAAAGCATCTTTAAGACCAGTACAGAAGAAAAAACGTCCGCCGCTGAGGAATACCCCGAGATTCTCCCCATACTGCCGCTGAAAGACGCGGTGCTGATGCCCGAGGGTCTTCTTCCCCTGATCGTATCGAACCCATCATCCATCTCTTTGGTCAAGGAACTCTATGCCGGCGACTCGCCTGTCGTGGCGGTGGGGATGAAAGACGGCGGAGAGGCGGAGCCCACCCTGTGGGACAACCTCTATCGCATCGGATGCATGGCGAAAATCACCAAGATCTCCCAGACCAAGAGCAACGAGCTCTCCATCATGATCCGCGGCATTCAGAAAGTAGCGCTCGATGAAAGCGTCTCGGCGGATCCGTACCTGAAGGCGCGCGTTACCTACCTGCCGGAACATCTCGAGCCCGACAAGGAAATCTTCGCCCTGGCGCACTCCACGCGGGAGATCCTGAACAATCTGGCACGGCTTTCGTATCATAACCTGGAAACCGTGCTGGTGAATCTCTCCAAGCTCAAGGACCCTTCCATCCTCCTGAGCACAGCCACCACGAATCTCCCTATCCCGGTGGCGAAGAAGCAGAGGATCTTGGAGGAGTGCGACTTCCACATCAAATACACGGCCCTCTATGAGGCGCTCAGAGACGAGCTCGAGATCCTGGAGCTCTCATCGAAGATATCGGAGAGGGCCAAGGGCGAGATCAACAACGCCCAGCGGGAGTATTACCTCAGGCAGCAGCTCAAGGCTATCCGGAAGGAGCTTGGCGACGTCCAGGGCGAGGACGAGATCGAAGAGCTGAAGAAAGATATCGAGGCCAAAGGAATGCCGGATGAAGTGCAGCGCGAGGTGAACAAGGACATCAAGCGCATATCCCGGATGCAGCCGGGCTCCTCCGAATATGTCACCATCCGGACCTATCTCGACTGGATACTCGACCTCCCCTGGCATGAGAAGACCGAGGACAACCTGGATATCCAGAACGTTGAGGACATTCTCAACGAGGATCACTTCGATCTGAAGAAGCCCAAGAAGCGGATCCTGGAATATCTCTCGGTCAAGAAGCTGAAAAACGATCTCAAGGGACCGATCCTGTGCTTCGTGGGCCCCCCCGGGGTGGGCAAGACCTCGCTGGGCAAGTCCATCGCCCGTGCCATGGGCAGAAAGTTCGTACGCATATCGCTGGGAGGCGTGCGCGACGAGGCGGAGATCCGCGGACACCGCAGGACGTATATCGGCGCCATGCCGGGAAGGATCATCAGCGGGATCAAGACGGCCCAGAGCACCAACCCGGTCTTCATGCTCGACGAGATCGACAAGCTCTCCCATGACATTCACGGAGACCCGGCTTCCGCTCTGCTGGAGGCCCTTGACCCGGAGCAAAACACCCATTTCACGGACCACTATCTGAATGTGCCCTATGATCTGTCGCAGGTGTTCTTCATCACCACCGCCAACATCACCGACACCATTCCTCCGGCTCTGAAAGACCGGATGGAAATCGTGGAGATAGAAGGGTACACTCACGAGGACAAGGTGCAGATAGCCCGCCATTTCCTGATCCCCAAGGAGATCGAGGCCAACGGGCTCGCCGGTCGGGCCATCGATTTCAAAGATGAGGCCGTGGACCATATCATTCGCTCGTACACCCGGGAGTCCGGAGTAAGGAGCCTCAAACGCGAAATAGCCTCCTGCCTGAGGGTGATCGCGTCCCAGGTTGCAAAAAACGGCGGAGAGAGTTTCACGGTGGACAGGTCTTTTGTCGAACAGGCTCTCGGCCCCGTGCGCTATCTCCCCGAGGCGAATCATCGGACCCGGGTGCCCGGAGTCGCAACCGGGCTTGCGTGGACCCCGTACGGGGGGGAGATCCTCTTCGTGGAATCGGCCCTGGTGGAAGGCAAGGACGAGATGATCCTCACCGGCCAGATGGGCGACGTTATGAAGGAGTCGGCCAGGATAGCTCTGAGCATCATCCGTGGGGCGACCCGGCCCATCCAGCAGGGAAAAGGCATCCATATCCATGTCCCGGCGGGGGCGATCCCCAAGGACGGACCGTCAGCCGGAATCACCCTGGTGACGTCGCTCATATCCCTGGTGACCGGCAAGGTGGTGCGCGAGAACCTGGCCATGACCGGGGAGATCACCCTGCGCGGCGTTATCCTGCCCGTGGGGGGCATCAAGGAAAAGGTCCTCGCGGCGCGAAGGGCGGGCATCACGGAGATCATCCTGCCCAAGATGAACGAGAAGGATCTGAGCGATATCGAGCCCGAGGTCATCCAGGATCTCACCATCCATTACGTGGAGAGCATCGGCGAGGTCATCGAGCTGGCCTTCCCCGACGCAAAGGAAGAGATTCTTCCCCTTGTGCCCCTGTTCGCGTTCAAGGACGGCGAGGCTGTCACACCCTCTCTGAGAGCATAGCCATACACGCGCGTGCCGAAGCTGCGACGGCATCGAGCATGTCCGCGGTGTGGGCGGTGCTGACGAAGAGAGCCTCGTACGGAGAAGGGGCGAGATAGACCCCGCGGTCGAGCATGAGATGGAAAAACCGGGCGTAGGCGGCGGCATCGCAGGCCATGACGTCGTCGAATGTCTCTACGGGCCGCTCGGAGAAGAAGATCCCGGCCATGCTCCCCACACGGTTGACGCTCAGGGCGATGCCTGCAGAGCGAGCCGACTCCTCCACGCTCGCTGTCAGAACCTCCAGCGAGTGCGCAAGACCGGCGTAGGGATTCTCCCGCTTGAGGATCCCGAGCGTGGCCAGCCCGGCGGTTACGGCCATGGGATTCCCTGCAAGGGTGCCCGCCTGATACACCGGGCCTTCGGGAGCGAGCAGGGCCATGATGTCCGATCTGCCGCCGAAGGCGCCTACCGGCATTCCTCCCCCGATGATCTTCCCCAGGCAGGTGAGATCTGGTCGGATGCCCACCATGTCCTGGTAGCCGCCGTAGCAGCACCTGAATCCCGTGATCACCTCGTCGAAGATCAGCAGCGCCCCGTGATCCCGAGTGATCCTGCGCAGCTCTTCGAGAAAGCCCGCTTTTGGAAGCACGACCCCCATGTTGCCCGCCACCGGTTCCACAATCACCGCCGCGACTCGGACGCCATGCTCGGCCATGAAGGCACGCAATGCCTCGATGTCGTTGTACGGGAGCACGGCGCTGGTGGAGGCGATTTCACGGGGCACGCCCGATGTGTCCGGAACGCCGAAGGTCAGGGCGCCCGAGCCGGCCCTGACCAGGAGACTGTCCACATGACCGTGGTAGCATCCCTCGAACTTGACGACGAGGTCCCGGGAAGTGAATGCCCTGGCGAGCCGGATGGCGCTCATGGTCGCCTCGGTTCCGGAGCTGACGAGCCTGACCTTCTCGATGGACGGGACAGCCTCGCAGATCTGCTCGGCCATCCGAACCTCGAGCTCTGTGGGCGCTCCGAAGCTCATCCCCTTCCCCGCCTGGCGTATCACTGCATCCACCACTTCGGGATGACAGTGCCCGAGTATCATTGGTCCCCACGAGAGCACGAGGTCGATGTATCTGTTGCCCTCGCAATCGACGAGGTACGGGCCAAGGGCCTCCCTGATGAACCGCGGAGTGCCTCCCACCTTCCGGAAGGCCCGTACCGGAGAGTTTACGCCCGACGGTATGCGCTTCTTGGCCCGCTCGAACAGCTCAGCGTTCTTCACCCGAGTTCCTCCTGTCATAGTTCATGGATGATTTCTTCAGCTCCCTGCCGCTCCAGTATACCCGGTATTCGTTAAGGCCGAGCGACGAAGCCACCTCATCGACGACTCGAAGGACATCGTCTTCCGTCCTGCCGTGGATCATGGAAAACAGATTGTGTCCGCCGAAACCGGGCCGCTCGTAGCAGTGGGAGATTTCCTTGCGGGAAGCCATCATGCGGCCGACATCCTCGACCCGTTCCTCCGGTACGGCCCAGACAACCATCGCCCCCGAGGAAAAACCGGCGCGACGGTGACGGAGCACCGCCTTGACGCTCCGGACGACCCCCTGCCGGCTGAGCAGAGCCAGCCGGGAGACGAACACCTCCGGTGCTATTCCGAGTTCATCCGCCCATGCATCGAAAGGCCTTATCTCCAGAGGCAGGTCACCCTGTACGAGCTTGATGATTTTCCGGTCGATATCGTCCATGTGAAAGAACCTACACCGACTTCATGGAAAGGTTCAACCCCCAAGTGTCGCGAAGCCCTTCAGATACGGCATCTTCCGGCACGAGCCTCGATTCCGCCTCCCGGACTGTGAAAAAAACAGGCCCGGATCATCCGAAGAATATAAAAATAAGGCAATATACTATTCTGAAATATCAATAAATTATACGTTACCCAACAGAATGATTACTGAAAGTTCCCTATAAAAAAACCTACTTGCATTATGAATCACTATTCAGTAATATGGGTAGGCGTCGATAACCCGGGGCATAGGAAAATGGACGACAAAGAAAAGAAAAAGATGTATCTGACGGTGGCTGACCTGAGCACCATGGGAATCGCCATGGTGCTGTGCATCATACTGGGACTGGCGGCAGGCTTCTATCTGGATCGCGTTTTCGGGACAGAACCCATCCTCACCCTGGTGTTTATCTTCGGCGGTATCCTCGCAGGGTTCAGGATCATGTACAAGACCTACATGAGGTTCTTCAGCGAAGGAAAATCCGATGGCCCCAACAGCAAGTAAAGATCCGGTACAAAAGCGCATCGAGGCTATTTCCGCAGGCATATGGCTTCTGCTGTGCATCACGGGTTATGTTTTCCTGGGCCCGCACTTTGCGTCCGGCGTTCTTGTCGGTGGGGTCGTCTGTATGATCAACTACCAGTGGCTCTACCGGCACGCGAAGGCGGCCGTAACGCTCACGGCCCGACAGGGAAAATCGTTCATGGCGAAACGGTACTTCCTCAGGCTTGCGGCCACGGGCGTCGTTCTCTATCTGCTGATAGCCGTTGCGAAAGTGAATATCATCGGACTCTTGCTCGGGCTGTCCGTAATCGTTCTGGGAATCATGAGCTACGCATGCTTCACCTACATATTTGCGGGAGGAGATTGACATGGAACACGGGTATCTTATTTTGGATTTTATCAATAAACCTCTTTACCATTTCCTGCACGAGAACTTTCATCTCACCGACGGCAACCACATGATCCAGGTCACCTTCACCTGGTTCTACATGATCATCATCATCCTGCTCTCATTTCTCGTAGCGCGCAGCATCAAGCTGGTTCCCGGGAGGCTCCAGAATTTCCTCGAAGTGGTGATCAGCGGACTCAAGGGCCTCCTGGTGGACACCATGGGTGAAAAAGGGATGATCTTCTTCCCGCTCATGGCAACGATCTTCCTCTTCATTCTCGTGTGCAACCTGGGCGGCATCATCCCGGGCTTCTATTCTCCGACCGCCAACCTCAACACCAACCTTTCCATGGCGCTGACGGTCTTCCTTCTGACCCATATCGTGGGAGTGAAGATCCACGGCGCAAAATACATCAAGCAGTTCTTCGGGCCGGTCTGGTGGATGGCGCCGATCATGTTCCCCGTGGAAGTCATCGGGCATCTCGCCCGGCCGCTTTCACTGACCATGCGGCTGTTCGGGAATATCTTCGGCGAAGATCTGGTGCTGATCGTGCTGCTCATCCTGGTTCCCTTCCTCATGCCCATTCCCATGCTGGTGCTCATGCTCTTCACCTCGCTGCTTCAGGCCTTCGTGTTCACTCTGCTTGCCATGATGTACATCAGCGGCGCCATGGAGGAGGGGCACTAGGACGATTACCGAAAACATCCGATGATACGGCCTGCTCATTGCTGCATCGGAAAATGAAGGCTGGTGGGGCATAATAAGGTTGCTCGCCAGCTTTTTCATAATAAGGAGCTGAAAATTAAACGATAGGAGGATTTTTTATGAAAAAGGTTCTGTTTTCTTTGGGGGCTTCAGCATTCTTCGTACTGATCTTCGCGGCCATGGCGTGCGCCCAGGAGGGCGGCGCAAGCCCTGAGGCAATCCAGTTCTTCAGCTGGGTCGCCATTGCCACCGGTATCGGCATGGGCATCGCGGCTATAGGCACCGGCATCGGCCAGGGCCATGGCGTTCAGGGTGCATGCGACGGCATCGCCCGAAATCCCGAGGCGTCAGGCAAGATACTGACCGCCCTGATTCTCGGTCTGGCCATGATCGAGTCCCTGGCCATTTATGCGCTCGTTATCGAGCTCATTCTGCTCTACGCAAACCCCTTCCTTCAGTATATCGTCGGATAAGACCGCAAGACGCCGTCGGGGCGGCTTCCCAGCAGGCCAAGCTGCCCCGATGCGTCTCCAATTCCTTTCTTTCCCATGTCATCGCTCATGGCGTGAGCGCCCAGGGGGCCGTTTCATCTCCCTGGAGGTGGTGTTCATGAATGTGCCGAGATATGTGGACGCCGGGTTCGGAGGATTCGGCGGTCGGCTGTCCGTATGACAGGACTCGTCGCAGAAGGCTGAATATGGCGTTTCGTTGATCCCGAAGATCCGGCCTCCCCCGGCACGGAGAAGGCAGCGGCATTACATGCCGATGAGCGCTTTGACCTTGTTCCTCCTCTCGTCATCCGAGAAAAGGAACACGAGAACGCCCCCCGCCACCGCAGCGAGGGAAAGAGGTCTGAAGAAGACTCTCAGGACCGATCTCACAAGAGACAGAGCCCCTCCGATGATTCCGAAGATAATGACATCAGCGAGAATGAACTTGGCGAGCTTGAAAGGAAAAAGGATTACACCCTTTATGAAGCGGAAGATAAAGCCCATGAAAAGATACCTCCTGCGTTTTACTCTAGTGCTTAATATAGTGCTGCGGAAACCGCGCCTCAAGAATCCTTCTTACCCAGAATCAGCTCCTCTGCAGCCCCGAGGGAATCCTTCGAGACAAGGGCCGCCCGCCTGTTTTCCTCCTGGATCTTGAGATAGATTTCCTCCCGGTGTACTTCAACGCTTTTCGGAGCCCGAATGCCCAGCTTGACCTGTGTCCCCTTGATCTCGACCACGGAGATCTGGATATCATCGCCTATGGCTACGGCTTCTCCTACTTTCCGGGTGAGTATAAGCAATCAGCCTCCCTGAACACGGCTTTTTTTGAGGGGGGATATTACCTGATTATTTTATGGAAAGCAACGACTGCATCATCTCGTCACAGATCGATATGAGCTTTGCAGCGGCCTGCCAGAGATACTGATACTTCAGGAGTTCGGTGGATTCCTCGTCGAGATTGACCCCGGTTATGCTTTCTTTTCTGCCGATATACTGATCCAGCAGAGCTGCGTTGTATTTCTCGTTGGTGCGCGCATTCTGGACATCGACCCCCACCTCCGCGATCAGCGAGCTGTAATACGCATCGAGAGTGGTGTTCCTCCCCGATCCTCCCAGGTTTGTGATAACCTTGTCCTGGATGGAATAGACGGCAAGCGCCACCCCGTTCTCCCCTTGGGCCACCTTCCCGTTGCTGTCAAGGTAGCCTGTGGAGATCCGCCCGGAGTCTGCCAGAAGGTCGGCGCTGACGCCAAAGGTCTGCGTGATGTCGTCCCTGTCCGAAGCGGGTGTCCCCGACTCCTCGGACCAGGTGAAGAACGTGTTCACTCCCATGATTGCGAGAGCATTGCTCGATTCCGCGCCCAGAGAGCTCCTGACGGCGAACGTATGATTGCCGCTGGCCTGGATAGTGAAGTAACCTTCCGCGTTGAGGGACGCGGTGATCTCGCCGCCCCCGGCTGCGGCTTCGGTGTTTATTTCTGTTATCAGATCTCCGATCGTAGTGCCCGCAGGATCGATGATATAGGTGTTCGCCACCTCTCCGGCGTCATCATAAACTACGACCTCGAACTGTCCTCCCGGGACGAAACGGTCGGAAAAGAGAAAATCGGACCCGAGATCGTCGGTCAGAGCCGAGATCTGTACGGTCCCTGTCATGGAACTCACCGACGCCGCGCCGACGCCTTCAGAGTGCAGAGAATTCACCTGCCAAACCAGCTCTTCCACCAGGCTGTTCAGAGAACCGAGGTACCTGTCGATCTTGGTGTCGCGGACATTCACCCAACCGGCGAGCTTGCCGCCTTCCAGTTTGTCGGTGATATTGACGGTCCTTCCCGACTGGTCCATCCAGATAATGTCCGTCAACCCGGTTGTGGCATTCTGCCGGCAGTCCAGGGTGTAGGCGCTGTTTCCGAGCACCAGCGGTGTCCCCCCCAAGACATAAACCATCACCTGCCCCGAGGACTCCTCCTCGTAATAATTTATATCCACATACTCGGAAAGCTGCTCCACAAGCAGATCTCTCTTATCACGCAAGTCATTGGCATTGATGAGCCCCTTGACCTCGATACTCGTGATCTGGGCGTTCAAGTCCGCGATCTGGCTGATGATTGTGTTCATCTGGTTAACGTATCCCTGGATGCTGGAATCGAGATACCGCTGATATTGCCGAAGGTTGTAGTCGACATCGTTAATGAACTGGGTCATATTGCCGGATTTTGCGATAAGCGATTCCCGTTCGGCCGTGCCGTCGGGGTTATTGGAAAGATCGCCCCACGCGTTCCAGAACTCTCCCATAAGCGCATTGAGGCCGTATTCGTCGCTCTCGTTGAATATGGTCTCGATCTCCTCCATAGCGGTGTTCTGAGCCTGCCAGTAATAATATTGAGAAGTCTTGAGGTCCACCTGCTTGTTGATGAAGGTATCATAGGCCCTGATCACCTCGGTAGCCTTCACCCCTGTTCCGATCTGGCCCGGGCCCATGGTTATGGGTATATTGGCCTGTACCTGCAGCGACTGCCTCGAATACCCCGGGGTATTCGCGTTGGCGATGTTGTGCCCCACAACCTCGATGGCCAGCTGCGACGAGTACAGCGACCACCGTGCAATGTCCAGCGCTCCGCTCAATCCCGGCATATCACACCCCTGTGTTCACCGTCAGGCTCACGCCTTTGGACTTCTTTCCCTGGCGATCATAGCCGCTTTCGCAGCCCGAAAAAAACACCTCGAGCTGCCGCCCGATCTCCTGAAGCCTGCCTGTCACCAAGGATTTCGACAGGTTGTTGTATCCCGAGGCCTTTCTCCAGAGCATGACGAGGTCCTGTTGGAGCCCCCGTATCTTTTCCGCAAACTCGGGCACCGGCCGCTCATCCGTCGCGTGAAACTCCTGCCGGTTTTCTGCAATCTCCCGGAGGATCTGATGTTTTTCCGGCATCGATTCCTCCAGGGATTCAACGTCCTGACTCGAAATGAAATCGAGCTCTTTGCGGAGGAGTTCGGTGAGGCGCGTCACCAGATCCTTTTCCCTTTCGAGCCTTTCGATCACCATGGTATGTGCATCCCTGCCGGTCTCTGTCGTCATGTGATCTCCTTCTCCTGCCCGTAAAGAAGCTACGGTCGCCCCATGTATATATTTCTCGGTCTTTTCTCGACTCGCTTTATTCACCGCGTTCACTCTTTATCATTCCCGCCTGCATATGCTGTCTGACCATATCGCCTATGCCCAGTGCGCCCGATTCCGCTATTGCCTGTGCTATGGACTGAAACATCAGATCCTTGTAGATATCCGAAGCCAGACCGCCTTCAAAGAGGCCTTCGGGCATCGACTCTCCCATGGTCTTCAGGAGCTGATGGGCGAAAATGGATTCGAACTCTCTGCATGCCAGATCGAGCGCCTTGTCCGGATTTGCGCCCTTGACATGATACATTTCCGCGATCCCTTTGATCATATGACCTCCAGATCTGCATGCAGCGCACCGGTACGTTTGATGCATTGAAGGATGATCACCAGATCCCTCGGTGCGACGCCGATCGCATTGAGGGCCGAGACGAGATCGCCGATGCTGGTGCCTGTGGGCAGCATCACAAGCCTCTGCCCGCCTTCCTCCACTCTGATTCCGGTCTGAGGCGTGACGGCCGTGACTCCCCGGGAGAAAGGTCCGGGCTGTGAAACCGCCGGATCTTCGGTGATCTCGATGCTCAGGTTGCCATGGGCGATGGCGACCGTCGAAATCCTGACGTTGTTCCCCATGACCACGGTGCCTGTCCGCTCGTTGACGATCACCCGAGCCCTGACGTCGGGAGAAACCTCCACCGATTCGATCATGGCGATAAATTCAACGGTCCTGTCCCAGTACTCCTGAGGAACCTCCACCTGAATCGTTGAAAGATCTTTCGCCTTCGCTGCACCACTTCCCAGGCGTGCATTGATGGATTCCACCATCCGGTGTGCGGTGGTGAAATCAGGGCTGTTCATCACGAGAATCATCTCCCTGCCCATATCCAGATCCAGAGAGCGCTCCACCACAGCGCCTCCGGGGATCGTTCCCACGGTGGGAAAGTTCTTTGTCACTTCCGACCCCGACGCCCCTCCGACGGAAAATCCGCCCACGGAGACAGGCCCCTGCGCCAGTGCATACACCTTGCCGTCGGGACCGTGAAGCGGGGCCGAGATAAGGGTGCCTCCGGCAAGAGATGATGCGTCTCCGACTGAAGATACCGTGCAGTCGAGTTTCTGAGAGCTCTTGGCAAAGGGCGGCAGGTTGGCAGTGACCATGACCGCAGCCACGTTCTTTACCTTGAGCATATTGGGATCGACGGTGATTCCCATGTTCCGGAGCATGTTGGCCAGGGATCGGATGGTGAACTGGGATCCCGCCTTGTCGCCCGTTCCATTGAGGCCTACTACGAGCCCGTAGCCGGCCAGCCGGTTCTCCCTCACGCCCTGAATCTCCACCAGATCTTTGACTCTTACGGCCAGTACATCGGTGGAAGCAAAAAGAAGAAAGAATATCAAGACCAGTCTCTTCATGATTCTCCTCAAAACGGCCAGACCTTGTCGAGGGCCCGGGCAATGAATCCCTTGCTCTGCTGGTCACCGACAATGCCGCTGCCGTAATAGTCCAGCTGCATATCCGCGATGTACGTCGACTGGATGGTATTGTTCACGCTGATGTCATCAGGCCTGATGATACCCGAAATGATAATATACTGATGCTCGCTGTTCACACGGGTTTGCTTCTTGCCTCTGATCACCATGTTGCCTGAGGGAAGGATGCGCTCGACCCGCGCTGATACCGTGCCCGAAATCGTTCCCTTGCGGGAGGTTTTCCCCTCTCCCTCGAATTCGGATGTAGATGATGCGCTGACGGAAGGAGTGAGCCCGTATCCCAGTACCGATGAACGGTCCAGGGGAAGTCCGAGCAAGTCGGTGATGGAGCTGTCCGTTGAGTATTCCCTGTCGGCCTCGGTTTTCGCTTCTTTGTTGGCGGAGGAGTTTTCCACTATCTGGACCACAACGATATCCCCGATCCGACGCGCCCGGGCATCGCTGTACATGTCCACAAATTTGGCGCTCGGCGTCCAGAGAGACCCCGGTGAAACCACCTTTTCGGAAGACTCTTCAACGGGGACGGCAAACTCGTCCTCACTCAGGCAGGGCGGCTTCTTCATATGCGAGCAGGCGCTCAGAGAAACGATCACCGCTCCGACGACAACCAGGTGAAATACCTTCATCAAACCCTCCTAGAACATAACCTCGATACGTGATGCAGCAATAACAGTGCCAAACACCTGCCTGCCCGATGCGGCGTTTTTCACAGGGATGCGTTCCTGAAGAAAACCGTCTTTGAGCGCTATGCCTTTATCGCGTATCAGAAGGTTACCGATGCGGGCCTCTATGAATACCGGATCTCCCCTGTTGATCATTGGAGGCTGCTCGACATTGGTCCTCAGAACAGGCCGCCCCTCACGAAGCGTGCTCTTGGCGCGCATGCCCAGGCATTCCTTCTTTTCCCGAACAACGGACGGGTACGATGATATGTCCAGATGCTTCATCTCCAGATCTGCATCGGCGATCACGGCCCCCCGAGGTATATTCGTCCTCGCCACCGGCACCTCTGTAATGACCCTGACTTTTCCGCTCACCTGGCATGTGGCGGCGGTTGTACCGGTCCCGGCGGAAAGGGTCGCCGGGGTATAGCCCAGAAAGTCCTCCCGGGAGGAAAAACTTGCCTGTATGGCGCTGCGGTGTTTTGCCGGCACCCGAAAGCACCGAGGTGTTTTTATGCTTTCAATCATGATATTCCCGGTTTTTTCCCACGGGCTGTTTTTCAGAATCGCTTCCCGGTAGATTCTTTCCAGTTCCTTGCCGGATATCTCCACATATCTCTCGCTCACTCGCACATTTGTCGATCCGTTCATGACCACGGGCTCCGGGGTGTGTTCCTTGATCCTGCCCGCCACGAACGCTGAAGAGAGCGTTATTTCGAGAGGCCCTGAAGGAGATCTCATGATGCTGATTGAAGAAAGCTTTTCTCTGCCCGGACCGGCAATGTCCGCGATATCGTTCAAATGGATGTATTCTCCGGAGACGAATGCCTTTTCCTTCAGCGTCACCGCATTCACACCCGAGGCCGCAGAAGGTTCAACGGCGAGCAGGGTAATGCATACTAGCGGCAGCAGATACTTCATCATTTTCTCTACCTCGCGATGGAGGTGACGACGCCAAGCATGGTATCAGCAGTCTTGATCGACTTTGAGTTGAGCTCGTACGCCCGCTGTCCTACGATCATGTTGATCATCTCCTCGATGGCATCCACATTGGACATCTCGAGGTAACCCTGTGCGATGGTGCCGAAATTATCGGTTCCAGGCACTCCCTGGATGGGATCGCCTGACGCTTCGGTAGCTACATAGGCATTCATGCCTACTGCCTTCAGTCCGGCGGGGTTCGTAAAAATATAAATGGGTATCTGCCCGGTGGCTATCACTTCTCCTCCGCTCGACAGGCAGGTGATATCGCCGTTTTTTGCTATGACTATCGATGCAGCATCCTGTGGCACGGAAAAATCGGGCTGCAGCCTGTCCCCTCGGGAGTTCACGATGTAGCCGTCGCTGTCCTTCTTAAACGAGCCGTCCCTTGTGTAGATCTCCTGGTCCTCCGAAAGAACGAGGAAGAATCCCTCTCCCTCGATTGCCATGTCGAGGTCGTCTTTGGTCTCAAGATAATCACCCTGGGTGAACATCTTCTGCACAGAGATAGGGCGGGTGCCCATTCCCACCTGGATGCCGACCGGCACAGTGCCTCCCGATGCTGTTGGCGCTCCGCTCTCCTGGTATGTCGCGTAGAAAAGATCCTCGAAATTGGCCCTGCTTTTCTTGAACCCTGCGGTATTCACGTTTGCCAGGTTGTTCGCCATTACGTCAATCATCAGCTGCTGTGCATTCATGCCCGTCGCTGCCGACCACATTGCCCTGATCATAATACCCCCCTTTCCTTAAGCGGTTGTTCCTACGTTGCGTATGGACTGTGCGTATGCATCGTCCACGGATTTGATCACTCTCTGAAACGATTCGTATGCCCTCTGAGTGGTAATGAGGCCAATCATTTCCCCGATGGGGTCGACATTTGCGGATTCGATGCATCCCTGGCGGATATCGGGCACATCGATGATTTCCGGAACATACCCTTCCCTGACGGCGAACAGTGAATTCCCTTCACGCATCAGGGCGTAATCCTCCACAGCGACTATCTGAAGTACATCCGCAATGTTTCCGTCCACCATGATCCTGCCCTGGGAATCGATCGTCACAATCCCGGAGCCTACGGTGATATCCCCGCCCTGCCCCTGGACCGGATATCCCTGAGGTGTCACCAGCAGTCCTTCGGGAGATATCTGAAACGCTCCGGCCCTTGTATACCTCGGCCCGTTCTCCGTATTGACGACAAAAAAACCTTCCCCCACAATGGCTGCATCCAATGGATTTCCGGTGTCTCTGAACGAACCCTGAGCGGTGTCGATATACTGACCGCCAAGAATGACATCCACGGGAATGGAGCGGTACTGGCCGGGGGAAAGCAGAGAAGCGTCCAGCACTCTCTGGAATTCCTCGAAGGACACCGCGTTCTTTTTGAAACCGGCGGTGTTGATGTTGGCAAGATTGTTGGAAATGATAGCCAGCCGCTCCTCCATGGCGATTGCGCCCGCCGCGGCGGTATATATGCCCTGATCCATACCTTCTCCTTTCAGACAATCAGTGAGCAACGACAATGCCAGCCGAATGGAAAACCACTGTTCAAGCGATCCCGTGAAAACGGTTGTAGGAAATTTTTTCCGGCCTGATACGCACCGCCGGCAAGGACGGAAAATACCGATAAGGGGTTGATTTTACGAGCAGGGAAAATACTCTAAAGCTTATTATCCACATACCGATATAAACGTAAAAGACCTGCCTGAAAAGGAAAGCGAAGGAGTGTACATGGAGGTCAAAAGCATCTTCGTCAATCTCATCATGAAGAGCTATGAGAAACCGGATTCTCCTAGATCGAGAGACAGTCATAAGGAAGTTCCGGAGAAAGAATCAGCCCGGGATATGGTTTCCATATCACCGCATACGAGCCGGCGGCTTTTCGGAGAGCTCATGGAGCATAGTCTGAAGAAAGGACTGAGCGGGGTTTGTGCAGATGAAAATTAACAATACCACCAATCTTGAGGCAATCAAGGCATATGGAACGAACGCGGCCGAGCGGCCCCACCCGACACGGGAAGCCGGCGAGAAAAATCACAACACCATATCCATCCAGGACAAGATCCATATTTCTTCAAAGGTAAAGATGTTTCAGGACATCAGACAGGCGGCTCTCGATGCCCCTGACATCCGGGCCGAAAAGGTCGAGGACGCCCGGCAGAAGATAAGCAGCGGCATCTATCGTCCGGACTACATGATGATCGCCGACAAGCTGCTGAGCCACAATATCAGCGCTAAGATCTGAGACCGGAGGGATCGACCGACTCGATATACTCAAGATGCGGCCCCCGTAACAGGCCCGTCTCCACACGGCATACATACAGGTTCCTGGGCACCTTGCCTGAATGCCGGGAGCGGATCGCATTATCGACGTCTTCCTGCTCAGATGCCGGATTGATATCAACCATCAGCGGTTCCATCTCCTCCAGGAGATCGAACAGAAGAAAATATGAATCCGCCCCCAGGACCGCAAAAGGTTCCTCATATCCCCTGTGTCCCGGAATTCGGAGAACATGCCTGATGTATTCCAGCATCCTTCCCGACCGGGTGGACCGGGGATGATAGTCGGTCACCAGATACACGCCTTCCAGGCTCTCTCCTCCGCGTGCAAGAAATCGCTCCTCCTGCGGAACATTGACCACGAGGATCGATGACCGCTGCTCCTGCTTCTGCAGCAGCTCTATCGCGGGAATCGACGTTTTTTCCGAATAAGGAATATAGATGACGCCGGGGTTCTGCTCCTTCACGGATCTGAGAACGTCCCCAAAATCGGCGTTTCCATCCGGAAGAATGCGAACTTCGCTGATGGAACCACCCAGCCTTATCATCTCGGATGAGAATATGCTCGCCAGCACGATCGAGTCAGGAGCTTCCTGATCGAGGAGGATAATCGCATCGACGGCGCCCAGGGTCGCCCTGGCGAACAGCGCCGCAGAGCGTGCCCGCTCTTCCAGCGAGCTGCCCACCTGAATGGCACATCCCCGACTCTTGTCGAAGAGGTCTTGGACGGATGGCACGATGCTGATGAACGTGCCGCTGTCCCGGGAAAATTCCCCGTTCGAGCCGAAGACGCGGGAAGATCTGAAGAGAATCGGGCCCTCGACGTTTTTTTCCCTGGCGAGATCTGCTACGGCTTCGAGAGAATCGAAGGTCCGTACGCCCGGATTCTCCTGGACCAGATCCACCTTCCGCCCGGCGAGAACGGATCTGAGACCATGAGCCTCCCGAATGCCTTTCCATATCAGCTTATCCGGGAATTCAGCCCCGTCCGAGACATCCATCCACACATGCACCTGCAGGGGCTGAAGATTCGGCTCGTATTCCGCGGGCTGCTGCCCCTTATCCTCGATACAGCCGGCGGCAAGCGCCGCGCAGAGCATCCCGAGCACCACTGCCGAACCGGCCAGAACCCTGAGTTTCACAAGAATGTGTCTTCCCAAATTACCCGCTCCTAGAAACGTTTGGTATATACCACTGAAGTATGGTATTCAAGCACCGGAAATCGTCCTTCCCTGACATCGCGAGAAAGGAGAATGAGCTTTGCCCTGTATTACCGTTCTGGGCCGTTCGTACGACACCGAGCTCGTCATCTTTGACAAGGATGGAACCCTCCTGGATTTCAGCACGACCTGGGTAGGGATCATCAGGGAGTTCATCACAAGCCTCCATGCCTATGCCCCTGTATCCGAAGCGCTGAAGAAAAGAATCGAAGACGCGCTTGGCATATCGGTCGACGATTCACGGATCGACGGCAACGGGCTGCTGGCCATGGGGACATTCACCGAATGCAACGCGCTCCTGACCTACTGTCTGTATCGGGAAGGCATCCGGTGGGACAGGGCTCATGACATTGTCGAAGAGGTGGGACACAGAGTGTTCGGCTCAGAATCCCGAAAGAAGCACGTCAGGGCCGCGCGAGGCGCTCTTGATCTCCTGAAGACGCTCAAAGCCCGGGGAATCCCCGCAGCTGTCGCCACCAATGACAAAAGAGCCGATGCCCTGATAGACATGGAATCCATCGGCGCCCTCCCCTATATCGATTTCGTAGTTGGGGCGGACAGCGTGGAGAACTCAAAGCCGGCCCCCGATATGATAGAGAAGATCTGCTCGTTCCTGGGCAAGGATCCCGGCAAGTCGATCCTGATCGGTGACACGGTCATGGACGCACTGCTTGGCAGAAACTCGGGCACAATGCTCACCATAGGCGTCAAAGGGATCGTACCGGGAGAAGAGCTTGCAAGGTATATGGATGTGGTGGTATCCAGCCTCGAGGACATTTCCTGAGCTTTCCGGATTTCTTCCGACTCGCGCACGGTTTTGTACCAGGCGCCGGGTTTTCATATCCGGGGCTCAGGATTCCCGGTAAACCTCTGCAGAAAAGATCTTGAGCATATCGCGCTCGGCATCCCCTTCCTCGATTGGTCCGATCTGCCTGCTCAGCCGAGCCAGAGCATTAGATGTGCTCCATGCTCCGGTTTTTAAATCATGCGGAAGCATCGCCGCCTGGCGGAATCCCCTCTTCAGCATGATTCCTCGTGCACCCGAAGAGAGATCGGCCGACTGTTCAACAGGTTCTATCGCGGTGACGACGGTGATTTCCAGAGTCGCGGCGTCCAGCTCGTCTGCTGTGAGCGGAGAAAAGCGGGGGTCTCTGAAGGCGGCATATATTGCGCACTCTCCCACCGCCTGCCAGAGGGGAAGAACAGGCAGGGCATATCCCATGGAGCCCCTTAAGGCATTTTTTTATATATGCTTACAAAGACGGCGCATCGCTCTTTGAGCCCCCCGGTGATCTGATTCTTCCACGAGGCATCCGGCGCCCCTCCGCTCACGGCAAGCCGTATTGCTTCCCGAGCGAGGCTCATGAGGGTCTTCTGCTCAGCGGGCGCGAGTTTCATGACACACCTTGCGAACATTCATAGCATAAATACCGGCGCAAAGGACATGCGAAACTGTATCACCGTCCGACCGGGCAGGAGTTTATTGACTCACTGGATGAAATCTTCTATATAGGCCTTCGATTTGACAGATTAAGGGAGCCGATGATTTGGAAGATATTAACCGCCTGGTCAGGCAGCGGATCGACAAGTATGAAACCATGAAAAGGGAGATGGGGGTCGCCCATTTCCCCAACACCTACCGCAAGGACACGGATGTCTCGAACTTCATCGAGTCCTATATCTCGAAGAGCCCGGAAGAGCTCATGGAGATCCGGAAGGTTCATTATCTGGCGGGACGCGTCATGGCCATGCGCACCTTCGGCAAGGCATCGTTCATACACTTCCAGGACGCATCCGGAAGACTCCAGGCGTTCTTTGAAAAGAATACGCTCGGCGGAGATGCCTATGCGCTTTTCAAGAAGCTCGATATCGGTGACATTATCGGCCTGTGGGGCACTCCCATCAAGACGCGGACCGGTGAGCTCAGCGTGTATGTACAGGGGTTCGAGCTCCTGACAAAGTCTTTCCAGCCGCTGCCGGAAAAATGGCACGGTCTGAAAGACGTGGAGATCCGCTACCGGCAGCGCTATGTCGACCTCATTGTATCCCCGGAGGTCAGGCAGACCTTTCTCACCCGGACCAAAATCATCAGCGCCCTGAGGTCCTATATGGATTCCCACGGGTTCATCGAGGTGGAAACCCCGATGATGCAGACTATCGCAGGAGGCGCAACGGCCAAACCCTTCCTCACCCATCACAACGCCCTGGACATGGATCTCTATTTGCGGATAGCGCCCGAGCTTTATCTCAAAAGGCTTCTGGTGGGGGGATTCGAGCGGGTGTACGAGATCAACCGCAACTTCCGCAATGAAGGGCTCTCGACCAGACACAACCCTGAGTTCACCATGATGGAGTTCTACCAGGCCTATGCCGACTACACCGACCTCATGAACTATACCGAGGACATGATCTCGACCATCGCGCGTCAGGTGTCGGGAAAAGAGGTCGTCACATATCAGGGGATGGAGATCGACCTCCGAGCCCCCTGGAAGCGGTACACGCTCCGGGATGCCGCCATCGAAGTCGGGGGGGTGCCACGGGATGTTTTCGACGACCTGCCAAAGGCCGTGGCATACTGCAAAGACCGGGAAATGGACATCACGGGCGATGAATCACTGGGCGAGCTGCAGCTCGCACTTTTCGAAGAGACCACGGAAGAAAAGCTCATCCAGCCGGTGTTCATCACCTCGTATCCGACCGATGTCTCGCCCCTCTCACGAAGAAATATGGAAAATCCATCCCTTGTGGACCGCTTCGAGCTCTATATCGCAGGCAGAGAGATCGCGAATGCCTTCAGCGAGCTCAACGATCCCTTCGATCAGCGCCAGCGCTTCGTCGAACAGCTCAAGAAGAAGGAAGGGCCGTCCGAGCTGGATGAAGACTACATCCGCGCCCTCGAGTACGGGATGCCGCCTGCCGCCGGTGAAGGGATAGGCATTGACAGACTCGTCATGATCCTGACAGACAGTCCTTCCATCCGGGACGTAATCCTGTTTCCCCTGCTTCGCAAAGGAGAGGTGTCCTGAGGTTTGAATTTCTCGTTGCCAAAAAATATCTGAGGGCGAAAAAGAGCCAGCGGTTCATCAGCTTCACCTCCGGGCTCTCGGTGTTCGGCATCGCGATCGGCGTGATGGCCCTCATCGTCGTGCTTTCAGTGATGAACGGCTTCGAGGAGGACATCAAGACCAAGATCCTGGGCACTCAGTCCCACATCGTGATATCCACGTATCAGGGAGGGATCGCCCGTCCGGACGATCTCGAGCGGAAGATCATGCAGGACCCCGGAGTCATCGGTGCGGCGCCCTTTATCCTCTCGCAGGGGCTGATCTCGGCGCCCGGGGGCATTTCGGGCGTGGTGATCAGGGGCATCGAGCCGGCGAGCGCCGAAAAGGTGATCCGGCTCAAGGAAATCATTACTCAGGGCAGCTCCCAGAACCTCAACGAAAGCGGGATTCTCCTCGGGTCGGAGCTGGCTCTGCGCTCGGGCGTTTCCGTGGGAGACGCCGTCACCGTCATCTCGCCCACCGGATCGATGACGCCTCTGGGCATGATTCCCAAGTCCATGTCGTTCATCGTCCGGGGAATCTTCTCGACCGGCATGTACGAGTACGACAGCAATATGGTCTACATCTCCCTCGAAGCGGCGCAGGGGCTGTTCATGAAAGACGGCCCTTCGGGCATCGAGGTCAAGGTGACCGACATCTATCAGGCGGACGCCGTTGCCGCAAGGGTGATGAAGGCCATAGGTCCGGGCTACTGGGCGAAGACGTGGAAGGACATGAACATGAGCCTGTTTTCGGCTCTGAAGCTTGAAAAGACCGTGATGTTCATCATCCTCTTGTTCATCATCCTGGTAGCCGTATTCAGCATCATCAGCACGCTCATCATGATGGTGATGGAGAAGAGAAAGGATATCGCAATATTGCGGTCCATAGGAGCAACCACGGGCCAGATTCTCCGGGTCTTCATGGCGCTGGGCATGGTGATCGGGCTGAGCGGCACCGTGCTGGGGCTTGTTCTCGGTCTGCTGCTCACCTATAACCTCAACGCGGTAATCGGCTTTGTGGAGCTGGTCTTCGGGATCGAGGTCATGCCCATAGACGTATACTATATCACCGGAGTCCCCACTCAGGTGGATTTTGCCCTGGTTGGCATCATAGTCCTGATGTCCGTGGCGCTCTCTTTCCTCGCAACCATTTATCCTGCGCGGCAGGCTGCACGACAGGACCCTGTCGAGGTGATGCGCTATGAAGGATAACCCCGCCCTCGTCGCCGAAGAGGTCACCAAGTCCTTCACCCGAGGCCCCGCCCTCATAGAAGTGCTCAAGGGCACCGGCATGTCTGTGGACAGAGGCGAAGGGGTCGCCATTGTAGGCGCATCCGGGACGGGCAAGAGCACTCTCCTCCATCTGCTGGGGGGGCTCGAGCGACCGGACAAAGGCAGGATTCTCTATGGGGGAAGAGACATCTGCAGCATGAATGACAAAGAGCTCACGCTGTTCAGGAACACCAGTGTCGGGTTCGTGTTTCAGTTCCATTTCCTGCTGCCCGAGTTCACTGCGCTGGAGAATGTGATGATCCCCGCGCTGGTCAGGTCGAAGAGGCCTGGCGACGTCCGGCCGAGGGCATTGAGCCTTCTGGAGACCGTCGGGCTCAAAGAGCGTATCGAGCACAAGCCGGGCGAGCTTTCCGGCGGCGAGCAGCAGCGTGTCGCCATTGCCCGGGCGCTCATGATGTCGCCTCAGGTCCTCCTGGCGGACGAGCCGACAGGCGATTTGGACCCCTCGACTGGAAACAAGGTGATAGACTTGCTCACACAGATCAAGAAATCCCTGGGAGTGACCATGGTCATCGTAACCCACAACACGGATCTTGCCCGTGCCATGGACAGGGTCCTCATCCTCAAGGGAGGTATTCTTGAACCGCATGACGCGTAGGATATCAGTACTGATCCCGATAGTTCTTCTCATGCCGTCCCTTGCCCCCGCAGCGGATCTCGTGATGACCACCGGCTCGGAAAAAATTTCTGAATATGTATCCGACGTGCCGTGCGTTTCTCTCGAAGAAGGAGCTGCCGTAGAGCTTTTCCTTGATGAATCCGGCGACGTCTTCCGCGTGTATGACGCCTCCGGCGTGTCCTACCGCGCGTCTTCCCTTCAAGAGGCGACGGACGGCTACCTGAGAATGAGAAACGTCTGCGTCATCCGTGAGATCGAGGTAAGGGGGTACGCCCGTATCAGCCCCGAGGCGATCCGCTTCAGGATCAAGACAGCGCCGGGAGACATCCTGCACCGTCAGGCGGTCCGCAGGGATATTGAAGAAATCTACTCCATGGGATATTTCGAAACCGTAGATGCCGGCATCGAGAACGACGTCCTGGCCTTCACGGTCAAGGAATATCCCGTGATTGTTTCCATCGAGGTCGAGGGGAACGACCAAATCAAGGACGAGGATATTCTCGAGTCCATCGGCATGAAACGCTTCGACATCCTCAACACCCGGATTCTCAAGACGAGCATCGACCGGATCATCGCCCTGTACCGGGAAAAGGGCTACTATAACGTGGAGGTGGATTCCTCCACAAAGGCCACCGAAGGCGGGATCGCTCTCGTCTTTACCGTGGAAGAAAACAACCGGCTCTACGTCAAAAAGGTTTCGTTCGACGGGAACGAAAACGTCTCCGACCGCAAGCTCAGGGGGGTCATGGAAACCAAGAACCGCTGGGTCCTGGGACTCTTCGGACATTCCGGCTCCTATCTCGAAGAATCGCTGGACACCGATCTGCTGAGGATCGAGCAGTATTACGGTGACCTGGGATACATCAGAGCCCGCGCGGGAAGGCCCCAGGTGGAGGTCAGGGAGGACAAGGGCATCTATATCACTATTCCCATCGACGAAGGCCCCCTGTTCTACATCGGACAGATCGATGTTTCCGGGGAGCTCATCAAGCCCAAGGAAGACCTCATGGAGCCGCTGCAGATCAAGAGCGGAGACAGGATGAGCAAGAGCAAGATTCAGCAGTCCGTCGAGCAGATCCGCAACATATATATGAACCAGGGGTTCGCCTATGTCCAAGTCAGGCCCGACATGAAAGAAAACCCGGACAACACCGTCGACATGAACTTCGTGATCAAAAAGGGCGAACCTGTTCATATCGATACCATCCATATCCGGGGAAACACCAAGACCAGGGATAAGGTTATCCGCAGAGAGCTCAAGTTCAATGAAGGCGATCTCTTCTCTTCGACACAGATCCAGAAGAGCAGGGACAGCCTGAGCCGTCTGGGCTATTTCTCCAACGTGAACATCGAATCCATACCCAAAGACGAGGATACGCTCTCCATGCTGGTGGACGTGGAAGAAACGACCACCGGGGCATTCTCCTTCGGTCTGGCCTACTCCAGTGTGGATAAGCTCCTCGGCACGCTGCAGCTCAGCGAAAACAACCTCATGGGGCTGGGATTGAAGACCAAGTTCAGCGTGGAATACGGCGGAAGGAAGCAGAGCTATACGGTTGACCTCGAGGAGCCATGGCTTTTCGACTATCCGGTCTCGCTGGGTGTGAGGCTGTTCAACACGGAAAGGGAATACACCTACTATACCAAAGAGTACCGGGGGGGGAACCTCAGGCTGAGCTATCCCGTCTTCGAGGATGTCCGGCATTCCATCATATACGCCTATACCGACGTGGTGGGGCTGGAGGATATCGATGTCTCCTATCGTGACGTGCTCACCGAGGAAGAGATCAACGGATATGCGATCAGCAGCGTCACCAACACTCTCTACCGCGACACCACCAACGACTATTTCCGCCCCACCAGAGGATCGGACGCCGCCTTCTCGGTGGAATACGCCGGGCTGGGGGGCGATTATCACTTCACCCGAACCACGGCGCGGTATGCCCAGTTCTTCCCCTTGTACAAAGACAAACTGGCCTTGATGTTCAAAGTCAGATGGGGTACCATCAATCCCGCGAAAGGTGACGACCTTCCTGAGGATGAGCTCTTCACCCTGGGAGGATTGAATAGCATTCGAGGCTTCAAATATGGAGAGATCGGACCGAGAGATTCCGCTGGCAATGTCATCGGCGGCCAGCGCATGTTCGTCTTCAACACCGAAATCACCTTCCCGTTCTGGGAGGTTCCCGGCCTGTACGGGGTTATCTTTTTCGACCAGGGCAACGCATACGACAGGCGCATCGACCTCTCCAACCTCAAGCGCTCCTACGGCGCCGGCATCCGATGGGTCACGCCCATGGGTCCGTTGCGCCTGGAGTACGGCAAGGTCATCGACCCCGAAGATTTCGAGTCGAACAGCAGATGGGACTTTTCGATCGGCACGTTTTTCTAGGACAAATCCAGGAGGAATAAGGATATGAAACGTTTCATGTCACTGGCGGCGGTACTTGTCGCGGTTCTGGCGTTCTCATGGCAGGCTCACGCGGCGGACCTCAAGATCTACTACATTGATTCCCAGAGGATCCTGACTGATTCCCTGGCTGGAAAGGACGTGTACCAGCAGCTTGAGGTACTGAAAGACGAGCGCCAGAAGGAAATCGACACGATGCAGGAGAACTTGAGAAAAATGGGCGAGGACATCTCGGTGAAAGAGCCCACTATGAACGAGCAGGCTAAGCTCGAGCTTCAGAGCAAATACGAGAGCGAGCTCAAGAAATATAACCGCTTTGTCAAAGATGCCCAGGAGGAGCTCAGGAGAAGAGAGCTCACCCTGGTGAAGCCCATCAGCGACGAGGTGAGCACCATCATCGACGAATACGGAAAGCAGAATTCGATCGATATCATTCTCGACCGGAGAGACCCGGGCATCATCTACGCCTCGGACAAGCTCGACATAACCAATGCCATCCTCCAGCGCTACGACAAGAAATACAAGGAGAGCAAGGGGAAGAAATAGCACATGCTCCTGAGCGAGATCGCCCGGCATATCTGCGGCACCCTGAAGGGGCGGGACAGGGATATCACCGGCGCCTCGACCATTGAAGAGGCGGGGCCTTCGGACATCACCTTCCTGGCGAACCCCAAGTACCGTGACAAGGCCGGCGGCAGCGGGGCTGGCGGCATTATCGTGGGGGAGGACCTCGACCTCCCCATGTCCAGGATCGTCACCTCGAATCCTTACCTGTGCTTCGCAAGGGTCCTCGATCTCCTCTACCCCGCCAAAGAACACCGGCCGGGCATATCGGATATGGCCTTCGTCCATCCTGAGGCTCGGGTGGACTCTTCCGCGGCCATATATCCGTTCGTGTGTATCGGGGAAAACGCCCGGATCGGGAAGGGCTGCGTCATTTACCCGGGATGTGTCATCGGAGACGGAGCGGCGATCGACGAACACACGACCCTGCATCCGAACGTTGTGATCTACGAGAAGTGCAGGATCGGAAAGCGCTGCATCATCCATTCGGGTGTCGTGATCGGATCGGACGGTTTCGGGTTTGTCTGGGACGGAGAAAGACATGTCAAGATTCCCCAGAAGGGCATCGTGATCATCGGGGATGACGTCGAGATCGGGAGCAACTGCACCATCGACCGCGCCGCGCTCACGATCACCCGGATCGGCTCGGACGTGAAGATGGACAACCTGGTGCAGATCGGCCACAACGTCGTGGTGGGGGATCATACCATCATCGTCGCCCAGTCGGGAGTGGCGGGCAGCTCCCGCATCGGAAGGTCGGTCACTCTGGCCGCACAGTCGGGGGTCGCCGGCCACATTACCGTCGGAGACGGATGCACGGCCGCCGCCCGAGCCGGGATCGCATCCGACCTGCCTCCGGGGAAAGTGGTCTCGGGCTTTCCTGCCATGGACCACATGCAGTGGCTGAGGGTGCAAAAGGCATACAAGGATCTCCCCCGTATGCTGAAACGCATTCGCGAGCTGGAAAGGAGACTCGACTCTCTTGAGCAGGATTGACCCCACCGCACGCATCGCCCCGGACGCCCGTATCGGAGAAGGCGTCGAGATCGGCGCATACGCCGTCGTCGAATCGAAGGTCACCATCGGGCCGAAAACGAAAATCGGCCCTTACTGCATGATCCAGGGCCCCACGATCATCGGGTCCGGATGCACTCTGACAGGTTACGCGAGCATCGGGACGGCTCCCCAGGACCACTCGTACAAAGGGGAGGACACCAGGCTCGAAATCGGAGACAACAACATCATCCGTGAATTCGTCACCATCAACCGCGGAACCATCAAGGACAAGGGCGTGACCACGATCGGAGACCATAATCTCATCATGGCCTACTGCCACGTGGCACACGACTGCGTGGTGGGCAGCCATGTAGTCATGGGCAACCTGGCCACTCTGGCGGGCCACGTGGAGATCCACGATCACGCCATCATCGGCGGGTTCTCGGCCATCCACCAGTTCACCCGGATCGGTTCGCGCTGCATCGTGGGGGGCGGCTCCATGGTGAGCCTCGACATCATCCCCTATGCCAAGGCATCCGGCGACCGGGCAAAGCTCTTCGGAGTGAACACTATCGGGCTCAAGCGCGGCGGATTCAGCACCGAGCAGATCAGAACCATCGAGAAAGCCTACCGCATCCTTCTCAAGCAGGGGCTCCTTCTCAAAGAGGCCGTCCGTGTCATCGAGCAGGAATTCCCCGATGATGAGGTGATCCTTCCAATCCTGAGCTTCCTGAAGACATCGCGCAGAGGGATAGCCAGGTGAGCAGGGTGCGGGCCGCGGTCATCGGGGTGGGCTACCTCGGGAGGTTCCATGCCCAGAAGTTCGCCTCCATGGACGACGTGGATCTCGCCGCCGTAATGGACATCGATCCTGAACGGGCCCGGGAGGTCGCCCGGGAGGTCGGCTCACGAGCATGCGCGTCATATGACGAGCTGCCGGATGATCTCGACGCGGTGAGCATCGCCGTACCTACCACCGTCCACGCCGAGGTGGCCATACCCTTCCTCGAGCGCGGAGTCGCGGTCCTGCTGGAAAAACCCATCTCCGCGCGCCTGGACGAGGCCCGGGCGATCATCGAAGCGGCGTCGAAGGGCGGAGCGAAGCTGCAGATCGGCCACCTGGAGCGGTTCAACCCGGCGCTGCTCAACCTTTCGGACAGCATCAGAAACCCCATGTTCATCGAGGCCCATCGGATCAGCCCGTTCAAGGTGCGAGGCACGGACGTGGACGTTGTCCTGGACATCATGATCCACGACATCGACATCATCCTTTCCCTGGTCCCCTCTCCCATCAAGTCCATGGAGGCCGTGGGGATCCCCGTTCTCACGAGCTCGGTGGATATCGCAAACGCCAGGCTCCGCTTCGAATCGGGATGCATCGCCAATATCACCGCAAGCCGGGTGAGCGCCGACACCATGAGGAAGATCAGGATGTTCCAGAGCAACGCCTACATCTCCATCGATTTCGCCAAAGCGGCTGTCGATGTCTACACCCTCGACGAAAACAGGCAGATCGGCCACAATCACCTGGCAATGTCCGAATCCGACGCCCTGGCATCTGAGATCAGGTCGTTCATCGATGCGGTCCGGGGCATCTCCGCCATCAAGGTCGACGGGATCGCAGGGCTGCGCGCCATCGAGGTCGCGCACGCCATCAAGGATTCCATGATCATCCCCGAGCGATGAGTACGAAATCGATATGCATGGTCGCCGGCGAGGCGAGCGCGGACAGGCATGCCGCAGCGGTGATCCGGGCGCTGAAAGACATCATGCCCCGGGTCGAGATATTCGGTATGGGAGGCCCTGCAATGGCCGAGGCCGGGATGGAGTGCATCTACGGCATCCACGGATTTTCGGTCATGGGGTTTTCCGATGTACTTCCCCGAATCATGCACATCCGCTCCGTATATCGCGGGCTGTGCGATGCGGTCCGGGAACGAAAGCCCGATGTGGTGGTGCCGGTCGACCTTCCGGATTTCAACATGCGCCTGGCGGGAAATCTCAAGCGTTCAGGCTTCAAGGTCCTGTACTATATCGCGCCCCAGGCCTGGGCGTGGAGGAGGTACCGGGCCCGCACCCTGTCGAGGATCACAGACGGTCTTGCCGTCATTTTCCCCTTCGAGGAGGCCTTCTTCTCATCGTACGGGGTCAATGCGCGCTACGTGGGGCATCCGTTCACGGAGGAAATGAGTGACAGGGCGCCGAAGGCGGTCTGGCCGCCCTCGCGAATCTCTCTGATGCCCGGAAGCAGGATGCACGAGATACAGGCGATCATGCCCGTCATGCTGCAGGCCAAGAGGATCGTGCAGAGGATTCACCCGCACGTCACCTGGCACCTGCCGGTGGCCCCGGGCCTCGAACGCCCGACACTCGAATCCCTGGCCGATCCCGACATCGAGCTGAGCGCCGCCCTGCCGGCAGCCGATCTGGCCATGGTGAAATCGGGCACCTCGAGCTTCGAGATGGCGATCAAGGGAATACCGGAGATCATCTGCTACCGGACATCCGTGCTGAATTACCTCCTTGCCCGGGCCTTCGTGAAGCTCGATCACGTCGGCATGCCCAATATCATTCTGGGAAAGCCCGCCGTTCCGGAGCTCATCCAGAAGGACCTGACGCCGGAAAGGCTTGCCAGGGAAGCGCTGGAAATTATAGAAGATGAACAGAGGTATCTCAAGATGCAGCAGTCGTTCGATGAAATGAGAAGGATGCTCGGCAATGCGAGCCCTTCCCAGGGGGTTGCCGCGTGGATAGCGAACATGGCAGGCTGAGGTCCACGGACCTCCAGGTCTACCGGAGGCTCCTGAACTTTCTCAAGCCATACTGGATCAAACTCGCCGTATCCATGGTCCTGACCCTTATCACCGCCGGGACCACAGGACTGGTGGCTCTGCTGTTCAAGTACGTAGTGGACGACATTCTCATCGAGAAGAACGTCCTCATGCTCCAGCTCATCCCGCTCGCGGTGGTCGGAATCTACATCGTCAAGGCCCTGAGCGATTACTTCAGCTATTTCTTCATGGCCGACGTGGGCCAGCGGGTGATCATGAACGTTCGAGACGCCCTCTACGGGCACATCCAGACCCTCTCCATGCCGTACTTCATCAGCACCCCCACCGGCGTGCTCATATCACGCATCACCAACGACGTGAACATGATCCAGTCATCGGTCACCAACGCCGTGACCGAGTTCATCAGAGAGGCGCTGAAACTCGTCGGGCTCGTGGTCGTGGTGTTCTACCGGAGCGCGGAGCTGGCGCTGATCGCCATGATCGTATTCCCTCTGGTAATTTATCCCATCAGCCAGTTCGGCAAGATGCTCAAGCGATACTCGACCAAAAGCATGAAGGTCATGGGCGACGTCATGAGCATCCTGGACGAGGGCATCAGCGGCATCCGGATCGTGAAGGCTTACAACATGGAAGAGCACGAGAAACGGCGCTTCTCCACCGAGAACCGCAGATACTACCGCAACTGGATGAAGCGCATTGCGGTCAGGGCCGTATCGAGCCCCCTGATGGAGCTCATCGCTGGGCTCTCCGGCGCCTTCATCCTCTGGTACGGGGGCATGAAGGTCGTGGCCGGCACCCTCTCGGCCGGCGACTTCGCATCCTTCATCCTGGCGGTGGGCATGCTCTACTCTCCTATCCGCAAGCTCAACACGGTCAATATCGAGATCCAGGAGGGAATCGCCGCGGCGAAGAGGATATTCAACGTCCTGGACACCATGCCGGAAATCGCGGACAAACCCGATGCCATCGATCTGGGCGTGGTGGACGGCGAGTTCGAGTTTCAGGACGTCTCCTTCACCTACACGGGCGAGGAGTATGCCCTGAAAGGGGTGAGCTTCAAGGCCGAGAAAGGCAGCCGCATCGCCCTGGTCGGGGAGTCCGGCTCGGGAAAGACTACCATCGCCAATCTCCTCCCTCGACTCTTCGAGACAACCTCCGGACGGATCATCGTAGGCGGCAATGACATCCGCAATGTCACCATGAAATCGCTCAGGATGAACATCGCCATGGTGACCCAGGAGATGGTGCTCTTCAACGACACCATCAGGGCAAACATCGCCTACGGCACTGAGAACGCCTCTGAGGAGAGCGTCATCGAGGCGGCCCGTGCCGCCCATGCCCATGAATTCATCATGCAGATGCCCCAGGGGTATGACACCATCGTCGGCGAGAGCGGCGTGAGGCTCTCCGGCGGTCAGCGCCAGCGGATCTGCATTGCGCGGGCCATTGTCAGGGACGCCCCCATCCTCATCCTCGACGAGGCCACATCGTCGCTGGATACCGAGTCGGAGCGGGAGGTGCAGGCGGCGCTGGAGAGGCTCATGAAGAACAGGACCACCCTCATCATCGCCCATCGGCTCTCCACCATCATCAGGGCCGACAGGATCATTGTGCTGCACAAGGGCAAGATCGTGGAGCAGGGTACCCATCAGGAGCTCATCGCAAAAGACGGGTACTACGCACGGCTCTACAGCATCCAGTTCGACAATGCGTAAGGCGCTCTCTCACCTCTACGGACTCGCCGTTGGCGCAAGGTGCTTTTTATACGATACCGGGATCTTCGCCGCCCACCGGACGGGCATACCGGTGGTGAGCAT
>Ga0116159_1000060_pt1 | contig 112833 bp, 104 predicted proteins | sample AD_JPNAS1_MetaG_FD_89878 | JGI IMG/M metagenome (GOLD analysis project Ga0116159, IMG submission 89878) | Active sludge microbial communities of municipal wastewater-treating anaerobic digesters from Japan - AD_JPNAS1_MetaG | ecosystem: Engineered > Bioreactor > Anaerobic > Digestate | place...
CCACTGCGGTCAGGTTGCTTATCGGGTCCACGACGACCACCGAGGGCTTGAACTCCAGGATCAGGTTGTGAAACGTGATCAGGTGGGTCTCCAGGCCGTAGAGGGTGGGCCGGCTCGCGTGGAACCTGAGCAGGCCCTTCCTGACGGGCGTGGCCAGGTCGATGCCGATGGAGGCCATGTTGCGAGCGACCTGGCTGGGCGATTCCTCGAAGGAGAAGTAGAGGCAGCGCTCGCCGCGCCTGCAGGCGGCCTCGACGAACTTCGCCGAGAAACTGGACTTCCCTGTCCCCGCCGTCCCCGAGATGAGGATCGTGCTTCCGCGGTAATAGCCCTTCCCGCCCAGCATCCTGTCGAGACGGGGAATCCCCGACGAGATGCGCTTCGAGGTAACCACATGGTTGAGGCCGAGGGATGTCACCGGCAGGATGGAGATGCCCGTCTTTTCGACGAGGAAAGGGTACTCGTCCGCGCCGTGGGTGGAGCCCCGGTACTTGACGATGCGCAGCCGCCGGGTGGAGATCTGCTCCCGGACGCGGAAGTCGAGGAGGATGACGCAATCCGCCACGTACTCCTCCAGGCCGTGGCGCGACAACATGCCGTCGCCCCGCTCGCCCGTGATGACGGCCGTGACGCCCCGCACCTTCAGCCAGCGGAAGAGACGCCGGAGTTCGGCGCGGAGGATGTTCTCGTTGGGCAGGGCCGCGAAGAGGGCCTCCACCGTGTCCAGAACCACCCTCTTGGCCCCTACCGAATCGATGGCATAGCCCAGGCGGACGAAGAGGCCCTCCAGGTCGTATTCTCCGGTGTCCTCGATCTCGCTGCGCTCGATGTAGACGTAGTCGATGGCGAGCTTCTTCCGGGCCTGGAGTTTCACGAGGTCGAAACCCAGGGAGGCGACGTTCTTGGCCAATTCCTCCGCCGTCTCCTCGAAGGCCATGAAGACGCCCGGTTCGTTGTACTGCGTGGCGCCGCGGACGAGAAACTCCAGCGCCATGAGGGTCTTCCCGCAGCCGGCGCTTCCCGTCAGGAGGGTCGGCCGGCCCTCGGGCAGACCGCCGCCGGTGATCTCATCGAGGCCGGCAATGCCGGTCGGGCACTTCGCCAATGGAACCAACTTGCTGACGTGCTTTTTCGCCATAGTTCGTCCCTCTGCAATGGCCGTGAAAACAAGAATGTGTGCGTTTCACCCGCCCCGCGCCGGCAGCGAAAAATAGAAGCCGGCGCCCCTGTCCACTTCTCCGTCCGCCCAGACCCGGCCGCCGTGCCGTTTGACGATGCGCAGGACGATGGCCAGGCCGACCCCGGTCCCCTCGAATTCATCGGCGTCGTGAAGCCGTTGAAAGACGTTGAACAGCTTGTCTGCGTACCGCATGTCGAAGCCGACGCCGTTGTCGCGGATATAATAGGCCGTCATACCGTCCTCGATGCAGGTGCCCGCTTCGATGAAGGCCTCCTCCCGACCTCTGGTGAACTTGACCGCATTGGAAAGGAGGTTGACAAGGACCTGCTTGATGAGGGCCGGATCGCCCCAGCCGGGCGGAAAGTCGCCGATCTTCAGGATCATCCGCCGATGTGGGTGGAGGTCCTGCAGCTCTTCCCAGATGCTCTCCAGCATCTTCCGCATGTCGATCGCCGTCGCCTGCAATTCCTTTCTGCCCAGGCGTGAGAAGGCCAGGAGATCGTCGATCAGTTTCCCCATGATGCCGGCGTTCTTTCGAATGAGATTGAACCGCTCTCTGGTCTCATCATCGAACGCGTCGCCCTGCTTTCTCATGATCATCCGCGCGTATCCGTCGATGGCCCGCAGGGGGGCACGCAGGTCGTGAGAAACGGAATAGCTGAAACTCTCCAGTTCTTTGTTCGCATCCATCAGCTGCGCCTGACTCGTCCGGAGTTCGACCGTCTGTGCGGCGAGATGCTCTTCCATCGCCTTGCGTTCGGTGACGTCCCTGAGGACGATAAGACAGCCGACGGTTTTCCCATGCCCGTCCAAGAGGGGTGCGGCGCTGGTCAGGAGATAACGGACTTTCCCGTCCGGACAACGAAGGATGCTGTCGACGACAGACAAAGACACGCCTTGGAGCGGAATGGCCGGCAACAACTTCTCCCACCCGCCGTTTTCCTCGTATCGGAGGTCGAGGAGATCCTCGAAGAAGCGCTTTTCGGGAGGCTCGTGGCAAAACTCATGGAGCGCCCGGCTGCACCGGATGATCCGCCCGGTGGCGTCACATACGGCGATCCCAACCGGTTCCTGTTCCAGGATGGAGCGAAGCAGTTTTTCTTCGTCGACGATTTCCCGGTAACGGATCTGTTCCGCCAGGTCCGTGACGACGGCTGTAAAGATCCGGTCACCGGCGATATCCGCGATGTTCAGGGAGAACTGGACGGGAAGACCCTCCCCTTCCCTGGTTATCAGGGCCACCTGATGGCGCGAAATTCCGGGATCTCCCCGGCGGAATACCCGCTCGATGACGCGCCGGTCGTCCTCGAACAGGCAGCCTAAGAAGGATGTGCCGATGATTTGATCCAGCGGGATCCCCAGCATGGTCGCGAACTGAAGGTTCCCATAAAGGATGGTGCCGTCGGCGTTCAGCGTGAGAGCCCCCTCGCTGATCGATTCGACGAGGAGCCGGTAGGATTGGTCAGCCCCTTGGAGGGTATAGATCCTTTCCCCCGTTTTCCCGGAGACAACGATGGCATCGACAGCGCCGGAACGGATGGCCTCCAGGGTCTCTTCCGCCTCCTTGAGGCGGGCCTTCAACTCGTCCGTTTCCCGGGAGAAACTTCGCGTCGGTCCGACCTTCCGCTTACGTACCATCGTCTTTCCCTCGCGGCTGTCAGCTTCCTTATCATAACCCGCGCGTAATGACAATGATTCCCGCAGGCTATTGTTCATCGGGCGGTCATTACTCCCGGGAAGAGTCCTTCGGCCCATCCATCGATCCTCCCTCCGCGAAAAAATATTGACAAATCCCGCCGCTTCCTCCAGGACATTCCTCGGACAACGATTTTGCTGCGGAAGGTCGGCAAGGCATGGTGAAGAAGAGGCCGCGGGTCGGCATCGCGCTCGACACGGGCGGTGCCAAGGGAGGCGCCCACATCGGAGTGATGGATGTGCTTCGGGAAAACGGCATCCCCGTCGACATCGTCGTCGGATCGAGCGCCGGCGCCTTCGTCGGCGCCCTCTACGCCACGGGCTCGCTCGGGAAGATCAAGACCGTCGTCCGGGACCTCACGCTCCGCGAATCCCTCGGCTACTATGTCGACCCCGTTTTCCCCCGCTCGGGGTTCCTGGCGGGGAAGAAAGCCCGGGCGTTTCTCCGCAGCATCCTCGGCGATGTGAACATCGAAGACCTGCCCGTCCGATTCGCCGCCGTCGCAACCGATCTCCACACCGGCGAGACGGTGGCCATCGACCGCGGTCCCCTCGTCGATGCCGTCATGGCAAGCATTTCTCTCCCGGGCATCTTCAAGCCCGTCATCCACATGGACCGGCTGCTGACCGACGGCGGCGTCACCGACCCGCTTCCCCTTGATGTTCTCAAGCGCTATGCGCCGGACATCACCATCGCCGTGAACCTCCACCCGCGGATGCCCGACCGCTTCGACAGCGTCCGCCGCAAAGCCGTCCTCCGGGAGGAGAAAAGAGTCCTGGAAAGGGACGTGGACGTGCCGTCCTGGATCATGGAACGCGTTTCGGCCATGGCCGGCTCGGGAATATTTCAAAACGGCATTGCGCCTCTTGCCCGCAACATCTTCCGGCGGCTCAACGGCAACGCCATCCGCGACTCCTACTTCGTCGAAGTGCTTCGCGAGCAGTTCGGCGGGGGCACGAAGAAGACCGCTCCGACCCGGCCGCACGTCCTGAACATCTTCGACGTCCTCCTCGCGTCCGCCAACATTCAACAGTACCAGAAAAACAAACTCATCCTCGCTCACGAAAACCACGACGTCCTCATCGCTCCGGACGTCTCCGACATCAGTTCGCTGGAATTCTCCCGTGTGGAAGAAGCGATCGCCGAGGGCCGCCGGAAGGCCGCTGAGGCCGTCGGACAGATCAAGGCGCTGCTCAAGAGATGAGCTCCGAACCTGCGAACCGCCCACTATGGCGAGGCCGACGGCCGCTGGATGGAAACGGTCGTGGATGCGGAACGTTACCGCACGCTGAGGGGGAAGAATTACGGCAGCAAGATCCAGCGCTCCGAACCGGAGAGAAGCGTCCGTTCCTGCTTCCAGACCTCCACCAACATGTCGCAGCACACGCGGTCCTCCGACAGATACGAAAGCCGGATCAGGTCGGTCGGCATCAAGCTCCCCGAATCGATCCGGCTGAAAATCCGCCAGTACCTCCGGCGCGACGGCCGGAGGCCCGAACCGCCTGCCGACGGCGACAGGGAGGCCGGCGGCGGGAAATAGGCCATCGCCCTCGGGAGGGCGATGGTCCGTGTGCTTTTTTCAGGCGCAGGCGTTCGCCGCTTTCCGGATCTCCTCCGCGAGATCCGTTTTTTCCCAGGGATAGTCGTCCAGGAAGAAGGTCTTCGGCAGTCTCCGGTAGACGTCGCCGCTCAGAAGATCGAAGCGGCGGATCATCCCGCCGGGGGTGAGATCGAAGATCTTGTCGATGACTCCAGCCAGCACGCAGTTTGAAACGGCGCCCGTTCCGAAAGTGTCCACATAGACGGAAAACGGCTTCGCCACGCCGATCGCGTAGGAGAGCTGCACCGAGCACTTCTTCGCCAACCCCGAAGCCACGATGTTCTTCGCCACGTACCGGGCGCCGAAGGCCGCCGAGCAGTCCACCTTCTCCGGCGATTTGTTCACGACGGCGCCTCCCCCGACCTGCGCCCCCGGATAGCCGCCGTAAAACTGCACGACGAGTTTGCGCCCGGTCACGCCCGAATCGGCGGCGCTGCAGGAATTGACGGCCTGCCATTCACCGGTGGGATTGAAGAGAAACTCCGTGTGGGAATCCGCCCATTTTCCGAGGCAATCGAAGGCGATCTTCCGCGCCTTTTCGCGGACGCCGTCCTTGTTTGCCTTGTCCACGTGGCGGTAGTCGATGGCGTTGGACATGAGGCATTTCGCGACGCGAACGGGGCGCCTCGTCTCTTCGTCGTATTCGATGGAGACCTGGCCCTTCCCGTCGGGCGCAAAGGCCGGATCGCCGCAGGTCTCGAAGACCCGCATCATCCGGTTGACCAGCACGTACGGCAGCGGCAGAAGCTCCGGCGTCTCGTCGCAGGCGAAGCCGTACATGATGCCCTGATCGCCGGCCCCGACCTCCTGGTTGACATTCAGGACGGCGCTCGTCCCCTGGTTGATGTCCGGAGACTGCGGGATGATTTCGTTGAGGATCTTCATGGTGCTGCCGTCGAGCCCGACGGCTACGTCCCCGTATCCGAGATCGAGGACCGTCTTCCTGACGGACCGCTCGACATCCACCTTGGCGCGGGTCGTGACTTCTCCGCCGACAAGGCACAGGCCCCTGCCGAGGAAGACCTCCAGACCGCAATGGGGCATGTTTTGGAGCCCCACCCCCAGTTTCTTTTCCTCGTCGAGGATCTCGGCGATGATGTTGGCCGCGATCATGTCCGCCACGATATCCGGATGTCCCACCTTGATGCTTTCCGATGTGATGCGCATGTCCAATTCTCCTTGAATTCTTTTGTCACTTCCGCCTCGCCGGGGACCGGAGCAAAAAAAACCCGCGCTGTTGCGCGGGCTGGCTTTCTCGACCCTGGCGCTTTAGCACATTTATATCGCGGAGCAATTTACCCTTAAATCACCGCGTGCCTGCTCTTAACACAGTGGAAAGAAAAGTCAACCCCCTTTTTTTTCGCCGGCGGCGACAGCCGTCCCTGCAGTTTCACAAAACCGTTTGACTTTTCCGGGCGCCGGCTGTAACCGAAGATGAAATTCCCCCTGTCTGCAGCCGGGGAAGAAAAGAATCTCTTCACAGGAAGGGCTTATGAAAACGATCATTGTCGGGATCGGAGGGGTCGGAGGGTATTTCGGCGGCAAACTGGCACGGACATACGCTGCGGCGCCCGGACACGCCGTCTCCTTTGTCGCCCGCGGCGCTCACCTGGAGAAGATCCGCGCGGAGGGTCTTTCGGTGCAGACGGTGGACGGAAATTTCATCGCCGTGCCCACCGCTGCCACGGACCGGCCGGAAACGCTCGGTCGGGCCGACCTGATCCTCCTGTGCGTAAAAGGCTACGACCTGGAGAACGCCGTCTCGTCCCTTGCCGGCAACATCGGCGATGACACGATCCTGATCCCGCTCCTCAACGGCGTGGACAACGGGGCCCGGATCCGCTCGCGGATCCGGGCGGGAACCGTCCTGGAGGGATGCGTCTACATCAGCAGCTACATCGAACGGCCCGGCGTCATCCACCAGGTGGGCGGCTCCTGCCGCATCCTTTTCGGGCCTGTTTCGGGTCCGATCGATCCCTACCGTCACGTGGAACGGTTCATTCAGGAAGCGAGCATCGCCGTGCGCCTGTCCGAATCGATTCGAAGAGATGTCTGGTCCAAGTTTCTCTTCGTCGCACCCTACGCATGCGTCACGTCGCTCACCGGACAGCCCTTCGGTGCTGTCGTCGAAAATGAAGAGTGGCGGCGGACGGTGGAAGGAATGATGCGGGAAATCCGCACCCTTGCAACCGCCCTCGGCGTCGACCTGCCGGAAAGCCTCGTCGCAAAATCCGTCGAAATGGCCCGCCAGCTTCCCTATTCGTCACGCTCGTCAATGCAGCTGGACTTCGAACGCGGGCGGCGGACGGAACTGGAGACCTTTGCCGGATACGTGGTCAGGGCGGCCAAGGAAAGGGGGCTGTCCGTTCCCCTGTACGAAAAACTCTACGCGGAACTGGCCGCGCGCGCCGCAGCGGCGGCGACGTGACATCAAAGAACTTGAAAAAGCAGGGAAAGGCATGAAGAAGCCAAAGGTGTTCGTAACGAGGATCCTGCCCGAAGAGGGACTGAACAGGGTCCTCGATGCCTGCGACGCGGAAGTCTGGCGGGAGGACGCGCCGCCTCCCCCCAACGTCCTGATGGAAAAGGTCCGGGGCGTTGACGGGCTGCTGTCGCTTCTGACGGACCGGATCGACGGGCAACTCCTCGACGCGGCGGGGCCGACTCTGAAAGTCGTCAGCAATTTCGCCGTGGGCTACGACAACATCGATGTCCCTGCCGCCACGGAGCGGGGAATCCTGGTCGGCAACACCCCGGGGGTGCTCACGGAAACCACGGCGGATCTCGCCTTTGCACTGCTGATGGCGGCGGCGCGCCGCCTGCCGGAAGGCGCAGACTTCGTCCGTGCCGGTCTCTGGACGACCTTTCAGCCCATGCTCATGCTGGGGCGGGACATCCACGGTGCATCCCTGGGGATTGTGGGGATGGGACAGATCGGCCGCGCCATGGCGAAGCGGGCGGCCGGCTTCGACATGAAGATCCTCTACTACGATCCCTTCGCACCGGCCGACGTGCCCCTTCCTGCCGGGGCGATCCGCTGTACGGTTCTGGACGAACTGCTCGGCCGGGCCGATTTCGTCAGCCTCCATGTGCCCCTCGGGCCGCAGACGCACCATCTCATCGGCAGGCGCGCACTCGGGGCCATGAAGCCGACGGCCATCCTCGTGAATGCCTCCCGGGGTCCGGTCGTCGATCCGGATGCCTTGTACGAGGCGCTGCAAGAGGGGAGAATCGCCGGTGCGGCGCTCGATGTCACGGAGCCGGAGCCCCTGCCCGCCGACCACAGGCTCCTGACCCTGAAGAACTGCCTCGTCGTACCCCACATCGGCAGCGCGACCCACGCCACCCGGACACGCATGGCCGTCATGGCGGCCGAGAACCTGATCGCGGGCCTCACCGGCAAGGTCCCGCCTCATCCGGTGAACCCGGAGGTCCTTCCCCGCCGGCGCTGACCGGCACCGGTCAGGAAATCTCGCGGCAGACCTTCTCGATCGCCTCCAGGATGCTCCTGGACTGCATGATCGGCCTGCCCAGGATGATGAAATCCGCTTCCAGCCGCGATGCCTCCTTGACGGAGGCGATCCGCACCTGGTCGTGCCGGTCGGAGTACCATGCGGGCCGGATGCCCGTGCAGATCTTCTTCAGCGGGATCTCCCGGATGTAATTCAGGTCCTTCACGGAACACATGATGTATTCGTAGCTGTTCATGAGGGCCATGTCCGCAAAGGCCTTGACGATCTCCTGTGTGCTCTTGTCATAGATCCACTTGATCTCGAGATCGGTGAACGAGGTCAGGGCGGTCACACCGGCGATGTATTTCAGCAGTTCGGCGTTCTTCGGGCGGAAATTGGAGGAACAGTGGATCGTCACGATGTTCGCCCCGGCGTTGGTCAGCTTCGCGAGGCTGTTCTCCATGGTCGAGGGAATGTCGTGCAGTTTCACATCCGCCATGACGCCGAGCTTGAAATCGTCCTTCAGGGACGTGATGATCTTCGCGGAGTCGCCTCCGTAGAGCATGTCGCTGACTTTGACCCCCCAGATCAATCCCTGTTCCCACGCCTTCGACAGCGTTGAAAACACCTTCGCTTCGGACGCCGCCTGATAGGTCATGCCGTCGACGGCCACGATCAGTTTGGGCATTGCGGACACCTCCGTCTGCAGATCGAACAACGCTCAAGGGCGGCCCGGAGCCGGCATCGCCGGCCGACGCCGAAACCCATCATCGGCCCCCGCCGCACAGGCATGCGGCCGCCGCCGTCCTTCCGATCGGCCCCGGGGCGGCAGTTGGATCGCCGTCACTTTCCCTTTTGAAGTCTTGAGAGGTCCCATCGCAGAAAATCCCCCGGCCATTCACGGCTCGCCTCTTCCGGGGAGTCGTACAGACCGATCACGTAGTACCCGTGGGAGAGGAAGCGGGTGTCCCGTATTTCCAGCAAGGTGGCCTCGATGCTGTGCGTCCTCCCGTCCAGCTCCGCGATGAGGAATGCATGGTCTCTCCGCAGCCTGTCCCTTTCGTCGAAGGATACGGCGTACAGGATTTTCGCGCGTATTCCCTTCTCCTTGAGAAGATGCCACAGGGTCGTCGACTGAACGGAACAGTCAAACTCCCTGTACCGGTATGACGCCACCCACGTCGTGCCCGTCTTCAATCCGCTCAACAGTTCATTGGCTGTTGCATACTGAGACTCCCCGGCCCGGGCAGGACCCGACACGACGAGAAGCGTGACAGCCAGCAGGATGCGATACACTTCCAGAGCCTCCTTCATGAGGATCGGACGAACGGCCCCGAAACTTGAGCGCGCCGCTGCAATCCGATTGTCGCCCGGAAGCGAATGTGGTAGGGGTAGGGGCATTTCTTGCAGGTCATCCGCGGGAAGGAGGAGCCAATCATGTTCAAGCAGGCCGCGGGAGAGTGGCTGGATGAAATGGAACGGGAGGGAAAGCTGCAGCCCCTCGACGACGACACGAGGCGCCGTCTTGTCGATCAGTACGCGGGGAAGCTGGAGGAGATCTACCAGGAAGAGGTCCTGAAGCAGATGGAGTTCCGCGGCAAGAAGCGGGACTACGAGCATCTGCTCGCCTACGACAGCCAGTACACCACGAAGTTCCTCAACCGGGTCATCCCCGGCTATCCCCAGTTCCGGGCGGAGGTTTTCGCCCGGGCGAAAAGGCTCATCACGGGAGGTTGAACGGGATGGACGCGGTTTTTCTGGGAACAAACGGGTGGTATGACTCCGTCACCGGCAACACCATTTCCATCGTGATCCGCGCCGACGATTTCGACGTCGTCCTGGATGCCGGCTACGGGATCGCCAAGCTGGACCGCTACACCGCGCCGGGACGGGGCACCTTTCTCTTTCTGAGCCATTTTCACCTGGACCACATCGTCGGACTGCACACGCTCTGCAAGCTCCGTCTCGGAAAACTGACGGTCTGCGGACCCGCGGGAACCAGGACCGTCCTGGACACGATCATGAACCAGCCCTTCACCGTCCCCCTCAACGGCCTGCCCTACCCCACGGCCGTATGCGAATTGCCCGACGAGGGCGCCTCCCTCCCCTTTCCGGTGGAGGCGAGACCCCTCCTCCATGCGTCCCTGACTCTCGGCTACCGCTTCCGTTTCGCCGGGCATACCATCGCCTACTGCCCGGACACGGGCTACTGCGAAAACGCCATCCGTCTGGCCGCCGGGGCGGACCTGCTGATCGCGGAGTGCGCTTACCGGGAAGGGAGAAGCAACGAAGCCTGGCCGCACCTGAACCCGGAAACGGCCGCGCGGATCGCCGTCGATGCGGGCGCGAAAAGGCTTGCCCTTGTCCACTTCGATGCAGTCGAGTACGCCTCGCCCGCGGACCGCAGGGAGGCGGAGGCTGTCGCCCGAAGGACCTTTCCGTCTGCCTTCGCCGCCATGGATGACGCGGTTCTGGAACTGTAGCGGGAGTTCCCTTCAGGAGGCCTCCAGGAGACCGACAATTTCCACGTGCGACGTCTGCGGAAACATGTCCAGGGGCTGAAGGCTGCGCAGGGCGAACCCCATGCCGGTCAGGCACCGGATGTCCCGGGCCTGCGTGGCGGGGTCGCAGGAGACGTAGACGATTCTCTTCGGTCGCAGCCGGGCCAAACCCTCGGCGGTACCGGGGCCCATCCCGATCCGGGGCGGGTCGAGAACGACGACATCGACGTCCGGCCGTACAAGCGGTGCCTCCCCCCTCAACGCGGCGGCCGCGTCGCCGCAGGAAAAGTCGGCGTTGCGAACGCCGAGCCGCTCCGCATTCCGTCGGGCGCAGCGGACGGCGTCCGGGTCCCGCTCGACACCGACGACCCGCCCGGCCCGGGCGGCGAGGAAGAGCGCGAAGAGGCCGGAGCCGCTGTAGGCGTCGAGCACGACCTCGTTGCCGCGAAGCCCGCATGCCTCGACGACGGCATCGACGAGCGCACCGGCGAGGGAACCGTTCGCCTGGAAGAATCCTCCCGCCGGCACGAGAAAGGAATGCTCCTTGACGCCGCGCAGGACGCATCCTTCTTCGGCCCTCCCCTTCCCGACGCCGGACAGAGGCTCCCCGCCGTCCGACCAGAACAGGACCTTCCGGTTCAGGGGCGAATCCCGGCGGCCGCGCAGTTCGTCCCGGAAGGCGCGGAACTTCTCTTCGATCGAGCGGTGAACGATTTCGCAGCCTTCGATTTCCACGATCCGGCGGTCGCGCCACTGCATGAAGCCCGCGCGAAGACGTCCGTCCCCTTCCGTCCGGAAGTGGAACTCCGCCCGATCCCGGTAGCGGAACTGCAGCGGCGATGCCAGGATGGGCCTCACCGGCGGCGCGTCGACTCCGCCGATTCTTCGAAAGGCTTCCGTTACCTGGGCCTCCTTGAGGGAGGTCTGGCGCTCGTAGGGCAACTGCTGGTAGCAGCATCCGCCGCACCGTCCGTACACGGAGCAGCGCGGTTCGATCCGACCGGCGGAGGGCTGCAGGATGCGAAGCGCCCTGCCCCGGGCAAAGGCCTTCTTCGCTTCGAGAATCTTCACTTCGGCCCGGTCGCCCGGGACCGTGAAGGGGACAAAGACGACCTGCCCGGCGATGCGCCCCACGCCCTCGCCTCCGAAGGCCGATGCGCCGATCGAGACTTCGACGATATCGCCCCGCTTCATGCCGCCCTGCCGTTGACGCAAACCTTTTTCCTTTCGCTTTACAACACTCCGGTTTGTTGATAATGACGACCCCAGCGTCCGGAGACATTCCGGAGGAGAGGGAACCCTGAGCGAGCAGAATATACAACGGATCGAGACCGGCGGCAAACGGATCGTCCTGGTCGGAACCGCCCATATTTCGCGGGAAAGCGTGGCGCTGGTGGAAAGGACCATCGACGAGGAGAGGCCGGACACCGTTTGTGTGGAGCTCTGCAGGGACCGCTATGAGGCCCTGCGCCAGCAGGACAGCTGGCGGGAGATGGATATCGTGAAGGTGATCCGGCAGAAGCGGACCTCCCTCCTCCTGTCCCAACTGCTGATGTCCTCCTTCCAGAAACGGCTGGCGAAAAAATTCAACATCCGTCCCGGTGAAGAGATGATGCGGGCCCTCGCGAAGGCGGAGGAGATCGGCGCCCGCATGGTTCTCGCCGACCGCGGCATCCGGGTGACCATGCTGCGCACCTGGCGCAAGATGGGTTTCTGGACGAAGACGAAACTGCTGACGGAGATGCTCGCCTCGCCCTTCATCGGGGAGGAAGTCACCGAAGAGGAAATCGAAAAACTCAAGCAAAGCGACGTCCTGGAGATCGCCCTGCAGGCGGTGGGGGAGAAGATGCCCAGCCTCAAGACGACGCTCATCGACGAGCGGGACCTCTATCTTGCCCATGAGATCGGAGCCGCCCCCGGCGAAAAGATCGTCGCCGTCGTCGGCGCGGGACACGTGCCCGGCATTGTCCGGAACTTCGGAAGGGAGATCGATATCGACGCCCTCAATACCGTCCCGCCGCCCGGCCTCTGGTCCCGGTTCTTCGGCTGGGGCTTTTCCCTGGGCATCATCATCCTGTTCGCCGCCGGCTTCTTCTACTCGGGGTCCCAGGCGAGCCTCAACATGATCAAGTGGTGGACGATCATCACCTCGGCGTGCGCCGCGCTCGGCGCCGCCATGCTCCTGGCCCATCCGCTGACGATCGTCGCCTCCGCGGCGGCGGCTCCGATCACCACGCTCCATCCCCTGATCGCCGCCGGATGGGTGGCCGGCCTGACCGAGGCCAGCCTGCGCAAGCCGCAGGTCAAGGATTTCCTGGCGCTGGCCGACGATATCACGACGCTCTACGGTTTCGTCCGCAACAAGATCACCCGCATCCTGCTCCTCGTGGCCGTCGTGAACCTGACCACGTCCGTCGGCACCTTCGTCGCGATACCTGTGATGATGCGGTTCTTCTGAGGAGCGACGATGAACGACCGCCGGCGAACCTCCTTCTTGTGCCCCAACTGCCGCAGGCTCCTGAGCGCCGGCGAACCGGTCTGCCCTTATTGCGGCATGAAGAATCCCTCTTCGGGATTCCGGCGCCTGCTGCTCGCCGGCCGGTACACCGATCTGGATCCCGTGCGGATTCTCATCGGCGTGAACGCCGCCTGCTATCTCCTTTCACTGCTCCTCAATCCGATGGGCGCCGGCTTCTCCATGAATCCCCTCACGTTCCTCTCGCCGACGACGAACAGCCTCTTCGTCCTCGGGGCGACGGGCACGATCCCCGTCGAAGGGTACGGGCGATGGTGGACGCTGCTGACGGCGTCCTTTCTCCACGGGGGAATCCTCCACATCGTCTTCAACATGATGGCCCTCCACCAGCTGGGCCCCTTCGTCCGGCAGGAATACGGGACGGCCCGGTTCCTCTTGATCTATCTCCTGAGCGGCGTGGCCGGGTTCGCCGTGTCGCTGCCGGCGGGGATACCCTTTACGATCGGCGCCTCCGCCTCCGTTTGCGGCCTCATCGGCGCGATTCTGTACTACGGCAAGAGCCGCGGAGGATTCTACGGCCAGGCGGTCTACCGTCAGGCGATGGGATGGATCGTCGGTCTCGCCCTTTTCGGGCTCGTCTTCCCGGGCATCAACAACTGGGCCCACGGCGGCGGCATCGCAGCGGGCATTCTGATCGGACTCCTCGCCGGATACGAGGAGAAACGGTCCGAAACAGCCCTCCACAGGATCCTCTCTTCGGCGGCCGTGGTCGTGAACGCCGCCGTGCTCGCCTGGGCGTCCGCCCGTGCGCTTTATTTCGCCTTCTTCTGAGCCCATTCCGACACTCGCCTGCCTCTCCCCAGGCTGCCGATGATGTACCCGCCACACCATCGGCCGGGCCTTCACTCTGCGAGGCGTCCTCCTGTACATCTGATTCGGAAGCAGGCGTCGGATGGGAGGGGAAGAAACGTGCATGACGTGAGACATTGCACAGAGAGGAAATGGAGGACTTACCGCTGAAAAAAAACGGATGCCCCGCCGCTGATACAGGACATCCGCCCGTTGGGCAAAATTGAAGCTCTCCGGAGAATCTTCGGTCCTCAAGGAAGGGATCTCAAACAGGATTCGCTCGCATCCCCCGCAGCAAGCCGCGGGGAATGCGCTCTCTACTGGATTCAACACCGGCCGAAAACTGCGGCTTTCAGGTCTCGGAGATCCCGGGCCGGCCGTCAGTAGGGCCCGCCGCTTTTTATCCCCTTGTAGATGCCTGCGGCGGCCGCATCGTTCGTGGACATTCCCCAGGGGCCGCCGATGTAGCTGCCGGACGGCCCGTAGAGGGAGCCGCCGGCGTTGGTGTTCGCGGGGGTCGTGCCGTTGAGGCTCCAGGTCCCGCCGGTCAGCTGGAAGTGCGCGTCGCTGCCGATCGTTCCGCTTGCGCCGGAGATCCCGGCGGAGACATTGGAGCCCGATACGCCGAGGTTGAAGCCGGACACGGCCTTGGTCGCGAAATTGACGTCACAGGAGAAGCTGCCGGACATGTTCACGCCGCCCGAGGAGGTCCAGTAGGTCCCGAAGGCGTCCCCCGAATAGATCGCCGTTCCCGTAAGGCTCATGAGGTCGGCGGAGGTCGTGCTCTGGCCGAAGATGTAGTAGGCCCGGTTGTCCACGGCGTAGTTCTCCGTGCCGACCGCAAAGGACGGAATCGTGGCATAGCCCCATTCCAGGTACTGCCCGCCGTACCCGTCGGTATAGGTACCCATGATTGTGCTGGATACGGGAACCGTGAGCGGCCCGGAAGATTTTGTCGCACCGAAGAGCTCGGCCCATTTCAGGGTGGGGTTCCCGAACTTTCCGCCGCCCTCGACACGGAGATAATCCAGGGCGCTCAGGAGCCCCCTGCCCCAGACGCTGCTGTCGCCGTCGTAGCGGTTCCGGCTGACATAGACGTCCTGTATCCCCGCCTTAGAAAGGTTGGTGAGGATCCCCGCGAAATAGCCCGTATGGCCGCCCGAGGCATTGGTCTTCGGATCCGTCACGGGGTCCGTCTGCGTTGCCGCCTGTTCGGTCTGGCTGGTGCTCTGCGTCTGCGTCACGCTCGAAGTATCCACCAGCGGCGGCGATGTTTCGGTGGAGGTTGTCGTGGTCGCGGTCGTCGTCCCGGTGCCGCCGGCCGTGCCCTGGCTCTGGCCGCCGGTCTGACCGCCGCTCGTGCCGCCGGCACCTCCGGCCCCTTGCGGCGGCGGGACATTCGTGGCGGACTGGAAGCTCTGGGAAACCTGCGGAGGCGTCGGGATCAGCGCCCCGATGCCCTGCGGTGTGGTCGATAAGGTCTGCCCGGCGCCGACGGTCTGCGTCCTGCCGTCGACGGTCGATGTGACCACCACGGTGCCTTCAAATCCGTGGACGACCGTCGTGACTCCCGGCAACGGCGCGGCCTGCGCGAGGATGAGATGTCGCCCCCAGTCGGCGGAGGCGTCGGCCAGAAGAATCGGCTGCGCGGCGGCCGCCGTCTCGTTCGTCACGGTGACTTCGATGCCGAATTTCGTTCCCCGGACGCCGGTAACGGCCGTCGGGCTCACCACGTTCATGGTCGCGCTCTTGTGGTTGAGGAGGCGGATGGCATAGAACATCGCCTTGCCGCGCGCCAGTTCCAGAACCGATTTCTTTTCCGGGGTCTTCCGGTCGCCCGTCATCTCGTTGACGGCCAGGCGGCTGTTGTCGCCCACGGTGATGATGTCGTCGTTGGCGAGCTTGATGCGGCATTTGGAGTCCTTCAATGTGAAGACCACATCCTGTTCAAAGAGCCTGTCCCCGTCGGCCGCATAGTAGGCCTGGCCGAGATCCCTGCGGGCCACGACGACATGGGCGATGACGGACTGGATCACCCCGACCGCCTTCGTGCCTGCGGGGATGAAATGGTCCTTGACGTCGACGTTCTTCAGCTCCCGGGGAAGGAGGCTCGCCGGAACGGCATGGCCTCTGCTCTTCTCGGCGGCAAAAGTGTCGGCAACCTGCCATGCACAGCAAAGAAGTGCCAGGCTTGCGGCGAGAACGATCAGGACGGGCATGCGTCGGTTCATGGTGACCTCCCGGAAAAATCAGAAATAGAATCCGAAGCTGAGTGTGTAGGTCTGCTTTCGGAAAGCGTACAGTTCGAGATTCGAGTGGTTGTCGATGTAATTGAAGGCCAGAGAGGTGAAGAAGTGCTTCAGAAACTCCTGGCTCAGGGCGATGGAAAAGGCGTGGCGCCGGTCGACACGATCTTCCGAGTAGAGCAGGGGCGCCGCCTTGTAATCCCGGTTCGAATACTGGTAACGCAGGAAAAGGTCCGTGTTGGTGGGAAAGCGCGTATAGTAGGAGACGGCGCCGTAGGGGGCCGTGTAGGTGAAGCGCCGGGCGTCCGCGGCGGATCTTTCGTAGCCGCCGCTGATCGAAACGATGTGCCGCCGGTTCAGGAAATAGAAGTTCGGCGTAATTTCGAAGCGGTTCGTGACATTGTCCTGATCATCGTATTCCACATCGATGAAGCGCTCGTTGCTGTACGCGTACAGGGCCTTGACGCTGAAGCCGGGGGTGAAGTAGTGCTCCCAGCTCGGCTTGACGTGATAGATGGTGGACAGCGGGTCGCTGCCGAACTCCTGCTTGGCCATACCCAGGGGAAGTTTCAGGATATCCCTGGGTCCGACCCACCAGAGCCCTGTCGAGACATCCGCAAGGCTGTAGTTGTACTTGCCGTTGTGGAAGTAGAACTGGTTGTAGAGATCGGCCGTCGTATTCCACATGAAGCCCTGCTTCCGGCCGAAGTCGTACAGGACGTTCCCCGAGAAGTTCGTGATGGACGCCCAGTCACCGATCTCCGCCGTGTCGTTGTTGAGGGTCAGGGTTCCTCCCGTCACATTGAGCACCTTCTGGTCGGGGCCGCTGGAAATGTTGCTGTCCCACTGAATCCCCTGAGAGAAGCGCACGTTCCAGTAGAGGGTCTTGGTGCTCTCCTCGATCGCCGCGAGGAGTTTGTCGATGTTCCGGACCACCGCTTCCGGCGGCCGGGCATTCTTGACCGCCTCCGCCTCACGGCGGGCGTCCTCGTACTGTTTCAACTGGAAATAGGCGGCGGCCAGTTCGAGACGGACGCGGTGCAGCGAGGGATCGATCGCCAGCATCTGCTGGAATTTCTGCACGGCGAGGCGCGTCTCCCCGACGTTCATCGCGCTCGTTCCCAGCCACCACATGATGTCCATGGTCTCCACGTCGGCGGAGATCATGTTGAAGATGGGCAGGGCCTGGGCGAACTTCCCGTCGTAATAGAGGGTCAGGGCCTCGGCGAGTTTTTCGTCGAGGCTGGCGATCTTTTCCGGCGGCAGCTTGCGCAGCTTCTCGATGGCCTCCTTGTTCGCGGTCCTGAAGTCCACCTCTCCGCCCGCGCTGCCGGTTTCGGACGGAGGCTGCGCCTGGACGCAGGCTGGCGCCGGCGGGAGCGTCAAGACCAGCAATGCGACGAGGATCAGTCCTGGGAAGGAGAAGAAGGCAGAAAGTCTTTCGCTCATTATCGGAACCCTCCGGAAGGTTGCGGGCTTGCAGAGCCGTGCGTGAAGGACGTCGGACGCATTCTAGCCGAAGACGCCGCCCATCTTGGAACCTGCCAGGCGGTTGATGACCAGAAGGCACAGCGCCCCCAGAATGATCAGAATGAAACCCAGGGCGGCCGCCTCGTTCACGGAACCGCCGATGTAGAAGTTGAAGATGCCCACCGTCATCATCTCGTGGCCGGGAACGACGAGCAGCAGGGCGGCCGATGCCTCCTGCAGGGCGAGGATGAACGAGTAGAGCGACCCGACGAGCACCCCTTTCCAGATCAGCGGCAGCGTCACGTCCTTGAAGGTTTTCGACTTCGTGGCACCCACGCTTTCCGCCGCCTCCTCGAAAGACTTGTGGACGATGAGGAGCGAGGCGAAGGTCCCCCGCACGGTGTAGGGAAGGCGCCGGACCCCTAGGACGATCGGGATAATGATCCACATGCCGATCAGCGCCGTCTCCATGAACGGGAACGGCTCCCGGAAGGCCCGCATGTAGGCGATGCCGATGCCGGTGCCCGGCAGCGCCAGGATCAGCGTCGTCAGGGAGTCCAGCACGTCCCTCCCCGGCAGCCTCGTCCGCGCCATGACCCAGGCCACGGGCACGCCGACGACGATGCAGATCAGCACCGAGATGCCGGAGAAGAGGAGACTGTTGAGGATGAACTTGGGCGTTTCGAACGCGACCCGCTGGAAGTACTGGAGCGTGTATTTCACGGGGAAGGGCGTCAGGGCCCACCCCTTCCCGAATGAATCCAAGGCAATCCCCAGATAGGGAATGAAAGCCAGAAGCAGGATCAGCGACAGGAAAAGGACCGCGCCGACCTGCGCGAGCGGCGAGAGTTTCTTCCGCTCGATCACGGAATAGCTCAGGGAGCTGTAATCCTTGAGGGACACGTACTTCTTCGCGATGATGAGGAAGAGGATCGCGAGAATGACCATGATGGCCGAGATGACGATCCCCATCTTGAAGAGGCGCCGGTCCACGAACTGGACGATGTTCAGGTAGGCCTGGGAGGCCAGCAGGTCGTCGACCCCGACAACGAGCGGCGTTGCGAAATCCGCGAAGGTCCAGATGAAAACGAGGAGCGCCCCGGAGACGTAGCCCGGCGTCGTCAGGGGAAAGGTGATGTCCCAGAATTTCCGGAACCCCCGGGATCCGACGCTCTCCGCGGCCTCGTCGAGCGAGGGGGAGATCTTCCCCATGGCGTCCACGATGGAGAGCGTCATGAGGGGAAAGAGATGGAGCGTCTCGACGAGCAGAACGCCGTGGATGCCGTACATGAAATTGATGGGCTGCTGAAGACCGAAATAATCCTGGAGGATGATGTTGACCGTTCCGGCCCGGCCCATGATGAAGACGAATCCCATGACGCCGACCAGGGGCGGCATGATCATCGGAATGATCGTCAGATACGAGAAGAGCCCGCGGCCGGGGAAGTCGTAGCGCAGGAGAAGGAAGGCGATGGCGATCCCGATGACCGACGTCGTGACCACCGTGGCGACGCCCAGAACGAGAGAGTTCATCAACGACTTCAGGTAGTACCGGTCCGTGAAGAAATCCTGGAAATTGGCGAGCGTGAAGACGCCGTCGTCCGTCGTGAAGCTGTCGTAGAAGAGGCGGATCAGCGGATAGATGAGAAAAACCAGGAAAAAGAGCCAGATGGCGGCATAGCCTGCCAAGCCTCCGAATGTCACGTTCTCCAGAAAGCGGGTTTTGGGCAGGGCAACGGTTGACGACATGCTCTTCACGTGTGGAGTCCTCTCGAATCTCGGACGGGAATGCCCCGCGTAATCTGCACGGGGAAGCGCACGAAGATCTTCTCGCCGACCGGAAATGCCTGCTGGTGCCAGGGATTCTGCACGTCCACCTTGAAGATGGTCTCGGGATCGAGTTCGATGTCGTAACGGATGGCGTTCCCGATATAGGAGGCGAAACTGACTTTTCCCGCCAGCGTATTGAGGCCCTCCTGCGGCGCTGCGTCATAACCGATGGAGGCGGTTTCCGGGCGTACGCAGATCCTGCAGGGATCGCCCTTTTCCAGCAGGCCCTCGTTCACGCAGCGGAACGAGCCGAAACGGGTCGAAACGGCCAGCAGGCCCTGCGTTTCGAGAATCTCCCGGACGTCGCCGGGGATCAGGTTGTTGATGCCGATGAAATCGGCGACGAAGGGATTCCCCGGCCGCTCGTAAAGGTCGTGCGGGGAACCGATCTGCTGAATCTTCCCGTGATCCAGGACGGCGATCCGGTCGGAAAGGGTAAGGGCCTCCTCCTGGTCGTGGGTCACGTAAATGGAGGTGATGGCCAGTTCCTTCTGGAGTTTCCGGATTTCGGCACGGACCTGCTGCCGGATTTTGGCGTCGAGGTTGGACAGCGGCTCGTCGAGCAGGAGGACGTCCGGATTGAGGACGAGGGCCCTTGCCAGGGCAACGCGCTGCTGCTGTCCCCCCGAAAGCTGGCCCGGAAAGCGTTTTTCCAGGCCCGTGAGATTGACCAGCAACAGCGTCGAGTTGACCTTCTCGGCGACATCCTTCTTCGGCACCTTCTTCTGGATATTCAGTCCGTAGGCGACGTTCTCGAAGATCGTCATGTGGGGCCACAGGGCGTAGTTCTGAAAAACCATGCCGATGTTCCGCTCGTAGGGCGGAATGTCCGAGACCTCCTTGTCCCCGAAGTAGATCTCTCCGCAATCGGGCCGGTGAAAGCCGCCGATGAGACGGAGGATCGTCGTCTTGCCGCACCCGGAGGGTCCGAGCAGCGTGAAGAGCTCACCGTCCTTGATGTCAAGCGAAACGTGACTCACCGCCTCCAGGGCGCCGAAACGCTTCACCATGTCCTTCAGTTGAATATTCATAGTCGAACCCGATTCGTTGCAGGCTGAAGACAAAGGGGACTCCCTGAAAGCGCCGCTTTCAGGGAGTCCCTCATGGAACGTCTTCGGACGTCATTTCTGCTTGACGATGTCCTTGTGCTTTTCTGCGATTTCCTTGCGGAAATAGGAGTTCACTTCTTCGATGCGCTTCTTCGGTCCGGCGATCTCGTCGTTGTAGACGTTGCCGACCTCGATGTCGAAGAAAGACCTCATGCCGCCCGTGAAGGCCACGGCCTTCTCCTGGTTGGACCCCGGAGGACCCTGGACTTTGTATTTGGGGGTGATGGGATAGACGCCGAGCTGGGAGACCAGCTGCTGGCCCTCTTCCGTCAGCAGGAATTCGATGAAGGCGTGGGCCGCCTTGGGATGGGGGGCTCCCTTGAGCACGGCCATGGGCTCCGGCGTCACGTAGGCGTTCTTCGGATAGACGTACATGACGTCGTATCCGCCGAGGGCTTCCGCGAAGGCCATGTAGCTCGGCACGGCGAATCCAACGGCGAATTCCCCCTTGGACACGACGCTCGGAACGTCGCGGGAACGGGCCGTGAAGATCCCCGTGTTGGCCGCCAGCTTCGTCAACCACTGCCAGCCTTTCTCCCAGCCGTGCATGGCGAGGATGACCTCATAGGAGGCATGGCTGCTGCTGGAACGGTCCGGCGTGCACTGCGCGATCTGCCCCTTCAGTTTCGGATTCAGGAGGTCGTCCCAGTCCTTGATGACGACGCCGAGGCGCTTCAGAAGCTTCGGCTGATAGATCAGGCCGTAGGGCTCGAGCATCGTCCCGACCCAGAATTTCTTGGGATCCTTCAGCGGGAGCCCGACGGGCTTGCCGATCTCGGCGGGGATCTCGTTCCACATCTTGTCCGGCACCTGGATCTTATCGAGCAAGTCCTGCTTGGCGAGGTTGTCGAAGAGCGTCCCTTCGCCGCCCCAGAAGACGTCCGCCTGGGGCCTTCCCTTCCACTCCACGATCTGTCCGTAAGCGACGGGGGTGCCCTTGGGCATGGCACTCGTTTTCACGTCGATGCCCCACTTCTTCTTCGCATAGCCGGCAAACGCCTTCAGCACCGGATCATGGACGTCCTTTGAGACGGGCGTGATCAAGTACAGTTCGTTCTCAACGGCCTGGGCGAAGCCGGTGCCGCTGAAACAGAACAGGGCCAATACGCACAGGGCCAACATCCACACAAAACGTTTCATGATTCTCCCCTCCTTCATTCTATCTAAATGTTGGGCTGCTTTTCTCGATTCCCCGTTTCCCTTTCCCCTCTCGCCTGGACGCACCGCCAACGGCCGCCTGCCGCCTTCCCGGCATCGGGGACCGCCCATGCCGGGCGCCAGGAACAGGGCAGACGCCGCCCTTTGCTGGTGGTGGATGAAAACGAAACAGGACCCGCGGATACGGACGGAATGGAGGATCTCTCTGGACAGAATGAGCGCATCATCGGTATCGTCGCTTCGGAAACCATCGGAGCCGCGCTGCGTGATTGTATTCTCTGCCGACAAGACAGGCGAACCTTAAAATGAACGGGTTCGAAAGTCAAGATTTTGCTTCCCTTCGCTTTCCTCCGTCCCCGGGGCGGATCCGCGGAAGGCCGCCGAGCCGTCCCTACTCGACGGGAAAGTTGAAGTATCTGTCGGGATAGGGTTCGTTCTTCAGCGTGAAGTGCCACCATTCCTTGTCGTAATTGCGGAAGCCGTGCTTCTCCATGAGCGTCTTGAGCAGAAGCCGGTTGATCCTCTGCTGCAGGCCGATTCCCGGGTTCTCCGGGTGCGACAGCTCGTGAAAGCAATCGAAGCCTGTGCCCATATCGATGCTGTTGTCCGCGAAGCGTTCGCCGGCCGGCCGATAGCAGGCAACGAGCGGCTGACCCCCGACGTAAGCCGGCTGGGACGGGACCGGCAGAGGGACGATCGTCAGATCGACGGTGCTGCCCCGACTGTGCCCCGAACGGCTGTCGATATAACCGTCGCGGAAGAGATGGGCCTTGTCGACCGTGGGATAGAACTCCTTTTTCGTGCGCACGTCGCCGAGTTCCCTGGCCCACCGCACGAAGTGGTCGACCGCGGCCTGCGGGCGATAGCCGTCGTAGATCTTGAGGGTCATGGAGAAAGGCGCCAGGTCCGCCTGAACCTTCGCCAGCGCCTCGGCCGCCGGGCGTGTCAGCAGACACTTCGGCGCCCGGTAGCCGTCCACCGGCCGGCCGACGAAGTTGTGCTCGCCGTAGTAGCGGATCTCCAGAAGCGCCGAAGGAACGACGCTCGCGACATCGACGAAGCCGGGCGGCATCTTCTCGGCCCCCGGGACAACGGGCGCCGGAGGCAGAAAGCCGCAGAACAGGACAAGGCACAGGACAAAGAGAGATTTCCGTTGCATCGGTGTTGCCTCCTTTACAGCTCCCCGGAGAAAGCTCCGGAGGATACTCGATCCACAGGGAAAATGTCTTGTCTTTCTTCGCCCCCTTGACCCGGGTTTGCCCGGCTCAAAGGGGCTGCCGGTTTGAAGCTCTCCGGAGTAAGCTCCGGAAAATCTTCGATCCCCAAGGAAGGGATTTTGAACATCATTCGCCCGCATCCCCCGCGGCAAGCCGCGGGGGATGCGGGCGCTGCCGGATTCATGGCGAATCCGTCCCCATGACGATGACCGGCTTGGCGTCGGGTTCCAGCCAGGCAAGAATCTTCAGGAGGTCTTCCTCCGCGACGGCGACGCATCCGGCCGTGGATGAGCCGCGCCCCCTCCACACATGGAAGAAGATCGCGCTGCCGTGTCCCTTGACGACCGGGTCGGTATTGTACCCGATGACGATCGCATACCTGTAAAGGTCGTCGTCGCGCCTGAGCTTCTCGAACGAGGCGGCGGTCGTCCCTCCCTTTGCGACCCAGCGGTTGTAATCGGGCGATTCCGGGTCATCCACCCACAGGTCCTCGTCCCGGGCCTGGCGGTAGGGCATCCTGGTTCGGGACTTCTCTTCGTAACCGAAAACCAGTTTCAGAGGAAAGATGCCGGACGGCGTCCGCCCGTCCCCCTCCCTCTTTTCCCCGGCGGGCGCGAAACCGTTACGACCGATGACGGCATCGATCGGTCCGAAGGCCGGCCTCCAGGTCGCATCGCGTTTCTCCAGCGCGTAGACCTTGATCTGCCTCCGGAAGAGGAACCTTTCCTCCCCGGCAAAAAGGGCCTGACCGGTGTTCTCCGGAACCCGCGGCGTCGACGCCAGAAGAGCGGCCGCGTCCTGCGCCGAGAACGGATGAGAAAGGGAACAGCCGCCCACGGAAAGGGCGACGGCCGGGAGAAGAAACAGGTGAAGCAGGACGGAACGGATGCGTTTCACGAGCACCTCCGCGACGTTTCATGGCTGCGCCAAGCCTCGGACAGACCGTTCAAATGACTTTCTCCTCAGTTGCCGGCCCCCGGCTCCAACGCGTCCCGGACGATCTGGATCGGATGCAGGGTCCTGAGGCCCGTCAGGCGCTGGATCTGCATGCGGCACCCTTCGCATTCCGTCAGCACCATCTCCACGTTCAGGCGCTCCACCGCCTTCGTCAGGTCGGCCCCGATCGCGTCCGCGATCGGGGCTTTTTCCTTCTTGAATCCGTAGAGGCCGCCCATGCCGCAGCAATCGGCGTCCACCATCTCGATCTGCAGTTCGGGAATCCGCCGCAGGATATCGAGGGACGGGAAGCCGATCTGCAACGACCGCAGGTGGCAGGGGGCAAAGTACGCGGCCCGGAGCGGCCGGGAACGGAAGCGGACGTCGAACTGTCCCTTTCCCTGGAGGTCGCGCAGATAATCGAACAGTTCGTGAAGATGGCGCGCCACCTCGTCCGCATCGGGAATTTCCAGAAAACGGCTGTACTCGTATTTGAGCATGTGGCCGCAGCTGGTCGACGTGAAGACGATCTCCAGGCCGGAGCGCACGGCCGCCAGCAGCCAGGGGACGTTCCTTTCCGCCATCCGCCGCGCTTCCCCGACGTCTCCCTGCCCCAATGCCGGAAGGCCGCAGCATTCCTGCCGGGGTATGACGACCTCGTAGCCGGCCGCCTCCAGAACCTGGACGGCGGCAATGGCGACATCCCTTTCGTGGGTGTTGGCGTAGCAGCCGTAAAAGTAGCCGATCGGCTTTCCGCCGCGCCCGGTGTGCGTCCGGAACCACTGCCGGAACGTCGTTGCTTCATAGACGGGCAGGGGCCTGCGGAGATCGATCTTCAGAAGCCTGTCCAGGAGACGGCGGACGAGCGGATTCCGCAAGACCGCATTGGAGAGGCGGGGGACGCGGCCGGCCAGCTTTTCAACGAAGGAGTTGTGGGCAAACATCCAGTCCCGCAGGGGCATGCCGTGCTCGTCCCGGTACTTCGCCTTCGCCAGGAGATTCATCTCGGAAACGTTGACGCAGGAGGAGCAGACCGTGTCGCACAGGCGGCAGCCGATGCACAGATGAATCCACTCGTCTACGGAGGGATCGCCGGGCTTGCGGAACCGCTCCGCCCCGGGCCCCGCCTGCTTCGGACCCGGGAAGGACGCCGTCACACGGGCGACGGGACAGATCCCCATGCAGGTTGCGCACCGGATGCAGACGTCGGGATTGACGATCTTCGACTCTTCTCTGTTCATGACGCCAGGGCCTTTCGCGCCGCCCGGTATCCCGTGGCGATCTCGATGCCTTCGCGGGATTTCTCATCGATCCAGCGCTGATGGGCAAGGAGGGTGCCCGCGATCCAGAGGTTCGCAGCGTAAGGACGCCCCGCCCCGTCCAGGGGCCGCAAATCCCCGTCCGTCACGACTCCGACGCCGTGAATGGCATGTTCGCGGCCTTCCAGGAACGAACGCTCGAACCAATGCTCCCGGGGCAGGGAGGCCGAAAGCGGAAGGCCCAGCAGCGGCTCACGCATCGTCTCCTCGTCGGCGCAGAGCCCGCCCCCCATGAAGCGCCCGGTCGCGAGGACGAATCGATCGGCTTCATAGACCTGCGTCACGGGAGGATGGAGGATCTCGACGGCCGTGCAGGACGGTCCGTTCCGCAGGATCCGGCTGACGGGACTGCCGAGGAGAAAAGTCGCGCCCCGCGCGATCAGATGCTGCCGGAAACGGCGGAAGATGCGCATCCCGGGAACGGAAGGCGGAAGAATGGGGATTTCGAAGATCGCGGTCCCCGTCCGGTCCTCCAGGTCCTTCAGGATCTCCATGGGATTGCGGAATCCCAGCAGGGCGGGGAAACCGACATGGGTCTCCCCCCGAAGCCGGCGGACGATTTCCGCGGCCACCTGCTCCCGGAACGGCAAGTCCTCCAGGAGTCGCGCCAGGGAAGTCGCCGAGTTGTTCCGGCCCGCGATCTCCGGAATCGCCAGATTCTCCCCCCGGCACTTCAGCCCGGCCGCAGCATACTCCGCGTAGAAGTCGCGGAAGCCCTGGAATCCGACGAGGAGCGTCCGTTCCTTCTCCAGGCGGCAGGCACTGCGCATCGTGGCCGGCACGAGGTAGGTCGGCCTTGTCGTCCCTGCGCCGGTCGGAAGAAGGCAGTTCCCCTCGCCTTCCGGCGCGAAGCCGTAGGGCGGCGGGAAAAGCTCGGCAAAGGCTTCGAGCGCCTCGCGCACGCCCTCCCAGCCCATCTTGGCATAGGGATGATCGGGATGCCGTTCGATCCAGCGCGGCAGCGCCTCCCCCATCGCCGCGCCCGCGGGGAGGGCCCCCATGACGTCGATGCCCGAGGTGAAGAGGCACAACCCGCCCGTGCCTTTGCCGACGACGAGGACCTTCGCCCCGGCGTCGACCGCCGTTTTCGCGGACATCAGGCCCGAAAGCCCCATGCCGATGACGATGAGATCGTAGCGCATAGATTCAGCAGCCTGTCGAACGAGCCGTTGCAGAAGGCCGTTTCTTCGAAATCCATCCTACAGGTTGAAGAGACCCCGATAAATGGATTCGATGAGTTCTTCTTCTCTCAGCGACAGCCCCCCCAGAATGGGCCGGACGCCTTTCCAGCGTTCTTCCAGAAACCCCTTGAGGATCTCGTGGGGCTCGCCGCCCCCGGTGAGCCCTTGCTCCTGCAGGACGCCCAGCAGCCGGTACACGCAGAAGGCACCCTGGCAGGTCCCCTTGGCCAGCCGGGTGCGGTGCAGGATGTCCTGGAGGTTCCGCAGGCGGCCCTGCCGGAGGATCCCCTCGATTTCGCCCCTGCCGATCAGTTCGCAGTCGCAGAGCGTCTCGCCGCGGCCCTGGAGAGGAACGTCCCCGAATTCCTTCAGCCGTCCGCTGAGGTCGAAGGGCCTTTCCGCACCGGGCAGCGGCGTGACGGCCGTCTTGCAGTCGACGCGGACGCCCATCTTCCCGCAGAGGAGATCGCAGACCTTTTCCGCCATGAGCCGGTACGTGATGAGCTTTCCGCCGGTAATGGTGATCAATCCCGACAGGCCGTCGCGGGCCCCGTGATCCACCAGGACAAACTCGCGGCTGACGGCGCGGCCGTCGGCGGCATCCGCGAACTGGAAGAGCGGCCTCACCCCCGCGTAGGCCCGGATGAAGCGCGTCGTCTTCACGGCGGGAATCAGATGGGAGGCCGCCTCGATGAGCCGGGAGACCTCCGGAGGCGTGACTTCGATTCTGCCGATGTCGTCGATGGTCACGGACGTGGTCCCCAGGATGGAGACCGTCTCGTTGGGAACGATGATGTCACCGTCGCCCGGCGGCCGGCAGCGGTTGATGACGTGCCGGCAGAGGCGGCGATTCGTGATGAGCATGCTTCCCTTCGAAAGGATGAGCCCCAGGTGCAGGCCCGCCAGTTTGAGGATGTGGTCCGCCCAGGCGCCCGTCGCATTCACGACGAAGGGCGCTTCGATGTCGTGGGGCTCTCCGGTGATGGTATCCCTCGCCATCACCCCGCGGATACGCCCCCCTGCAGCGAGCAGTTCCGTGACCTCGACGTGCGTCAGGCACTTGGCGCCGTTCCTCTCGGCGTCGCGGGCGTTTTCGATCACCAGGAGAAAGGGGTCGACCGCCCCGTCCGGCACGCGCACCGCCGCGACGAGGTCGGGATTGATCGCCGGGTCCCTCTGCAGGACATCGTCCCTCTGCAGCGGCTCCGCCTCGATGCCCACGTCCATGCAGGAGCGGATGAACTGGTCCCGCCAGTAAAGGCTGTCTTCCGGCAGGGAGACGAAAAAGCCCCCCGTCGCTTCGATGCAATGGGGGGCGATGGCCTTGAGGATCCGGTTTTCCGTGATGCATTCCCGCGCGGCTTCCCGGTCGGAGACGACATAGCGCGCGCCGCTGTGGAGGAGGCCGTGATTCCTTCCCGAGGCGCCGCTGGTGAAGTCCCCCTTTTCCAGGAGGATGGAAGGAATCTCCCGCAGCGCGAGGTCCCGGGCGATGCCCGTCCCGGTGGAACCGCCGCCTATGATGATCACCTCGGTCTTGAGATGCACGAACGGAGACCCCGCGAAATATCTTGCATCGAGTCGTAACAAGCCGCTCCCGCATTGTCAAGGCGATTGAAAGAACTCAGGCCGAGTACCTGCCTTCAAAAGGGCCTTTCCCATTTCTCCCGCGCGGCTCTTTGGTAGGCCGCGATAACGGCCGCCATCTTCTTTTCCGCTTCCGTGGCCGAGGCATGATCTCCCTGTTGCCGACAAACGAACGCTGTCAGTCGATAATAGGAAATCATCCGGGCATCCGGCGTATGCCAGTATTTCAATCCCGCTTTCAAGACATCGGCGGCCTTTGGAGCATCGCCCGTCTCCAAGAGCATCCTTGCGTAGAAGACCCGCGCATCGTAGCATCGCGGGTCGATAGCCAGCGCGTGACGAAAGGACCGCACGGCCTTTTCATACCAGTCCGGGCCGGCGAGGTCGCGGTTCTGTCGGTACAGTTGACCGCGGACGGCATGAATCTCCGGCCGCCAGGGATTCAAACTTTCGGCCTGCTGCAACTTCATCTGTGCATCGTCATATACTTGTCTACGCACCGCGAGATCCATTTGCGGATTTTCCTGCAGCGTCAACTGATAGATGTTGGCCTGCAGATATTTCGGCCGGTCCTGGTTCGACCACAGGGCTTCGGAAATCCGCAGCGACCCAAGGGCCTCTTTCAATTGAGCCTTCTCGATCAACGCCTCGCCACGTTGGAGGTAATAGTAGGAAACGCCAACCGTGACGAAATAGATCCCCGGAAGGAGTCCCAAAAACAGCAGGCAGCAGCGAAAAACAGTCGGCCGGAGCCAGCGGCCTAAAGAAATTTTCATGGATACGGACGGAAGCGGGTCATGACAGAGCGAGCGGAGGCGTCCCATGGCCAGCCCCGCCAGGATCATGGTCGGCACCGTATAGAGATTGAAATCGAGCAAGCTGTGCAGAAAAATCGACAGCAGCGCGGCAAACAGGCCCGCAGCTTCGATTTTTGCAGAAGGGCCGGTCGATTCGCTCCTGTATGTCTTGACGAACAGAAAAAGGATCGCAAGCAAAATGCAGCAAAGCAGGAGCAGGGCCGGCCAGCCGCTTTCGATCAGAATCTGCAGGTAGTCGTTGTGGACGTAGAAGCCCGCGTTGGTATCGTCCGCCTGCCGATAGGCCGGATAGGCCAGCCAGTACGTCCCGATGCCGTTGCCGTACCAAGGGGACTGCTGCCACAATTCCCACGACCCCTCCCAGATGACGAAGCGGGTTCCCCCAGCCTGATAGGGATCCTGGAGAGTAGCCATTCTCGCACCCATCTCCCCCGACGAGGAGACCTGGGCCAGGGCCAGGGCGACCGCATAGACTGCGATGATCGTCAGGATATCCTTTCTTTTCTTCACGAACGGACGAGAGAAAGAGAGGAGGGCGAAGGCACCGATGGAAAAACAGAGCAGGACTCCGCGACTCTGGATCAAACCCACGATCAGGACCATCAGAAAGATCCCGGCCAGGAACCAGAATTCACGGGTTCCCCCGTTCTCGTCTCTCATGAGGAAACGGGCAGACACGATCAATGCCAGCATGCCGAGAAACGCCGCCAGCAGATTACGATAGATAAAAGGTCCCCGCGGAGGATCCTGCCAGACAATAAATTGGCACAGAGCCCATGCAGCCAGCCCCGATCCAACGGCGAGCAGAACCATCACAGTCGCCGACCCGGAATCTTCGGTCTCCGGCGACAGGACATGGATCAGATAGACCATCGGCAGGACCCCGATCCACCAGAAGATGAACCCACTGACGTAGGGAACGCGGGAGAGAAAAGCGCTGACGGCAAGCCATACCCAGAAGAGAAGAACGGCCCCGGACATGAAATCGATCTTGAGGAGGACGGTTTCCGCCTGTGCCCTCATCAGTCGATACGTCAAGGCGCAGACCAGGGCCGCCTGCACCGCAAGAAAGACATAAAGATTTCGTCCCTGGAAAAAAAGGCTCCCGATAAGCGCCGCCGCGATCAGGATCGGCGAGATGGTTTGCTCTTTCAATGCCATGCTCCTTATTAGCCGCTGAGGGGTGCCCGCGTAAACTATTTTTTCGCGCCCTGTCCGTGAACGCCGCACATTTCAGAAAAGAAAAATCATGCGCTGCTTCTCAGGAAAGGCAGGACGCAATGTCAGGGCAGACGACGGCAGATGAGCAACCATCAACAACGATAACTCTTACCTGGGGCTCCGCAAATATTTTGCGGAATCGGCAGGAGTACGCTATAAAGTCTCCGGCAACCGCCAGGGAGACTCCCCTTATGACGATCTCCATGAAGGACCGCTGGATCGGTCTTGTTCTGATCCTTCTGGTCCTGACCGCCTTCGGCGGCGTGGTCAAGAACGACTTCGTCGGATACGACGACCAGTTATATGTCACGCAGAATGACCACGTTCAGGCGGGGTTGACGAAAGAAGGCCTGATCCGGGCGTTCACCACCCAAGCTGCCGCCAACTGGCATCCCCTTACGATGATTTCCCATATGTTCGATTGCCAGATGTACGGCGTGCATCCGGTGGGACATCACCTGACAAGTCTCTTTTTTCACATCGCCAATACTCTGCTGCTGTTTCTTTTGCTGTTGGAAACCACGGGAAGGCGATGGGAAAGCGCCGTGGTCGCGGCGCTCTTCGGTATCCATCCGCTCCACGTGGAGTCGGTGGCGTGGATTTCGGAAAGGAAGGATGTTCTATCGGGATTCTTCGGCATCCTGGCGCTCCTTTCCTATGTACGCTATGCAAGGAAACCTCACCCCCTTCGCTACACCGCAACGCTTTTCCTCTTCGCCCTCGGTCTCCTGTCCAAACCGATGCTCGTCACGCTGCCGATCGTCTTTCTCCTCCTCGATTTCTGGCCTCTGAAGCGCATCGAGGCGCCAGACCAATACTCCGATTGGATGCGTTTCCAGAATTTGAGATTGCACCGCTCCGTCGTCATGGAAAAAATACCGTTTTTTTCCCTTTCCCTATTTTCAGGCATCGTGACGATGATCGTCCAGGCAAAGGCCGGGGCGATGGCAACCCTGAGCGGAATTCCGCTGTCTGCGAGGATTTTGAATGCCGCGGTATCCTACCAGGGATACATGGAAAAGACTTTCTGGCCGGACAGTCTGGCCATTTTCTATCCTTATGTTTCTTTCCCCCTTCTGTCGCCGCGTGTTATCGGCGCAGGCGTTTTCCTACTCCTTGTTTCGCTTGCCGCCTTCCTGCTCGTCCGCCGTCACCCCTATGTGCTGTTCGGCTGGCTGTGGTTTCTGATCACACTGCTGCCCGTAATCGGTATTGTTCAGGTAGGGTTACAGTCCATGGCGGATCGATACATGTATCTGCCTTCTATCGGCGTCTTCATTGCAATTGTCTGGAGTGTCTCGGCCTTCAGTGATGCCCCCCGTCAATGGATGCTCGCGACCGCTGTGACGGCGTCAATTCTCATCATCCTGTCCGTGGTCACCTGGCGGCAAGTGGAATATTGGAGGAACACCAAGACCCTCTTTCAGCATGCGACGGAGGTCACCGCAAAGAACTGGCTCGCCCATCGGATTTTGGGCGATGTTCTACTGGTGGAAGGGAATCTTGCAGCAGCGGAAAGGGAAATCCTCAAGTCCCTCGCCATCTGGCCGGGTTACTCCTCCGTGCATGCCAGCCTGGCAAATCTCCTTGAAAAAAAGGGCGCACCGCTGGAAGAAGTGCTGGTCCATTTCAACGATGCGCTTCTCCGTGACAGGAAAAACTCCTATGCCTATATCGGAAAGGGAGACCTCCTGGTGAAAATGGGAGAAACGAAACGGGCGATCGCTGCCTATTCAGCCGCGGAAATGTTGACAGACGACAATTCGTGGAAACATAATATTTTAGGGGTTGCCTACGCGGGAGTCGGCCTCCTCAACCGTGCTCTGGCCCATTTCCATCGGGCATTGGTACTGTCGCCCAAGAGGGCGGACACCAACAACAATATCGGCAGAGTCCTGAACCTTTTGGACCGCCCTCGGGATGCCATCCAATTCCTCGTCGCCGCAATTGCGTTGCAGCCGGATTTCGTAGCGGCATACAACAATGCAGGCATCGCCATGCAAAAGACCGCCGATTGGGAAAAAGCGGCGTATTACTTCTCGGCAGCGCTGATGCTCAACCCCGGCTATGAAAAAGCACGTGAAAATCTCCGTCAGACCGTCTCGTTAGTGGCTGCAGGACGCAATACAGAACAAAAAAAAAGAGGGATCCATCATAAGAAGACAGGACATCGCCACAATTATTAATCGGTGGCGATGTCCTGTCTTGGTTCTAAACCACGATCTGTCCGTTTCCCGTTAACACTACAACACGGGCAATCCGACATTGCCTGTCACGCTTCCGCCGTCCACGTTTCCCGCCGTGCCGGAAGCAGTGATATTGACGCTGCCTTCGCCGTTTGCTGCGAAACTAAGGGAAAAATCTCCTGCATCCGTGTTCAATGCCGAATCGGCGACAACGCTCGCCGCGCTCGGAATGCTCCCGGTTTGAAGAATCCGCTTGGCGGCGATCATGTTCACACGGGCCATACCCTCGGCAAGCGCCGCGTAGGCGGCCCTGTTCCTCGCGTAGTCGATGAGGTCCATGTATCTTGGAACTGCGATAGCCGCAAGAACTCCAATTATGACGAGGACGCTTATAATCTCAATTAATGTAAACCCACCCTCGCCTCTCGGGCCAGGGGACGCCCTCCTCGTTCGAAACGCCATTTCACCACCCCCCTCAGATGGGTGGACGCGTGTAGATTAAATTAATTGGAGGTCGGCATGTCAAACGCTTTTTCAACGGTATCCCCGCCACTTACGTTGCCGGAGACGCCCCATCCGGAAACCGTGATGGTTCCCGCAGTTCCACCGCCGCCCGCACCTGCATAGGAGATTGAGAAATCACCCGCATTCTGATAACTCGCGTTCAGGCCCTCAACTACGCATGCCGCAGTAGGTATCGTTCCACCGCTTGACAAAATGTTCCTAGCTATTAGCATATTTGCCCTCGCGATCCCTTCGGCAACCGCTGCGTTTGCGGCCTGCCTCCTGGCGTCTGCCGTCAGATCCATGAATCTCGGCACGGCTACTGCGGCCAGAATGCCAAGAATGATCAAGACGGCGATGATCTCGATCAATGTAAAGCCTTTCTGATTTGTTCTCATACAATTTCCTCCTCAGAGTTTTTTCCTGACGGAGCAGGATGGTCGATAATGGACTACTCCTCCATTTTCAGAATTTGGCTTTAGCACATAACATGCCAGTATCCTGGAAAGCAAATGCCAAAATATAATGATTAACATGTTGATTTACAACGTTTTTTGTCTTGAATACCCTCCGATCCTCAACTCGACCGTACTCCTTGGAAAACGAATTCTACTAATTTTTGTCATTTACCTACATTTTTTGTAGATGACGGATTGACGTTCGGCAATCCATTTCGTGAAAATCGTCTACGACGAACTCGAATCCGCTTTTTCCGACAAGATGACCGCCCAACAAGCCCTCGACGACGCCGTCGCGGGGGGAACAAGAAACTGCGGCAGTTTGAAGAAACCAGCAAGTAGAATCCGTTGACCTCAGTCTCCTGATGATTTTCCCGGTATCCGCTAGCCGGAGCCGGCGGGCACACGGTTGATCCCGGCGGAGCCCCATGGAAAAACGCGTCGTCTTCAGGAATCCTAGGCGCCGACACCCGGGTGGTACGGCCCTTTCGACGCCACCGAAACCCCGCAACGGTCCGTCTCTTGCATCAGCTGTAGAAACAGGATAGGCTCCCCGTCGAGGTTCCACCGCAGGATCTGCACGTGTTCGACCGGGCAGCCGGCCTCCGGTTCCGCTAAGAACCGACATCGAAATCCGGGAAGGCACCCGTTTTCATGCCGACACCTTCGCTCCAGGATCGACTCCGCATCAGGAAGCCGTGGATTGTCGCCCACCGGGGAGACCGGGTCCGCTGCCCGGAAAACACCTTCGCCGCGTTCCGGGCGGCCTTTGAGGCGGACGTGGACATGCTCGAAATGGACATCCAGTTGACCCTAGACCGCAGGCTGATCGTAATTCACGATCCGGGCCTGGAGCGCACGACCGACGGAACGGGACGGGTGAACGGCCGAACCCTGGAGGAGATCAAGAAGCTGGACGCCGGCCGCTGGTTCGACGTCCGCTTCACCGGCGAGCCGGTCCCGACGCCGGAGGAGGTCCTCGACCTGTTCGGCGGCAGGGTCCTGATCAACTTCGAGATCAAGAAGGAAGCCTTAGAGGCGGACGGCCCGGCCGATGCGGTGGAGCGCCAGCTCGTCGCCCTTGTCGAAGAACGCCGATTGCTGGATTCCGTGCTGATCTCCAGTTTCGAATGGCGCGTCCTCGAAAGCATCCGACGCGATCGCAGCGACGTTTCTCTTGCCTTCATCACGAAGAACCCCGGCGAAGAAGGCCTCCCGGGGCGCTGCCGGTCCCTCGGAATCTTTTCCGTACATCCGAACTGGCTCTTTCTCCAAAAGGAACACGTCGCCCGCATGCACGAAGCGGGCATCGCCGTCTTCCCCTATCGCGTCGACAGGGCCGACGAATTCCGCTGCGCCCTGGCGGCAGAGGTGGACGGCGTGATCTCGGACGATCCGCGAATCGCACAGGGAGCTCGGGGATGATCGATGATCTCGTTCATGCGATGGGAAAGGCGATCGGCGAGATGCGGGCATGGCCCGACCGGACGGCGCACCCTCTTTCATCACAACGACCCGGACGGCCTCAGGTCCGCCGCCATCCTCACCAGGGCCTTCGAACGCGACGGCCGCGAGGTTCGCCACCTGTGTCTCTGGAAAAACCCTATCCGGAAGTCCTGGAAGGGGTCTACGCCGGGAAGGGCGGCTACATGGTCGCGCTCACACCGGGAAGGGAGTTGCAGGACCGCGTCGCCGCACAGATGGAACGGGAAGGCTTCGCCGTGATCCGGGCCACGATCGGATGACGCCGTCTTCTGTTTTTCTCATGATGCGATATTGACAAGCGGGCCGCTTCACCTTATAGTCCGCGTGACATAAGGACCTGAGAAGTGATGAACCATCACGCCTCAACAGACACTGCTGACCGGGGCTTCACCCTCGTCGAGGTGATCGTCGTTCTGCTGGTCATCGGCGTAATCGCCGCCGTTGCCGTCAGCCGCGTCCTGACGACGCAGCAGGACCTTGTCGTGCAGACCGATATCGTCAAGACGCATCTCAGATTTGCCCAGATGAAGGCCCTGAACGACGATACGGCAACCTGGGGAATCGCATTCGCCGGCGGGTCCTACACCCTTCAGCGCAACGGCGCGGCCGCCGCGATCAACCTCCCCACTGAAAATTCCAGCACGCGGTCCTTCCCGTCCGGCACGACGGTGACCACGCCCGTGACGGTCAGCTTCGATTCCTGGGGCAGCCCGGGGCCTTCCGATGTGTCGATCACCTTGAGCGGGGACAGCGGCACATCCACGATCATCCTCGCCGCCAATACGGGGTTCATCACGCCATGACGCCACGGAATAGACTCATGAAATCCGGACTGACGCTGGTCGAAATCCTCGTGGCCATCGTCATGCTCGCCATCGTCGCCGCCATGATGGCGCCTTATTTCGGATCGTCCATCTCCCTGAGTTCCACCCCCATCGCCCGGCTCCAGGCATCGGCAAACCTGAGCCAGGTCCTGGAGAACATGACGACGCTGTACAGCAGGATCCCGCACTGGCGGCCGAGCACGTCCTACGCCGCCGATACGCTCATCCTTCCCTCGATCCGCATACGAAACGGATTCCACTACCGCTGCACGGGCGGCGGAACCAGCGGCGAGAACGAACCGGCGTGGCCGATCACCGCCGGGGCCACGGTCAGCGACGGAACCGTCACCTGGCAGAACAACGGCGCGGCACCGACGCTGACGGACCTGCAGACCGCCATCGGCGCCCCCGGCGGCGGAGAGAACCAGGACTACGGCAACGCCTTCGGGAACTACCGCGTTCTCCAGAACCGGTTCATCAAGTTCGATGCAAGCAACAGGGAAGAAAACATCAATGGATCGACGGGCGATCCGGCCTACGGGCGCTACCTGAAGGTCGTCGTCGGCCACCGGTCGGACGCGTCGAACCGGACGGGCGAAACGCGGACGGCTTTGTTCGTCCTGCGGTGAGGGGAGAGGGTTTAGATGGCCATGATGCACGGACCCCGCTCAGACGATAAGGGCTTCACGCTCGTCGAGATGATCGTTTGCCTCGTGCTGATCGGCATTCTCGTCGCCGTCGTGGGGATGGGCCTGACGCAGATTGCGAGCGGCTACGTCTTTGCCCGGAAAAACGCCGATACGCTCCAGAAGGCCCAGGTCGCCTTGACGCGGATCGCGAAGGAACTGCACGCGGCGACGGCCGTCGCGCCCTCGCCGGCCCAGTCGGTAACCTCCGCGGTGACCTGCACGCGGACGGGACCCGTCACCGTCGCCATCGCCCTTTCCGGCGACAAGGTGCAGATCAACGGGACGACCCTGATCGACCGCGTCACCGCCTTCACCCTCAGCTACTTCGATGGTTCGGGGACGGCGACGGCAACGGCGGCCAACATCCGCCGGATCGATGTCGCCCTTACGGTCACCGGCGCGGACAATTCCGCGTCCAGCTTCAGCCAGCGTGTCAACATCCTGGAGTCGTACTGGTAACGGGGAACCCATGGGCTTGCGGAAACGAAAAGGCGACGTCCTCATCACGATCATCATCGCCATGCTGATCATGGGCGTTCTCGGCGCGGGGATCTACAGCATCACCGCGTCGTCGACCTTCGGGGAGCTCCTGACCAACAGGAACGACAACGCCTACGATCTCGCCAGGGCGGGCGTGCGCTACGGCGTGGCCATCCAGCTCGCGAATTATCCTGAAACCACGTTCTACATGCCCGACGCCAATTCGGCCTTCACGATCAAGATCGAGAACTACAGGATCACCTCGACGGGCGTTGCCAACGCCGGTTCGTTTCTGGAGGCGCGGCGGGTGATCGTCTATGACCTCGCCGTGACGTGGGGTTCGGGGACGGGCACATCGGAACCGCCCCCGCCGACGTCGCCGGTCATCGAGTCCGACACGGAATTCCCCAGTTTCAGCGAGCCCATCGCCTCGGGGGAATCGGGCGGCAGCGCCGTCCAGGCCGATCCGGACACGAACACGATCACGATGGGCGGCGGCGTCGAGGACAGCTACGGTTCCCTCTGGTACCAGGGGAGCAGCATCGTCGGCTACTGCACCGACGGCATATGCAACTTCGGCCTCGGCATACGGGCCTACTTCGAATTCACCTTCCTGAACGAGGACCGTTCCTCCGACAGCACCGCCTACGCCGACGGCTTCACCTTTGCCGTCCTCAGCGCCACGGATCCTGACCGAAACAACACGCGGGACCGCACCGGCGGGGCCGTGGGAGAGGGCGAGCTCATCGGCTACGCCGGCGCTGGGGACACGGCGGACGGCCTCGGCCTGAAGCCCCCGAAAATAGCCCTGGAGTTCGATACCTTCCCCAACCCCGGCACCGGCAACATCTGCCAATCGGACAGCAGGAACGATCCGCGGACACAGAGCGGTCCATGGTGGAACCCGACCTATACCTTCTACAACCACGTGGCGCTCATGTTCTGGGGCGCCAGGACGGCATCCGGCACCGGCTGCACAGGATCCCCGAACAGCTACGACGACAACAAGCACGGCGCGGGCGGTTCCGGGGGGAATCCCCAGAATTCGGCGGGGACGGGCGACAGCGGCTACTATCAGCCCGCGAGCCAGACGGAACCCTGCATGACCTCCGGCTCTTGCAACTGGATGGAAAGCCGACGCCCTTACGTCTGCAGGATCGAGATCGTCCGCCCCGGTTCGCTCTCGGGGCCTTACCCTTATGAAATCAAAGCATGGATCTCGCGCAAGGACAGTTTCGCCGATCCTCTGGCCATGAGCCGCTTCCAGGACGTCATCGTCCCCTACACCGATACGACCGCCCAGATCAACAAGACCGTATCCCTCTCGGAAGCGGATCACAACGACTTCAGCAAGATCTTCTTCGGCTTCACGGAGGCGACCGGATCGAGCACCCAGCAGATCGAACTCACCAATTTCCGCGTCTTCTTTCCGCAGGGGGACTGTACGTATTCCATCACGCCCGAAGCTGCGTCGGCCACCGCCGCGGGAGGATCGGGCAGCGTCAACCTCACCACCACGACGACGTCCTGCCCCTGGATGACGTCGAGCCTCTCCGATTGGATCACCGTTACTTCCGGCAGCGTCGGTGCTGGAAACGGGACGATCGGCTATGCCGTCGCCGCCAATACCGGCCCTGCAAGGACCGGCTACATCAACATCGTCGGGCAGACCTTCACGGTCAATCAGGCCGACGGCTGCGTCTATACGCTGAGCTCCTACAGCCAGTCCTTCGGCCGGTACGCCGGAACCGGAACGGTCACCGTGACCTCCGTGACCGGCTGCACCTGGACCGCGGCGAGTAACAACTCCTGGATCTCCATCACCTCCGGCAGCAGCGGGTCCGGGACGGGAACGGTCGGCTATAGCGTCTCCACCAACAACACCGGCGCCCCGCGCACCGGTACGATGATCATCGCCGGGCAGACCTTCACGGTGACCCAGGCGGCCCAGCCGACCTGCACCCTCGCCGTCAGCCCGAATATCGTGCCCTACGGCGGCACGACGAGTCTCACCTGGACCATCGCGAATGGTCCCGCCAACGGATCGTGGAGCCCGTCGCCCGGCGGCGTCTGCGCGAACTTCTCGAATTCGAGCGGCGGCACCTGCACTTCGGGAAGCCAGACGACGGCGGGCGATCGGACCTACACCCTCACGGTCAGCAATGCCAACGGCAGCAGCACCTGCTCGGCTACCGTATATACCGGCTGCTCCGAATACAGGGTATGGAACAATACCGGCAGCAGGCGCGACTTCAGGGTCACCGGGTCCGGCTGCCGGCGGGTAAACAACGGCAGTGAAATTACGACCGACACCTATCGGCTGAGTTCGGGTGAAACGGTGACGAGGTACAACACGAACAACGGCAGTTGCGGCGCTGCGCAGGGCACCATCAACTACACGGGCGCCATGAACGCCGACATTGAAATCAGCGGCGGGAACGGCAATTGCCGGGTCAACTACAACTCAGGCGACACGGTCGGCGACCGTTGATTCCCGCATGGGAATTGCCCGGCCGCCTGCGGAGGGAGTCCGGCAGTTGCGATTCATCCAGTGAAAAGAGACGGGACAAGACGAAGCATCCCCCGCTCCCGCAAACGCGGGGGCGGGGGATGCACAGGTTTTCCATCCGATCTTACAGGGGTTTCATCATCTCAGGAAGGAGCCGAGACCGGCGGCCTTGATCTCGGGGAACCCCGGCACGCCGGCCAGACCGAATTTCTTCTCCGGCGCGGCAGCCCCGTTGCAGGCCTCGAGGACCGCCAGAAACACCGAAAGCTGGACACCCACGCGCCGCGAAAGCGGCAGATCCGGATCGTTCACCGTATCGGCGCCGCGGTCGCCGTCTTTCATCAGGGGATTGGGGGTCTCGAAAAGAAAGGCCATGGCCCTCGTCGCGTCCCCCCATTCCCGGTGCGAGAGCCCGCGGAACGTTTTCGAAGATGCCTCCAGTTTGATGGGAATGCCCGCCTCATCCAGCGTGAGGAGCGCCGCGGCCCCCGCATCGACGTTCTTCGGGTTGGCGACCAGCATCCACGCCAGCCGGGACCCCGGCCCCGTCTCGTGGAAGTCGTAGGCGACGTCCACGGATTCCTTCCTCAGGAGTTCCATGATGGCGAAGGCGATCTTCTGGGTGAGATTGCCGTCCGCCTTTCCGGGATAGTTGCGATTCAGGTTGCGCGCTTCCCATCCCTCGATCTCTTCCATGGAGCCGGGGGGGCGATACTGGGGAGGATCCTTCGCCCCCTGATGGTCGGGATTGGTCAGCCTCGATCCGTAGCGAAAGCCCCGTTTGCCCGACGGCGTCTCGATGAAGATCGACGGAGGCCCCGGCCGGCGCGCATCCGGGTACCCGACGGCGGAGTTGTTGGCGTGCGGGACCACGATCAGCCGTCCCTTCTGCACCTGCGTCCGCTCGACGAGGATCGTCGCCGCGACGATCCCCGCGATTTCGTTGCCGTGCGTCCCGCCGGCGACAAAGACGGTCCCGCCCGGTTCCTTCCCTTCCAGAACGTAGATCCTCGTATCCCCGGGCGTCTCCGCCAGGACGGGCAGATAATCGGAAAGCTGTCTGACGGCCGCCACACCCTTCCCCGGACGGATATCGTGCAGAAGCGCGCCGCCGGACCCTGCCGCCGGAAGCGATGCCGGCGGCAGGAACACCATCGCGGCCAGTGCGAGCCATAGGCGTTTCATAGCGGTCCTTTCGTCGTGTTTCGATCAATAGCCGACGACCACGCCGTCCCGCCGCGGGTCGGCGCCGCCGATCTTCTTCCCGCTCTTGGGATCGATGACGATTCCCTGGGCCCCGCCGAAGAACAGATCGTAGTCCTTGTATTTTTTCAGCGCATAGCCCATGCGCTCCAGCGCGGCCAGCGTGTCCGCCGGCAGACGCGTCTCCACGTAAAGATCCTTCGGCTTGTCGCGCGCGAAAAAGCGCGGCGCCTCGATGGCTTCCTGGATCGGCATCTTGTGGTCCACCAGGTTCGAAACCAGGATTGCCATGGTCGAGATGATACGCGCCGCCCCCGGCGTTCCCATGGCCGCATAGGCCTTGCCGTTTTTCAGCATGATCGTCGGGGAGATGGTGGTGCGCATGCGCTTGCCCGGCGCCATGGCGTTCACGCCCTTGGCCGAGAAGTTCTGCATCTCGTTGTTGAGGATGATTCCCGTGCCGCCGATCATGACCCTGGCGCCGAAGAAGCTGGAGATCGTCTGGGTCAGCGCCACCACGTTGCCTCTGCGGTCCACGACGCACAGGGCCGTCGTGCTCCCGCTTTCGCGCGAGGGTTCGCCCGCCTCGATCCTGGCGCTGATGGCGTCGGCCCTGATCTCGGCCGCCCTCTTCTTGGCGTATTCCGGCGAAAGCAGCCCCTTGACGGGTATTTTTTCAAAATCGGGATCGCCGATGAAGGCGGCGAAGTCCGCGAAGCCCTTCTTCATGGCCTCCGCCATCAGATGCACGTTGATCGTCGAGGTCGGCGGATTCTTCGCGAGGTCGAAATTCTCCAGGATCTGCAGAATCTGAATGACCGAGAGGCCGCCGACGGGGGGCGGCGCCGAAATCAGTTCATAGCCGCGGTACCTTCCCCGGACCGGCTCGCGGACGACCGCCTTGTAGGAGGCGAGGTCCGATTTCGAAAAGAACCCGCCGTTCGCGGCCATTTCCGCAACCATCGCCTCGGCCAGTTCACCTCGGTAGAAGACATCCGGACCAAAGGCCGCGATCTTGTGCAGGCTGAGCGCGAGATCCGGATTCTTCAAGGTCGCGCCGGCCTCCAGCGGCAGGCCGTCCCGGAAGGTGACGGCGGCCAGCGGCGGATTCTTGCTGATCCTGTCGAAGTTGTCCTGGATCATCCCCGCCAGCGTCGGCGATACCGTGAAGCCCTGCTCCGCAAGGCCGATGGCAGGCGCCATCACCCGGTGAAGCGGCATCGTTCCGTATTTGGCGAGCGCCGTCGAAAGTCCGGCAACGGTCCCGGGTATGGCCGCCGACGCATAGCCGGCGTCCGGAATCTTCTTGGGGAACGTGGCGGAGGCCGGCGCCGCGGAACGGTAATCGATGGCGACGGCGGTCTTGGTGTCGGCCCGGTAGATGACGATCATCCCCTCTCCGCCGAGGCCGCTGGCGTTGAGCTCCACGACGCCGATGGCAAAAGCGGCCGCGACCGCGGCATCGACGGCGTTGCCGCCGGCTTTGAGGATCTTCAAACCGGCTTCGGATGCCAGCGGGTGCGCCGAGGCCACCATACCGTGGGCGGCTTCGACCTGGACATTTTTCGTCGCCGCCGGAAGAGGTTGGCAGAAGACGAAAAACAGGATCCATACCATGCAGGCATACCGGAACATCCCGACTGCCTCCCTTTCGAACCGCATCTTGCTCAGGCTCTTCATGGCGTCTCCTTCCGTTTCGTTGTTCGTCTGTTGCTGTGGATTACTTCCTTGGACCGCTGCCCCGCTGAAAAGCCGGGAAGGGAATCTTGCCCGCGATCGGACCTGCGGGCCCGTGATGGGAAGAACGAGTGCCTCTCGGGCCTTGTCTTGTAGCGTTGTCTCCAAAAAAAAACAAGGGGTGGTTTTTCCGGTGACCGGACAAGGAGATTCCGGTCCGGACGGCATCCGGCCAAAACATTCTTGACATCGTATAAATTATACGAAAATATATCTCGCGCCGAGGCGGATTCCGATGAAAAAAAGCACGGAAAAGACCCCCGACTTCACGCCGACAAAATCTCCCAGGACCTGCAAGGACGCCATCTACGCGTTCCTGCGCGAGGCCGTCGCCAGCCAGCGGATCAAGCCCCTCCGACCGCATCCGGGAAAAGGACATCGCACGCCAGTTCGGCGTAAGCACCACCCCTGTGGCGAGGCCATCCGCAAGCTCGAAGGCGAAGGCGCTATACACTCGAACAGATCCAGTCGAAAATGCTTCAGTACCCGGGGGAGCGCATCGCATCCTACTCCCGGCCGGGCGTACCGAAGAAATCTGCGGAGAGCCACAGAAAAATCCTGGATGCCGTGAAGCCCGAAAAGTCGAAGAGGTTGAAAAGATCTGCAGGAGTCATTGGAGTCCTTTCTCCGGACCGATGAACGAACCCGGAAGGAGATGAAGAAGGGAGAAATGTCATGGCGAAGAAAGTCATCAAGGTCGTACAGTTCGGAGTCGGTCCCGTGGGCGCGGGCATCGTACGGCTTGCCGCCCGCAAGCCCGGCATCAGGATCGTGGGCGCCGTCGACCTGCTGAACGTCGGCAGGGACCTGGGGGAAGTCGCAGGCGTCGGCCGCAAACTGGAGGTCTTGATCGAGAAGGATGCAGGGGCCGTTCTGAAAAGGACAAGACCGGACGTGGTCATGCATGCGACGGGATCGGTGCTGAAAGGCGTCTTTCCGCAGCTCAGGACCGTGATCGAGGCCGGCGTCAACATCGTTTCCACCTGCGAAGAGATGTCCTATCCCTTCCGCAATCAGCCGTCCCTGTCGGCGAAGATCGACAAACTGGCCAGGAAACACGGCGTGACCGTCATGAGCACGGGCGTCAATCCGGGCTTCATGATGGACGCATGGCCGCTGGCAATGACCGGCGTGTGCCAGTCGGTCCGGAAGGTGAAGGTCGCCCGCTTTCAGGATGCGACGCCGCGGCGCCTGCCGTTCCAGAAGAAAATCGGCGCCGGCTTGACCGTCAAGGAGTTCAAGGACCTGGTGAAGGCGGGAACGATACGCCACGTGGGGCTGACCGAATCGATCGGCATGATCGCAGCGGGTCTGGGATGGGAACTGGACAAGCTCACGGAGACCATTGAACCGATCGTGGCGAAGAGGACCGTCAAGAGCCAGTACCTCACCGTCAAGGCCGGTCAGGCGGCCGGCGTCCGCCAGGTAGGGAGGGGATATCGGGACGGCCGCGAAGTCATCACGCTCGAATTCGAGGCGTGCCTGGGCGCAAAGGAATCCTATGATGCCGTCACCATCGACGGGACGCCCCCTCTGGCGGTCGTGATCGAGGGCGGCGTCCACGGCGACCTGGCGACGGCGGCCATGATCGTCAATTCCGTTCCGCGGGCGGTTGAAGCCCCCTCGGGATTGCTGACGATGAAAGATCTGCCCCTGGTCTGCGCCCTTCCCGAATAGCGGCGCGGAACCGGCGAAAAGGGGACGGCATCCGCCACCCCGGTACGTTTTCTCTTGAAGGTTTGTCATAGGCGGGATCCCGACCGCGGCGCCTGTGAAGTCATGAAGAAGGCGGTTTCCGAAAGGAGAGGTGCTCCATGAAAAAAGAATGGTTGGTCGCTGCGTGTCTGGTCCTTTTCCTGCCGGCGGTCCTGTCGGCGGGCGAGGAAAAAAAGGAAGTGAAGTTCTCCGCCAAGGAACCGGTCCTGTTGACGTCGGCCGGGCAGAGCGCCGACGTCCAAATGGTGAAGGTGCTTCTCGAACGAAACAAGATCGCCGTCAAGACGGCCGCCCTCGCCGGCCCGGACGATCTGCAAGGGGTCAAGACCCTGGTCGTCGCCATCGGCGGCAGCGCAAAGGGCCTGGGGGCCGCCGGCGTGGACGCCGACAAGGAGGCCGCACGGGTCCAGAAGGTGGTCGCCAAGGCGAAGGAACTCGGCGTACCGATCCTGTCCCTGCATGTCGGCGGCAGCGCAAAGCGCGGAGAGCTCTCCGACCGCTTCATCGGTCTCGTGGTGCCGGCCTCGGCCTGCGTCATCGCGCTGAAGGACGGTGACAAGGACGGCTTCATCACCAAGACCTCCGCCAAAAACAACATCCCCGTACTCTTCGTCGACAAGGTCTCCCAAACCCAGGAGCCCCTGAAGGCCATATTCGGAAAAAAATGAATACGGGACGGGGTTCGCGGCCGGGTATTAGCCTGACATCGTCGAGGAAGCGGTCTACCCATGGAACCTGAACTCCTTACGCTTGCCGCGATGGTCGCCGTGTTCGCGGGCGGCTGTTTCGGCCTGAAGCTTCCGGTCGCACTCGGTCTCGTGGCGGCCTCCGTCACCGGCGCCCTGGCCGCCGGCGAGGGCGTCCCCATCCGGTCGCTTGTGGAGGGGATGTTCAGCTTCTTCGATTTCATCATCGTCATCGCCACGGCGATGATCTACATGAAAGTGCTCCAGCGCACGGGAGTGCTCGACACCCTCGGGCGGCAGGTGACGGAGGCATTCCATCGGAGGCCTTCGCTGCTGCTCATGGTGCTCATGCTGCTGGTCCTGTTCCCCGGCGCCATCACCGGTTCTTCGACGGCCTGCGTCTTCACGACGGGCGCGCTGGTGGCGCCGGTGATGATGAACCTCGGCATCCCCCGCGCCCAGACGGCGGCCATCATCGCCATCGGTTCGCTGCTCGGCATGATCGCGCCGCCGGTCTGCATCCCCGCCATGATCGTCGGCGAGGGCCTGGACATGCCCTATGTCGGGTTTTTCTGGCCGCTGACCCTGCTCACCGTTCCGCTCGCCATGGTCTTCGTCCTGGCCATGGGGAGGCGCCACGTCCGCCGGGACATCCCGCTCGCCGAGCTGTCCGCCTCCATGCCGCCGTCCCTGTTCCCCGATTACGGCTGGAAGCTCTACCTTCCCCTCGCCGTCCTCTTCGCGCTCATGATCCTGCCGAAGGCGGCCCCGCGGTATATCTACGATCCCGGACTCTCCTTCGCCTTCGTCCTCTCGACGGCGGTCGGCCTCTTCACGGGCCGGCGGATCCAGTTCCTGAAGACCGCGCGGGAAGCGATGCGCGAAGCCATCCCGGTCATGGGAATCCTGATGGGCGTCGGGATGTTCATCCAGATGATGACGCTGACGGGGGCGAGGGGCGCCTTCGTCGTGACGTCGCTCACCCTGCCCAAGGCGTGGCTCCTGATCGCCGTCGCCACGGCGGTCCCCGCCTTCGGGGCCGTTTCCGCGATCGGCTCCGCCAGCGTCCTGGGCGTTCCCATCGCGCTTGCACTCCTGGGAAAGGACCAGATCCTGGCCGTGTCGGCGCTGGCGCTGGTGTCAAGCCTCGGGGACCTCGTACCGCCGACGGCGCTGGCGGGGATGTTCGCGGCGCAGGTCCTGCAGATCGAAAACTACTTCACGGTCCTCCGGCGCTGCCTGTGGCCGGCGCTCGTCATCGATCTCGTCGGCATCGCGGCGCTGGTTTACGCAAACTGGGTAGGGAAACTTCTATGATCGACGCCATCATGGTCATCGTTTACCGCCTCATCGTCCTCCTGGTTCTGGGCCTCACCGCCTGGAGCGCCCTGGACGAGGAGGATGGTTATTTTCAGGTGATGGCGGCGTTCCTGGTCGTGCCGCTGCTGCTGCGCGTCCTGATGATCAAGTGAAGGCCGGGAAACCGGATGAAGTCGGGTCGACCATGTCGAGTCTGCGAGGATTGCTGAAAAAGAAGACGGCGCGGGGCACGCTGCTGCTCCTGGCGGCGCTGGCCGTCGCCGGGGCGGCGGCGGGTTCGTTCCTCGACCACCGCCGTCCCCTGCCCGTCAAGGCCGGCCCCGGGGTCACGAAAATCCGCCATCTCCGCGATTACTTCGGACCGCTGGCGGGGACGCGCGGGGACTCCGAGGTGTTTCTTCTTGCAGGCAAAGAGCCCGGCGGCACGGTCCTCATCCTCGGGGGGACCCATCCGAACGAGCCGTCCGGCCATCTGGCGGCGATCACGATCGTCGAAAACGCCGCAGCCGAAAAGGGACGCCTTTTCGTGATCCCGCGGGCCAACGCCAGCGGCTTCACCGCCGGCGACCCGCAGGAGGCAAGCCCGCAGGCCTTCAGCATCGACACGCCCTCGGGGAAACGCTGGTTCCGCTACGGCTCACGCGGAACAAGCCCCATGGATCAATGGCCGGACCCCGACATCTACCTTCACTATCCATCGGGACAGACGCTCTCCGGCAACCAGACGAGGAACCTGAACCGGGCCTTTCCGGGCCGCCCGGACGGAAACTTCACGGAACGGGTCGCCTTCGCCATCACGGAACTGGTCCGGCGCGAAAAGGTCGACCTGGTGATCGACCTTCACGAGGCCTCGCCGGAGTATCCCGTGATTCATGCCATCGTCGCCCACGAGCGGGCGATGCCGCTCGCCGTGGCCGTGGTGATGAACCTGGAGATGCGGGGGATCAAGATCGCCCTGGAGCCGTCGCCGAAGAATCTGCACGGCCTCACGCATCGGGAACTGGGCGATCACACGGCGGCGCTGGCGGTGCTCATGGAGACCGCCAACCCGGCGCAGGGGAGGCTGCGCGGAAGGACAACCGCCGACCTGATCGTCAAGGGCAGGGACAAGATGTATGTGCGGGCGGCGAAGGCGGGGCGTCTCTTCGTGGAGTACGACGAAGGCGGCCATCCCCTCGAGAACGAACGGGTGGCCCGCCATCTGGCCGGCATCGAGGAATTCCTGAAGGCTTTTCAGGAAGCAAATCCCGGCAAACCCGTCGAACTCAGAAACTTCCCGGTTTCCGAAAAAGTCGCCGCCGAGGGTCTCGGCCCCTATCTCCGCTGATCCCTCCCGGCGGCGGGGAACGAAAAGGGAAGATTGACAGACAGGGCGTCCTATTTTACTATGACCGTCCGTCGAAAACGTCCTTCCGCCTCCGCTCGCCGATGGGTCCGCGTTCCGCCGTGCGGGGCGCCGGCATACGAAACTTCGCCACAGCAAAGGATGACACGCCATGAAGAGAGGGACACTGCGAATGGTTCTCGCGCCGCTTGCGGCCCTTGTGCTCCTGATCGGATGTGACGCGGCCCTGACCGTGGGCAGCAAGACCGTCGGCGTCCGTTCGGGCCATTTCATCTTTACGGACGGCTACCTCCGATCGACGTACAACGCGCCCTTCGACGTCGTCTGGCCGGCCGCCGAAAAGACGCTGCTGGAGCTCAAGGCAGGGGATCTCGAGAAAAAACGCGAGATCGCTACGGGCGCGATGAAGGCGGTCGTTCAGGATGAAAACGTCGTGGTTCAGATCGAGTACGTCGAGAAGAACTCGACCGCCGTGGGTGTCCGTGTCGGCATGGCCGGCAACAACCTGGCCTCGGAACTCATCCACGAACGGCTCGGCAAACGCATCTCCGAGGCCCTGGCCCCGGAGACCCAGGACTCCGCCCCGCAGGGGAAATGAAGGAATCATGACCGCATAGACCCGCGGGAAGCGGCGCGCGCTCAGGCCACGAACAGCAGCAGCCCCTTCAGATAACGGCCCTCCGGATGGCCCGGGTCCGTGGGGTGATCGGGCGAGGGGCCCAGCGAGCGGAGGATTGCGGCGGACCGCCCCCCGTCGCGAAGCGCCCCGAGGACGATCTTCCTGAACAGCTCTTCGTCGACGGGGTTGGAGCAGGAAAACGTGGCCAGGATCCCCCCGCTTTTCAGCCTTTTCAGCGCCTGGAGATGGACCTCCTTGTAGCCCCTTGCGGCCGACGGCACGTCCCGGCTCGACTTCGCAAAGGCGGGCGGGTCGAGGACGATCACGTCGAACCTCTCCTCCGTCTCCCTGAGATAGTTGAAGACGTCCGCCTCCACGATCGGGTGCCGGTCGAGGGGGATTCCATTGGCGGCAAGGTTGCGCCCGGCAATGGCGTTGGCGGCCGCAGAAACCTCCACGGAGACCACACGGGCCGCGCCCGCGCAGGCACAGGCGACGGAGAATCCGCCGGTGTAGGAAAAGGCGTTCAGGACCGACATGCCGGCGCTGATCTCGGCGACGATCCCGCGGTTGACGCGCTGATCCAGAAAGAAACCGGTCTTCTGTCCCGAAGCGACATCGACGAGGTATTTCCTTCCTTCCTCGCGGATCGGCACCAGGGCCGGCAGTTCCTCTCCCTGCAGCAGTCCGACCCGGTCGGACAACCCCTCGCGCCGGCGGGAGCGCCCTTCGCTCCGCTCGCAGATCCACCTCGTGCACAGTTCCGTCCGAAAGATCCCGGCGAGTTCTTCGCGGCGGCGGTCCATGCCCGCCGTCCCGATGGAGACCGCCAGGACATCGCCGTAGAGATCGGCCACGAGGCCAGGCATGCCGTCCCCTTCCGCATTGACCAGGCGGTAGGCCGTCGTGTCCGGCGGCACGACACGCCGTCGCAACGACATCGCGTCCCGGAGTCTTCTTCGCCAGAAGTCCCCATCGACGGTCGCACGGGTGTCCCAGGACAGGCGCCGGAAGACGATATCCGACGAAGGCTGGTAAAATCCGATCGCCAACGCAACGCCGTCGGAAGAGGCGGCCGTCACGACGTCTCCGGGGGCCGGATTCCCCTCCACGCGCGAAACGGCGCCCGAGAAGACCCAGGGATGGCCGCGCCGCAGCGGGACATCGCGTCCGGCCTTCAATTTCAAAACAGGGTAATCGGGCATGTCATCAGCCTCTTCTTCCGCTGTTGATGATGTCCGTCGCAGGGGCGCCTTGGAGATTTTTCGGGGCCTCTTGCCTCCGCGGCGAGAGTTTGCAGGGTCGAAAAATATCCCGGCGACCCGGGACAGGTGTCATCAATGCGCTTTCTGCGCTGGCGCCAACATATCGATTCGGCCCTTCAAAAGCAAGGCGGATCGTTGTATAAGGAAGCACCTGCGGCCTCCAGGCCCTCCGCGGACGGGTGCCGCAGGCGCCGTTCCCGCGATCCGGACAGCGAAAGGAAAAGACCCATGCACGCGGTCATCATGGCAGGGGGGAGAGGAAGCCGCTTCTGGCCGAAGAGCCGGGAGAAACTTCCCAAGCACCTCTTGGACCTCTTCGGCGGCAGGACCATCGTCCAGGAAACGGTCGCCCGGGTGCTTCCCCTGGTCCCGCCCGAGAAGATCCTGATCGTGACCGGCGAGAGCCACGCCGGGGCGCTGATCCGCCAGCTCCCGGAATTGCCGCGCGAGAACATCCTCATCGAACCGGCGGGGCGGAACACGGCCCCCTGCATCGGCTGGGCCGCCATGGAGATCGCCCGGCGGGATCCCGGAGAGGTGATGCTCGTTCTGCCTTCCGACCAGATCATCCTCGACGCGGAACGATTCCGCAGCGTGCTGGCTGCGGCGGCGGATGCGGCTGCCACGGGAGACGTCCTGGTCACGATCGGCATCCAGCCCACCGGCCCGGAAACCGGCTACGGATACCTGGAGTGCGGCGAGAAGGCCTTCGACGCCCGCGGGGAGGAGGTGTTCCGCGTGGCCTCGATCCGTGAAAAGCCGGACCGCGCGACGGCCTGCGAATTCCTCGCCCGGGGCGGATTCCTGTGGAACAGCGGCATGTTCGTCTGGCGTGCGGGGAGCATCCTGCGGGCCATCGGACGCTGGATGCCGGATCTGAACGACGGCCTCGGGAGGATCGCGGCACTCCCGGCCTCCGCCCCTTCAAGAGAGGAATTCCGCAGGATCTACGAGCAGCTTCCCGCCGTCTCCATCGACTACGGCGTGATGGAAAAGGCCGGCAACGTGCTCGTCCTGCGCGGCGACTTCGGCTGGTCGGATGTGGGCAGTTGGGATGCCCTGTGGGAGATCTCGGAAAAGGACGCCTGCGGAAACGCCGCCTCCTGCCGTCTCGTCGAGGTCGATGCCGCGAACGTGCTGGTCCACGGCGCGAAAAAGCTCGTCGCCCTCGTCGGCGTGAAGGACCTGATCGTCGTGGAAACGGAAGACGCCCTCCTCATCTGCCGGAGAGGCGCCTCCCAGGACGTGAAGAAGGCGGTCGTGGAAATCGAGCGACGTGGCTGGAAGGAACTGCTGTAGCGCCTGCGCCCTCCGATTCTTCTATTTGAGGATCTCGGGTTTCCCCTGCACGGTCAGTTTGCCCGCCTTCAGGGATTCAACGATACGTTCCACCGACGTCCTTGCGTCGTCGAACGTGATGACCAGGGTGTTCGCCTTCACGGTCTCCCAGCGGACGACCCCGTCTGCGGATTGGAGGGCCGCACGGACCCTCGCCGCGGTCCCTCAGGAACTGCAGCCGGGAACGACGACCCGAACCCGCTTCTCGGCGGCATCCGCGGCGGCGAAGAGCCCCGCCAGCAGCAGAGCCACCACCGCGATCGATGTCAGCAGCCAACCCGTACGTTGCGCCATTTCCTTTCCCTCCCGATCGGCAGGGTCCTTATAAACCGGATCCGTCCGAAAATCCAGCCCCTTCCCCGGACGGGTCCGCCTTGACTCGCCCGCCTCAATCCTCTATAAGGACGGAGGTATCGAGACGAAGTACGGAGAGACAGAACAACCATGGGTTTACAGACGACGGGGCGGGTCATCCTGGCCTCGGCCTCGCCTCGCCGCATCGAACTGCTGCAGCAGATGGGCCTGCGCTTTGAAATCCTCCCGAGCGGCGTCGATGAGAGTTTTCGCGAAGGCGAATCCCCCCGGGATCACGTCCTGCGGCTGGCCGAAGCGAAGGCCGGCGCCGTTTCCCTGCGTCGGCCCGATGCCTGGGTCCTGGGCGCCGATACGATCGTCGTCATCGACGGCGAGATCCTCGGGAAGCCCTCGTCGCCCGCGGAGGCAATCGCCATGATGCGGAAGTTGAGCGGGCGGGAACACCGCGTCTTCACCGGTTTCAGCATGACCTCGGCGGAGCGCGCCGCGACGGTGAGCGAGGCCGTGGAATCGGCCGTGACGTTCCGGACCATCGGCGACGACGAGGCCGCCTGGTACGCCGCGACCGACGAACCGTACGACAAGGCGGGCGCATACGCCGTTCAGGGGCTCGGCGCCTTCTTCATCAAGGAAATCCGCGGCTCCTACACGAACGTCATGGGCCTTCCGCTGTGTGAAGTCGTCGACGTTCTGAAGAAACTCAGGATCCTCTCTTTCGCCGGTTAGCAGCATGGACTCAGCGGTCCTTTCCAACATCCTGCGGATACGCGAGCGCATGGCCGATGCGGCGCTGCGCGGGGGGCGTCGCCCCTCCGACGTGCGCCTGATGGCCGTGACCAAGACGGTGGACGACGAACGGGTGGCGGAGGCGATCGCCGCCGGCGTGGACATCATCGGCGAAAACTACGTCCAGGAGGGGAAGCGGAAGATCGAGAAACTCGGGAAGACCGTAGAATGGCACATGATCGGCCACCTCCAGACGAACAAGGCCAAGTACGCCGTCCGGCTCTTCGACCTGATCCACTCCGTCGACCGGATGGAACTGGCGCAGGAACTGAGCCGGCGTTCCGCCCTTGCCGGAACGGTCACACCCGTCCTCGTGGAGGTCAATACGGGGGGCGAGGACACGAAGAGCGGCATTCCCCCGGCGCGCGCCATGGAACTCGTGCGGAGCGCCGCGGCCCTGCCGAATCTTTCCGTTCGCGGACTCATGACCATGCCGCCGTGGTTCGACGATCCCGAAGAGGCCCGCCCCTTTTTCCGGTCGCTCCGCGAACTCCGGGACCGGATCGCGGAAGAGCGCATCGCCGGGGTTTCGATGCGCGAGCTGTCCATGGGCATGACCCAGGACTTCGAAGTCGCCGTCGAAGAAGGCTCCACGATCGTACGGATCGGCCGGGCGATCTTCGGCGAGCGGCCGGTCCGGAAAGGATCCCCGTGAAACGATTCCGATGGCCCTTCCTGCTGGGGGCATCGCTGATCGCCCTCTCGGCGCTCGTCTACTACATCCATTGGCTCATCTTCCGTGACGCCCACCACATCTTCATCTTCCTTTTGGAAGACGTCGCCTTCGTCTTCATCGAGGTCCTCCTGGTGACGCTCATCCTGCACGAATTGCTGAGCCTGCGAGAGAAGCGCAGCCTCCTGGAAAAGCTCAACATGGTGATCGGCTCCTTCTTCAGCGAAGTGGGGCTCGATCTGCTGAGGGTCCTGTCGGGCTTCGACCGGAGCGCCGCGCAAATCACGAAGCACCTCCTCGTCAAGACATCCTGGACGGCAAAGGAGTTTGCGGGAACGAGCCGGAAGCTCAAAGAGCACCGCGGCGACATGGCCGTCTGCGGCGCGGACCTCCGCGCCCTGAAGGATCTCCTCGTCAGGCACAGGGAGTTTCTTCTCCGCCTCCTGGAAAATCCGAGCCTTCTGGAACACGACTCCTTCACGAACTGCCTCATCGCCGTCTTTCACCTGACCGAGGAGCTTGCCGCGCGGACCGACCTGGCGGCGTTGACGGCAACGGACTGCCGGCACGTCGAAACAGACATGCAGCGGGTCTACGGGCAGCTGGTTTCCGCGTGGCTGGACTACATGCAGCATCTCCACGACCATTTCCCGTACCTGTTCTCGTTCGCCATGCGGACGAACCCGTTCGACCCCGATGCGACCCCGGAGGTGAAATAAGAAGTCCATGCAAAGGAGAATTCCATGAACACCAGGGCATTCCGCAAGCTCAGCTACGGCCTCTACATCGTCAGTTCCCGCAGCGGAGAGCGTCTCAACGGCCAGATCGCGAACAGCGTCTTCCAGGTTTCGTCGGACCCCGCTACGATCGCCATCAGCCTCAACAAGCAGAACCTCACCCACGACTACGTGCGGGATAGTCGTGTGTTCTCGGTGTCGGTCCTGTCGAAGGATACGCCCATGACCTTCATCGGCCGCTTCGGTTTCAAGGGAGGCCGGGACATCGACAAGTTCGCCGACATCGGCTACCGGACCGGTGTGACGGGCGCCCCGATCGTGACCGATTTTTCCGTGGCCTATGTCGAGGCGGAAGTGATCGGCGAGACGGACTGCGCAACGCACACCGTCTTCATCGGCAAGGTCGCCGACTGCGGGGTGTTGAGCGAAGCGGAGCCGATGACCTACGCCTTCTATCACGAGGTCAAGGGCGGCAAGTCGCCGAAGAACGCCCCGACCTTCATCAAGGACGAACCGAAGGACGCACCGCCCGTGAAGGCGAAGCGGTCCGTCTGCACGGTCTGCGGCTACGTCTACGACCCGGAAAAGGGAGACCCCGATGCGGGCATTTCGCCCGGGACACCCTTCGAAAGGCTCCCCGACGGCTGGATATGCCCGGTGTGCGGGGCGGAGAAGGGCAAGTTCGAACCGGAAAAATGACAGAATGCAGGCTCCGAAATCCTGAGCCGTGAGGCGTACGCAAGACGTACGTCGAATGGCGAAGGATGGGGGAAACGCGGCAGACGGGCGTTTTTCAACAGTCTGCAACTTCGGTTCAGGCCCGGCCCATCTTCCTCTTCCAGACCCTGCGCAGGCGCAGCGAGTTGCTCACGACGGAGACGGAACTCATGGCCATCGCGGCAGCGGCAAACTCCGGATTGAGGAGGATCCCGAAAAAGGGGTACAGGACGCCGGCGGCGATGGGAATGCCGACGACGTTGTAGACGAACGCCCAGAACAGGTTCTGGCGGATCACTTTCATCGTTTCCGCCGACAGAAGAATCGCGTGCGGTACGGTCCGGAGGTCGTCCCGCATCAGGGTGATGTCGCTGGCCTCGATGGCGATGTCCGTACCGGCGCCGACGGCGATCCCGATGTCCGCCGCCGCCAGCGCCGGCGCATCGTTGATGCCGTCGCCCACCATGGCGACCACCTCCCCCTTCTCGCGCAGACGGCGGATTTCGTCCGCCTTGCCCGCGGGAAGCACCTCGGCCAGGACGCGGTCGATTCCGACGGCCCCCGCCACCGCCCTCCCCGTTCCCGCCGTGTCCCCCGTGATCATGGCGACCTGCAGCCCCATCTCCCTGAGGGCCGCGACCGCCGCGGCCGCCGATTCCCTGGGCGTGTCGGCGATGCCGATCACGCCGAGCGCCCTCTTCTCCAGCGCCACGAAGACGCAGGTCTTCCCCTCCCCGCTCAGGCGTTCGCAGGCGGCTGCCAGTTCGTCGAACGCCACCTCCTTCCTCTCCATCAGCGGCCGGTTCCCCAGCATGCAGTCCTTCCCGCCGATGCGCGCCCTCGCACCGAACCCGGAAAGGGCCTCAAACCCCTCCGTCGGTTCAGGCGCCAGGCCCTCCTTCGCGGCCCGCGCCATGACGGCCCGCGCCAGGGGATGCTCCGAAGCGCTCTCGATGCACAGCGCGGTCTGCAGGAGTTCCCGATCCGAGACGCCCGGGACGGGCACGACGTCCGTGACCTCCGGCTTCCCCCTCGTCAGCGTCCCCGTCTTGTCGAACACCACCGTGGTGAGCTTGTAGGCGTTCTCGAGGCTCTCCGCGTCGCGGATCAGGATGCCGTGATCGGCGCCGAGCCCCGTGCCGACCATGACCGCCGTCGGCGTCGCAAGGCCGAGGGCGCAGGGGCACGCGATGACGAGGACGGAGACGAAATTCAGGAGGGCCCGGCTGAAGGACGGCTCCGGAAGGGCGAAATACCAGACGGCGAAGGTGACCGCCCCGATCGCGAAGACCGCGGGCACGAAAACGGACGCGACGCGGTCGGCGATGCGCTGGATCGGCGCCTTCGATCCCTGGGCATCCGAGACCATCCGCACGATCTGCGCCAGGGCCGTTTCCGTCCCGACGCGGGTGGCGCGGAAGGTGACCGTCCCGTTCAGATTGATCGTCGCCGCGAAGACCTGCGCCCCTTGCTCTTTCGGCACCGGCATGCTCTCGCCCGTCAGCATGGACTCGTCGACGTTGGAAGCGCCGGCGACCACGACGCCATCGGTCGGAATGCGCTCGCCCGGCCGGACGACCACCAGGTCCTCCGTGAGCACGCCCTCGATGGGGAGTTCCGTCTCGACGCCGTCCCGCATGACGCGGGCCGTCTTCGGCGTCAGATCCAGCAGCTTGCGGATCGCCAGCGACGTCCTTCCCTTCGCCTTCGCTTCCAGAAGCCTGCCGAGAACGATCAGCGTCACGATGATTGCTGCGCCGTCGTAATAGACGTGCGGCGCGACGCCGGCCGCGGAGAAGAAGGAGGGGAAAAACGTGGCGGCCGCCGAATACAGATAAGCGGACAGCGCTCCCACCGCCACGAGGGTGTTCATGTCGGTCGTATGCTGCCGTGCGGCCTTGAGCGCCCCGACGATGAAGCGATCGCCCACCCAGAAGACGACGGGGAAGGTCAGGACGAACATCGCGTAGAGGACGATCCCGCGCGGCAGGCCGTGCAGAAGGGGAAACCAGTGCTGCATGGAGCCGAGAAAGACGACGACGGAGAGGACGGCGCCGACGGCGAGGCGCGTGCGAAGTTCGCGGATCTCGCGTTCCCTCAGCGCCGTGATCGGATCGGCCTCGTCGTCGCGCGGGACGCCGAGGAAGGTGTAGCCCTGATCCTCGATGGCCCTGCGCAGTTCCGGCAGCCCCGCCCAGTCGGCGCCGTGCCGGACGGTCGCCCTGGCCGTGGCGAGATTGACGGCCGCATCCCTCACGCCCGGGAGCTCCTTGATCGCCGTCTCGACCCGCCGGACACAGGCGGCACAGGTCATGCCGCCGACCGACACCGTCGTCTTCTCTTCCCCGTCCTCAGCCGATTTCATATCCCGCCTTGACGATCTTCTGCCGCACCGTCTCCATGTCGACCGGCCGCTCCTCCTCGAAGGAGGCTTCCCCCTTTTCCAGGTCCACACGCACATCCTTGACGCCGTCGATGCTGCTCAGGGCCTTCGTCACGGCCATGACGCAGTGCCGGCAGGTCATCCCCTTGATCCTGATCGTTTTCATCTCTCTCCTCCTGTGAAGCCGTGCATTGGAATCTCCGGATGGGCTCAAAGAGCGCGCAATCTGTGGATATCATATCCCACATCGAACTGCCGGGCAATCGCGGAATTCCCTCAAACGCCGCCTGGCAAAGGATGAAACGGCCGTTCCGGAATCCGCAGCCGGAAACGACATATCCGGTTGCAATGCGATCCGGTTTCCTGCTATGCGACTCCGCCGCCTGCGCCCCTTTCCGGCGGCAACCATCGCTTGAATTGTCAATATAAATATGGTTATATGGGCCGGCCTGACGGCCTTGGAGTCGGCGTCGACAACGGAGGGCAGGGATGATCATTCGCTGCTGGGGAGCGCGCGGATCGAGTCCGGTCTCGGGACGGGAATATCTCAAGTACGGCGGCGATACGACCTGCCTGGAACTTCGAACGAAGAACGACGACGTTGTCATCGTCGATGCCGGATCGGGTCTGCGGCGGCTCGGCAACAGCCTCCTCCGCGAGGGAAAGCGCCGCTACACGATGATCTTCACGCACGCCCATTGGGACCACCTGATGGGATTTCCCTTCTTCAAACCGATCTACTTCCCGAAGACGCACATGCGCATCTACGGCTGCCCGTTCGCCCTGGCCTCCATCCGGGACGTGATTTCCCGCGTCATGGCCCCGCCGAATTTTCCCGTCAATTTCCACGACATCCGGGCCGAGTTGAAATTCGACGACTACTGCGACGACGGATTCTCCGTCCACGGCCTGAACGTGACGCCGATCAACCTGAGCCATCCGAACCAGGGCATCGGCTACAAGTTCGAGGAAGACGGCCGGAGCTTCGTGTTCCTGACCGACAACGAATTGACCTACCGGCACGAAGGCGGCCGCGATTTCCGGGACTACCTCGAATTCTCCCGGGACGCGGACCTTCTCATTCATGACGCCGAATACAACGAAGTCGAATATCGGAAGACAAGAGGATGGGGGCACTCCGTCTACAGGGACACGCTCCGCATGGCCCTGGAAGCCAACGTCAGGCAACTCGGATTGTTCCATCACAACCAGGACCGGTCGGACGATGAGATCGACGAGATCGTGTCCTCCTGCCGGGGAACAATCGCGCAGCAGGGAAGCAGAATGGAATGCTTTGCCTTGACCCAGAACACGGAGATCCGCCTGTAGCTTCACCGGGCCCCGTCTGCCGGGCCTCCGTTCGTTCGTACGGACTCCTTTGAACCCGATCGCGGAAAACGTCATGGAAGACTCCGACAAGAAACGCGCCGAAGAACTGTCCCGCCTGGTCGGCTCCCGCGAGGAATGGCTGATGCGCCGGATCCTCGACTACGCGAGGCAGCGCGACTACAGCAAGTACACGTCCACGCTCGAAGAGGACTGGCGGATATCCATCGCCGGGCTCACCGGCGCGCTGCGGGAATCGCTCGGGCGGAATGGGGCGGTCCCCGAACTGGGGCCGGACGAGGACTACGCGCTCGACACCGTGGCGACCTTCGCCATCCGTGAGGCCCGCCTCCACCGCGCCCGCGGCGTGACGATCGAGATGTTCCTGGGCCTGATGAAGTATTACCGGCAGAGCTACCTGGACCTGGTGAAAGCGGCCGGCCTTCCCGCCGACGGCGAACGCTATTCCCTCCTGTACATCGAACGCTTCTTCGACCGGCTCGAACTCGGGTTTCTCCGGGAGTGGTTCAGCATTTCCGACTTCGACGCGGTCGCGCAGCTGCAGGAAGCCAACCGAGCCATCACCAATGAAAAGAACAAGTACATCACGATCTTTGAAAGCATCCACAACCCCGTACTGTTTCTCAACGGGGACGGGAGGATCGAAAACGCCAATCATGCGGCGATCGAATCCTTCTTCGGAATCGAGAAGCCCGGCTACGACGACTACGGAGGACGGCGGGCGCTTCAGGACGCGCCGACCTGGCTTGCCGGCGAGTTGAACGATCTAATCGAAAGCCATGCCCTGGAACGGAGTTTCGAGAAGGCGCTCGACTGCCGGAAAGGGCGGCGCATCTACCAGGTCCTTCTCAAGAAGATGCTCGATGTCAGCATGAAGTTCGAGGGGACGATCGCGCTCCTCCACGACATCACCGAGGTCAAACGGGCCGAGGAGACGATCCTCCACATGGCCTACCACGACCATCTGACGGGTCTGCCGAACCGCTATCTCTTCAACGACCGTCTCGGCATGGCGCTGGCCCAGGCGAACCGCTCGGGCCGGAAGGTCGCCATCACGATGCTCGACCTCGACAAGTTCAAGGAGATCAACGACACGTTCGGCCACACCTTCGGAGACCGCCTGCTGCAGGAGGCGGCTACCCTGATGACGGGGCTGGTCCGCAAGAGCGACACCATCGCACGGATGGGCGGCGACGAATTCATGATGATCCTGCCCGAGATCAACGCGCTGGAGGACCTCCATGTTCTCGGTGGGAAGATCATCCAGGCCTTTCAGCAGCCCTTCCGGCTGGAAGGCCGGGATCTCATGGTGACGACCAGCGTGGGCATGGCCCTGTATCCCCTCGACGGAAGGGACGTGGACACGCTCGTGAAGAAGGCCGACATCGCCATGTACGAGGCCAAGAAGATGGGCCGCAACACCTACCGCCTTTACGGGGAAATCTGCGATGCCGGCTTTTCGCCGGGAGACCTTCCCCCTTCGCAATCATGACCCGCCGCGGCGGCCGCCGGACATCCCTCCCGTCCGGCCGGACCCGGGATGCCGATTTCCTGCCCGCCACGCGCGAGGAGATGTCCGCCCGCGGCTGGGATCGCCTCGACGTGATTCTCGTCACGGGGGACGCCTACGTCGACAGCCCCTTCATCGGTGCGGCCGCCATCGGACGCCTGCTGGAAAAGGCCGGCTGCCGCGTCGGCGTCCTCGCCCAGCCCGACGTCCGGTCGGGGACCGACATCGAGCGTCTCGGCGAACCCGCGCTCTTCTGGGGCGTCTCCGGCGGCAGCGTCGATTCCATGGTCGCCAACTACACCGCCCTCGGGAAACCGCGCCGGACCGACGATTTCACGCCCGGCGGCCTGAACGACCGGCGTCCCGACCGCGCAGTCATCGCCTACACCAACCTGATCCGTTCGCGCTTCAAGCGCACGAAACCGATCGTCCTGGGCGGCATCGAGGCGAGCCTGCGGCGGGTCGCGCATTACGACTACTGGACCGACACCATCCGCGGTTCGATCCTCGCCGACGCCAAGGCGGACACGCTGGTCTACGGCATGGGGGAGAGGGCCGTGCTGGAGATCGCCGCCCGCCTGCGCGACGGACGCGACTGGCGGGACGTCCGCGGCCTGTGCCATCTGGCGGCTTCGCCTCCCGACGGCTGCATCGCGCTCCCCTCCCTGGCCGAAGTCAGGGCCGATCCCGACGCCTTCATCCGGATGTTCCGCGTCTTCTGCGAGAACCAGGACCCGCCTACCGCGCAGCGACTGTGCCAGCGCCAGGACGGACGCTGGCTCGTCCACAATCCGCCGCAGCCGCATCTTTCGGAAGCCGGGCTCGATGAGGTCTGCGAACTTCCTTTTTCGAGGGAGGTCCATCCCCTCGACGCCCAGCGCGGCGCGGTCCGCGCGCAGGACACCATCCGCTTCTCGCTGGCCTCGCATCGCGGCTGCGCCGGAGAGTGCCGCTTCTGTGCCGTGGCGCTCCACCAGGGACGCCGCGTCCTGTCGCGTTCGGAGGCCTCCCTCCTCCGCGAGGCGGGCCGCCTGGCCGCGTCGGCGGGCTTCCGGGGCGTCATATCGGACGTCGGCGGGCCCACGGCCAACATGTACGGACTGTCCTGCGGAAAGATGGAGCGGTCCGGCGCCTGCCGGGACCGCCGCTGCCTCTTCCCGGAACCGTGCCCGTCGCTCGAGCACGACCACGGCCGGCAGATGCGGCTGCTCCGGAAACTGCGCGCCCTCCCGGGGGTGCGCCATGTCTTCGTCTCTTCCGGCGTCCGCCACGACCTCGTCCTCGACGACCGCCGGTCCGGTCTCGCCTACCTGGGAGAGCTCGCGGCCCACCACGTCTCGGGCCAGTTGAAGCTGGCCCCGGAACACTCCGAGCAGGGCGTCCTCGACGTCATGGGCAAGGCCGGCCGCCGGCACCTCGCGGACTTCAAGGAGGCCTTCGACCGCCTGAGCCGGAAGGCGGGGAAGAAACAGTTCCTCACCTATTACCTGCTCGCGGCCCATCCCGGCTGCACCGACGAGGACATGCAAAGGCTCGGGGAATTCGCGCGGCGCGAACTGCACCTGGTGCCCGAACAGGTCCAGATCTTCACGCCGACCCCCTCCACCTGGTCCACCGTCATGTACCGGACGGGCGTCGACCCCTTCAGCGGCAGGAGGCTTTTCGTGGAAAAGACGGCCCGGGGGAAGCAGCGCCAGAAGGACCTGGCGACGGGCGACGGAAGGCGGGAACGCCGGAAGAAAAAGAACCGAAACGCGGGCCGGGCTTGCCCAACATGATCTTCCCACGCGAAGAGGATATTGACAGGCCCTTGCCCTGAAACCCGCGCCGGGTTTTTATGAAGAGGTGTTCCGGAAAAACGGGCCGGACAGGATCGGGAATGCGTGCGCGCGGGCTTCGGAAACAATCTGACGGCCGGGGCAGGCCGGCGCGGCCCGGGCTCCTCCGCCGCCGCGCCGTCAGGGTGCTGCGGGAAGGAATGACGGGGGGATCCCGTCGTCGGGGGTGTTGATCCATCTCCCCTCCCCGGCCACGGACAGGTCCCATCCGATTTCTTCTCCCGGCAGGACTCCCACCGCGGCGACGGTGCCGGCGGGGAATTCGACGAAATGCCGCGACAGGACCTTCCCCCCGTACGACGGGCAAGCCTCTGCGGCCGCCGCACACGGTGGAACGTTCTCCGCCACCTCCACGACCCGCCCTTCCCCGTCCACCCAGACGACGTCGAGCGGAAGGAAACAGTTTTTCATCCAGATGGCGTGATGGGAATCTTCATCGTAGAGGAAGAACATGCAGGCGTCCCGGGCGAGCGCCTTCCGGAACATGAGGCCTTTCGCCTTCTCCTGGGGCGTCCGGGCGACCTCCGCGGAAAAGACGCGCCCTCGGACGGAAACGGCGCCGTCCGCCTCCGCGCGGGGGACCGGTGCGCCGATAAGGATCAGCAACCCGGCGAGGGCCGCGGCGAGGGACCGAGGCCGGAAGGCATGACCCCGCCCGGCTTCAGCCGGCGGGACGCCTTTCTCGCGGGCCGCAGGCATCGGAAGGTCAGGCTTGTTCATCGGCACGTCGGTTGAAAATGCAGACCAGCGCCTCTCCCCTGCGATTCGCTTCCAGGCATTTGTTGCAGGATATGCAGGCCGCCCGGCGGCGGCTCCCACGCTTCCACTCGTTGACGATGCCGGGTTCCCGGATGAGTGGACGGCAGAGCGAGACGAAATCGGCTTCCCCGTTCCGGACGACCTCTTCCATGAGCTCGAACGTCCGCAGTCCTCCCACCATGATCACCGGGACGGTCACGTTCTTCTTCACCTCTGCCGCCCATCCGCGGAAGTACGCCTCTTTTTCGCGCCGGTCGATTCCGGTCCGGAATTCCGTCTCCTGATAGGGGGTCCCCCTCAGGCCCTGGCTGATTTCCAGGGCCTCATAGCCGAGTTGCGCGAGCTCCACGGCGGCGCGGAGCCCTTCGTCGAACGCCAGGCCGCCGGCGAATCCGTCCTGGACGCCGAGCTTCACGAAGAGGGGATAGTCCTTTCCCGTTGTTTTCCGCATGGCCCGGTAGATCTCCCGGTGGATGCGGAGGCGGTTTCCCAATGACCCGCCCCACCGGTCGCTCCGCCGGTTCGTTTGCGGTGAGAGGAACTGGGGGAGAAGGAACATGTGGGCCGCATGAACCTGAACGGCGTCGAATCCGGCTTCCCGCGCCCTCCGGGCCCCATCCCCATAGGCTTCGATCACTTCCCAGATCTCCGCTTCGGTCATGGCGCGTGATTCTCCCCTGAAATAGGGATCTCCTTCGGCCGCGGAGGGGGCGAGGGATCTCTCGTTCACGGTATTCCAGTACGCGGCCGCCTCCCTGCCGGCGTGGCCCAGCTGGATGGCGATCTTCGCCCCTTTCCCGTGCACCGCCCCGGTCAGCTTCTTCAGACGAGGGATGTATTCATCCCCCGCTACGGACATCTGCGAAACCGTGTGCTTTCCCATCGGGTGCACCGAGGTGACCGAACTGATGATAAGGCCGATGCCTCCTGCGGCCAGCTCCGAGTACAGGGCGACCTTCCGATCGGTGATAAAACCGCTCCCCTCGGTAAAACGGTCGTTCGTGGCCGATCGTACGAAGCGGTTCGGCAATTCCAGGTTTGCGATTCTCGCTGGCGTGAACAGAAGACTCATGAAAATCCCTCCGGCGCGATCTCGTCATCCATCGCGATCTTGATGTCCGGCAGGGGCGTCCCCGCCGATGCAGTACCTCCCTCCGATGCAGAGCGTCTCCCCTTCGATCTTCCCGACCCCGGCGACGGCGGCGGCGATGGAATTCGGCCGGCTGGAAGACCGCGGTGTGAATACGCCGCCGGCGGTTTATCCCCTGCTTACGCGAATGCTGCCTCGGCCGGCGATCAGGCCCGGCCGTAGTCATCCTCGAATCGCTCGATGTCGTCCTCACCGAAGTACCCGCCGGTCTGGACCTCGATAAAAACGACGTCCGTCGCCCCGGTATTGCGGATGCGGTGCAGCGTCCTGCAGGGGATGTCGGCCGCCTGTCCCGGCCGAAGCAGGCTTTCCCCGTCGCCGACCCGGACGAGGGCCTCGCCCGCGACGACATACCAGTGCTCCTTCCGGCGGCGATGGCGCTGGAGGCTCAGGCGCTGCCCCGGACGGACGGTGATCCTCTTGACCTTGTGGTCAGGCGCTTCGGCCAGGACTTCGAAAGAGCCCCAAGGGCGATGCTCGGCGTCCGTCATGTTCCGTCACCTCTCCGGATGGGATGCTGCGGCCACCATAGCACAGCACAGGGTCGAGGGGAAGGCTTTCCGGGCTTCCCGGCCCGGCGGAAAGGAGCGATGGCGCCGCGGTCCCGGCGATGTTCATCCCGGGCCGCCGAAAACCTCCCCGGAGGGATTCCCGGGAAGCTTCAAATTGCAAAATCGCCGCCGGTCCTGTATAGATCGGCAGGCAGGATTGTCGGCAAAACGCCCGGCCACACGGGCAGGACAGAAAGGACTGAAGACGATGACGGCCATCCGCATATCCGTGGGAGACGTATCGCTCGACGCGGAGCTTTTCGACACGGCCTGTGCCAAGGCCATCGCGGCGAAGCTTCCCATCGAGACCGCCCCCAGCGTATGGGGCGACGAGTTCTACTTCACGATTCCCGTGAAGATGGGTTCCGATGAAACCGCCACGAGCAGGATCACGGTCGGCGACATCGGCTACTGGCCGCCGGGAAACGCCCTCGCCGTCTTTTTCGGGCGGACGCCGATGAGTTCGGGACCGGACCCGGTCCCCGCAAGCGACGTCAATCTCGTCGGCCGGATTCTCGGGAACGCCGCCGAGCTCAAGAAGGCCAAAGGTGCAGCAGCCATCCGCATCGAAAAGAGACCCTGACGGGACCGATGCCGCTGCCTACACCCTGGTTCGCAGCCGGAAGCGAAAAAGAACCCTGACGATTCTGATCCGGCCCGACGGAAGCGTGGTCGTCCGGGCGCCGGCGTGGACAGCCAGGGAGGAAGTAGAGGACTTCGTCCGCCGCAAAGCGGACTGGATCGAACGCAAGCGCCGCGAGGCGACGGCCGATTGCGGCGTGCAGCCGAAACCCTTCCGGGAAGGCGAACCTTTCCTCTATCTTGGCAAGAGCTATCCGTTGTCTCTGCGCGGCGGGGACGACGGACGGGCGAGCCTGGAGTTCGACGGCCGTCTTTTTTCGATGACGCCGCTGCCGGAGGAGCGGGCAAGGGCGCTGTTCGTCGGATGGTACCGGCGCATGGCCCGCCGCCGGATCGGCCCCCGGGTCAGGTTCTTCAGCGACCGGCTCGGCTTCCCGTGCCCCCCGTTCCGGATCACCAACGCGGCGGCGCGGTGGGGTTCCTGCTCGGCATCGAACCGGCTGGCCTTTTCCTGGCGGTTGATCCTGGCGCCGCCGGAGGCGATCGATTATGTCGTGGTCCACGAGCTGGCCCACATGAAAGAGAAAAACCATGCGCCGGCCTTCTGGAAGATCGTCGCGGCCGCAGCCCCGGGCTACCGGGAGCAAAGGGCGTGGCTGAGGCGCAACGGCGCAACGCTGACACTGTAAGAAGCGGACGAATCCGATGAACAGAGAGACAGTCCCCCTGCTGGTCCTGAAAGAGGGCGACGAGGGATACATCCAGACGATCAGCGGCGGAACGGCGCTCACAGCCCGCCTCGCGGCGATGGGGCTCGCTCCGAGCCTCCGCGTCCGCATCCTTCAGAAGAGCGGCGGACTCATCATGCTCCAGGCCGGCGACACCCGCGTGGCGCTGGGCCGCGGCGAGGCCGAAAAGATCTTGGTCGTCCGCTTCCAGCCCGACGACATCGAGGCGCAGTGCAGGGAGTGCCGGCAATTGCTCGTCGCGCTCGCCGGACAGCCCAATGTCGGAAAATCCACGGTGTTCAACATCCTCACGGGGCTCTCCCAGCACGTCGGGAACTGGCCCGGCAAGACCGTCGAGAAGAAGGAAGGATCCTACGTCACGGAAGGGGTCGAACTCCGCATCGTGGACCTCCCCGGCACCTACAGCCTGACCGCCTTTTCCGAGGAGGAGCGCGTCGCCCGCGAATTCATCATCCATTCCCGGCCGGACGTCACCGTCCTGCTCGTCAACGCGGCCGCCTTGGAGCGGAGCCTTTATCTCCTGTCCGAACTGCTTCTCCTGGAGACCCCCGTCATCGTGGGCCTGAACATGCTGGACGTGGCCGATTCCCAGGGGATCTCCGTCGATGCCGCCGCGCTGCAGCGGTTCCTGGGCATCCCCGTCGTCTCCATGGTGGCGACAAAGAATACCGGCATCCGCGAACTCGTCTCGAGGGTGATCGCCGTCGCCGACCGGACGGAGGATTACCGCCCCCGCCTGCCCGACGTCCTGGCGGACCACCGGGAGATCTACGACCGGCTGGAGGAACTCGTCCGGGACATCGTGCAGCCGCCCTACGGCACACGGTGGGTCTCCATCAAGCTCATGGAGGGCGACACGGAAATCTGCCGGATGATCGAGGATGCGGCGGCGCCGGGCGCGTGGACGGAGATCCAGTCGCTGCTCATCAAGCACGAGGATTCGCTGCACGCCGTCGTCGGCGGCCGCTACGATTGGATCGAGGAGGCGAAGAGGGCATCCGTCTCCCGCTTCGAGATGGAGCAGGTCGTCGTGACGGACCGCATCGACCACGTGCTCACGCGGCCGCTTTTCGGGATCCCGGTCCTGCTGCTGATGTTCGCGGCCGTGTTCGTCCTCACCTACCGCGTCGGCTTTCCCCTGCAGAGGGGTCTCGAATATCTCATCTCGTCCTTCGCCTCCTGGCTGGATCCGCTTCTCGGCGCCTTCCCGCCCTGGATCAGGGGGGTCATTCTCGACGGCATGATCGGCGGCGCGGGATCGGTCCTCACCTTCGTCCCCGTCCTCGTCATCTTCTTCGCCGTCATGGCGCTCCTGGAAGACGTCGGCTACATGGCGAGGGCCGCCTTCGTCATGGACCGCTTCATGCATCTGGTGGGGCTGCACGGCAAGAGCTTCATCCCCATGTGCCTCGGCTTCGGCTGCAACGTCGCGGCGGTGATGGGCGCCCGGATCGTCGAATCCAAGAAGGAGCGGCTGCTGACCATTTTCCTGTCTCCCTTTGTTCCCTGCACGGCGAGGCTGACGGTCCTGGTCTTCGTCTCGGCGGCGGTCTTCGGCGAGTACGGCGGCCTCGTTGCCTGGGCGCTCCTCGCGGCCAATATCCTGGCCCTCGGCGCCGCCGGGATCGCCGTCAACCGCCTGTTCCTCAAGGACGAGCCCATGCCCTTCGTCATGGAGCTGCCGCTCTACCACAAGCCCGACCCGAGGACGATCGGGGCCGTCGTCTGGACGAGGACGCTTTCCTTTCTGCGCAAGGCGGGAACGATCATCCTCGGCGTATCGGTCGCGGTCTGGATCCTCGCCTATTTTCCAGACGGCAAGGTGGAGACGAGCATCCTCGCGTGGTTCGGGCGGTTTCTGGAGCCGCTGGGAAGCCCGCTCGGGCTGGACTGGAAGGTGCTGACCGCCCTGCTGACGAGCATCGTCGCCAAGGAGAACGTCGTGGCGACGCTGGGCGTCCTCTACGGCGTCGGCGACGAGGGCCTGGTCAGGGTCCTGCCGACGGTGCTCAGCCGCGCTTCGGCCCTTTCGCTCCTCACCGTGCTCATGCTCTTCGTCCCCTGCGCGGCGACCGCCGCCGCCATGAAAAGCGAGATGGGAAGCCGCGCCTGGTTCTACGGCGCCACCGCGGCAACGTTCGCCGTCTCCCTCTGCGGCGGCTTCGTCGCCTACAGGCTGGCGCTCCTTTTCGGCATCTGATGGACTGTTGAAAAAGGCCCGCCTGCGGCGTTTCCCTCGTCCTTCCCTTCGACAGGCTCGGGGCAAGCTGCGCGATGATTGTCATGGTGAGCTTGTCGAACCATCGACGCCCTGCATCCGGGCATTCTTGAACAGTCTGTCAATCGAATCCCGTCAGGTCGGGGACGGAAGTCGCTTCAGCTCTTCTTGTCGAGGCACCACTTCACCCCGCCCCGGCAGGCCAGGTAGAGGAAGACGAAGCTGTAGAGGGCGGCCAGTTCCCCCTGGTTGAGCGTCGGGAAGATCTTCGCGCCCATCTGGAATTTCCAGTGGAACTGGAAGTAGGCCACGGCCATCGTTCCGCTGCACAGAAAAGCCGCCGCCCGCGTCCGGACCCCCAGCATCACCGCCAGCCCGCACAGGAGCTCGATGAGCCCCCCGAACCAGAGCTGCGAGCCCACGGGCGGCTGGGACGCCGTGAACAGCCCCAAGATCTTCTGCGCTCCGTGGAACGAGAACATGAAGCCGGTCGCGATCCGCAGCAGGGCGTACGCGTAGTCCGCATACCTTTCCAGCCATTTCATGGTGCATTCCTCCTGTCGACAGTCCTTTTTCAAAAGCTTCAACTCGGTGCTCTTGTTTGGTTGTCCCTTTTATCGTTATTCGAGCCCGGTGATCCTGACGTCCCGGGGGAATGTGACGCTGAACCTGACCTTCAGACTCTTCTTTTCTCCGCCGGCGAGCTTCAGGTCCCAGGCAAGAATGCCGTCTTCGGAAATCTTCGCCTCACCTTTTCCCGGCGATTCGATCTCCACCTTGATCTTTTCGTTGCGGGACACGGGCACACCGTCGTTCACGGTGAGGGAAATCTCCCGGCCCTTTCCGTTGAGGAGATCGATCCCGAATTCGTACTGGACCCGGGTGTCCTTGACGAAGGCGCCTGCCGATTCGGTGAATTTCCTGAGCAGTTTCCTCTCCATCTTGATCCCCTCATCGACGCCGAGCGACAGTTTCATGTCTTCGCCCGGCAGGACCGCCTTCTCCACCGCTGCCGTGCCCACCAGTCTGTCGTCCAGGAAGATGGTCATCGGCCCCTCGATCAGCGGAAAGGTGAAGGGATTCTTGAGATCGGCCCTGAGGTAGGCGTACCTGGAGAGTTTCGGGACCCCGTAATAGCTGAATCCGGCGTCCCTGCCCGCGGAGGCGATCAGGATCCTGTGGGGCTGGCCGTCGGACGGCACGTCGACCCTCCGCGGCATCACGAAGCTGAAAGAACTGGTCTCCGCCTTCACCTCCGGCTCTTCATAGCCGGCCGCCTGGGCCGCCTCGCTCTTCCTTTCCATCTCCAGCATCATCGGCCGCAGCTCATCGGCATCCCTTCCCGGGACGGACTTCCGTGCCGCCGGCCTCGGCTGATAGATGTCGACGAACCAGGGCGGCAGTTCCGGCGGGACGCCGTAGACGAAGGGCTTCGCCGTCGATATCTCCATGTCGACGCCCTTCCAGTCCTCCCCCGTCGACTGGCGCAGCGTCGCATAACAGTCGATGCCGACCCTTGCGCCGGAATCGGCGCGGACGTCGTACGCGGGGGACCAGCCCGCCCCGCCTACCAGGTAGGAAAGCGCCAGAGCGGCCTGACGGGCCTCGTTCTGGGCAAAGACGGAAACGACGATGCTCTTGCTTTCGTCTTTCCGGGAAGTCACGTTCTTCAGCTCCCGCTCGACGGCCCGTTTTTCCTCCTGCAGCTTCTTCAACCGCGCCTCGGCCTTCGCAAGCTCACCGTAATTTTCCGTCAGGGACCTGGCGACGAACTTCACGTGGGCATCGACTTCGGCCGGCGTGACTTTCTGGTTCTGCGGGAAGGGCACGATCTTCTTCAGGAGATCGATGGCGCTGTTCAGGACGGCGGCGTCATTCGTCGCCCCCTTGATCTTCTCTTCGATGTCCTCGAGCCGCTGCTTCAGATTCTCCGCTCTTTCCTGAGACGTCTTGGACAGAAAGGTCTTCTCGACCTTCACGTCGGCGATCTTGACGCCGGCTGCACCCGACAGGCTTGCCTGGACGGAGGCATCCACCATGTCCGCGGTAATGCCCGCTATGCGGATGACGCTTTGTCCCCGCGGCGCGGAAAAAACCGCCTGCTTCCGGATCATCGCGCTGTCCGGATAGACGACGACGCCCCGGATCGACGACGCCGGTTCCAACTCCGCAGAGGACGCGGCCGCCCCTCCGCAGAGCACAATCCCCAGAGCAACGGCCAGTCCCATCCGTTTCAGCACAAGCCCTCCCCGTACGGCAGCGTTTTTCCGTCTCATCGTTTCCCCTCCTGTTTTTCCCTCCCCGCCTTCACGCGGAACAGCGAAGAGAACGTGGCCGTCTTGACCCCCGCGTCGTCGAAGACTTCCGCATCGCCGCGGAGCGTCCGGTCGTCCAGCCTCGCAGCGGCGGCGACGGCCCGGACGCCGCCGCTCTTGACCGGCGCGTGGAACTTGAGAGAAAGCTCGGTCGTGACGAAGTGGCTCCCCTCGGGGAGAAGGCTCTTGATCGCCATGGCGACGGCCGTGTCCGCCAGGGCCGTGATGGCGCCGCCGTGCATCAGTCCCTTGCCCTGCGCCAGCTTCACGGCGAAGGGCATGGAGAGCACGGCCCTGCCGTCCGCAGCCTCCTCGATCTTCATGCCCAGATATTCCTCGAAGGGGGCGCGGGCGATCCAGCCGGGGAGGGCAAAAGGCGGGGCTCCCTGTTTCGGCATCGGCTGTTCGTACATCGCTTCGTACATGGAATCCTCCTGCTGAACCTTGAAGGAGCTCGTCCCGCCCGCCGGGCGTCTTCCCTTCCGCTCCGGCCGGGAAGGCGGGCCGCAGCATACCGCGGGCGCCCGAAAAAATCGATCAGGAAACGTTCCCCTTCAGAAACGGCGTCGCCAGCATTTCCGGCAGCCGGGCGTAGCGGACGTCGAAGAATTCCCTGACGCCGATCGTCATCCCCTCGTGCCCCGCCGCCGGCTGGGCGAGGTAAGTCCGGAACAGGCGGTCCCACCAGGGAACGCTGAAGCCGTAGTTGTGGTTCCCCTCCTTCACGACGATGGAATGGTGAACGCGGTGCATGTCCGGCGTGATGATGAAGAGGCGGAGGACACCGTCGACCGCCGCCGGCAATCGCAGATTCCCGTGATTGAACAGGGACATGCCGTTGAGAACCACCTCGAAGACCAGCACCGAAATCGGCGGCGTGCCGGCCCCGGCGACCACCGCGATCTTGATCAGCTCCGACAGCATGATTTCCAGCGGATGGAAACGCACGCCCGTCGTGACGTCTACGTGGCGGTCCGTGTGGTGCATCCGATGGAGCCGCCAGAGGAGGCCGACCTTGTGAAGCAGGACGTGCTGGCCGTAGATCGCCAGATCCAGTGCGGCGATGCCTGCGACGACGGAAAACCACGGGGGCGCATCGATCCGGTGCAGCAGCCCCCATCCGTTCTCGGCGCATAGGACGGCGGCGCCCAGCGGCAGGACGGGGAAGATCAGCCGCACGCCGGCGGCATTGACGGCATGAACGAGCAGGTTGTTCACCCACCTCAGTTTCCTGGAGACGTCCGTCCTGCGGCGCGGCGCGGCGAATTCCCACAGGCCGACGCCCGCGATGACGAGGAGAAAGAAGCCCGATCTCACGTAGGCTTCGAGGGGAAGGAAATCCGTGGACGCATTCATGATCGTCGAGTCCGCCTACGAGGATGCGGAGGGCGGCGCCAGCGCCCCCGCACAGGACGATCCGGACCCCGCGGTGCAGCCGAAGCAGTGAGACCCCGTCATGATGGACCGGGACGCCAGCCGGTCGAGTCTCGCCGCCGCGAGCGTGTTCGGGGAGCCGTGGTTGACGGGCATCCCGAGGGCGAGGTTGAAGTCGCAGTCGTAGAGGCGGCCGTCCCAATCGACGCTGATCTGGTGGCGGCACATGAGGCGGGCAAGCGTCGCCGGGTTGAAGGAATCTTCCAGGAGTTTCCGGTAGGCGGCCATCTCTCCGCCTTGTTCCAGTTGCCGTCCGAACCGTCCGATGGGCATGTTGGTCAGGACGAGGAGCCGGCTGAAGCGGACGCCGAAGCGTCTTCCGAGCTCCCCGCGGTAGATCCCCTCCAGTTCCGCCTGCTGCGGCGGCAGGAAGGGGCCGCCGGGGTTGTAGACGAGGTCCAGGGGCAGGGCCTCCTCGACGCCGTAGCCGGCCCGGTTCAGGAGGCGGAGCGCGGCGATGGATCTTTCATGGACCCCGGGGCCGCGCTGCAGATCGACGTTCTCTTCCTCGTAGCACGGCAGCGATCCGACCAGGGAAACGCGCCGGTCCCTGAAAAACGGGATCAGGCCGGAGAGCGGCGGTCCGGCCAGATTGGTCAGATTCGTCCGCACCTGTACGGGACAACCCTCCGCGCAGAGTTTCTCCAGGAAGGTCCGGAAGTGCGGATGAAGTTCCGGCGAGCCGCCGGTGATGTCCACCCGGTCGAAGGTGCGGCCGCCGATCCGGGAGAGGATCTCTCCCATCACCGCCTGCGTCATCCGTTCACGGCGCGAGGGGGAGCATTCCAGGTGGCAGTGGCTGCAGGACAGGTTGCAGTGGCGCCCGAGATTGATCTGCAGGACGCGGACCTCGCCGCTGACCAGTCCCTCCGGCAGTACTCTGCGGACTTTGCGGTCGAAGGCGTTCATGCACCCGTTTTCCCCCCTTCCCTGCGGCGATCCTGCGTTCCCGCGCCGCCCGGAAGCAACATTCTATTTCAACAGGCCCTTCCCTTCAATGAAAACATGAAACGGAGCAAGCTTTTCGTCCTTTCGCCGAAGAGTCTGCCGGCGTAATAGCCGCCGGCCGCCCGCCTGGAGATCTCCGCGAGCGTCGGATAGACATGCACGGCGCTTGCGATCTTCGACAGCCCGACCCCCGCGGACAGGGCCAGGATCCACTCGTGGATGAGTTCGCCGGCATGTGCCCCCATGATCTGGCACCCCAGGAGGCCGCCGCCGCGGCTCAGGAGAAGCTTGATCTTTCCCGGCGTCTCCCCTTCGGCGAGCGCCCGGTCGTTCGCCGCGAAAGGCTCCTCCCTGACCACGTATTCGATGCCTTCCTTCCGGGCCCGTTTTTCATTCAGGCCGATGCTCGCCACCTCCGGGTCCGTATAGGTGCACCAGCCCACCTTTCCGTAGTCCGCCTTCCGCGGCAGATGAAGGACCGCATTGGCGAGGGCGATGCCCGCCTCGTAACCCGCGACGTGGGTGAAGGGAAACTGCCCGTTCACGTCGCCGCAGGCGTAGATGTGCCCGATGCTGGTCCGCAGCCGCGCGTCGGTGGGAATGCCACGCGCCGTGAACCGAACGCCCGCCGCATCAAGCCCCAGCCCGCCGGTGTTCGGCTTGCGCCCCGTTGCCACCAGGAGTGCGTCGGCCTCGATGTCCCGCGCCTCGCCCTCCCCGGCCGCCGGCGCGACGGTCACCAGGACCGTGGCGCCGCGCATCCGCGCCCGCACCGCCTTCGTCGAGACCCGGATCTCGATGCCCTCCCCCTCCAACCGCTGCCGGAGGCCGTCCGCCAGGTCCCTGTCCTCGGGCCCCAGGATCTGGTCCAGGAATTCCACGACAGTCACCTTCGACCCGAGCCGTCCGAAGGCCTGCGCCAATTCGAGACCGACCGGGCCTCCGCCGAGGACGAGAAGCCGCGCCGGCAGGACCCGCTGGGAGAAGACCGTTTCGTTCGTCCAGAAGGGCACCTCACGGAGCCCCTCGATCGGGGGAACCGCGGGGCTCGAGCCCGTGGCGACGATCCACTTTCCGGCGGAGATCCGCCTGCCGTCCAGGACGACGACATGATCGTCGGTGAACGCCGCCTCGCCGAAGCGGACTTCCGCCCCGAGGGAGCAAAAACGCTCCTTCGAATCGACCTTCTGGATCTCTTCGATGACGGCCCGGACGCGATCCATGACGGCGCCCAGGTCCACGGGCGGGAGGTCCAACGCCGGCAGGCCGAACGCCGGGGCGCGTTTCGCCAGCGACCGGACGGCCGCCGTCCGGATGAGCGTCTTGGAGGGCACGCACCCGAAATGGAGGCAATCCCCGCCGAGCCGCGCCGATTTCTCGATCAGGATCGTTTTCGCGCCGAACTGCGCCCCGCCGGCCGCCGCCGTGAGGCCGGCAGCCCCGCCGCCGAGGATCCCCAGGTCGTAATCGAAGCGCGCCATAGCCGATCACCTGCTCTCCGCGGCGGAGATCCGCCGCATCCTCTCAGTGCGCCTCGTCCCAGTTGCGGCCGGAGGCGATGTCCACCCGGAGGGGAACGCGGAGGCGTATCACCTCTTCCATCTCCTTCTTGACGATCGCCGTCACTTCCTCCCGCTCCTCCTCCGGCGCCTCGAAGACGAGTTCGTCGTGCACCTGGAGGATCATGGCGGTCCGCAGCTTCTTCCTCGCGAAGATCCCGGAGATGTTGACCATCGCCACCTTGATGAGGTCGGCGGCCGTCCCCTGGATGGGGGCGTTGATCGCGGTGCGCTCCGCGAACTGGCGCACGGCGTTGTTCGGGGACTTGATCTCCGGGATGTAGCGGCGCCGGGACAACAGCGTCTCGACGTAGCCGTTCTTCCGGGCGCAGGCCAGGATCTCGTCGAGATAGGCCCGGACGGCGGCGTATTTGGCGAAATAGCCCTCGATGTAGGTCTGCGCCAGCTTCTGGTTCACGCCCAGCTCCTTGGCGAGGCCGAAGGGGCTCATGCCGTAGAGGATGCCGAAGTTGATCACCTTGGCCTGGCGGCGCATCTCGGCGTTGACCATCTCGGGAAAGACGCCGAAGACGTCTGAGGCGGTCCGGCTGTGGATGTCCTCTCCGGAGTCGAAGGCCGCGATCAGGGTCTCGTCCCCGGACAGGTGCGCCAGGATCCGGAGCTCGATCTGCGAATAGTCGGCCGAGACGAGGACCCAGCCCTCCGGCGCGATGAAGGTCTGGCGGATCCGCTTCCCCTCGAGCGTGCGGATGGGGATGTTCTGGAGGTTCGGATTGCTGCTCGAGAGCCGGCCCGTCGCCGTCGCCGTCTGGTTGAACGAGGTGTGGACGCGGCCCGTCGCCGGGTTCACCATCTGCGGCAGGGCGTCGATGTACGTCGTCTTGAGCTTCATCAGGCTCCGGTAGGCCAGGATCTCCGCGGGAAGCTCATGGCCCTTGGCGAGCGAAGCCAGCACCTCCATGTCCGTCGAATAGCCGTCCTTCGTCTTCCTGCCCTTGGCCAGTTTGAGCTTCTCGAAGAGGATGCCCTGGAGTTGCTTGGGGGAGTTGATGTTGAAGCGCTCCCCGGCGAGGCGGTAGATTTTCTCCTCCGACATCGACAGGAGCTGCGCAGTCTCGCGCGACATGTCCTTCAGGACGGTCGTGTCTAGGAGGACGCCCTTCTTCTCCATCGCGGCGAGGACCGAAAGGAGCGGCATCTCCACTTCGTTGAAGAGGTCCCCGAGGCCGCCCGTCTGCACCTGCGCGCAGAGAATGGGTTCCAGCGCAAGAACCGCATCGACCTTCCGGCACGCGTAGGGCCTCATCGTCTCCAGGGGAATGGCCCCCATGGGCACGGCCTTCGCGCCGCTCCCGGCGATTTCCTTCGCCGCGGCCACCTCGTGCCCCAGGAATTCCCGCGCCACGTCGGGCAGCTCGAAGCCGTGGCGCGACGGATTGAGGAGATAGGCGGCGACCATCGTGTCGCACTTCAGGCCCGCCAGATCGATGCCCGCCTTCCCCAGCGCCAGGAGTGCGCTTTTCAGGTCGTGGCCGTACTTGGCGACGCTCCCGTCGGCGAGGACCGGCCCCAGCAGGCTGCGCACCTTCTCCAGCGGCACTCCCTCCGTGACGCCCGAGGGAAAGGGGACATAGAAGGACCGGCCGCGCTCCGCGCAGAGGGCGACGCCCACCGGCGAGGCATTCATGGCCCCGTCCCCTTCGAAAATGACGTCGATGGCCAGAGCCCCGACCTTCCGCAGTTCCGCCGCGAGGGTCTCCAGATCTCCGGCGGTCCCGACGAGCCGGTAGTCTCCCTCCAGCGCCGTTTCGCGGATCTTCAGCTCCTGCAGAAGGGAGGAAAACTCGAATTCCTTGAAGAGGGCCTTCAGCGCCTCCGGGTCCGGGCCGGTGTAGCGGCAGGCCGCGAGGTCGAAGGAGAAATCGGCGTCCGTCCGTATCATGGCGAGTTCGCGGCTCATCCGCGCCTGGTCGGCGTATTTCTCGAGGGCCTCCTTCGCCCGCCCGTTTTTCACCTTGTCGATGTTCTGCAGGATCGCCTCCAGCGACCCGAATTCCTCGATCAGGCGGAGGGCGTTCTTGGGCCCGATGCCGGGCACGCCGGGGATGTTGTCGGAGACGTCACCCGTCAGGCCGAGGATGTCGACGACCTTGTCGGGGCCGACGCCGAACTTCTCGCGCACGGCCGCGATATCGTAGGTCTTGTCCTTCATCGTGTCGATCATCGAGACGTTCTCGGAAATGAGCTGCATCATGTCCTTGTCGCCCGAGACGATGACGACCTGCATCCCTTCGCCGGCGTAGCGGCGGGCCAGCGTGCCGATGATGTCGTCCGCCTCGATTCCCTCCTGCTCGAGCACGGGGATGGAGAACCCGCGCACGACGTCCTTGACGTAGCGGATCTGCGGGATCAGCGCATCGGGCGTGGCCTTTCGCGTGGCCTTGTAGCCGTCGAAGGCCTCGTGCCGGAAGGTCGGCCCCTTCAGGTCGAAGGCCACGGCGATGCAGTACGGTTCGTGCTCCTTCAGGAGGCGGATCAGCATCGTCGTGAAGCCGTAGATGGCGTTCGTCGGGAAGCCCTTGGAGTTCGACAGTTCCGGGATCGCATAGAACGCCCGGTACAGGTAGTTGTTCCCGTCGACGAGGTAGAAGGCGGGCTTCTTCGTTGGGTCGGTCATGTTGGATCAACACCTTCTCGTTTCTAAACTTGTCGCCCCCGCTCCCGCCTCCGCGAGGGCAGGCTGCAGCAGGGACCCAGCTCTTTTCACATCCCAAGACGGAGGGGGCAAATATTCTCGTTTTCCTAGATTCCCACTTCCATGGGAATGACGCCAACCTTTGTCACCCCCGCGAAAGCGGGGGTCCAGCGCTCTGCTCAACACGGGCCCCGATTTTCAAGACCCTGGATTCCCGCTGCAGTTTACCCTCGCGAAAGCGGGGGCGGGAATGACAGCTTTTACCGCTCGATCGTGTACACCGCCTGCGCCTGGGCCCAGTCGGCGGGGTCGATGGCGTTGAGACGCCGGACGAGGTCGCTCACGAGGCCCGTGGAGCGGGCATCGTACACCTTGAACATCCCCTCCTGAAATCCCAGGGGGATGAGGTCCTCCTTCTCCTTCGTGGCGATGATCTTGATGCGCTCCTCCGCAGTCTTCCCCTTTTGGCCGGGCAGGAGCATCGCCTTGAGGCGGATGGGGCTGCCGGCGGGAGGAAATTCGTAGGCCTGGTCCGCCCGGGCGAGGTTTTCCCGCTGCTGCGCGTTCGGGAAAAGCAGCGTCACCGAGTCGTCGGCGGCGACGGAGAAGAGGTAGACGTAGCAATCGCGGCTGACCTTGTAGAAGATCCGCACCTCGTCCCCTTCCTTGAGTTCCGACTTGGACAGGGTGGCTTTCACGGAAAAGCCGCCGCCCTTTTCCGGATAGGAGGGCTCGACGAGTGCGCGGACCTTGATCGTCCAGAGATTCTTCTCCCTGTCGTCCCATCCCTCGCCGAGGACCTTCACCTTGGCGAGCTTGCCGCGTACGGCGGCATAGATGAGGTCCTCTGCGACCTGGCTGTTGGAAACGAGCGTGTGGGACTTGATGAAGACCCCTACGGCCTGCTCGATCGCCTTGGCCTGCGCGTCGCGGCGCGCCGCCTTCTTGATTTCGCTGAGCGTGTCGTTCTCTCCCAGATAGGCCTGCCCCGTCGCCTCGACCCAGACGCCTTTCTCCGCGGCGGACGCCGAAAAGGAAGTCATCAGGCACAGAGCCAGCAGAACCGCCACTCCCACGCTGTGGCAACCGCGCAACGTCAGTCCCTTCATTCTCTTATCCATCCCGTCTCTTTTCGTTCATCAACTGTCGTCATTGCAGTCTTCCCCTTCGTCCCGGCGTTTTTCGATCCCTGTCACGCCCGCCTACTCTCTGTCATTCCCGCCCCCGCTTTCGCGGGGGTGACAAAGGTTGGCGTCATTCCCATGGAAGTGGGAATCTAGGAAAATGAGAATATTTGCCCCCTCCGTCTTGGGATGTGAAAAGAGCTGGGTCCCCGCTGCAGCCTGCCCTCGCGGAGACGGGAGCGGGGACGACAGCGCAATTACTCCGCTTTCTCTACCTTGACCGGGGCAGGACATTTTCAGCGACATCTACACCTCGAAGCGCGCGTCGATCTTGAATGTCCGCACCGCCCGCATCTCCAGGATATCCTCCACGCCTGTACCGGTCTTGATCGCGTCGATCTCCGACCGCAGCCGCTCTTCCGAATGGGCGATCAGCGTGAACCAGATGTTGTACTCTCCGCTCCGCCGGTAGTTGTGCGTCACGCCGGGCAGGGCGTTCACCGTCTCCACGAACCGCTGCAGGCTCTCTTCCGGGACCCGCGCGGCGCAGAGCGTGGAAACGAAGCCCAGCTTCCTGCCCTCGAAGACGGCGCCGATCCTGCGGATGAGGCCTTCCTCCTTCATCCTGCGGATGCGCCCGATCAGATCATCCTCGCCGATGCCCAGTTCCTCGCCCAAGATCCTGAAGGGTTCTTCCGCGATCGGGAACTCCCTCTGGATGCGGTTCAGGATCTTGCGGTCGATGTCGTCCACGTTTCGCAATCTCCGTCTTCTTTGTCATTCCCCTGTTACTTTTTGTCATCCCCCCGCTTTCGTGAGGGGAGCAACGGAAGCTCTGCGCCAACAAATATTACAGGTATTATCCGCCCCTCGGCTCGTAGATGCAAAGCGGCTCTTCGGCAAGGAAGTCGCCCGTCGCCTCGTAAGCCCTCGCCCGGCAGCCGCCGCAGACGCGCACGAACTCGCAGCGCCCGCATTTGCCTTCGTAGCGGCCCAGGTCGCGCAGCGCTGTGAAGAGCCGCGCTTCCCGCCAGATCTCCGCGAAAGGCCTCTCCGTCACCTTTCCCGCCTCCAGCTCCAGGTAGCCGCAGGGCTGGACGCTGCCGACGTGGGAGATGAAGCAGAACGAGATCCCTCCGAGGCAGCCCCGCGTCGAGGCGGAAAAGGGATGCCGCGCCGGCCCGGCCTTCGCCCGGTCATCCGCGGCCGCCGGCTCCTTTGCCCGCCGCTGCCGCTCCACGCGGAAGTAATGGGGCGCGCATGTCGCCTTGACCTGGATCATGCTTTCGCGGCTGCGCTCGTGGAACCACTCGAGCGTCCTTTCGTACTGTTCGGCAGAAATCTCTTCGCCCGCCATCTCCTTCCCCCGGCCCGTCGGGACGAGGAGGAAGATGTGGTGCGCCGCGGCGCCGATCCCGACTGCAAGGGCGTGGATCTCGGCGAGACGGCCGAAGTTTGCGCGCGTCACCGTCGTATTGACCTGGAACTCCATGCCGCCCCTCTTCAGCGTCTCGATCCCGGCGACCGCACCGGCGAAGGCCCCCGGCACGCGCCGCAGGGCGTCGTGGGTCGACGCGCCCGGCCCGTCGATGCTGACGCTCACGCGCCGGATGCCCGCCGCGATCATCTTCTGCACCGTCCCCGCCGTGACGAGCGTCCCGTTCGTCGCCATGACCATGCGCAGTCCCAGGCGGTCGCCGTAGGCGGCGATCGCGAAGACATCCTGCCGCAGCAGCGGCTCTCCGCCGGTCAGGATGATGACGGGCTTCCCGACGGCGGCGATCCCGTCGAGGAGGCGAAGGCAGGCTTCCGTATCCAGTTCGCCGGGATAGGGTCCGCGCTCCGACGAGGCCCGGCAATGGGCGCAGGCCAGGTTGCAGCTGCGCGTCACCTCCCAGGCGACCATGCGCAGTTCGGACGGCAGGAGTTGCGGCGCCTTCGGCTTCATTTTCCCAGGATCCGCGCCACTTCGGGGGCGAAATAGGTGAGGATGATGTCCGCGCCGGCGCGCCGGATCGCGGTCAGCGACTCCATCATCGCCCGTTCGCCGTCCAGCCAGCCCATCGCGGCGGCCGCCTTGACCATGGCGTACTCGCCGCTTACGTTGTACGCGGCGACGGGGAGGTCGAACTCCTCCTTGGCCCGCCGCACGAGATCCAGGTAAGGAAGCGCCGGTTTCACCATGAGGATGTCGGCACCCTCCTGGACGTCGAGGTTCATCTCGCGGATCGCCTCGTCGCCGTTGGCCGGATCCATCTGGTAGGCCCGGCGGTCGCCGAACTGCGGCGCGCTCTCGGCCGCCTCCCGGAAGGGCCCGTAGAAGCAGGATGCGAACTTGGCCGCATAGGCCATGATCGGCACGGCCCCGAAACCCGTCTCGTCCAGGGCGTCGCGGAGCGCCCCGATCTGGCCGTCCATCATCGCCGACGGCGCCACCATGTCGGCCCCCGCCTTCGCATGGGAGACGGCCGTCTCCGCGAGGACCTCCAGCGTGGCGTCGTTGTCCACCTCCTCCCCCTGCAGCATGCCGCAGTGGCCGTGGCTCGTGTACTCGCAGAGGCAGACGTCGGTGACGACGAGAATGTCCGGCACCTTCTCCTTCAGGCGGCGGACGGCCTGCTGGACGATCCCGTGCTCGGCGAAGGCCCCCGTGGCCTGCTCGTCCTTCTTTTCAGGGATGCCGAAGAGGAGCACGGCGGGGATGCCCAGCTCCTTGGCGCGCTGGACCTCCTTGACCAGCCGGTCCACGGAAAGCTGGAACTGGCCCGGCATGGATTCGATCGGCTTCTTCACGTCCTTTCCCGTGACGACGAAGAGCGGATAGATCAGGTTGTCCACGGAAAGCGTCGTCTCCCGCAGCATCCTCCGGAAATTCTCGTTCTTTCTCAGCCGGCGCGGCCGGTACTCGGGGAATTGCATAGGATAATCTCCTCACTGATCATGATGATGCAGCTTGCAGTGACAAATAACCAACCCTCTCAATCCAGTGCGTCGTTCTGTCATCCATTACCGGCACTCCGCCATCCACACATTCGATTATGGAATGTGCAATGAATGCTACCCGGAAACGATGAGGAATTCAATCCGATTCAGGAATGCGGGCCCATCTTGCAGGAAACAGCCTCCCTGCTGCCGTTCGGCTATCGGATTTCTTCGTCCGTCAGGTAGCAGGCGGGGTCGGGCGCCCAGACGTCGCCCGTCACCGATTCCGCCCTTGCCCGGAAATTTCCGCCGCAGACGTCGAGCCACCGGCAGGTCCGGCAGCGGCCCGTCAGGTGCGGCTTCTTGTCCTTGAGCTTCATGAGCAGCTTGTTGGATGCATCCGTCCAGATTTCGCCGAAGGGCCTCTCCCGGACGTTCCCGAGGGCGACGTTCCGCCAGAACTGGTCGGGATGGACGGTGCCGTCCCAGCTGACGCAGCCGATGCCGAGGCCGGAGCTGTTCCCCTCGTTCATCTTCAGCAGTTCGAGGACCTCTGCCGCGCGCTTCGGGTCCTCGCGCCGCAGGCGCAGGTAGACGAAGGGGCCGTCGGCGTGGTTGTCCACGGTGAGGATCTCCTTGGGCTTGCCCCGGCCGAAGAGGTCCCTGGTCCGGTCCATGATGAGGTTCAGGAGCGCCCGGCTCCCGGCGTGCGTCAGGTCCTCCTCGCGCAGGGCCGAGCCGCGCCCGGCGTAGACGAGATGGTAGAAGCAGCAGCGGGGGATGTCTTCCGCTTCCAGGAGATCGAAGATCGCGGGCACGTCGGCGACGTTGTGACGGTTGACGGTGAAGCGCACGCCCACCTTGATCCCCGCCTCGCGGCACAGGCGGATCGCACGGATCGCGCGCCGGAAAGCGCCCGGGACGCCGCGGAAGCGGTCGTGCGTCTCCTCCAGCCCGTCCAGGCTGATACCCACGTAGGAAAGGCCGATCTTCCTGAATTCGGCCGCCGTCCACTTCGTGATGAGCGTGCCGTTGGTCGAGATCACCGCCCGCATGCCCTTTTCGACGGCAAATTGCGCCAGTTCCGGAAGGTCCTTCCGGATGAGCGGCTCGCCCCCGGAAAAGAGGATCACCGGCGAGCCGAAGGCGGCCAGGTCGGCGATCAGCTTCTTTCCCTCCTCCGTCGTGAGCTCGCCCCTGTAGGGCACGTTCCGCGAGGAGGAGTAGCAGTGGACGCAGCGCAGGTTGCACCGGCGCGTCATGTTCCAGACGACGACGGGCTTCTTGTCGGCGGAGAACTGCAGCAGGTGCGAGGGCAGTTTCGCGGAATGCCGCCCGTAGCGCAGGACGTCGCCGGCTTCCACGGCGCCGCAGTAGAGCTTGGAAATGCCGATCATGCCGCGCCTCCGCCTGCAAAATGCCGCACGATTGCCTCGACGAGGCCCTCCACGGTATAGCGCTCCTCCACGATGTCGACCGGCAGGCCCGCCTTGCGGACGGCGGCAGCCGTGATCGGGCCGATGCAGGCGATCTTGACGCCCGCCGGAAGCGCGAAGTCGCTCCCCATCAGCCTGAGGAAGTTCGTCAGCGTCGAGGGGCTCGTGAAGGTGAGGACGTCGATCCGGCCCTCGCGCAGCGGTCCGAGGATCTCCGCGGGATCGCGGTCCGAGGAGACCGTCCGGTAGACGGTCACGACGTCCACCGCCGCCCCCATCCGCCGCAGCCCCTCGGGGATGACGTCCCGCGCCTCCTCCGCCCGGGGCAGGAGGACGCATTTGCCCGCCATGTCGAGCGCGGAGAAGGCCTCGACGACGCCTTCCGAGAGGTACCGTTCCGGCACGAGGTCCACGCGCAGGCCCAGTGCCCTGAGCTTCGCCGCCGTGGCGGGCCCGATCGTGGCAATGCGGATGCTCTTGAGGTCCCGGAGATCCCGTCCCTTTTCCTTCAGCCGCTTCAGGAAAAAGTCGACGCCGTTGGCGCTCGTGAAGACGATCCAGCCGTAGGCGCCGATCCGCCCGATCGCATCGTCGACGGGCCCCCAGCCCGCAGGCGGCTCCACGCGGATCGTCGGGAAGAAGATCACCCGCGCCCCCTGGGCCGCCAGGAGCGCGCGCAGCCCTTCGGCCTGATCCTCCGGCCTCGTGACGACGATCCCCTTCCCGAAGAGGGGGAGTCTTTCGAACCAGTTCAGTCTTTCCCGGAGCGACACCACGTCGCCCACAACGAGGATCGCCGGCGGCTCGATGGCTGCCCTCTCCGCGGCATCGGCGATGCCGGAGAGCGGGGCCGTCACGGTCCGCTGGTCCGGTGTCGTGCCCCAGCGGATCAGCGCGGCCGGAGTTTCGGCGGCCTTGCCGTGCGCGATCAGCTCGGCGGCGATGCTCGGAAGGTTCTTGACGCCCATGAGAAAAACGAGGGTCCCGATCCCGGCGAGGCTTCGCCAGTCGATGTCGCTCCCTTCCTTGTTCGGGTCCTCGTGGCCTGTCACGAAGGCGAGCGTCGAGGTGTATCCCCGCTGGGTCAACGAGATCCCGGCATAGGCCGGCACGGCAATGGCGGAGGTGACGCCGGGAACGATCTCGAAGTCGATGCCCGCATTGCTGAGGACTTCGGCCTCTTCGCCGCCGCGGCCGAAGATGAGCGGGTCCCCGCCTTTGAGACGGGTGACGATCTTGCCGGCCGCCGCCTCCGCGACGAGGCGGGCGTTGATCTCGTCCTGGGACAGCGTGTGGTCGCCGCCCTGCTTGCCCGCGTAGATGAACTGCGCCTCCGCGTGGGCGTGGCGCAGGATCTCCGGGTTGACCAAGTGATCGTAGATCACGACGTCCGCCCGCTCCAGGCACCGGACACCCTTCAGCGTGATGAGCCCCGCGTCCCCCGGACCGGCGCCGACGATATAGACCTTGCCTTTTTTCACGATGACCTCCCGCTCCCTCGGGAATGACAATCACCCCTGTCGTCCTCGCGAACGCGGGGACCCAGCGATGGGGTCGTTCCACATGCCGTCCAGGACCGCGTCGTCCTCGCGAACGCGGAGACCCAGCTCTTTGCATACTCCAAGAGCGGCGAAGACGATCTCCCCGAATTCCCTGGATTCCCGCGTTCGCGGGAATGACAAACAGAAAACGGGAATAACGGGGAATTACTTCCCGTACACCGCGGCGAGCAGTTCCCTGCCCCCGGCGCGGAGGATCCTTTCGGCCACTTCCGTTCCCATGGCCGCGGCGCTTTCGTCCGGCCCCTCCATCGCGTCGCGGATCGCAGCCGATCCGTCCGCGCTTCCCACGAGGCCCGTGATCCGCAGCCGCCCCTCCCGGCTTTCCGCGTAGGCCGCAACCGGCAGCTGGCAGCCGCCGCCCAGCGCCCGCAGGAACGCCCGCTCCGCCTTCGCCGCCAGCCCGGTGGCGGCATCGTTAATGGGCTGCAGGATCTCCCGGACGCCGCGATCGCCGCTGCGCATCTCGACGGCGAGGATCCCCTGGCCGACGGCCGGCAGCATCACATCCGGCGCGAGGATCTGCGTCGCCCGATCCGTCCATCCCATGCGGCTCAGCCCCGCCGCCGCCACGACGACCCCCGCCAGCCTCTCGGAGGCAATCTTCCGGATCCGCGTATCCAGGTTTCCCCGGATCGGCACGATCTCCGCCTGGGGCACCATCCTCCTGACCTGCAGGCCGCGCCGGAGCGATCCCGTCCCGATACGGGCGCCGGGGGGCGCATCCTCGATCCGCCGGCCGTCGGCCGCGATCCAGGCGTCCCGTGGGTCCCCGCGCTCCGGCGTCGCGCCGATCTCCAGCCCTTCAGGAAGTTCGGCGGGCATGTCCTTCAGGCTGTGGACGGCGATGTCGACCGTCCCCGCCAGGAGCGCCTCCTCGATCTCCTTGACGAAGAGCCCCTTGCCGCCGATCCGCGCCAGGGCCGTGTCCTGCATGATGTCGCCCTTCGTCCGGATGATCAAGATCTCCGTCTGCAGTCCGGGGTTCGCGTCCCGGAGGGCCTTCGCCACGACGTTGGTCTGCGTGAGCGCCAGGGAGCTGCCCCGGCTGCCGATTCTCAATGTCCGGTCGATGGCGTTTCTCCTTCCGGTTTTTGCGTCTCCCGGTCCAAGCCGAAGAGCCTCCGGACCGCCGCCACGTAGGGAAGCCCCCCGCCGTCGGCGCTCTCGTCCTTCAGGGCGGTGATCGGATCGTGGAGGATCTTGTTGATCATCGCGGTTGCGAGATACTCCACCCGCCGGCGGTCCTCCTCCTTGAGGCCCGCGAGCCAGGCGGTTGCGTCCTTGAGCTCGCCCTGCGCCACGCCTTCGAGTTTCTCCCTGAGCGCGACGATCGTGGGAACGACGTCGAGGGCATCGAACCAGGCGCGGAAGCGGCCGACCTCCTCCTCGATGATCGCCTCGGCCCGCACGGCCTCCCGCATGCGGGAGGCGCGGTTCTCGTCGACGACCTCCTGGAGGTGGTCGATGTTGTACAGGTAGACGTTGTCGATGTCGCCGGCGTTGGGCTCGATGTCCCTCGGCACGGCGATGTCGATCAGGAACAGCAGGCGGTTCTTCTTCCGGTACAGGGCAGCCGCGACCATCTCCACGTTGATCACGAAGCCGGACGCACCCGTCGAGCTGATGACGATGTCCGCCTCCTGCAGCGCCCGGCCGATTTCGGCGAAGGGCACGGCCGTCCCGCCGAAGGATTTCGCCAGCGCCGCGGCGCGTTCGGGGGTCCGGTTCGCGACGAGGATGCGCGCCGCCCCGTTCGCGATCAGGTGGCGGGCCGCCAGCTCCGCCATCTCGCCGGCCCCGACCACGAGGACGGTCTTCCCGCCCAGGTCGCCGAAGATCTTCTTCGCCAGCTCGACGGCGGCGAAGCTCACGGAGACGGCGTTGTCCGCGATCCCCGTCTCGGTGCGGATGCGCTTGGCGACGCGGAAGGTGTGGTGCATCGTCTTGTTGAGAAGGATGCCGTTGGTCCGGCTGCGGACCGCCTGGCGGTAGGCCTCCTTGACCTGTCCCAGGATCTGGGGCTCGCCCATCACGAGGGAATCGATGCCCGCGGCGACCCGGAAGAGGTGCCGCACGGCCTCGTCGTTTTCGCGCGCGTACAGGAAATCGGCGGCCTCCTTCTCGGAGAGCCCGCCCTGCGCAGCCGCAAAGGCCCGCAGGAACCCGGCGTCCGCAGACGCCGGCACATGGGCGAGGATCTCGATCCGGTTGCAGGTGCAGAGGTAAAGGACCTCGCGCACGTCGGGCAGGAGGACGATCTCCCGCAGCGACGTCCGGGCGTCCCCGCAGGCGAGCGCCATCCTCTCCCGGACTTCCAGGGGGGCGCTCTGATGATTCATGCCGACGAGAACGAGCTTCATAGGATCACGCGAACCTGTGCACCGTGGGGAAAAAGACCGCGCCTGCGACGAAAAACACGATCACGACCGCCAGGGCCAGGACCGAAAAAAGGGCCGCCCGGTGGCCCTTCCAGCCGATGGCGAGCCTCTGGTGCAGGAGGAAGGCGTAGAGAAGCCAGAAGGCAAGCGTCCAGACCTGTTTGGGGTCCCACTGCCAGGCGCTTCCCCAGGCCGTCCGCGCCCAGATGGAACCGACGAATATCCCCAGCGTCAGCACGGGGAATCCGGCCATGAGACAGACGTGATGGATCCGGTCCAGGTCCAGGAGCGACGGCAGGTAGCGGCTGAAGCTCCTCTTCCCCCTCTTCTTGATCAGGCGGTCTTGGATCAGGTACATGGCGCCGGCCGCACCGGCGATCACGAAGAGGGCCTCGCCGATCACGGACAGGAACACGTGCACCGGCACGAGCGAACTCTGCAGAGGGGCCGGCAGGGACACCTCGCCCCCCAGGCGGACCGAGGCGACGATCATCACGACCACCGCCACGGGCGAGATGAAGGCCCCGAGGACCCGCGTCTTCGTCTTGAGCTGCAGGACGAGATAGACGCCGGTCATCGCCCAGACGAAAAGGGAGAGCGTTTCGTGGATGCTCGTCAGGGGAACGCGGCCGGCCGATCCGGTGAAGAGGGCGAAAAAGGACATGCTGTGGCAGAGGAAGGCGGCAAACATGAACCACGTGGCCACCCTCGCGGCGGAGACCTGCCGGGTCGTCAGGGAAAACCCGTAGGCGACGGCGCTCGCGAGGTAGGCAGCGACGGCCGCTTTGAAGAAAAGAATGTCCATATCTCACACTCTTCCGCTTACTTCTCTGTCATTTCCGCTTCTCTAATTTGTCATTCCCGCGAAAGCGGGAACCCAGTGTCTTTCGAACTTCGCGTTGTGCTCAGCAAAGCCCTGGACCCCCGCTTTCGCGGGGGTGACACAAATGGGCACGCAGGGCGCTCGCCCCCCGCTTTCGCGGGAAAGACAGGAGGAGGCATAGAGGGAATGACAACCATTTTTGTCTTCCGCGCCCTCACTTCATGAACCGGTCCGCGTCGAATTCCAGGCCCGCGATGTCGCGGATGATCCTCCGGACGCCATCCCGGTCGCCCCGTTCGATCGCCGCGACGATATCCGAGTTCACGAGGGTCTCGAACACCTTCCCGCGGTCCTCCGCCGGGCCGCCGCGCTTCGTCACCCCGGCCCGCAGTTCCCCGAGGATGGCGGCCAGGATCGCATAGGCCGGTCCGTACCTTTCCTCCAGCTCCAGCCGCAGCTTCTTCGCCAGCGCCGGGCTCGCGCCCGCCGTGGAAACGGCGATCTGCAGGTCCCCCCGCTGCACCAGCGACGGCAGGATGAAATCGCACCGCGCCGGGTCGTCCACGATGTTCACCAGGATGCCCGCGCGCCGGCAGTCGTCGCTGATCCGCCCGTTCACATCGTCCCGGTCCGTGGCGCCGACCACGAGGAACGCGCCGCGGAGATGCCTCCCGTCATAGTCCGACGGCACGTGTTCGATGGCGCCCTTCTCCCTCAGGTGAACGAGGGCCGGCGCAAGCTTTTCGGACACCACGGTGATCTTCGCGCCGCATTCGAGCAGGCGCTCCACTTTCCTCACGGCGACGGCTCCGCCTCCGATGACCACGCATCGCCTCCCCCGGATATCCAGGTTGACGGGATAGTAACGCACAGGCGATCTCCTCGATTCCGGCTGGAAAAACCGGACGCTCCGACGCTAGCACGGCGACCCCGAAAATTCAAGCCGGCCGGGGTGCCGCCGCGCCTTGCAATCTCCGCCGAAAGGGGTTATAGCTTGACCGTCCGGTTCCGGAAAAAATCACCGTTGACCTCGCACCGAGGAGGCCGTCATGGCGGAGACCCCGAAGGAAACTCCAAAAAAGGAAAGGTGGCTGAAGATCGAGGCGACGGCGCCCGCCGAATTGGGCGACGCCCTCTCCAACTTCCTCACGGAGCTCGGCGCCCAGGGGGTGTTCCAAGAGGAGGCCGTTCCGGCCGCCCTGGACGACCTCCCCAAGGGAACGTTCCCCGGGTCGATCAAGGCCTATCTCCCCTTCGACATCCGCCTCGAAAAGAGGCTGGCCTCGCTCAAGGCCTACGCCGCGAGCCTGCACGAGATCTTCCCCGACCTCCCGGAGGTCGTCCTTTCGACGGAGGAAATCTCCGACCCCGACTGGGCCGAGGCCTGGAAGAAGTATTTCAAGCCGATCCGGGTGAGCCGCAACATCGTCATCAAACCCACATGGGAGCGCTACTCGCCTTCCAGCCGGGACATCGTCATCGAGATCGACCCCGGCATGGCCTTCGGAACGGGCCAGCACGCCTCGACGCGGATGTGCCTCGGGGCGATCGAAGACCTCCTGTTGAAGGACCGGACCTTTCCCCGCTGGCGGATGCTCGACGTAGGCACGGGCACCGGCATCCTCGGGATCGCCGGCGCAAAGCTCGGCGCCGAGCGCGTGCTCTGCGTCGATACGGACAAGAAGGCCGTGGAGATTGCGCGGGAAAACAGCGGGATCAATGAAGTCACGGACCGCCTGGAGATCCTCAACAGGGACGTCACCGGCATCCATGAGTCCTTCGAGCTGATCGTCGCCAACCTCACGGCCAAGATCCTCCTCAGGCTCCGCAGTCACCTCCTGTCGCTCGTGCAGCGCAACGGCTATCTCGTCATCTCGGGCATCATCGACCAGGACCGCTCCGACATCGAGGAGCATTTCCTTGTCCCGCCGCTCGCCATCCACAACGCGATCTCGGAAAAAGAGTGGTACTGTTACGTCCTGAAAAAGGAGGAGGACGGCCGGTGACCACACCGCGCATCCTGACCGCCCCGGGCCTGCTGGAAGGGCAGCGGCGCGACCTCACGGGCGACGACGCCCATTACATCCGGTCCGTCCTGCGCCTGAAGGCGGGCGATCCGTTCCTGCTCTTCGACGGCGCGGGTCTCGAATTCGCGGCCCGCGTCGAGCGCATCAATCCCCAAACCGTCGTCGTAGAAGTCCTGAGCCGCACCGAACGCACCGAGACCGGCCCCCGCATCAGCCTCGCCCAAGCCTTGCCGAAAGGCGTGACGATGGACGCGGTCGTCCGGAAGGCCGTCGAAGTCGGCGTCTCGCGCATCCTGCCCTTCTCTTCCCAGCGCTCCGTCCCGCGGCTCTCTCCCTCCGCGGCCGCATCCAAGGCCGACCGCTGGCGGAAGATCGCCTTTGAGGCGGCGCGGCAGTCCGGCAGGCTCTTCCTTCCCGCCCTCGAAAAGCCGGGATCGCTCCGGGACGTCCTCGACGCCTCCTCCCCGGCGGACCTGAAACTGATCTTCTGGGAAGAGGAATCGCAGCGCGGCGCACGGGAAGTGCTTTCGCCCTGGCGCGACAAGCCGCCGGGCGCCTGCTTCGTCCTCATCGGCCCCGAGGGGGGATTCGCGCCGGAAGAAGTCGAGGCGGCCCTGTCGGCGGGATTCCGGTCCGTCAGCATCGGCCCGCGGGTGCTCAAGGTCGAGACGGCCGTTGTCGCCATCCTGTCGATTCTTCAGTACGAGCTGGGGTCCTTCGGAGGCGTCTCCGCAGAGAGGAGTCCCGCGCCATGACCGTCGAACGTTACGGAGGATTCTGGCGGCGGGCCCTGGCCTTTGCCATCGACGCCGCCATCATCTTCGTCGTCGTCCATCTTCTCCTGCTCACGGGTGTCGTCGCTTTGCTGCTCGGTCGCCTGACGCCGGACGAATGGCCGGCCCTCATAACCTACGGGGGCCCGCTCTTCCTGGGCTACGCCGCCGCGGCCTCGTTCGTGACGAAGTTCCTCTATTTCGTTTACTTCCACGGCGCCGGCGGGCGGACGCCGGGGAAGATGATCATGGGGCTTCGCGTGCGGCCCCTCGATGGAAGCCCGATGACGTTCGGACTCGCCTTCCTGCGCTGGGTGGGCTACATCGTATCGCTCCTGCCCCTCTACCTGGGATTTCTATGGATCGCCGTGGACCGCAGGAAGCGGGGCTGGCACGATCACATCGCCGGAACGGTCGTGGTTTACGAGAGGAAAAAGCGCGTAGAAACGCCGCCTTCGGCGCCGGAAAAAGACCTTGACAAAGAGGACTACATTATATAGAGGAAAGCCTCTTTTCGCCGCTTCTGCGCTTGCGGCGCAATGGGCCGGTAGCTCAGTCGGTAGAGCAATGGACTGAAAATCCATGTGTCGGCAGTTCGATTCTGCCCTGGCCCACCAGAAATTCCACCGCGGGAGCAATCTCGCGGTTTTTTTATGCGGAGGCCCACAAATGGCGGGTCCGGGCCAGATAAGAGATGCCCCCAACCGAGCACCGATACCAGCCAACTTCTTGGCCGTATCATACCAGATGTATGCACAGCCTCTTCCCTAAAGAGGAAGCCGCTCGGTCTAGGGTTTTCAGGGAAACCGATTGATTCTTGGGATCGAGAAGGCGGTCAAGCGCGGAACGGCTGGTGCCCATCCTGCGGGACATCTCTAGCTTTGAAATTTTCTTCTCGGTCATCAACTGACTGATCTGTCGGGCAACGATTTCCTTGATCGCTGATTTTTCGACTTCGGCAAGTATCCCCTCATCTTTGAGGAAATCGTCGAATTCGGAACCGATGTTCTTGTGCTTCATAAATTCCTCCTCATCCCTTCTTGAAAAGGGATTTACGCCGTAAGGCGATTTCCAGATCCTTCTTGCGGATCTTCTGGTCCTTTTTGACGAAACCATGCAACAGAATGAACTGACCGCTGTGTATCGTAAATATAACCCTCGCAATCTTGTCCCTGAACGATGATCTCAATTCCCAGAGCCCCTCGCCGGGAGGTTTCACCAGAGGCATGCCTTCAGGCCACGAGAATTGGATTATCTTTATGTCCCGGCCGACGATTTTTCTTTCTTCTTCGGAAAGGTCGTATTGAGCCAATCTCTGACGGGCTCGGCTCCCGAATCGGTCATGAAGAACCTGATAGACATGGGAGGTATATTCTGCATGGGGCGCATTTTGTACTAAAAATGGTACATTGTCAACGATTATTCGCCCTCAGGTAAGACTGCTTTTCCGGCGGATAAGACCCATATTTGAAGACCTTTTACCGTCGACTATTTTTATCTCATGATGGCATAACTTAGGAATTTTGTCACCTCCGCTTGAATTTCGAACTCTGCAATTATTCTCGTTTATTTCTCGTTTTTCACGAGATTTTCTTGAGACTGGTTCGCAGCGGACTGCCAGCACCACCAGAAAATTCAATGGGTTAGCTAACTAGGCTGACCCCTTCTTTATTTGGTGTGTGAATTTGTGTGTGGATTTGTTGTAACGTCCTCAATTGTAAGGATAAGGAAAACGGTGACAGGCGGATCCGTTAGAAAACCGTTAGAAAAAAGCTTCAGGGGGCTAACCAGAATCGGATAACCCCCTGATATTGTTTGGTAGCGGGGGCAGGATTTGAACCTGCGACCTTTGGGTTATGAGCCCAACGAGCTACCGGGCTGCTCCACCCCGCGTCAAATCGGTCCTGTAGAAGGGTCCGTTTTTAAATCACAAGCCGGCTTTTGTCAAGGAGTATTTCTCTGTCCAAGGACGCGATAGACCTCGATTTTACGCTCGATCCCCTTGACGGGGAACGGATGGATGCGCTCCGTCTCCACCAGGCTGCCGACCGCCCGCTGCGTTTCTTCGCAGATCAGGATCTCGTTCGGCGCCGCATGATGTTCGAGGCGCGCCGCAAGGTTCACCGGGGGGCCGAAGACCGTGTACTCCTTCTTGTGAGGCGAGCCGAAGATCCCCGCCATGACCTCCCCCGTCGCGATGCCGAGCCCGACGGAAATCTCCCTTCCGTCGGAGCCCTTTTGCTGAGACATCTTCGTCATCTCCTCCCGCATGCGCAGGCCGCTTGCCACAGCCCGCGCGGCATCGTCCCCCTGCGCGACGGGTGCCCCGAAGACCGCCATGATGCTGTCCCCGATGTGCTTGTCCAGGGTCCCGTTGAATTGAAAAACGATGTTGTCCAGGGGACAGAAGTAGAAGCGGTTCAGCAGCTCCGACAGCGCCTCCGTGGAAAGCTGCTCGACCATGGAAGAGAAGCCGCGGATGTCGCAGAAGAGAACCGTCACCCTGCGTTTGTGCGGCCGGATGTGCCGGCCGGCCTTCTTGAGTTCGTGGAAGATCTGCTCCGACACGAACTGTTTCAGACGCTTGCGGACGTTGCATTCGCGGACCTTCACCCGCAGCTCCGCATTCTCGAAGGGCTTGGTCAGAAAGCCGTCGATGCCGGCATTGACGGCCTCGATGGCGCTCTCCATGGTCGCGTAGCCGGTCAGCATGATCCTCGTGATCTCGGGATTGATCCTGCCGATTTCCGTCAGCGTCTCCAGGCCGTCGATGCCGGGCATGCGAAAGTCCGAGATGACGGTCTCGATGTCATCGGCCCGTTCCCGCACCGTTTGAATGGCCCTGGCCCCGTCTTCCGCCAGATGGACGGCATAGCCGTCCTTTTCCAGGACCTTCTTCAGCGACCTCCTCACGCCCTCTTCGTCGTCCACGATCACCAGGCCGATCATTCCTTCACCTCCTGACAGGTATCGTCACCGTAAATGCCGATCCGCAATTTTCTTCGCTGTGGACGGCGATCGATCCTCCGTGCCGGCGGACGATTTCATGGGAAATGTACAGGCCCAGTCCTGTACCCTCCCCCACCGTCTTGGTCGTAAAGAAAGGCTTGAAGATGTCCTTCTGAACGTCCTCGGGGATTCCGGCGCCGTTGTCCGCGATCTCCACGAAGAGGAAGGTTCCGGACGGATCGAGCCCCGTCGTCAGGACAATCCTCCCCGTTTTTCCTTCCACCGCCTGAATGGCGTTCTTGATGAGGTTGATGAAGACCTGCCCCAGATTGGCGAAGTTGCCCCGGATTTCCGGCAGCGCCCCGTCGTAGCGCTTTTCGACTTCCACGGGAAGATTCTTGAACTGGTTGTGGAGGACGCGAAGGGCGTCGTCCAGCACGCGGTTGACCTGCACGCTTTCCTCGTACGCCCGCGTCTGCCTGGAGAGGCTGAGCAGGCTGCGCACGATATCGGCGGCGCGCTGCAGTTCCCGGTGGGCGAAGCGCAGGTCGTCCTGCACGTCGCCGGCCGTCGGGACCCCGCCGTCCTCGATGGCCTCCAGGGACGTCTGTATGAGACTCGAAGCCGATGCAAGCGGATTGTTCAGTTCGTGCGCGGTCCCGGCCACCAGCTGTCCGATGGCGGCGAGACTCTCCGAAACGATCAGCTGCTTCTGGGTCCTCTCCTTCTCTTCCAGGGCCCTCTGCAGCGCCTCCGTCCGGCGTGCGACCTGACCTTCGAGGTCCTGGTTCAGCCTTTCGATTTCCTCGTAGATGCGGGCGTTTTCGATCGCCGTCGCCGCCTGGTTCGCGAGCGTCGAGAGGAGCTCGATGTCTTCGCGGACAAAGAGCTCCCCCGACATCTTCTCCCCGAGGGCCAGGAAACCGACCGGCATTCCCTTGGAGAGCAGAGGGAAGATCCAGACCGCGCCGAGGCGGTCGAAGAGTGAAACCATTCTTCCGTGGTGTCCCCCGCACATCTTTTCGGCATAGGCCCGCGACAGGGGCTTGCCGCGCTGCAGAAACAGGTGCATCAGGGAAGCCGGAATCGTGATCCTCTGCGGTTCTGCATCCGCCTGTCCGCAGCCGCTTGTGTAGAGGGCAAAGGACCCATCGGGCTGTCCGTCCAGCAGCAGTTTCACGCACCTGACGCGCAGGGAACGGAGCGCCGTGCCGATCAGGAGCGATCGGATCGCGGAGAGATTCAGCATGGAGGCGAGCTGTCCGCTCAGATCGCGCAGCAGCTCACGATAATCATATCGCCCCCGGAAGAGGAACCTGTCGACGAGCCGCTCGAGAAGGGTCTTGAGCGGATGGAAGAGGAAGACGACGAGCAGCGCAAGCCCCAGCGGAAGCAGCAGCGAGCGCTCCCATGACGCAGTCATGAAGAAAAAGTGTAAGGCGGAGATGAGCAGAAAATAGACCGAGGCCAGCATGGCCGTCAGCAGAAGGTAGACGGCGCCTCTCCGGACGACCGAACCGACGCCGAGCAGGTCGTATTTCAGGGCTCCGTACGCGAGGAAGGCGGCGGGTATGAAGCTGAAATGACCGGGCGGGTAGATGGCGAGGCCCCACACGGGAAGGACGTTCAGGCCGAGAAGGGCCACCGCCGTACCGGCGCCGCCGAGGACGTACCGGATCCGGTGCCGTGAGAAGGCGTCGGCGGCTTCATGCAGGCTGCGGACAAGAAGAAAGAGGACGTAGGCGATCACTGCGATCGCAAAGACGGAGAAGGAATGAAACGCCGCGCCGGCCCTGCCGATCCTTCCGAAGGGCGATTCATGGAACTCGCTGATGAACTCCGGTGAGGGGACGGTCAGCGAAAAGGCGGCGCTGATGCCGTAGACGCCGATTTCCCACTTCCGCCGGCTGCGGATTCCGAGGAACGCGTGGACGAACTGCAGGAAGACCGGGGGACCGAAGACGAAGGCGACACAGGAGACGCGATCGACGATCAGGGCGACCGCGGGATCGGCGATCACCGAAACCGCAACGAGATCGGCGTTGATCATCGCCCCCATCAGGCAGAGGACGGCGAAGAGAAGGTTGACGGCTTGCCCCCGGCCGAACCGCAGGGAATAGACCGTCAGGCCCGAAAAGACCAGGAAACCCAGGACAGGGGGAACCAGATAACCGCTGGACGGGAACTCCGGTAGCATGCTCCTCGACCGCCTTTCCGAAGATGACGTCGGTTTTCAGACAAACCGATCCCAAATCCGGTGGACAAACCCTGACGAACTGCGAGCGTGAAAGCGAGCGGAGGAAAGATTATGAGAAGATGAACACGGCGGATGCGATCACCGTGGTGAAACCATGCGACTTGACGATACTGGACTGCGTAATATTTCTGGTGCGGATGATCTTTCCGCTGATCTTGAAGATCTCCTTCTTCTCGTCCCAGTTCTTGTCGACGTCGAAGTCGATGCCCAGGGTGGAGGCCAGCATCGCGGCGGCGAGGTCCTCTGCGTAGTCCCCCGCCTGGCGCTCCGTCTGGCCGAAGGCGTGATGTTCGCTGATATAGCCGTAGCTGTTGCTGTCCGCGGGAATGGCGCAGCCGACCGAAGCGGCCAGCAGACGCTGCGGCTCGTTGCTGCTGCAGCGGCTCATGACGCAGTAGGTGATGGCGCCGGGCTGCAGGGATTTCAGCCCCTGCGTCTTCGATACGACCTTGCAGCAGGGAGGCAGGATGCTGGAGACCATGACCAGATTCGTTCCTTCCAGCCCCGCGTCGCGAAGGGCCAGTTCGAAGGAATGGAGTTCCTCCTTGTGGATGCCCACCCCTTTGGTCAGAAACATTCCTGAAGGAACGCGCAACTTCACATCCGGCCTCCTTCTACCTGCGCGCCGCGGCCCGCGGACGCCTGTCCTTTCCCCGCCCGGCGGCCTGGACGAGATACCCCATGGTCCGGTAGGTCAGCTTGGCCGCCAGAAAATCGGGCGCGACGATGCCCGGAAGCGGCGCCAGTTCGACGACGTCGAATCCGCGGACACGGCGCCGCCGGCAGACTTCGCGGAGCACGGAAAGGACCTCGTGCCAGAGGAGCCCTCCGGGCTCGGGCGTCCCGGTCGAGGGCATCAGGGACGGATCGAAAACGTCCAGGTCGATCGTGACGTACACATCGTCCGACAGGTCCCGGCAGAGGGCCTCCGGACAGTCGGGCTGCGAGCGGATCGACTCCACGCTCCAGGTCTTCACGGGATTCGCCTTCAGGAAGACCGCCTCTTCCGCCGACAGGCTGCGGATCCCGACCTGAACGACGGGGCATATCTCCCGGGCCCTGCGGGCGATGCAGGCGTGGCTGTAGGGACTTCCCTGGTAGGATTCGCGCATGTCCGCATGGGCGTCGAACTGAAGTACGGAGAGGTTTGCGTGCCGCCGCTTCAACGCCCGGATGGCGCCGAGGGAAATGCTGTGCTCGCCCCCAAGGACGACCGGAATCTTCCCGCCCTGCGAAGCGGCCGTCACCCGCTCCTCCACTTTCCGCACCATCGCCTCCGGGCCCGCCGCCTCCGCTTCGATCGGGGCGAAGGTGCAGATCCCGGCGAGGTAGGTCTCCTGATCCAGCTCCTCATCGTAGAGTTCCATGTTGCCGGAGGCATCGAGTATCGCGGCCGGACCGCGGCGTGAACCGGACTGGTAGGTCGTCGTCAGGTCGTACGGGACCGGGACCACGACGAACGCCGCCTTCTTCCAAACCGTATATTGCTCTTCGATTCCGCCGAAGTTCATGACGCCCCTCAAAGACGAACTGGTGCTTAGCACATCGTCCGTCCTTTGTCCAGAAATCCCGTGCTTATCCCTTTACAACGCTTGATGATTTCTCCTATCGTGCGCCGATGAAGTCTTTCGAAACCGTGGTGTGCGGCTCATAGCGCAGGAGGGAAAAGCGGCCGTCCGCCAGGGCGACGTACGAATTGTGGCGGATCCAGTCCCCCAAGGCGGCAAAGGTGCGCATTCTCCCTTCCATCACCTGCTGCCGAAGAAGCGGCCGGTGACAATGGCCGACCAGCACGGCGTCGCAGCCTTCGGCGAACCTCCCCGCCGCGTATGCATGCATCTTCTCCGCGATCTCCTCCTCCCGTTCGAGCGTAAGCTCCTTGCTGACCGCCGAACTCAACGCGGCGATCTTCCAGAGGAGTGCCTGCGGGAACAGCAGCTGGAGGCGGTAGAAGGCGCGGGACCGCAGGAGGCCCCTGAGAAGAAGGTATTTCCGGTTGTCCCGGTCGATGGTATCCCCGTGCCCCACCTGCACGCGCAGGCCGCCGAGCTCGGACTCCATCCATTCCTCGTGGACCGGGATCCCCAGCACGCCCGTAAAATACTCGCGCAGGTAAAAATCGTGATTCCCCTCACACAGATCGATGCGGATGCCGGCGTCCCTCAGTTCCGCCAGTTTCGCCGCCGCCGGCTCGAATTCGGGGCAGATCCGCGAACCCCGCGCGAACCAGAAATCGAAGAAATCTCCGGCGATGATCAGGCGGTCCACGCGCCCTTCCGCCGCTCCGTCGGGACCGAGAGCGGCGGCGCCGCTGCGGACATCCTCGAGAAAACGCAGGATCAGGGCGTATTGAGGCTGGCGGCGGTCCTTGAGGTGGGCGTCGGAAATGAACAGTGCCTTCATGCGGCTCCCTTCGGGGAAACGGGGCGAAAACGTCCGGAGTCGGTGCTGTTTATCAAATTTGCCGGGGCGGGTCAATGAACCCGGCCTGTCGCCGGGACGGAAAACATGCTATGAAGTGCCGTCGCGTCCGAGGGGCGGCGTCCGCCGCCCGCCACGAAAAACTGCTGTTCGGATCTCTTCCAAAGGAGGACATCGATGAGCGCGTATCCCTTTTTCGAAGTCGAGAAGCGCCCCGATCGGAAAATCGCGATCCTCTATCTCAACCGTCCCGAGAAGCTCAATGCCATGAGCTGGCCCTTCTGGCGGGATCTCCCGCTCGTCGTCGGGGATCTGGAGGCGGATCCCGGCCTGCGCGTCGTCATCATCGCCGGCCGCGGCAAATCCTTCACCGTCGGGCTCGATGTCTTCGATTTCTTCTCCCAGTTCCAGAACGTCATCACCGGGGCGTCCGCATCCTCGAGGGAGGATCTGCACCGCTTGATCCTCAAGATGCAGGAGGGCTTCAACCGGATCGCCGAAGGCCGGAAGGTCTACATCTGCGCCTGCCACCGCCACTGCATCGGGGGGGGACTGGATCTCGCCTCCGCCTGCGACCTGCGGGTTTCCACCCGTGACACTGTCTTTTCTCTTCGCGAGACGCGGATCGCGATCGTCGCTGACATGGGCAGCCTGAACCGGTTGCCGGCGATTGTCGGGCAGGGGAACGCGCGTCTGATGGCTCTGACGGGCCGCGACATTCCGGCGGACGAGGCGCTGCGCATCGGCCTGGTCAATGCCGTATACGAAAGCCAGGAGTCCATGACGGCGGAGGCCCTGGCGCTCGCGGAGGAAATCGCGGCCAATGCGGCCCCGGCCGTGGCGGGAGCGAAGGCCATCCTGAACTACACGCAGGACCACAGCGTCCGCGACGGCCTGAACTACGTGGCCGCCTGGAACGCCGCGTTCCTCAACGTCGAGGAGATCCAGAAGGCGCTCACGGCGATGCTGGAAAAGAAAAAGCCCTGATGCGAAAGCGGGGGATGCTCCGCCCCTCTGTCGCTGCGGAGAACCCGGAGGGCGATGCGGCAGTCCCGTCCCTGTCGTCCCCGCCCCCGCTTCCGCGAGGGCAGGCTGCGGCGGGGCCCCAGCTCTCTGCACGTCTCCAAAACGAAAAGCAAACCTCCAGACCCTGGATTCCCGCGTACGCGGGAATGACTTTTTAATTCCACTTCTGTATACTCCCCATTACCTGGATTCCCCGCGTGCGAGGGAATGACATTTCTTGGCCTATCCCACATCTGCTGCGCTGAAGAAGTTCCGTAGACTGTTCAAAAGTGCCCAGATGCAAGCTCCCGACGCCTGAGCCGTGAGTCGTGCCGGGAAGTACGTCGAACGGCGAAGGATGATGGAAACAAAGCAGGTGGGTATTTTTCAACAGCCTATCCCAGATCGGACAGCCGCTTCTCTCCGAGACGCATCGGCACGTACACCGCAGCGGCGCAGAGCGTCAGCGCCGCTGCGAAGGATGCCGCGGTCCACACCCACTGCAGCGGCGTCAGATGTGCGTTCCGCACGCCCGCCATGAAAATCGCATGGGTCGGACCGGCTTCGAGAAGGGCGACGATGCCGATGAACCCGGCGCAGAGGATCATGAAGACGAGCCCTCCGAAGCTGGTGGCGGCCTGCGCCGGATTTTCGGACTTGAAATCCGGATAGACGGCCCCCAGTCCGACCGCCATGGCCACGACTCCCGGCGCCATGCAGAAGACGGTGACCGTCGAGAGCGCCATCATGAAGGGGGTCACCTGCAGGAACAGGTTCGTCACGACGATGAGGATTTCGGTCATCACCAGCAGCGGCAGGTAGTAGACGAAGAACTTGATCCACAGGAAGGTCCGGATCGGGACGGGCGCCGCCTTCACGATCCAGAACGCATCCCCCTCCATGCTGACGGCCGGGAACACGAAGCGTGCGGCGACCGCTGTCAGGACGAACACCGCCAGTCCCATGTTCAGGAAGGAAATCGTGTTCTGAAGATAGGTCAGCCGGATCGGCGAGCGCTCCAGGGGCAGGACCGAGAAGTTGTACAGGTAGATGGCCACCAGGGCGCCGATCAGGAACAGCTGCGGCCACTGGGTCTGGTCGCGGAAGAATGTCCTCACCTCCTTGATGACGAAGGCGCGCGCCGGTCCGGAAAGCAGTCCGAGCACCTTCTGCCAGTTCGCCGGGCGGCGGGGGCTGGCGGCAAATAGGCGGCCCGGCGTCGTCTGCGCCCGCGCGTATCCGCGGAAATAGAGCACCTCCGAAAGCCATGCCGTCCCGCAGACGGCGGCGCCGGCGAAACTCAGGCTCAGCGACAGATGGAAGATCGACGACGCCCTCGCCCCTGACAGCGCCGCCCGGATCGAGTCGAAGACCCAGGTGGTGGGCAGGAGCGCGGATCCGGGCGTCTGCAGCGACCTGAAGTACTGGACCACGGAGGTGAAGTTCTCCGGGTTCGTGAGCTCCTCCGGCCGCATCAGGCGGAACGCCAGAAGGAGAACCACGAAAAGGACGACGCTGATCGCCACGATGAGGGTCCGGATCCGTCCGGCGGGAAGGATCACGGCCACGGCCATCACCACGGCCGCGCTGAGCGCCGAAATGGTCAGGCACAGGGGCACGAAGGACAGGAGAATCGCGAGGTAGAAGAATGAACCCGCCCCGTAGACGACCCCGTAGGAGAGGAACACCGGCAGGCTGTAGAGGACGACCATCCACGAGCTGTCCACCGTGCTCTCGATCCAGCGCGCGAGGAAGATCGACCGCGGCGCGACGGGAAGCGAATGTACCAGCATGAGGTCGCGGCTCAGGTAGAGCTTGGAGAGCGCCGTGATGATGCTGCTGAAGATCAGGAGCGCGGTGAAGGTCAGGAGCACCATGGACAGGAGCTTGACCGCCAGCAGATCGCCGAGCCCCGCAATCCCCTGGAAATAGGTCAGCACCCGGAAGAAGACGGCGAAGATCCCCACCCAGAAGGCGAGCCCGATCGCGCCGAACACATAGACGCGGAACCTCAGCCCGCCGGCGCCGGCGGACGAACCGGAATTCTTGAAGGAATACAGCCGCGGCTTCAGGAGGGTCAGGATCTCGTTCACCGTGCTTCTTCCCGCGTCAGCCTCAGAAACACCGCTTCCAGATCGGCCTCCTGAGTCTCGGCGACGGCCTTCAGTTCCCCCACCGTGCCCGCCGCGATGACCGATCCCCTGGAGATGACGCCGATGCGGTCGCAGAGGTCCTCCGCCACCGCCAGGGTGTGCGTCGACATGAAGATCGTCGTGCCGCCGAGTGCCAGTCTCCGGAGGATGTCCTTGACCATCTTGATGCCGGCCGGATCCAGCCCCACCATCGGTTCGTCGACGATGATCACCCGCGGCTCGTGCAGGAGGGCCGCCACGATGATGAGGCGCTGTTTCATGCCGTGCGAATAGGCCTCGACAAGCTCGTTGCCCCATTCATCGAGTGAAAACTGCCTGAGGAGGCGTTGCGAGCGCTCGAGAAACGCCTCTTCTCCGACCCCGTACAGGTCCGCGGAGAAGCGCAGGAATTCCGTGCCCGTCAGTTTTTCATAAAGGAAAGGCCTGTCCGGTATGAAACCGATCATCTGCTTGGCGGCCTGCGGATCTTTCGCCATATCGATTCCCCCGATGAGGATGTCGCCCGACGTCGGCGCCAGGACGCCCCCCATCATGCGGATCGTCGTGGTCTTCCCGGCCCCGTTCGGGCCGATGAAGCCGAAGATCTCTCCGGCCTTCACCGCGAGCGAGACGCCGTCGACGGCCTTCGTGTCGCCATAGAACTTCGTCAGGTTCCGCAGTTCGATCATGACATTTCCGTTCATGGTGCCGGATTCTTCGACAGTTGCCTTCATGGGGTCTGCTCCAAGACTTCCAGCTCGATGTTCCCGATGACGCCCATCAGGTCCATCTGGCGCTCCATGCCGCCGCGGATCAGGCGGATGTGCGTGGCATCCGCCGGCATCTGTCCGAAGACGGCGTCCGCCGTGATCCAGCGGCCGATGTAGAGCACGTTCCATGCGTGGTAATAGAATCGCCCCTTCGTGTACACGAGCCCCGCTTCGATCTCGGCGGGGATGTTCGAGGCCCGGAGCAGGGCGGCAAGGAGCGCCGCATGCTCGTTGCAGTCGCCTACGCCGTTGTCGAGGGTCTCCAGGGCGTTGGGCACCGAAAGGACGGGCCTCTTCTCGATGTTCTTGTGGACCCACGCGAGGATGTTCGCCGCCCGAACCGCGGGCGGCTCCCCCCTCTTGGCGAGCCTCTCCGCCAGGCGCCGGATGCGGGGATGGTCGGACTGGATGAAGGGATTTGGCTTCAGGAGGGAGCGGGCGGCCGCCCCCGGCAGTCCTACGCTCCGCTCCGTTTCCACCGGGGCCTTTTCCCGGGTGATCGTCAGCACCGGCGGTTCGAACCGCTGCCGGTCGCCGTCCAGATGGAAGGCCTTCGTGTCGATGCCGCCGAGCCGGAGGCGCAGCCGCTGCAGCTTCTCCGGCGCCCCGATGGGTGTGGAGACGGACACCGAGGCGATCTCCGTGACGTCGGCGCCTCCGGATCCGGTCATGCCCCCCAGGGCCTCTTCCTCGGGGACCCTTTCCAGGACGATCCCGAGCAGGCCCTCCTCCTTGACCACTTCTCCCTTCTCGTTGATCCAGGCGAATTGGCGGGCGCCCATGAAATCGACGGCGTACTTGCGGACCTTCTGGGGCTGCCCCATGACGGTCAGGGTCTCCTCGCCGGCCGGGCTGACCCGGACGGCCCGCTGTCCCATGGAGGCCGGATCGAAGACGGAAAAGGTCACCGGCCGCTCCTGCGCCCCTTCGGCGAGCCGGACAGCCTCGAATATCCCGGATGCCGTGTAGGGCCGCTCCTCTAGGGGGATGTTGATCTTCCGTTCCTCTCCGGAGGCGTCGGTCGCGACGGACAGGAGCTTGTCCTTGATCGTGCCCGCGGCCTGAAAGCGGAAAAGGCTGGACTTGAGGTCGAATCGGAAGGAGGAAAGCCTCATGTCGGGAAGAAGATTTGCGTCGATCGTGAAGGTCAGCCCGTGGACGACGCCCATCGTGTTGACCTGCATGAAGACCGTCTCGATCGAGCGGTACCCCTGCTCGCGCCGGATCAGCCGGCGGCGGGCGTATCCGATCCTGCGCACGCCCTGGGAGATGGAGAACCACTCTTCCCGCTCCGACGCGGCCCCGATCCCCTCGATCCTTCCCTCCGGCCTGGCCGTCGGCCATTCCGTCACGAGATCCAGGCGGACGGCGAGGAGGGCGAGGAAGACCAGGGCGAAAGCCCCTCCTGCGATCAACGGCCATCTCGATGTCCGGCGGTGCGCCACGCAATGCTCCCGGAAGAATTTCCGGCGCAGAGTATAGGGAAAAGGGCCGGGGGTGTCAACGAGCGCCGTGGCAGCGGACCGGGCGGGAAATCCGGCTTGTAAGCGCAGGATTTTTTTGATAGCGTTCCGCCACACGCGGCCGCATTTCCGCGAATTCCGCGCAAGGATACGGATCCGGAAAGGTTTTGATCTTCATGACCAGAGACGACGCAATCCGCCAGGCCAGAGAGGTTCTCCAGATCGAGGCGGAGAGCATCATAAAACTCATCGACAAGGTGGGCCCGAACTTTGCCAAGGCCGTTGACCTCATCTACCGTTCGAAAGGCCGCGTGATCGTCACGGGGATCGGCAAATCCGGCCTGATCGGGAAGAAGATCGTCGCCACGCTGACGAGCACCGGCACGCAGGCGCTCTTCCTCCATCCCGTCGAGGGCCTGCACGGGGACCTCGGGATCGTCGTCAAGGACGACGTCCTGATCGCCATTTCCAACAGCGGCGAAACGGAAGAACTGAACGTGATCCTGGGTAGCATCCGCCGGATCGGGGCACCGATCATCGCCTTCACGGGCAATCTCCGCTCCTCCCTGGCGAAGGACAGCGACGTCGTGATCGATGTCGGCGTGGAGCGGGAGGCCTGTCCCTTCGGGCTTGCCCCGACGTCCAGCACCACGGCCTCCCTCGCCATGGGGGACGCCCTGGCCATCGCCCTGATCAGAAAAAGAAATTTCCGCGAGAAGGATTTTTTCAAATTTCATCCGGGCGGCAATCTCGGCCAGCGTCTCCGCGCGATGGTCCGCGACTTCATGATCCAGGGTGACGCGGTCCCGCGCGTCTATACCAAGGCCTCCCTGAAGGAGGCCATCGAAGAAAACGACCGGCGGAACAAGGGATTTGTGCTCGTGACGAACCGGAAAGACCGCCTGCTGGGCATTCTGACGGACGGCGACGTGCGGCGCCTGATCATGAAGGGTCGGTCCCTGACCGAGGGCACCGTCGATGAGGTCATGACCCGCGCCCCCAAGACGATCGGTGAAAACACCTCGCTGGCGCAGGCCATTGAGCTCATGCAGCGCGACGAGATCACGACGCTCGTCGTGGTGAACAGCAGGATGCAGCTCAAGGGCTACATCCACCTCCACGACATCCTGGGCCGGGGCGGCACGGTCCGGATCTCCATCGCCTGACCCGCCGAAGCCCCTGCATTTCCTTCACTGGCCCGACGGCGGGGCTCCCCTGCCGTTCCTGCAGCGATGGGCCTCCCCGCGGCGGATCTCCCGATGAAGGAAGACGGCCCAGGCAAACATCATTGTGGTGAGCCAGGCATTTCTTGGGCGAGCTTTTTTCACGGAACGCTATACCACTTCCCGCCCGATAGCAATAGGGTGTCCGGTCAACCTGACCGGTTGTCCGCGTTTCGCCGGGGCTTCCCGCCGCGACGGACCGCCGCCGGCGGTGATCCGCGCGCATGCGTGATCCCGGAACTCACGGGACCTCTTCCGAAAGGGTTCATTCCCCCGATTCTTCCCACACCTCCGGCTGGGGGGTTCCCGCGCCGTAAAGCTCGATCCGGTAGGGCCTGACGATACCGACGGCGTAGTCGGGGTCGTCGGGACCGGTGAAGTATTTCTTCATGAAGTCTTTCCAGGACTCCCTGCGGAGTTTTTCATCCCTTGAGACTTCCGCCCGCCCTGCGATCTGCAAATAGGGCCTCGGGGCCTCCCCGCCGTTCGCCCCGCAGATGATGTGGACTTCCTGTCTGCGGCGGATGTGGTCGACTTTCCGGGACTTCAGCGGCGTCACGAATTTCAGGACGAGTTCCTCGCCGCCTTCGACCATGACGTAACGAACCCAGGGTTTGCCGTCGTCCGTGACGGTTGCCAGCGAAGCAAGCTGGTAGTCCTTGATGATTTCGTGAATCTTCCGTTTCAGATCCGACATAGGTTTCCTCCCTGGAGCCGCGCGCCCGCCGCCGGGTTCCGGCTCCATGCGATGCGGGTTTCAGGTCAGCGGGCGGCCGGCCTGCCCCGCCGAACCTTTTTCTTGCTTTCCTCCATGGGTTGATACTTCAGCAGGGGCACGGCATCTTCATCCTGCTTGCCCAGCAGCATGCGCTCAAAACGGACGATCTTTTCCGCCGCCAGCCAGTTGAGAAGATCATTGCCCTCCACCCTGCCGCTCTTTACATAGAGTTCGTAAGCCACCCTGGTGATTTCGTCGTTGATGTCGCCGTTCATGAACAACCTCCTTTCCCGATCCGGAAGAAACGACGGATGGCGACTGCGGCCGGCCTGATGCGACGGCTTCCCTGCGGCCGTCCAACGGTTCCTTCTGCGCACCACCCCGTAGAATGAGAAATCCGACATTCCGTCCCGATTTACAATCAGGCAAAACCTGATTTGCGACCTCGAAAATGCCCGGCATGCCTTTCCGCCGCGGCGGAGGGTGACCGCCGGCCGTTCCGTGCGGGAGCGGCGCCTGCTGCACCGGATTTCCGGCGGCGGCAGGGACCGTCAATTCAGCCGATAGGTGATCGCCATTCGGATCTCCGCCCGCACGGGCGGACGGGGAAAAGGGGCAACTCTCTTCACGGTTTCGACGGCATTCCGGTCCAGCAGGCCGAAACCGGAACTCTCAACCACATTTACATCGTTGACCCCGCCGTCCTCGAATACGATGAAGGCGATCTTGACCTGGCCGCTCCAACCCATCTTCCGGGCCGTTTGGGGATAGGCAATGCCCCTCGTGATCCTGTCCCGGATATAGACAAAATGTTCCTTGAGATAGGTCGCCTTGGATTGCTCGGGCGTTTCAGGTGCGACGCCGCGGTCCGAAATGCCCGCAATGCCTTGGACGGAACCGGTCGCCGCATTCGCATCCCGAATCGTGCCTTCGGCGGGGGACGCAGATCCCGTCTCGGCCATGAGGGTGGATGGCGGAGCCTCCTCTGCATCGGACGGTGCGACCGGATCTGTTGCGGTCTGCGGCGGAGCGGCCGGCATTTCATCGGCGCTGTCCGAAAGCCGCGGGGTCGGCGGCGCCTTCTCGATTTCCCGCTTCGGAACGGCGGGCTTCTCCGCAATTCTCTTCGACTGCGCCGCCTTCGCCGGCTTCGGCTCCTGCCTTGGCGCCGGCGGAGGCGGCGCCTGCAGGGCCGCGGGAGACACTCTGTCAGCGCCGAGGATGAAGTCAATCACCGCGGCCTGCTGTTCCGAAGCGGTGGAGATCTGCAGCGCGGCGAAGACCGCGAAGATCACCCCGTGAATGCCGGCGGACCACGAAAAGCCTTTGGACTGCGGCGTCATCTTTTCACTTCCGTCTGGAGGCTCAGTTTCTTGAAACCGCAAGTCTTCACCACGTCCATGACGTCGACGAAGACTTGCAGCGCGACCTCCCGGTGGGCGCGCACCAGGATGGGCGTCTCCGGGCTGTACGCTTTGATCTCGTCACCGAGCCGAATCAGCGGGACCGGTTTTGCGTTCACGTAGAGGACGCACTGGCGGTCGATCTCGATGGAGACCGACCGGAGCGTCCCGGACTGCTGCTCGGACACCCGCGGAAGCTCGACGGGTACGGCGCCCTGGGCTATGAAGGTTGACGTAGTCAGGACAATCGTCAGGAGCACCAGCATGATGTCGATGAAAGGGATGACGTTGATAGTTTCAAATTCCTTCTCTTCCATTTCTTATCTCCCATTCGAAGATCAACTCCTTTGCCCTTCTCACCAGGAAGTTGTAGAGCGTGATCGCCGGTATGGCGACGAGCAACCCGACCGCCGTCGCTTTCATGGCGAGGGCGAGCCCCACCATGATCTTCCCCGTATCCATGAAGCCTTCGCGCCCCATGGTGTAAAAGGTCAGCATGATCCCGAGGACCGTCCCGAGCAGACCGATGTAAGGGGCGTTGCTCGCGACCGTCGCCAGGATGTGCAGCTTCCTGGTCAGTTCGAGCTCCAGGGACCTCCTGTCGGGGAATGCATCGAGAGAGAGTTTTCGGTAATAGAGGCGCCTCTCGATGGCGACGGCCACCGCGACGACGCTCATCGCGACGAGAAGACCCACCACGCCATAGTCAACCGTCAGTTTCATCCATTCCATATCCTTCTCCCTCTTTTTTCAATGGAAAAGCGGTTTTGGGGGCCTACAGCATGCAGGACGCAGCCCCCGGGACCATGCCTTTTTCCTGCATTTCCCGCGGCTCACCGCCAAGGTTTGCATCAGATCGTCTGCGGCGTACGGTGCTCTCCGCCGCCCTGTACAGCCTGTTTCCTTCTTCCCGCCGCGCCGATCGCCGAGATGACCGCGATCACCCCCATGCCGGCGCAGGAAAAACAAGACCCGCAACCGCCGGTGCAGCCCAGGGCGGGAAGACTGCCCCCCAGGGCGCCTAACAGGGCGGCAAGAAAAGCCCGGATTCTGCGTTTCCATCCGTTCATGCCGCAAGGTCCTTTCCGTTCTGTCCGGTCAGGGCGTAGGACGGCACTGCCGGGACGCGCTCTTCCGCAGTCTTCGTCTTCAGGCCGTATCCGATGGCATGCTCCGGGCAGACCTTCGCGCACATCCCGCAGGGGATGCAGGAAAGCTGGTCGATGCCGGCCTTCTTATCGACGTCGATCGCCCAGACCGGGCACTCGTCTCGGCAGCGGCCGCAGCCGCTGCAGCATTCCTCGTCCACGCGGACCCTTCTGCCGAACCTCTCGCCGAAACAGCTGGACAGGGCGTCGAGGGCTCCGACCGGGCACAGGAGATTGCAGTACCCCCGTCCACCCTTCGTCAGAAAGCCCAGGCCGACCAGCAGCCCGAGGTTCACCACGCCGGCGCTGCGGAAGAAGAAGGCCATGTCCGCATCGGAAAACGGCGCGCCGAAAAGCCGCGGGACAGTCGCGAAATTGCAGTAGCCGCAGCAGAGGCTTCCCAGGCCGAGGGCCGGCAGCAGGAGGTACGCGGCCAGGTATCCATAGCGCACCGAGGCCGCCGGGACCGAGTCGAGGCGCAGTTTGAAGGCGGCGGGAATGAGCCAGCTGCCCAGTTCGGAAACGCCGCCCACCGGGCAGACGTGGCTGCACCAGAAACGGCCAAGGAAGAAGGTGCTGGCCACGGCTCCCAAGACCAGCGCCACCCCCATGTAGCTCCTGGCCATGCCGAACAGCAACGTCCCAGCCGTCTCGCCCCGGCGCCAGACGAAGAACATCCGGGGGCACCAGGAGCCGCAAAAACTGCTGTCCTGCGTGAACTGAAAGAGGAGCGAGAGAGGCGGCAGAAACAAGACCAGGCTCAGCAGCAGGATCCATGTTCTCCTCTTGAAGAAAAAGCGTTTCTCAATGCCGGTCTCCGCACTCATCTCCCGCCTTCTCCTTTCCCTGAAATTCGACCGGCACGCTGAGCACCGGCCTGTTCGTCTTCGTGTCGTAGAAGGCAAGCTGGTATCTGCCCCTCACACCGATGTTGTTCCAGTATCTTTCGGGGTCCAGACTGAACGCCTGGGCGCACCGCCGGCAGCAGAAGACATAGTCCCTGCCTTCGTGGGAAACCCCGAAGAACCCATCTCGATAGGGAGCGCCGCACACCGGATCCGTCATGGGGGGCTTCATCACCACCCACAGGGCGATCCTGTCCCGCGGCTGAAGGCCGTGGATGACATTGTCTCTCAGTTTGGGATTGCGGCGCAGGCCCAGGTCCACAACCGGACCCGACAGATAGATCGCATGATCGATCCGCGGCTCGCCTTCCAGGACAACTCTGGCATCTCCCCGGTACGGCGGGATGACCGCCGCCGTGGCAATCAGCGTGTAGGTGCCCTCTCCGCTCGCCAGGACCGAGGCGTGCCTCGCCGTGCCGCCCGACGCCTTGATGAGGCCGATGGAATGGGCGGAGTCTCCCCACCGGTAGGAGGCCGCGAAGAAGGACGCCGCGACGGCAAGCAGAAAAAAGAGGATGCTTTTCGCTTTCATGGCGCCTCCCTAGAATTTGTAGGCGACTTTCGCCATCCACGTCCACGGGGTGCCGGGCCTGTATTTTGCCGCCCCTCCCGAATCCTTGGTCACCTCGATGGCATGCCGCGTATCGAAGATATTGTAGACGTCAAAAGAGATATCCAATCCGTTCCTCTCGTACCCGACGAGGGCGTTCGTGATGAACTCGTAGCCCTTGTAGGTTTCGGAGTTCGCGTTGTCGACCTCATAGGAACCCCAGGTGTTCGTCTCGACCTTGAACCGCAACCCGGAGGAATGTTTGTAGGACGCAAACAAGGTGTACTGGTGCATGGGGACGTAGGGAAGCCGGTTGCCGTCCCTCCGGAAGTTCGTTCCACCGATGACCTCGTTGAATTCGGTGAAGGTGAAGTCGCTGTAGGCATACGCCGCTCCGAGGTAGAGATCTTTGAGCACCTGCATCTTCGCCGACAATTCGACTCCCTTCTTCTCCGTCTCGCCGGCGTTGGCGTAAGACGATTCGTTGTTCGGCAGCATGGTCTGGACGATGTCGTCCTTGACGGTGATATAGAACAGCGACAGGTCGATGCTGTGGCCCTTCTCGCTTCGGACTTTGAAGCCGGTTTCGTAGTTGGTCGTCTTGGAGGGCACGAGTTCCGGATTGAGGCTCAGTTCCCCCGTCTGGGGCGTCTGGAAGCCGGTGGAGATGTTGCCGTAGAGATTGACGGCGGGGTTCAGCTTGTACACCACGCCGATCCTGGGGCTCACGCGCTCGAAGGTCGTCTTTCTCGATATCGTCGCCCGGTTGACCACGTACCGGGCCGTCGCATAATTGAATTCCCGGAACTGCTCGGTCTTGAGATCGAAGGACACCCGATCGTACCTTGCGCCGACATCCACAATCCACTTGTCCGACGGCCGCAGGGACTCCTGCAGATAAACGCCCCATTTGCCGATCGTGTCCTCTGCCTGCTCCGCGAGATCGCCCTTTCGGTCGGATGTGGTATACGCCAGCCTTCCCCCCGGTCCGGTCACGAAGTCCCGGTAGGTGTACTTGTCCCCGTCGCTCTTGTCGATCTGCCCTGCAACGCCGAACGTGGCGGTGCCGTTCATCCCCGCAATCGCGTGTGTGACATCGGCCTGCATGTCCGCCCCGTACACGTCGGCGCCGCCGTCGTTGATCAGGCCCGTCACCGGATGGTAGTGCGACCATTTCTGGAAATAGGCCAGCGGCTTGAGCTTGACGTTGCCGATCTCCTTGTCGCCCTTGAGGCTCGTGTAGAGGATGTCGCTGTACCGTCCCATGTTTCTCCACTGTTCGGATGTGAGCTGGCGGATGTCGTTTTCAAACTGGGTCTTCGTGAGCGTTCCCGGCAGCTGCAGGTTCGCCTTCGTCATCGAGACGTTCGCCTCCAAAGAGGCTTTGTCGCTGAACAGATGCCCGACCTTGAAACCTCCCTGATTGGTGCTGAAGGTGTTCCATTCCCGCCAGGAATCGGTTGATCGTCTGCTGCCGGAAACGGAGACGTACGTGTCGCCAAAATGCGTCCCGTAGACGCCGTTGTACGACTGGGTGTTGTAGCTCCCGTACCCGGCCTTCACGCTCTTGGTCTCTTCGAAGAGGTTTTTCGAAATGATGTTCACGACACCACCCGCCGCGTTCGCCCCGTAGAGGGTCGAGTTCGGCCCCTTCACCACATCGATCCTCTCCACCATTTCGGAATCGACGAAATCCAGGCGCGACATGCCGTCCGGGTCGGTGATGGGCACGCCGTCGAGGAGGATCATGATCTCCCTCACCCCGTACCTCGCCTTCAGGCCCGCGCCCCGGATGATCAGGCGGGTATCGTATCCCCCGTTCTTGGATTCCGATTGCACCCCCGGAATCCCCGAGAGGGCCTCCTTCAGGCCGAACATCCTCGTGTCTTTGATATCCTCCTTGGTCACCACGCTGACCCCCGCCGGGATTTCCTCCGTGGCCCGTTCCGTCCTCGTCGCGGTGACAACCACATCGTCAAGATCCATCTTCCTTTCCTTCGGCTGTTCCGCGTATGCATCCGCGCAAACGAGCAGCATTATCGCGAGCAGCAAGCGCCATCGTATTCTCATGAGCAGCACCTCCATCGCAGGGCAACGCGGCTGGACGATTCCCGGAGAAGGGGGGGGTGTTCGGCTGGTTTCAGCGCAGGTCGGGGCGGAAGGCGTCACGCGGCAGGGCGCTGCCGAATCACCGGCATTGTCCTGCGGCCGTGACGATAGAAGTCTTCTTCTATATGAAAGAGGGCGCTCCGCTTCAGCGGATTCCCTTCTTATCCTTGCGATCCGTCTCGCCGATCCAGCGACGCGACCCGATGTCCGAAAAGGTCGAGCCTCCGTAATTCCATGTCAGCGGTTGGTGATGAAAAAGCGTTTTTCCCGACCGTCGTCGATCTTGACGAAGACCGCGCCTTCCCGGATCCGCGAGACGTTCCCTTTGCGCAGCGGAACGTTGCAGGCGCACCGTCCGGGTTCCCTGGAGACGGAATTGCAGCACATCATGGGACAGCCGCAGACGTATACCGATTCGCCGACCTTGAACGACTCAGGAACGGCTTTCGGATTTCCGTCGCGGCCCGTGCCGCAACCCGCGAGGACGATCACAACGAACAGAATGATCATCCGCTTCTTCATGGGACCCTCGACATTTTTCCGGAACGGCATGTGATCGGGAAATGCTCCGCCGATGGATGATTGGTTTCGGCTTTCCCGGCCGGGACGTCCTTGTTCACGACTTGTGAACAAATCCTTTTACGAAACGCTTGGCGGGGCGCGCCCGCTCAGGGGTGCACGCCATAGGGAGGGATTGGGGATGTTCTCCGCAGACGGGACAAGATGTGACACGACAGCCAGCGGCTGGATATCGTCCGCGGCGACTGCCGGCGCCAGGAAGAGATCCGGATGGGTCCCTCCATGGATGCAGATAGAGCAGGCATGGGAATAGTAATCGCAGCGGTGGTGATAGCCTCCCGAGAAAACGGAAAGGAAGAGAATCAGGATCAGCAGGAAGGTCCATTGCTTCCGGTATGCCACGATGCTCGTCTCCTATTGCCTGAATGCCGCGTTTGTGTTCAATATATTTTTGTTGAAGTATCTCCACCATCGGGATGCCCCTGATTTTCATGTCCGAGATGTCTTAGACGGGCCGCGCAAATGGATGGCCTGTTTTCCCCATCCCTTCCCGTCCTATCGTCTTTTGCGGGGTTTTGAGATATAGGGAGATCCGGATTTCACGACGGCCTTGGGGAAAGGCCCGCCGCCGCGGAAACCTCCCCTGGGGAAGAACGAGGAGATCGGGATTGTCTCTGAAGGCGAAGAAGCTCTGGATTGTGGTTTCGCTGCTGCTGCTGACGGCCGCTGCATACTGGCAGGCGATCTCTCTCGATTTCGTCAACTACGACGACCCCGCCTACGTGACCGAAAACGACATCGTGCAGAACGGGCTGACCGCGGACGGCGTCCGCTGGTCCTTCACGACCGTCTACATCGGCAACTGGCATCCGCTGACGTGGCTCTCGCACATGCTGGACATCCAGATCTTCGGACTGAACCCGGCGGGACATCATTTCGGAAATCTCCTCTTCCACATCGCCAACACCCTGCTGCTTTTTCTGCTGCTCCTGCGGATGACAAAGGCCCCCTGGCAAAGCGCCTTCGCGGCCGCCCTTTTCGCCCTTCACCCGCTGCATGTCGAATCCGTTGCCTGGATCTCGGAGCGCAAGGACGTCCTGAGCACGTTCTTCCTGATCCTCACGATCGGAGCTTACGTCCTTTACGTGGAGAAGCCCCGGCTGCCCCGGTACGGCTGCGTCGTCATCCTGTTCCTTCTCGGCCTGATGGCAAAGCCCATGCTGGTCACCCTCCCCTTCCTGCTTCTGCTCCTGGACTTCTGGCCCCTCGGCAGGCTACAGCCGCCGGGACAAGCGGGCGTGAGCCGGGAACCCGCCGGTCGGCCGGCCACACCGGGAAAGCGGAAGTCGAAGGTCGCGAGACCCCGCAGGGCAGCCGCCCCGTCCGTCGAGGCGTCCCTGCCCCTTGCCTTGCCGTGGCCGCGTATTCGCGGCTTCGTGCTCGAAAAGATCCCGCTCTTCGCATTGTCGGCCCTCTTCAGTGTCATCACCTTCGTCACCCAGCACGGCGAAGGCTCCGTGTCGTCGCTGGAGGCGATGCCGCTGGGCTTCCGCATCGCCAATTCCCTTCTGTCCTACGCGCGCTACATGGGCAAGATGATCTGGCCGGACCACCTCGCCGTTTTCTATCCCTATCCGAAAGTCCTGCCGCTCTGGCTCGTCATCGGGGCCGCCCTGCTTCTGATCGGCATCACCTGGGCCGCGGCGAGGAGCGCCGGACGGTTCCCCTGGCTGATCGTCGGGTGGCTCTGGTATCTCGGCACGCTCGTCCCCGTCATCGGGATCGTTGCCGTGGGTTCGCAGGCGATGGCGGATCGGTACACCTATGTGCCGCTCGTCGGGCTCTTCATCATGATCGCCTGGGGCGCGCCGGAACTGCTGAAACGGGTACGCGGAAAGGAACCGATTCTTGCCGTGGCGGCCGGGGCCGCGATTGCGGCCCTCATGGCCGTTACGTGGAGCCAGCTTTCCCACTGGCAGAACGGCGTTTCCCTGTTTCGCCATACCCTTGCCGTCACGAGCGACAACAGCACCGCCCATGACCTGATGGGGTCCGCCCTGCGCAGGACCGGCGACACGGAAGGGGCGCTGGCCCATTTCAGCGAGGCGATCCGCATCAATCCCGCCAACGCGAAGGCCCACGACCATCTGGGGAATATTCTTGCCGACCGCGGCAGGACCGACGAGGCGGTTGCCCATTATCTCGATGCCGTCCGCTTCAATCCGCGCGACGAGATCTTCCGCAACAATCTGGGGAAGGCGTATTTCGAGCAGGGAAAGATCGACGAGGCGATCCGCGAGATCCGGACGGCGCTGGACCTGAAGCCCGATTTTGCCGAGGCCCGCTACAACCTGGGAAGCATCCTCGGCTCCCAGGGTAAGCACGCCGAGGCAATGGCGCATTTCCGGGAGGCGCTGCGGAAGCGGCCGGGATGGGCGCAGCTCCACAACAACCTGGGCAGCGCCCTCCTGCTGCAGGGAAACGTCGACGAGGCCATCGCGCACTTCCGGGAGGCGCTCCGCATCCAGCCGGATTACCCGACGGCGCAGGCCAACCTCAGGGATGCGATGTCGCTGCGGAAAGGACCGTAGGGATTTCAGCCAGCAGCGCGCAGGACGGCCGCGCGATCGGGGTCCCGCGTGACAGCCGTCTTTTCGTATCCGTCCGAAGAACCCGTCTTGGAATTGCTCTCAGATAAGGTATGATGCGGCAGCTGCTGGTGACAGTGTTGCCGATGCTCTTTGAAATACGATAAGAAAATCAGGTTGAGGCCTTCAAG
>Ga0116159_1000064_pt1 | contig 111884 bp, 96 predicted proteins | sample AD_JPNAS1_MetaG_FD_89878 | JGI IMG/M metagenome (GOLD analysis project Ga0116159, IMG submission 89878) | Active sludge microbial communities of municipal wastewater-treating anaerobic digesters from Japan - AD_JPNAS1_MetaG | ecosystem: Engineered > Bioreactor > Anaerobic > Digestate | place...
AACTCAACGGTTCCCGCGTTTACATAGCCCGACGCCCTGGCCGCCGCCACCGCGGCCGCGCCCATCCGTCGCCTGAGCTCGGGCGTGAGCGCCGGCGAGGGCGTCTCCTCGATGATCTTCTGGTGCCTTCTCTGGATGGAGCACTCCCGCTCCAGGAGGTGCACCACATTGCCGAAACTGTCCGCCAGGATCTGGAACTCCACGTGGCGTGGCTTTTCGATGAATTTTTCAAGGTAGACGTCCCCGTTGCCGAAGGCGGCCGCCGCCTCCCGGGATGCGGATGCGCAGGCGTCTACGAAATCCTCGGGCGAACGGACGACGCGCATGCCCTTGCCTCCGCCTCCGGCCGCCGCCTTGATCAAGACCGGGAAGCCGATCTTTTCCGCCTCCTGCTTCAGGGCATCTGGGTTTTCCCCAGGCTCCATCATGCCCGGGATCACGGGCACGCCGCTTGCAGCCATGGTCCTCCTGGCAACGGTCTTATTCCCCAGATCGCGGATGACCTGTGCCGGCGGGCCGATAAAGACGAGGCCCTCCCGGGAGCAGCGTTCGGCGAAGTCCGCGTTCTCGGCCAGGAACCCGTAGCCCGGGTGGATCGCCTGTGCTCCGCTTTCTCTTGCCGCGGCGATGATCCTGTCCATGTCGAGATAGCTCCGGGAAGGCTCCGAGGGGCCCAAGAGCACGGCCCTGTCCGCCTCCAGGACGTGCAGCGCGTCCCTGTCCGCCTCGGAGTAGACGGCCACGGTCCTGATCCCCATTTCCCGGCAGGTCGCGATGATCCGAACCGCGATCTCTCCCCGGTTGGCGATGAGTATAGTATCGAACATTGCCTTTCCCTCTCTGCTCACATCCTGAAGATCCCGAACCCGGTCGCGTCGTCCCTGATGGGTGCGTTCAGCGCTGCCGAGATGGCGAGGCCGAGAACATCGCGGGTGTCCACCGGGTCGAGGATTCCGTCGTCCCAGATGTTTGCGGTGCTGTAGTAGGCGTCGCCTTCCTTTTTGGCAGCCTCGACGATGGGCTGCCTGATGAATTCCTCTTCCTCGGGGGTGAGCGGCGGCAGGCCGGCCTTTGCGTTCTGGTCGTTCTTGAGCGTGATGAGCACCCCGGCCGCCTGCTCGCCTCCCATGACCCCGATCTGTGCGTTGGGCCACATCCATAGGAAGCGCGGCGAGTAGCCCCGGCCGCACATCCCGTAGTTGCCGGCCCCGAAGGATGCGCCAACGATGACCGTGAACTTCGGCACCGTGCAGGTGGAAACGGCATTGACCATCTTGTGGCCGTCCTTGGTGATGCCCAGGCGCTCGTACTGGCTTCCGATGATGTAGCCGTTGATGTTCTGCAGAAATACGAGCGGGATTTTTCGCCGGTCGCAGATCTGGATGAACTGGGTCGCCTTGAGCGCGCTATTGGAAAACAGGATCCCGTTGTTTCCCAGGATGCCCACAGGATAGCCGTGAATGTACGCGAACCCGCACACCAGAGTCGGGCCGTAGAGCTCCTTGAACTCAAGGAACTCGCTCCCATCCACCATGCGGGCGATGATCTCGCGGCAGTCGTAGGGCACCTTCAGATCCCGGCTCACGATCCCGTATATCTCCTTGGGGTCGTAGATCGGCGGCCTGGGCTCACGCATCGAAAGCCGCTCCTTGGGGTTTTTCGGCAGGGCGGCCACAATCTTCCGGACAATGGAGATGGCGTGGGCGTCGTCCTCGGCGAAGTAATCGGAGACCCCGGACTCGATGCAGTGCACCTCGGCCCCGCCGAGCTGGTCGGCGGTCACCTCTTCGCCCGTAGCGGCCCTGACCAGTGGAGGTCCGCCCAGGAAAATGGCCCCGGTCCCCTTGACATGCACCACCTCGTCCGACATGGCCGGGATGTATGCCCCCCCTGCGGTGCACAACCCCATGACCGCGGTGATCTGCGGGATGCCCATCTTGGAGATCACGGCCTGGTTGTAGAAGATCCTGCCGCCGTCGTCGATGTCCGGGAAGATCTCGGACTGCAGCGGCAGGTACGCCCCTGCGGAATCCAGCAGCGTGATCATGGGCAGCCTGTTTTCCATGCAGATCGTCTGGCAGCGCAGGTTTTTCTTGACGCCCATGGGGTAGACCGCGCCTCCCTTGATCATGGCATCGCTCGCGACAATGAGCACCTCACGGCCTTCGACCACGCCGATCCCCGCGACCAGGCCAGCGGCGTGCACCCTTCCGTCGTACATGCCGCGCGCCGCCAGGGGCGCGATCTCGAGGAACGGGGTGTTCCGGTCCAGGAGCAGGTCCAGCTTCTCGCGCACCGGCATCTTTCCCTGGGACGCCAGGCGGTCGATGTCCTTCTGGGGCCGCTCGAAACGGGCCTTGTGCAGTTCCTTTTTCAGGTCCGCCACCAGGGCCTCCATGGCTTCGAAGTTCTTCAGGTATTCCTCTGATGAGGTATCGATCCTGGTTTCTATGACATCCATTGCACTCTTTCCTTTCAGCCCGTCGTACCCGGCGGCCAGGCGCCGGGATGCCGGTTTCTCCCTGCCCGGGAGATCACCCGCGGAGCGGATCGTGAGAAGATACCGCGAAGGTGACAGGGCAGGGTGATTCTATCATGCTACAAAGGCCGAGCCGGAGTCCGCCTGCCCGGCCTGCAGGAACCGGTCGAGCTCGGTGCGGGCGATCAGGGAGCGCTGCATCTCGGAAGTGCCCTCGCAGATCTCTCCGAACCGGGCGTCGCGGTAGAGCCTTTCCATGTGGCTGCCTGCGAGGTACCCGTGCCCGGCGAAGATCTGCATGCCCCAACCCGCGATCCTGGTCGCAGCCTCGCTTGCGAACAGCTTCGCGCACGCCGCGAGCACAGGGGCCTCGGGATCGTTCGTGTTGATCGCCCATGCGGCCTTGAGGGCAAGCATGCGGCCCAGGTCGTTGTAGGTGAACATGTCCGCAAGCTTGAATCCCACCTCCTGGTACATGCCGATCCTCTTGCCGAAGGCAGTCCTTTCCTTGGCATAGGCATTCGAGATCTCCATGCACGCCGTCCCGACGCCGACGCACAGGGCAGCGACCCCGATGCAGCCCATGTTCAGCATGGAGCGGTGCTGCACGTATCCCTCCCCTGGAATATCGCCCAAGATCCCCGACGCCTCGCAGTTCTGGAGGGTGACCGTCGATATGGGCGCCCCGCGCATGCCCATGGTCTCCAGCGGATCGGATATCGTGAGGCCTGCCGCGCCCTTCTCCACGATGAAGATGCTCATGTCCCCTTCCGCACCCGCCTGCGCATCGTGGTATGCGAGCACGAGGATCACATCCGCGATGGGTGCGTTCACCACGATGTCCTTCCTGCCGCTTATGCGCCATGACGCACCGTCCTTCCGAGCGGTCGAGGCGATCGCCTGCACATCCGAGCCCGCCTGGGGCTCGGACCAGGCAAAGGCTCCGATTTGCTCAGCCCGAAGCAGGGGCGGGAGGTAAGCGCTCTTCTGAGCGTCCGTGCCGAAGGTCCGGATGCCGCCTGCGCACAGGAATGCGCTTGCCCTGGCGCTCAGGCAGGTCGATGGGCAGGCCTTTGCCACGGCCTCGCCTGCGAGATACACTTCCACCAGGTCGAGGGAATTCTCCTTGTGTCCGGGTTCGAACCAGCCCGCCCGGGCGAGGGTTTTCAGATTCTCCTTCATGCGCCGCCCGACCTCGCTTCTCGGGCAGGCATCGAGTATGCCCGCCCTGGGAGCGATCTCGGACCGGCAGAAGGCGTCGATATCCCGCTGCATCTTCGCTTGTTCAGGAGAAAGTTCGTAATCCATTCCCTTATCCCCCTTTTCAGGCTACATCATCATGATCCTGGATACGATCATGCGCATGATATCCGAGGTGCCGCCGCCGATGGCCGCGAGCTTGGAGTCCCGGAAGTTCCTCTCCACCGGATACTCGTGCATGAATCCGTATCCGCCGAAGATCTGGACGGACTCCGAGGCCATCTCGAATCCTCGATCTCCTGCATAGACCTTGCTCACCGCCGCCTGCAGGGGGTTGAGCATCCGGCCTCTGTCCTTGGCCGATGCGACCCGGTAGATGGCGAGCCGGGACGCCTCGATGAAGACCTTCATGTCGGCTATCCGGCGCTGGATCGCCTGGAACGCCCTGATGGGCCGGTTGAACTGGCGGCGCTCGTTGGCATAGCGGGCGCACAGATCCAGATTGCAGAGCGCCGCGCCCAGCATGGGCGAGAGCAGGGTGCATCGGTCCCACTCCACACCGCTCAAAGCGATGAGCCACCCCTTGCCCTCTCCTCCGAGCACGTTCTCCTCAGGCACCTCGCAGTCATCGAAAAAGACCTCGGAGGTGGCCGAGCACCTGCATCCCATCTTGTGGAAAGGACTGCCCGTGGAGAGCCCCTTCGTTCCCTTTTCGACGATGAAGGCGGTGATTCCTTCGTGCTTTCTCGACCGGTCCACATTGGCAAACACCACGAAGACGTCCGCCACCGGGGCGTTGGTGATAAAGGTCTTGGAGCCGTTCAGGACATAGCGGTCCGCCTTCTTCACCGCGGTGGTCCTGAGCGATGCAGCATCCGAGCCGGAGCCCGGCTCGGTGAGGCCCATGCACCCGATCCATTCGCCCGATGCGAGCCTGGGGACATAGGTCCGCTTCTGCTCCTCGGTGCCGTAGTCGAAGATGTTGTGGGCGCACAGATAGGTGTGTGCCCCCCAGGCAAGGAGGCTTCCACCGTCCACGCCCGCATGCCCCAGGGCCTCTCCGGCGAGGCAGCAGGTGACAAGGTCGGCCCCGGAGCCCCCCAGCTCTTCGGGGAAGGGAAGACCGAGAATCCCGAAGGATGCGAGCTTTTCCCAGATCTCGGGGCTGAATTCGCCCCTGAGGTCGGCGTCCTCGCACAGGGGCGCTATCTCCTCTTTGCCGTAGCGGAAGACCGTTTCCCTGAACATCTTCTGTTCCGGTGTAAGAGAAAAATCCATGGAACCCTCCTTGAAAAAGAGCCCGGGCCGCTGCTTGTGCGCTTTTCCCGCATGCACAAAATATTTCCGATTGAGAAAACCTCAACCTCTCCAGTATCGAAGTGATGCAATAAAAAATCGATGATGAAAATGCTACTATGAGTTAAATAATTAACTATAAGTTAAATGCTTGTCAATCGGAGAATCGATATGAACAAGGCGGAATGAATCGGGAAACGGCTGGAAAATGAGGATCGGAGCCCTACCCGCCTTCCCTGAAATGAAGGGGGAAGCCGCCTCGTTCACTAGTTCTCGATCCCGTATAGGACTTGACAATGAACCTGCCCGTGGTTCAAACTGCCGGATGATATGACCGGAAGGTACGATGTGTTCGAACGTCGGCAGCCGGATGAGTTCTCATGCACAAGGGGAGGCGGATGCACAGACATCAGCAGGCGATACGTGAGCGGAAGAGCCGGGAGAAAGACCAGCGCATTCAGGGCATCCTGGCGGCGGCCAAGAAGGTGTTTTTCTCCAAGGGCTATGTCAGGACCACCATGGACGAGATCGCCTTCGAGGCCCAGATCAGCAAGCCCACCATCTATCAATATTTCAAGACCAAGGACGAGCTCTACTCCTCGCTGATGCTGCCCTTCCTTGAGGAATTCGGCAGCCGGTTCGAGCGCATCGAGAAAAAGCTCAAAAACGGCAAATACGCCACGGGCAGGGATCTGGTGAAGGATATCTTCAGGCTTTTCATCAGATGTTATGAGCATGCTCCCGACTCGATGCGGGTCGCGAACACCTTTTTCCAGCACCAGGATCTCATCAGCCAGCTCAGCCAGGAGGCCCGCTCGGCGATCAGCGGCAAGGGGAAATATGATTTTCAGATCGCACGGGGGGTCATCGAGACAGCCATCGCCCAGGGCCTTATCAAGGACATCGACAGCTACGCCCTCTCCGACATCATCTGGGGGATTTTTCTGGGACTGACCCAGGTGATGGATATGAAGTCCACCAAGCAGGGTTCGACCGACAAATATCTGAAGTCGACGCTGCGTCTTGCGGAAAGGCTCCTCGTAGACGCCATTGTCCAGGAGTAGCCTGGACCTCGAGATCTTACCGGGAGGAAAACGTCATGCAGTCGGCGTGGCGGGAATGCATTCCCACATTGATGCTTTCGGCCGTGCATTCGAGAGCCTCATTGTATCTGCAGTTCGACGTCTTGCACGCACCGACCCTCCCGATCACCGAAGGGTCGCCGCCAGAGGCGTCTGTCTGAACAAAGGTATCACACATGGGGCAGGACGCATCGCCTATGGTGATTGCCATCGTATGGCACTGTCTGTCTCTGTTGTATGAGCACTCGGTTGCATCGCACCGGGTTATTTCGGGCATGCTCATGGTCATGGCCGGGCCTCCTTCCTTTTCAGTCCGATTGTTCTTTCCCAATCAATGATATGGATCACTCAAGTGATCTCAAGGATGGGAGCCAGGGCGGTGTGCAGGTCATGAAACGACAGGGCTTAGAGTTGTGAAGCACGGGTGATATCTCGGGGGATGGGGCTACTTTTTCTCCTCGTGCGCACAGGCAGGGGACTTTTTCTCGATGTCCAGCATGTGCAGGAGAGAGAGAACGGGATGCCGGGCCAGCATCCGGGGGCCTGCATATTTCATGACATCTCTGATCTGTTCGCGCATATCGGCTTTGTAGCAATGCACCGGGCAGTGAGAGCAGGCAGGCTTTTCCTCTCCGAACGGGCACGCATCTAGGCGCCTGAGAGCATACGCCTCAAGCGCGGAGCACCTTTCACAGAGGTCCGATCCCTTCCCGTGATTGCCTCGGCAATATATTTCGAGCATGATCCTCAGAGTGCGCCGCTCTCTTGTGCGCCTTCTCCTGCTGCGAGCCATGAGAACAATCTCCTCAACAAAAAGTATACTCGATCGGAGGGGAATTGTGAACATCTCCTTCAATATCTTGACAGGAGCAGAGATTTTCATTATTGAAAATCATATGCAACAAAATTCATTGAAACTCCAGTGTTCTCTCTGTGCAAAGCAGGGATATTGCTTCGATAAATTGGGGTCTGTCCTGCAATCGAGTGGAGGGAGGCTCACGAAAGAGCGACTGGTTTTATTGAAAACCATTTGCGATATGAAGGGGCATTTTCAGGCGGACCATCTGCTGAAGCTCCTCAAAAAACAGCGATACCACCTCTCTCTGGTCACCATCTACCGGAACCTGTCTCTGTTCGTGGAGGCGGGAATAATCCGCAGGACAAGCGCCCAGGAAGACGCCCGTACAGGGGGCGCCTGGTACGAGCATATCTGGGGCCGCGAGCATCACGATCATCTCATATGCCTGCAGTGCGGGAGAAAGGTGGAGTTCAGTTATCCGGCGATCGATGTCCTGCAGGAGGCTGTGGCAAGGGAGCATGGGTTTACCCTCGAGCGTCATCATCTCGAGCTCGTCGGGCTGTGCCCCGAGTGCAGGGGCAAGAGCGGTGAAGGGGATGAGTAACGGAAGCAGAGGGGCTTATGGTCTCGAATATCCTCAGAGGCGCTGTTGGGACGCGGCCGGCGCCTCGGACCGGGAGGAGGCCGCACGAAGATACGAGCATGAAAGGAGTTCAGCTTGACTCTACTGGAACTGAAAGAGGGCGATACCGCCGTGATCAGCAGGATCTCGGGTGGAAAGGGTGTGTTGTCGCGCATGGCGGGCCTCGGCCTGCATGAGGGGAAAACGATCCGGGTGGTTCAGGCCGCGCCGTTCCGCGGGCCGCTGCTCATCGAAGACGTGTTGTCGGGCGCCAGAACAATGATCGGCCGTGGAGTGGCATCTCATGTGGAAATCCGGGACGACAAGCGATAAGAGCGAGCTGGTGATTGCCCTGGCCGGGCAGCCGAACTGCGGGAAGTCCACCATTTTCAATGCAGTGGCCGGCTTCAAGGTGAACACGGGCAACTTCTCCGGCACCACCGTGTCTTTTACCGAGACAGACGTCTACATCGGCGGCCGGACTATCAGGCTCATCGATCTGCCCGGCACGTATTCCCTCACAGCCCACGACGCGGCGGAGCGGGTGGCGCGGGACTACCTCCTGTCGGGCCGGGTGGACGTGATCATCAACGTCATCGACACGTCTTTGCTGGCCCGGTCGCTGGAGCTTACGCTGCAGCTCATCGAGATGGACGTGCCCATGGTGGTGGCCCTCAACATGTTCGACGAGGCCCAGAAAAAGGGCATGGAGATCGATATCCCCAAGCTCAAGTCACTGACCGGGGTGGAGGCCTGTCCGCTGGTGGCCGTGCAGGGCAGCGGGGTCCATGAGCTCTTCGAGACAGCCATCCGGGTGGCGCAGGAAGGCTTCAAGAGGGTGGCGCCCGTGTACGACCGTGACGTGGAGGAATGTATCGCCGCGATCTTGGCCCGATACCCTTCGGCATTGAGAGAGCGCCTTGCAGTGGACGAGCGCTTCGTGGTCATCCAGCTTCTTGAGATGGATGAAGAGTTCGAAACGATCACGCGCGAAACGGACAGCGACTTTATGGAGTATGTGCACGAATGCAGGCGGTCTCTGGCGCAGATACACGACTGGCCTGAATCGGGAGTGTTCGCTTCGCACCGTCATGCGCTGGTGCTGGACCTCTTCGAAGAGGTCGCCGTGGTGAAGTCACGTGCCGCTGTCAGCCCGGGTGAAGCGATCGACAGGTTCATCATCAATCCGGTAGGCGGCCTGGCGGCTACCGTGGGAGTGTTCTTCTCGATGTTCGCGGTCTCTTTCTGGATCGGCAACCTGATCGCCGGGCTTGTGGAAGGCCCGCTCGACAGCTTCGGTATCTACCTGAACGGTCATGTGAGCGGCTCTGCGGGCATCCTTGTTTCGGGCATATATGACGGCTTCACGGCGGGCGTCGGGATCGTGCTGCCGTATCTCATCCCCCTTCTGGTGGTTCTCTCCCTGCTCGAGGATACCGGTCTGCTTCCGCGCATCGCCTTCATGGTCGACGGCCTGCTTCACCGGTTCGGGCTGCACGGGAAATCGGTGGTGCCCATTATCATGGGCTATGGGTGCAATGTTCCGGCCATCATGGCGGCACGCAACCTCGAGTACGAACGCGACCGCGTTGTCACCATGCTCATGGTGCCGTTTATCGCCTGTTCAGCCAGGACCGTGATCATCCTGGCCCTGGCCGGCAAGTACCTGGGCGCGGGCTACACGACCCTCATCTACCTGGGCAACATCGCCATCGCCCTGGGCATCTCGTCCGCCCTTTCCCGTTTCAGTTCGGATCTCTCGCCCGGGATCATTATGGACGTCCCTCCTCTGAGAAGGCCCTATCTCCACATCGTCTCCCGCAAGGTATGGGTGCGCATACTCGAGTTTCTGCTTTTTGCCTGGCCGATCATCGCAGTCTCGAGCATAGCCCTGGCCGTGTTCTCGTTCATCGGCATAGACGGCGCCATCAACCGGTTGTTTTCCCCTGTGACAGAGATAATTCTCCGGCTTCCCTCGGAGCTGGGGATCACCCTGTTTCTGGGAATCTTCCGCAAGGAGCTCACCCTGATCATGCTGAACTCGGCGCTGGATACCGCGGACGTCTCGCTGGTCCTCTCGTCCGAGCAGATCCTGGTGCTTGTTGTCTTCACCGTGCTCTACATTCCTTGCATCGCGACTATCACCACGCTGTGGAAGGAGGGAGGAGCCAAAGTGGCCTTGCTTTCCATCGTCCTCAACACATCCGTCGCCCTTGCCGTGGCAGGTGCCGTCGCATGGCTTGTGTGACGCGTCTCAGATCTCCGGAAGATCAAAGGAAAAATATCTTTCCCTGACCCTTGCCCGCTTCGATTTCGGGGGACAATCCTACTCTCCTTTGACGGTTTTCAGTTCCCAGGACCAGGGAATTGTGCCGGAGCGGGTCATGTCTCCATACGCCCGACATTATTCAGGAGACTTGAAAAAACCGTTCAGGCAAAGCACTTTGATGAAAAGAGTATATCTCATGATGCCGGGCTGCCTGTATGCATCGGCGGCGCCCCGCTCACGGGAGGGAAGATGCCGGATTTGTCTGTGAACCGGATGCCTTTTGGAATCCCGAGGAGTCGTCTTGTCACCTGCATGGTGATCATCCTCGTTTTCCCCGCTCTGTGGGGCTATACGCTCGTGAGAGGCGAGGTAGGGCAGCAGGGTCCACCTTTCTATTCGACAGCATGCGCCAAGTGCCACGGGGCAGAGGCGCAGGGCGATGGGCCCGGACATTCCGATCACCTGCCCCCGCCGTCCAATCTCACACTGGTCCGCAACACGGAAAGCATGACGATCTCCATCATCGAAAACGGGGTGCCCGGCACATCAATGCCTGCCGTCCCTCTTCCCGCATCCGTCATCGATCCGGTGCTGAGGTTCATTACGGATCAGTACCCGGACACCACCACAGAGTGGGAAGTGCCGTGGGAACTGGAAAACACGGAGCCGGACGTGGTGTACGGAGCGACGCTCTATGTCACCGCCTGTATCGACTGCCATGGTGAAAAGGGCGACGGCAAAGGATCGTGGGCTGAAGACCCCCGCATCTGGCCGAAACCTGCCGACCTGCGTGCGCGCAGCTCCCAGCTCGGCCGTATATATGCAATTGTCAGCAACGGCAGGCAAGGCACGATGATGGCGCCCCAGAAGAGGAAATTTCCCGCGCGGTCCAGATGGGCCATGGCGGGTTTCGCATACAGCATTTTTGATTCATCGTCCCAGGCGGAGATCCAGGTCCCAGATGGAATGGAGAAGAAAACACTCGAGAACCCCCTTTCACCCGATGACAAGGACGCCGTCGATTCCGGAGAAGAGCACTACCGGCTCTACTGTGCATACTGTCACAACGCGGGCGGAAAGGGCGGCTTCCTCGCTCCGAGGCTGATCGACCGTCAGTGGGACTACGGCGGAGGCACGGATACCGACCTGTTCGTGCTTATCGAGAAGGGAATTCCGGGGCGCCTCATGCCCTCACACAGGCAGCTCGACGAAGAAGCGAGATGGCGGATAATCACTTATCTGCGGCATCGGGGAGGAAAGCCGGATCATCTTGCCGCCGATCCAGTCGGTCACAGCGGGAGACGATGAACGTTCCTGCAAGGAGGTGCAGATATGAAAATGCATGGAGTGATCGGGTTGCTGAGCGGATTGATTCTCCTTGCCGGCATAAGTCTTCACGGCGCTGATTCCCCCGGCCTCCCCCTGGATCTCGCCGACCGCCAGCAGAGGGTCGGCATGGAGGGAGATGACGGAAGCGACTGGCTATTGTACGGGCGCAACTATAATGCCTGGCGCTTCAGTCCGCTGACCTGGATCAACAAGGAAAACGTCGGGAATCTCGAGCTGGCATGGATGATGGAAACCGGCCTTCACGACGCATTCGAGTGCTCGCCCATTGTCGTGGACGGGGTCATGTATGTTTCCACCCCCTGGAACCACGTGTTCGCCCTCGATGCCGCAATGGGTGCACAGTACTGGCATTTCGCCTACGGGCTGCCTCCTGACTTGAACCTGTGCTGCGGGGCCGTGAATCGGGGAGTTGCCGTGGGATCGGACAAGGTGGTGTTCGCCACCCTGGATGCACACCTCATGGCCCTCGATGCGCGTACAGGCGAGATCGCCTGGAAGGTGCAGATGGCGGACTACAGACAGGGCTACAGCGCGACGCTCGCTCCTCAGGTCATCGGGAACAAGGTGATTGCGGGAATATCCGGGGGCGTTTTCGGGATAAGGGGTTTCATCGATGCTTATGATATCGACACCGGCGAGCGGATATGGCGCTTCTGGACCGTTCCAGGACCGGGGGAACCGGGAAACGAGACATGGGAAGGAGAGTCGTGGAGAACGGGCGGCGGACCTGCCTGGATGACCTGCACATATGACGTGAAAACGAACACCATATTCGCCGGGATCGGCAGCCCCGGGCCGGTCGTGTCCGGCGAAACCAGACACGGCGCCAACCTCTACACAGAATGCACCGTCGCCCTGAATGCGGACAACGGAAGACTCAAGTGGTATTACCAGGTGATTCCCCATGATGTCTGGGGCCTGGACAATGCCATAGAGCCCGTGATCGACGACATAACGATCGACGGCAGAAATCGGCGGGTGGTAATGTTCGCCTCGAGAAACGGCTACTTCTATGTGCTGGACCGCGCAGACGGTGCGTTCATTTATGCTCTGCCGTTCAGTCACAGGATCGACTGGGGCGCTGTCCGGCCGGATGGAAGCGTGAAGCTGAATTCGGACAAGTTTCCGGTCAGGGACCGATGGACCGAGGTGTTCCCGGGGGGTGCAGGTGGAAGAGAGTGGGTACCCGTGGCATACGACCCCCGGATGAAGCGCATGTTTGTACCCTGTATCGAGAACGGCCACCGCTACAAGGTGATCGAACAAGGGTACAAGCCCGGCCTTCTCTATCGGGGAGGAGTATCCGAACCCATACCCAATGCCGCCTACGGCCACATTGCAGCCATTGATGTGGAGAAGAAAAGAATCGCATGGGATGTGCGAACCACCTATCCCATGGTGTGCGGCGTGACCTGCACGGCGAGCGGCCTGGTGATCACGGGCACTCCTGACCAGAAGGCCGTCATTCTCGACGGAGACAACGGCAAGGTGCTCTGGAGCTTCGAGGGTGTGTCCGGATGGCACAGCGCGCCGGTTGTGTATTCCGTGGGCAATACGGAGTACATCGCGTTCGCCAACGGTTGGGGAGGGTGGGTGGCGGGCTTCGATCTCATGGGCACGCCCGGGCTCGAGGGACTTCCGACTGACAACATCCTGTATGTTTTCAGCCTTCCACAGAAAGGCGGAGGGGTGGGCCCGATAGGATACAATACCCTGTACATCAATAAATCCGCCGCGCACACGCTCACGGAAAGATGAGGTCCTGTATGCATTCCCAGACAGTGCACATTTTTCCCGATATGCCGGTGCAGCGGCAAAGGAGGTGAAAGACATGCTCTCTTGGGCATTCACATTCCTCGTTCTGGCAATCATTGCCGCCATCTTCGGTTTCAGCGGTCTCGCAGGCGTATTCGGCTGGCTTGCTTTTATCCTTTTCGCCCTCTTCCTGGCCGTGGCCGTTGCATTGTTCATTGCGGCGCGTAAGGTAGTGGGCAAGATGACGGACTGAGAAACCACAGGGATTCGGTGAACCGGTGAGAGCGGCGGCCTCGGCTGTGCTCCTGATTGCGAGGCGAAGTATCGAGGACATTATAAGCTCACTGATGTGTTTGGCAAAAGGGCAGCGGCAGGCGCATGATGCCGGCGCTGGCGGTTCCGCTCATTGCGATTATTGAAGCCTTTTTCGATTTCAGCGGCCTGGCCGGTGCATTCGCCTGGTTTGTGGGATTCTCCGTTCATCGCGTTTCTGATCCCTTTCATCGTCTTACTCATCATGGGAAGGAAGAAAACATTGCCGCCCCCCGGATAAGAGGGACACAACCGCGCTCGGCATCGACAGTGCACGGGTGCAGCATGGTTTCGGGGAGATGCCGGTTTACACAAAAGCCACGCTTTTCATCGCATGGGCGATCGTGTTCCTGGTGATCGCGATTACACTGGCCGTTCTCGGCTTCGGTGGAGTGGACGCGCACGCGGCATGGATCTTCAACACCCTCATCATCGTGTTTCTGATCTTGTTTGCTGTGTTTGTGTTCATCCGAAGCAGATCCGCCGGGAGATGAATCCGTAAGCCCGTCCGGGCTCTTGACGAGGGCGCCGCACAAAGTGAAAACGCCTCACTGCGGCAGAATGAGAGGCCTTCCCCCTTTTGCTTGAGAACGCCTGGGCGGTGCCTATCCTACTAATCATAAGGAGATCGAGGCACAATGAAGATCGCCCAGGTCGCCCCGCTCTTCGAGCCGGTGCCCCCGGAACTGTACGGCGGCTCCGAGAGGGTGATTTCTCATCTGACTGAAGAGCTCGTGCGCAGAGGCCACAGTGTCACACTGTTTGCAAGCGGGGATTCGAGGACGGGCGCCAGGCTGTACAGCGTGGTACCCCGATCGATCCGCCTCGATCCGGGCATGCCCGATCCTTCGGCCTTTCATTGCGTGGAGCTCGCGCACGCCTTTGCCCGCGCGGACGAGTTCGACATCATCCACTGCCATATCGATTATCTGGCGTTTCCCTTCGCACGCTCGTGTACAGTCCCGTGCGTGCATACCCTTCACGGAAGAATGGATTTTCTCCACTGGACCGAGCTGATGGCGGTCTTTGACGATATGCGGCTCGTATCCGTCAGCAATGAACAGCGGAAACCCCTTGCGGGACTCAAGCTCAACTGGGTCGACACGGTCTATCATGGACTGCCCGAATCATACTTCCGGCTCTATCCTGACAAGGGGCGATATCTTGCGTATTTTTCTCGGATATCTCCGGAAAAACATCCTGAAATCGCCGTCGAGGTGGCCAAGAGGTCGGGCATCCCGCTCAAGATGGCCGGAAAGGTCGACCGGGCGGACCTCGATTTTTTTACGTCAAAAATCAAACCCCTGCTGGATCATCCCCTGATCGAGTACCTGGGCGAGATCCACGATAGTGAGAGGTCTGAGTTCCTCGGCAATGCCCTGGCACTGCTCTTTCCAATCGACTGGCCCGAGCCTTTCGGACTGGTGATGATTGAGGCAATGGCCTGCGGGACTCCGGTCATTGCCCGGCCGTACGGTTCGGTTCCCGAGGTTGTCGACAGCGGGATAACCGGTGTCATCGTATCCGATGCTGATGAGATGGCCGCTGCTGTTCGAAATATCGGCGGCATAGACCGCAAGAGATGTTTCCTGCATGCCCGGCGGCGGTTTTCCGCCACAGCCATGGCAGACCGGTACGAGCACGTATACCGGAGGCTCATCGAAGAAACAGGGTGCATACCGGGCAGCCGTACACTTTCCCCCGCCGGGTTGATGCCGGTCTCTTGAAAAAGTGAGGCGGAGAACAAAAGGCCTGTAATAACGAATGAAGACTCTCGAGGTACCTGCAATGAAAACACAGTACAGGCGCTCTGCAGCGCCCTTCGAATTCAGAAAGGCGGTCTATCTGGCCGAAGTGACGAACCAGAGGGCCGTATCCTTGAGCCAGCTGCTGATGGAGGTGACCATCGCCTCCAGGTGGTCGCTGTTTTTTCACCTCCACCAGCATTTCTTCCGGGATCCCCATACAATCCCGGAGTATCCAAACGACTTCTCATCCTGGGTCCACACCTATCTGGCCGAGGATTCTGTTGCAGAAAAGCTCGCCAATCTCAACTTGGTCAGAAGCATGGATCTCGAGCTGGTCCGCCGGGAGATCTGCACCATTCTTGCCCAGCACCTCCAGGAGATGTCCGGCGAGCGGCATACCTCGCCCGAGAACGCCTTTGTGTTCTGCAAGCCCCGCCTGACCGTGCTCGGCACCGGCCGACTGGCGAAGACGCCCGCCGAATTCATACGGATCCTCAGAGATATCGACAGCGATTCGGTCGGATACCATCTCTTCATAGGTCCGAGGCTGGTATCCGGGCCTGTGATGAACGATTTCTCACTCTGGTTCAGACAGCTCGGATATGCCCGGCTGGCGGAAAAGCTGGACTCGTTCGATCCGTATCTGAAGAGCCTGAAGGAAAACCACGACTTTCTTCTGCACCTGATCGAGGGCGAGTGCGTGGAGTCTCAAGAGGATGTGCGTGATGATAGAAAAATACCGGAATATCGCTCCTGACGGCATTCTTTCGGAGATCCGGGCGCTTGCCGGCGCCCTCGAGGGCCGCACCCTGCAGCACGTCAGCTCCACCCGGAGCGGAGGAGGAGTGGCGGAGATCCTCCACCGGATGATCCCGTGGACCGTATCACTGGGGATCCCTACGACCTGGGATGTGATCGACGGGAGACAGGATTTTTTCGAGGTGACAAAGTCCATGCACAACGCCCTGCAGGGGGCTGATGTGGACATTTCGTGCTGCGATAAGGAAATGTATCTTGCCCATCTCGGGCAGAACGCATCCAGGCTGAACCTCGATGCCGATGTGGTGATCGTCCACGATCCGCAGCCCGCATTTCTGATCGATCACTTTCTCAGCCGCCGCAAATCAATGGTCTGGCGGTGCCACATCGATCTTTCCCGCCCCATGCCTCCTGTCTGGAGATTTCTGCGCCCCGCCATCAACAAATACGCCATGGCCGTGTTTCACATCCCCCATTTCGCACGAAAGGACATCACTGTTCCCAAGGTGCTCATCAGCCCTTCCATCGACCCGCTTTCGGAGAAAAACCGGGAGCTTCACGAGGAAGAGATCACGGACATCGTCGAGGGCTTCGGGATCGATCGGAAAAGGCCTCTGATCGTTCAGATATCCCGGTTCGACCGGTTCAAGGACCCCATCGGGGTGATCACCGCGTTCCGCCAGGTCCGTAGGCACTTCGACTGCCAGCTGGCGCTCGCGGGAGGGAGCGCGACCGACGACCCGGAAGGTCCCGCTGTCCAGGCCGAAATCGAGGAAGTTGCGGCCGGAGACCCGGACATCTTCGTTCTCTTCCAGCCCACCGACCTCCAAGTCAATGCACTGCAGCGTGCGGCGGATATTATCCTTCAGAAGTCGACACGGGAAGGGTTCGGTCTGACGGTGACAGAGGCCATGTGGAAGGGCAAACCGGTGATCGGCGGGGCGGCGGGAGGGATTCCCGCACAGATCATCCATGGCGAGACCGGGTTCCTCGTCAATTCACCGGAGGGAGCCGCTTACCGGATCCGCTATCTCCTGAGCCACCCGCACATAGGGGTCGCCATGGGCGGAAAAGGGCGCGAGCATGTCCGGTATAACTTTCTCATCACCCGCCATGTTCGCGACTATCTGCTCCTGATGCTTCATGTCATGAGCAATGAGAGCGAAAAGCCGATATTCGTAAGCGGCCCGGCAGGGAAGAGGATACGCCGCAATAGTTGAAACATGCAAGAGGCCCCGGCTGAAGGAGTTGTGATGGCGGAAGACATCATCAACATCTCGGGCGAGCATTACGTTCTGGCCACCACCGCGCTGGCGGCGGAGCAGAACCGCATCGTCAAGCACTCGAACACCTTCGCGGTCTTCGATACCCACGGGGACATACACTCACTCATCTTCGGCAACCAGGGTCTGTTTCACAACGGCACGCGCTATCTGTCCGGGTATCAGTTCTTTATCGAGGGAAGGCGGCCTTTGCTCCTGAGCTCGGATATTACCAGAGACAATCATCTCATCGCCGTGGATCTCACGAATCCGGACCTGATCGTAAGCGTCGAAAAACAGATCCCCCGCGGATCGCTTCATGTCTTCAGGTCCAAGTTTCTCTGGGAAGGCAGATGTTACGAGAAGTACCGGATCAGAAATTTCTATCTCGACCCGCTTGAGTTCACCATATATCTCGCCATCGCCTCGGATTTTTCGGACATCTTCGAGGTCAGAGGAATGAGAAGGCAGGCCCGAGGCGAGCGGCGGCAGTTTTTGATCCGCGAGTACCTCATGGAGATCCCGTACGTCGGCTTGGACAATATTCTCAGGCGCACCCGCATCGAGTTCTCCCGGAAGCCGGAGGCGATAGAGCCGGGAAGGGCGGTGTTTTCCCTTTATCTGAAAAGGCAGGAAGAGGTCGAGTTTGAGGTGGTCGTCTCCTGCATCGAGGGCGGCACGGCCGAGCACGAGCAGGCAGCCTCCTTTGCCCACGCGTATCACGCTTCGGCAAGACTCTTCCGCTCTGCGAGGGGGAGGGAGAGCTCCATACTGACCTCGAACGATGAATTCAACACCTTGATCACCCGGGCGGTTTCGGATCTCCGCATGCTGCTGAGCGAGGTGGACGGCGGCATCCTCTATCCGGATGCCGGCATACCCTGGTTCTCCACACCCTTCGGGAGGGACGGTCTCATCACTGCCTGGGAGACCCTGTGGTTCAATCCGGATATCAGCAGAGGCGTGCTTCAGTATCTGGCGGATAATCAGGCGCAGGAGACAATCAACAGGCAGGACGCGGAGCCCGGCAAGATCCTCCATGAAGTGCGCATGGGAGAAATGACCAATACCGGAGAGCTTCCGTTCTCGAAATACTACGGGAGTGCGGATTCCACGCCGCTCTTCGTCATGCTCGCGGGCGGCTATCTCAGGAGGACCGGAGACAGGGATTTCCTGGAGATGCTCTGGCCCCGCATCAGGCAGGCCCTGGTATGGATGGACACCTATGGTGACGCTGACGGCGACGGCTTCGTGGAGTATGCCCGCAAGAGTCCGCACGGACTCAACAATCAGGTATGGAAAGATTCATCGGACTCGATATTCCACGCAGACGGCAGCCTTGCAGAGCCTCCCGTGGCCGCCTGCGAGGTGCAGGGCTATATCTATGCCGCAAAGAAGCAGGCCGCGTTCATAGCGCGGCAGCTCGGTCTCAATAAAATCGCGGGAGACCTCCTGGCCCAGGCCGTTGAGCTGCAGAAGCGCTTTGAGCTGAGTTTCTGGGATGATGAGCTTCCGGGGTATGTGCTGGCGCTGGACAGGGAGAAAAGGCCCTGCAGAGTGAGGGCGTCCAATATGGGCCACTGCCTCTTCGCCGGCATAGCTTCACCCGACAGAGCGAAGATCGTGACCGAAACGCTCATGGACGATTCGTTCTTCAGCGGATGGGGTGTGAGGACCCTGGCTGTAGGCCAGCCCAGATATAATCCCATGTCCTACCACAACGGATCCATCTGGCCGCACGACAACGCCATCATCGCAGACGGCATGGCGCGCTACGGCTGGAAGGAGGAGGCGGGGAGGATTCTCGAAGCCATGTTCCATATGAGTCGCTTCACGGAGCTCGGCAGACTACCCGAGCTCTTCTGCGGCTTCGAGCGCAGGCAGGACCAGGGGCCGACGCTTTACCCGGTCGCCTGCTCGCCGCAGGCGTGGGCCGCGGCGAGCATCTTCTCACTCCTGAGATCATGCCTGGGGCTGACCATCCGGGCATCTTCCCGCGAGATACACTTCAGCAAACCGTACCTGCCCGAATTCCTTGAGTCTGTACACATCAGGAACCTCGCCGTCGGTGAAGGAACAATTGGATTTTCAGCCATACGGCATCACAACGATGTGAGCATCCAGGTGCTCGAAAGAACGGGCGGGATCTCCGTGTCGCTTAACAAGTGATCTCTGTACGGACGTTCGCCAGGCGATTCTCCCGGGATCGAGGGAGGAACCGTTTGAGCCGGAGCTCACACCGCTACATCCAGCCACTGGTCAGGCGCTCCTGGAGCTGGCCGCTGACAAAGCCCTTCCACTCGCTTTTCACGACCTCGGTGGCGTCTGCGGGCGTATAGAGTCCTTTGAGCAGCTTGTAGCCGGTCTCGAGCATGGTGTTGGAGAACGGGTTGTCCCCCAGCCCCAGCTCGGCCCCCTGCATCTTCACCCCGTCGAGTTCGTTCATGATGACCCGAAAGTCGTCTGGGCTGCCGTTTGCCAGCGTGCCGACTATCCGCTGGGACTCGATTGTATCGAAGAGATTGCCCGTGAAGTCCTTCATCCTCTCCGTGTATCCGGCCATGTGCTCGATGTTGCGTGCATGGGAGGGAAGCATGCTTTTGAACACCTCCTTTGCGATTTTCTTGAGCTTATCGCTGGTCTCCTCGCGCACATAGTCCTGACCCGACTCCATGATGCCCTCCTGCAGGGGTGAGGTCTCACTGACGAGGGGCTCCGGAGACCGTACCATGCTCGGCCTCACCACCTCCGGGGTGCCTGTTCCCAGGATCGGAATCGTGGCGGTATCCCAGCCCGCTTCAAGCGGCACACCTTCTACCTGGCCCGTGCCCGGGTCAAGCGGTATTACGGTCGGGTTGGCCGGCGAGCCGAAGAAGGCCGTGCCCTGGCCCCGGCCGGGCACGCTGAACACATCGTCCAGGCTCTCCGCCATATTGAGGTCACTGCCGTCCCAGAACGCGCGCAGGCGGTCGGCCGAGATGATCCGCTGCTGGCGCTGCTCTTCGGCAAGCCTCTGCCGCTCGGCCTCGGCCATTGCCCTCGCAGCCTCGGCCTCGGCCGCATTCGCGTTATCCATGGCGTCGAGGATGCTCAGGACCATCATCCCGGTGGAGAGGGCGTTCATGGCGGCCATGTCCGATGAGGAGGGCCGGCTGACCGTGGGCCTTGTCTGGGGGGGAGTGATTTTCTTCACATAGGTGGACGGCCGGCTGGGGTAGTAGGTCGGCTGATGGATGGAGCGGTCGATCGTCTGGTTGGTGATAGCTTCGAGCTGCCCGATCGCGCTCTCGGCCGGTGCCGCAGACGGTGCCGCGATGAAGAGCACGGCCATGATGGCTGCTGCAAGGCGGGCACATGTCATAACGTATTCTCCTTTCACGGGTCGCTCGAGGTGCCTCTAGTGTGCCCGGAGCTTCCCGAGCTCTTCCATGGCGGCCTTCTTGAAGAAGGGATCGGCCGCAGCTTTCTCGAAATCCTTCGCCGCGTTGTCCGCGCGGCCCAGGCCTGCGAGGCACCTGCCCCGGGCAAGAAGTGCCTCTGAGTCCCCGGGTGCCATCTCCAGGGCCTGGTCGAGCACCTCGAGGCCTTCTTCCAGGCGGCCGTCTCCAGCCAGCGCGGAGCCATAGGTAACATAGGCCCAGGGCTGACCGGGGTCGAGCTTCAAACCCTTGCGGCTGTCGGAAAGCGCGTCTTCGATCCTGCCCTTCTGGAGGGCAATGTTCGCCCTCACGAGGAGAGCCGTGACCTCGTCGGGCTCGAGGGTGAGCGCATTGGTGCTGTCTTCGAGCGCGGCATCGAGCGAGCCTTCCTTCAGGCGCGCGAAGGCGCGCAGCGCGTATGCCGTGCTCGAGAGCTTGGCCGTGAGCGACGCGGTGCAGTCGTCGGCAGCCTGAGAGTACCTTCCCAGCATGATGCAGGTCATGGCCCTGTCGAGCAGGGCCCCTGCATCCCGGGGGGCAAGCTTGACCGCCTGATCGTAAGCCTCGAGCGCCCGCTCGAGCTCTCCTTTCTCGCGATAGGCCCTGCCGGCGAAGCGGTGGAAGTCGGGATTGCCGGGGTCGATCTCAGAGCCGCCTGCTGCGTACTGGCCCAGGGCCTCGAAGTCACCCAGCGCAATCGATGCCTGGCAACCGGTGATGAAAGGCCGGGTGTCGATGGAACCCAGCGTGATGGCCGTGTAGGCATCCCTGGCCGCGGCCTCCCACTGTCCGCCGCGGGAGAGCACCTCCGCCCGTGCGATGTACGGGGCGATCGCCTCAGGGCTTAACATGATGGCTGCGGTGAAGTCCTTGGCTGCATCGGCGAGCGCTCCCGAGCCGGCATATGCCCTGCCACGGTGGAAGAAGGCCTCGGCCGATTTCCCGTCCAGCGATATGCTCTTGTCCAGGTCCGCCAATCCCTCACGCAGCATCCCTTTCTCGATATGGGCGCGCCCCCGGTTCAGCCATGCGGCCGGATCGTCCGGCCTGAGGGCGAGGGCCTTCGAGAATATCGCGACGGTGTTGTCCCAGTCGCGCATCTCGCGGCAGGCGATCCCCTGGACGAGCAGGGCGTCGTAGAGTTCCGGGTCGATCTGAGATGCGCGCCGGGCATCGGAGAGGGCCTGCTGCCAGCCGCCTCTGAACGAGTGGATCCATGCGCGCTCGATAAGGATGCGCGCGTCGTCGGGGAAACGCGCAGCGGCCTCGTCGGCCCGCGTGAGCGCCGCATCGGTTTCCCCCAGCATGCGCATGGCCCGGAGCAGGTGCGCCAGGGCAACGGGGTCGGATGAATCCTTCCCGGCGGCCTCCGATGCCGCGGCCAGGAGCTCGAGCCACCTGCCTTCGTCTGCCAGCGCGGCAAGGTCGGGCTTCAGTACATGGGTCGAGTCCTGGGTGGAGTGCCCGCGGTCTCCAGCCGGCTCAGCAGCCGTGACCGGCGACGGCACGAAGAGCACGGTGACAAGACCCAGGATCAGGATAGCGGCCGTTTTGCGCATGGCATGCCTCCTCTACCTGCCGGGGGCTCTCGCAGCCGCTTCCTGCTTGAGGGCGGCCAGGACGGGCTTGAGTATCTCGATCCGCTGGCGGCAGAGGATGGATAGCTCACGCTCGGGCAGGGGGTCGCCTTCTCCCTTCTCCACCATGGCCTGTGCACGGTCCTTGGCGCGCTCCGAGGTCTCGCTGAGTTCCAGGATCGCCTTCTCGATCCGGGTCGCCAGGTCCAGCAGTCCGTCGCGGCTCTCCAGTTTCAGCAGCTTCTCCAGCGAGCGGTTCTTTGCCTCGAGCAGGACGCCGTTGCTCCAGCGCAGGTTGTCCATCCGGTCGAGACCGGAGAGGACAGGGGTGTCGACGAAGTCCTTCAACGGCGGCTCCTCGATCACGCGAGCGATCACCCGGGCGGGCACCCCGCCTTCGATGAGCGTGCTCAAGGCCGTGAGCTTGCTGGTGTTCCGCAGGTACCCGTTCACCGGGACCCAGGCGCCGCTCTCGCTGCGCCGGGCCACGACCAGCCGGGCATAGGGCTTCGAGTCGCGCTCCGGCTTTTCGTGAAAGAGCGCGGCGGCAAACGACATGGCCTTTCCGCTCTCCGGGGAGACGACCGGGGCCAGGAAGCTCCAGCACCTTTTCCCGTCGATGGAGAGCTCCTGCGGGCGTGACTGCCTGACCTGATAGGTCGCCTCCAGCGAGGCGACATCGATCGAGCGCAGGCTCTTGACGACAGCCTCGATGATGATGTCGGCGTTATAGCTCATGTACTTGCCTCCCACGGCATACGGGTCACCGGACACCGGGATGCCCAGGAGTATCGTATCATGGGACAGGTCCGCCTCTCCCGGCACCGGGAGGCTGCCCAGCGGGCTGAAGATGGTTGCCCACACCGCGAGCTCGGTATCGAAATACACCTTTGCCACCAGATTGTCTCCGATGGCATTATGGACGTCTGTGGCCACCTCATGGCTCGTGACGATCTTCCCGATAAACGGAACGATGCCCAACGTGAAACCCCCGAGTATTCCCGCTAGTTTCGTTCTGTCATCCTCCCTGATATTGTCCCTTACCGTTATCGGCAGGGCCGTCAGGTCGTCGGTGAACAGCCCGGGGTAGAGCACCTTGGCACGCTCCTGCAGCCGGCCGACGGTGAGGCGGTACTTCTCCATCGCAGGCGGGATTTCCTTTTCGTGGACATCGGTATAGCCCACGATACAGAACCGTGCCTGGCCGAGCTCGAGCCCGGTATCGCCCGAGGGCTTCAGGGTGCTTGTCACCCGCTGCGAGGCACACCCGCTCATGAGCAGGCATACCGTAATCACTCCCAACCATCTCAACGATGCCCGGTAGGTATTCATCGTGGGTCCTCCTGTCCTCTATTTTCCGGTTGCGGCGTACTTCACGGCTGCCAGGACGGGTTTCAATATCTCGATGCGCTGGCGGCACAGGATCGAGAGCTCGCGGTCTGGAGCAGGGTCGCCCTGGTCCTGTTCCACCATTGTCTGCGCGCGGTCCTTGGCCCGTTCGGCCTGTGCGCTCAAATCCAGGATCGATTTCTCGATCCGGGTGGCCAGGGAGAGCAGGGTGTCGCGGCTCTCCTGCTTCAGCACATTCTCCAGCGAGCGGTTCTTTGCCTCGAGCAGGACGCCGTTGCTCCAGCGCAATATCTCGGCGCGGTCGCTGCCCGAGAGGTCCGGTGTGTCGATGAAGTCTTCCAGTGGCGGTGTATCAGGCGTGCGCACCACCGCCCTGACCGGGACATTGTTCTCGATCAGAACGCTCACCTGGGTGAGCGTGCGGGCGCTGCGCAGGTAGCTTCTCACCGGTCGCCAGTTTCCCGACTCATCCATGCGGGCCACGACCGCCTGATCCATCGGTTTTGCGCTGTAGCTGACATCGTCCTGGTATACGAGCAGGTTGAAGGTGCTCCCGGGTTTCGGTTTGGACACGCCCGCCATGGTGAGGAAGCTCTTGTACGGCTTTCCGTCGACAATGATTTCCTGCACACGGGACTTCCGCTCCTGGAATGCGGCCCGGAGCTTGGCCTGATCGGCCGATTTCAACGCCTGGACAACAACCCCGGCAATACATTCTGCTGCATGGTTGTTGACCTTGTTTATCGATGCCGGGCCCCACTCCACAAGATCTCCGACGCGATACTCTCTCGGCAGGTCAGACCGACCGGGAATCGGCAGGAGGCCCAAGGGCCAGTAGCTGATCCAGGCGTTCACGTCGATCTCGAATGTTTCCTCTTTCTCACAAAGAGTTTCCCCCAGGGAATCCAGCACACCGACGCGAACGGTAAAATCATGCCTGTCGGTGTGAGGGATCGGTACTACCCCAAACAAGGTGACGATCATCAAGAGTATTTTGCTACCATCTGAGAGCGAGCTGTCGGACCTCTTGAAATCGATGTGGACCGGCAGGCCTGCCCTGTCGTCCGTGAACATACTCGGGTAAAGGGCCCTGGCCCTCTCGTTGATGAGCCGCGGCGACGGTTGTACGCCCAGTCTTTCATAGGTGAAGCTCGACATGGCGAATCGGACGGAGCCGAACTCCAAGTCCTTGTCATCGGGGGGCTTCAGGGTGCTGGTATAGCGCGCCGCGCTGCAGCCGCTCAGAACCAGGGCTGCCAGGACCACTGCCAAACCTTTTGCCAATGCCGGGCGCTTTCTCATGACGGTCGACTCCTCTTTATGATATGCCCAAAATACCATACAGTCCGGTCTCGAGATCCTCTGCCGAGCAAAGAGATGCCGGTCCCGGCCTTAATTAGTATCGGCTGTTGGCAGTTGGATGATTATGAGTTTTTCTCTTTTCGCGAGTGAAGGTCTTTCAAACGGCGTCACCGCAGTTCTGAAGCTTCCGGCCTCCGGGCCGGGCCCGCTACGAAGGTCACCGTGCCCGCGCTCCCCGCAGCCCGGCCGGTGGCCGCGCAGATGGGCATGATCGACAGGTACGGGACATATATTCATATTGAAGGGGGTATTTCGCCGATGCTTTTGTTTCCCGGCTTGTCATCCTGCCCCTTCGTGTTGATCTCCGAAACTATTCTGGCAAAGGTTTCCTTGTCGGACAGGACGAGCAATGTATCACCGCCGGCCAAGGATGTCGCCCCGCTGGGGAGAATATACTCATTGCCTCTGACAATGAGCACGATCAGGCATTCCTGAGGGATCCCCAGCTCGACGAGCTTTTTCCCGACCACCTTTGACCCGGCCGGAATGACCAGTTCATTGAGCTCGCCTTTGAACCCGCTGTCCGGGTTGAACTCGATGGGATAGACGCGTTGCTCCTGCAAGGGCGCATCCACCCCGAGCCATCGTGCCGCGAGCTGGATGGTGGTTCCCTGCAGGAGCACGGAGGTCAGCACTACAAAGAAGATGACGTTGAAGATCTGCTCCGCCTCCGCAATTCCGGCCATAAGCGGGAATGTGGCCAGAATGATGGGCACCGAGCCGCGTAGCCCCACCCACGAGACGAGAACCCTTTCCCCTGTGGTAAACCGGCTGGGCAGCAGGCAGAGAAAGACCGCTAAAGGTCTTGCAACGAACATCAGGAAGGCGGTGATCAACAGGCTCGCGCCCATGACCGGAATGAGATGGGAGGGGAAAACGAGCAGCCCCAGGGCGAGGAACATGGTGATTTGCATGAGCCATGCAACACCGTCATGGAAATGCAGCAGGCTCCGTTTATGAATGAGGTTGCTGTTGCCAGTGATGATTCCGGCGAGGTAGACAGCGAGGAACCCGTTTCCGCCCACCATGTTGGCAAAGCCGTAGGTGAAGAGGGCCAGGGCCAGGGTAAGGACCGGATAGAGCCCATCATATCCGAGCTTCAGACGGTTCACGAGATAGGGGATGCATTTGCCCATCACATAGCCGGCTGCCAGTCCCAGCGTTATCTGAAGAAAAAAGAGCCTGACGCTTTCCGAAAGCGAGACATCGGGCTGTGTGAGCACCTGGATCATGCCGATGGTCAGGAGGACCGCCATGGGATCGTTGCTGGCCGATTCGAACTCAAGGAGGGGCTTGAGCAGACCCTTCAGGCTGATGCCTCTGGATCTCAGGACGGAGAACACGGCTGCAGCGTCCGTTGACGATACGATGGAGCCGAGGAGCAGGCCTTCCTTCAGGGAGAACCCGAGTATCACGGCGGAAAACACGCCCACGGCGAGGGCGGTTATGATAACGCCGAAGGTGGAAAGCAAGAATCCCCAGGCAAATACGGGGCGTACGTGTTTCCATTTCGTGCTGAACCCGCTCGAGAAAATGATGAGCGCAAGCGCGATCACTCCGATAAACTGGGCAATGGCGGGGTTATCGAAATCGATGCCCCCGATTCCCTCCGATCCTGCGAGCATGCCGAGGACCAGGAAGACCAGGAGTGCGGGTATGCCGAAGCGATCGGATATCTTGCTGGCCGCTATGCTCAGGATAAGCAGAATGGATATGATGATGACAGCGGTTTCCATCTCACTTCGATCTTACTCGAATCAGCCGGTTTTGTGAAGGGTTTTACCCTGACCCGTTGGTGCCGGATCATCCCCTCTTCAGGTTCGCCCCCTGCCGCAGGAGCTCATCCTGCACGTCCTGTGCAGCCACTTCCCGGGGGGTGGTGGCGCCGCGTGACGCCAGTGCGGCACACACGCCGGCCGCCTGGCCGGTGGCCATGCAGATGGGCATCACCCGGTAGGAAGAATGCGCTTCGTGGGTGCCCGAGATGCACCTCCCGGCCACCAGGAGGTTGTCGACTCCGCGGGGGAGCAGGGAGCGCAGGGGGATATCGTACGATTCATCGGGCGGGAGGTACACCAGCACCGTGCCTTTGCCTTCCGGGTTGTGTACGTCGACGGGATAGGTGCCCCGGGCGATGGCATCATCGAATTTTCTGGCGCCCAGGACATCTTCGGCGGTGATCCGGTACTCACCGGTGATTCTCCGGCTTTCCCGGACGCCTATGGTGACTCCGCTCTGGACCATATACGCCTTCTCGAAGCCGGGCACATACTTCTTCATGAATGCCGCGATCTTCCGGTTCTGTCTCCTGCTTTCCATCTCGGCGCTGGTGAGGTCCCAGACATCGGTGCCCAGAACTTTGATGACCCGGGAGCAGTTGAAGTTCAGCTCGTTTTCGTGCGGCGTCCCGAAGATGAGGATGTCTTCACGAGGCAGATCGAGCTCGCCGTCTTCTTCGGCCTTTCTGACGAGATCCCAGAGGCCGTGGACCCCCAGCCACTGGTCGGGATGCCTTTTCACGTACGCCTCGAAGGCCGCCTTCCTGAATTCAACCATCCTGAAATAGAGCGTCATGGGCTGCACCAGACCGTCCTCCATCCGTCCCACCTCATATGGGGCGCCCGCCCGGGCGGCGATGTCACCGTCTCCGGTGCAGTCGATGATCACCTGCGCCCTGATCACCACGGGCCCTGACTTGGTCTCGAACACCGCGCCGCAGACCCGGTCTCCCTCCCGGAATACGTCGCTCGCGAATGAGTGGAGGAGAACCCGGACCCCGGCTTCATCGAGCATGTCGTCGGCAACGGTCTTGAACGCCTCCGGATCGAACGGGGCCGTATAGGAGGTCTCGGGCGAGGGGGGGAGAACCCCTCCGACGCGCACGAGCCGGGCCACCATCTCTCCGAGGACTCCGGATATCACTGTTTCTCCGGGACCGTGGTCAGTGGGAAAGAAGGTGAGCGAGCCCGGTTTTTCCCGGCGATGCCGCTGGGTGGAATACGATGAAAACGGGTTGACAAGGGCCGCGGTCGCATTGCCTCCGAGAAAGCCGTACCGCTCGGACACGATGACGTTCGCTCCCGCCTGTGCGGCCCCCAGTGCGGCCCCCAGTCCTGCGGGTCCGCCTCCGACAACGAGTATATCCGTCTCGGCAGCCATGATGGCATGACGGGGAGGCAGTATGATCGTGTTCGTGACGTCTGGGCGTTTCAGTGGAGGCATGAGTTGCCTCTTCGGTTTCCGGCTGATTGCATCATGGTGTTCCCTTCAGATTTTCAGGCTATTTTCATGCCCAGCCCTTCCTTGAGGAGCCGGACCGCGATGTCGTTGTTCATGAGGGCGCGCTTTTTCATTTCAGGAATCATGCCCTTGATATGATTTCTTAGCCTCTCCTTGGTATCCCAGAAGTGATCGATGTGGGCGATGAGTCTCCCGGCGCTCACCAGATTGAACGGCGGGGTTTCCATCTGAAGCTCCTTGAGGAAATTCAATACCTTTGAAGAGTACGGGAGGCCCAGGAAAGGGACGCCCTGCAGGGCTGCGAAGATGAGAAAGTGCAGCCGCATCCCCACAGCGAAATCAAAATGCCGCATGATATCCAGCAGCTGACCCGGAGTGTACTCTTCACGGAGTACGGAGCAGTACTGAGGCCTGAGCGTCTTGGCGATGACCGCGTGTGAGTGCTGCATATCCTGTTTCCCCCGCTCCATGGGGACGAATACTATGTTAGCCTCGAATCGGTCAATGATGAAATCCGCCGCGTTTGCCAGGAGCGAGTGATAAAATTCCGGGTCGATGTCCGGAGCGGCCGGCCCCGGCTCCCGCACAGACATTCCGACCAGGCTGCGTTTGCCTCCCATGTGCTCTTCCGTGAGCATGCCGCCGTCGACCGGCTGCGGTTTCAGGAGCAGGGCGGGATCCGCCGTGACGATAATCTCCTGCTCCACGCCGGCCTGCTCCAGGATTCTCTTGGCGCCCCGCTCTCTGACCGTCACCACCGCCGCCCGGTTCAGCGCTTCGCGCACCATGCCCTGGGTGGACCGGTCCGTGAGCGGCCCCGCGCTCACGGCGTACACCATGACCGGCACCCCGAGCTCATGCGCGATCATGACCTCTCTCAAGAATATCTTGGCCTCCTCGTCGTAGAGGATGCCTCCTCCCCCCAGGATGAAGAGGTCGAGGTTTCTGATTTCCGGAGCGACCTCACTCTTTGTCAGGTCCCTGACCGGCACGGACTTCTGGACGGGGTATCTCTGCAGCGTGTCTTCGGGATTGCGGGAAAACACAGTGATCTCGACCGGGATCGACTGTTTAAGGCTGGTGATGATGGTTTCGAGAATGGCCTCGTCACCCATGTTGAGGCCGCCGTAGGAACCTGATATGCCGACCCGGTATATTCTTTGCTCATCGGAATCCGTCATGGGCTTTCCCCTTCCTGACGTTGGTCTTTTCCCTGTCTCCTCCCCATGAGAAAGGACGAATCATCCGCGCCGACGTCCATAAGAACATAGTGCAATACGGGAAAGATAAGTCAAGGAGCGGGTTTCGGGCAGGCCGCTCCAGCCTGCGGTCTTGTTTTCAAGTTTTCGGGTGCCCTGACGGCCTGCACCTGGTATAATAGCAAAAACCAACACTTATGGGGGGGATGGCATGCTGACCGTGGTAGCTGTAATGAAGGCGAAAGAGGGGAAGGAAAAGGACATGGAAGAAGCGATCAAAGCGCTGGTGCCACAGGTCCAGACCGAGCAGAAAACCCTGGTGTACACCGTGCATCGGGGCCGTAAGGCTCCGGGAAAGTTTCTCTTCTACGAGCGGTACCCTGACAAGGACGCCCTCAATGTGCACGGTGCCACTCCCCATTTCGCCGAATTCTTCGGCAAGATTGCCCCGCTGCTCGACGGCAATCCAACCATAGAGGTGTACGAGGATCTCGCCGCCATCACGCCGAAAGGCTGACATCCGCACTGTCGAACGGCGGCCCCGGGAGACAGAGGCTCTCTCAAGGCCGCCGGCTCCACCTTCACGGTGAGGAGATGCGCTCATTTTCCATGATCGAGCGCCTTCCTCGCCTCTTCTCTGGTTTCGTAGATGTGCGGGGCGAGCTTCCGCTTCTTCAGGGCGTCGCCCAGCTTCAGGCGCAGAAAGGTGTTCGTGGTGTAGCGCGTCACGCCTGTGTAGAACGCGTCCACGAGTCGTTTGACCATGTCCGTATAGTCATCCACAAGCTCGGGCGGGATATCGAAGTTGTCGTAGTTCACGATGGTGTAGACCTTTCTCTGTAAAGGGGAAAGGATGTGCGACACCATTTCTTCCACAACCTGGATGTCTTCCCGGGCCCTGATCCTGTAGCCTTCGAAATTGACGAAGAAGAGCTCTTCTTCGGAGTCATAGATGAGCCGCTCCTCAAGAGTGAGCCCGAAGATCTCCTCCCTGAGGTTCATGGGCTCGTGTTTGAATATCCGGGCATCCATGAGCCTGGGCTGTTCCTTGATGACCGGAGCGAATTCCATACGGGCCAGGATGTCCCTCTCGATGTCGATGCCCGGAGCCACCTCCACGAGCTCCATGCCGTCCTTCGTCAGTGCGAAGACGCAGCGCTCGGTGATGTAGTACACCGGCTGGTCGGTCATGACCGCGTAGCGCCCGCTGAAGGTGACATGCTCAACCTCCCTGAGGAACTTTTTCCGGGATCCTTCCTGCCTGATTTTCAGAAGGCCGTCGTTGACCGACACCTTCAGGCCGTCGGCGGTGAAGGTCCCCATGAACACCACTTTCCGGGCGTTCTGGCTGATGTCGATGAAACCCCCCGCCCCTGCAAGCCTGTCGCCGAATTTGCTCACGTTGAGATTTCCCTGCTCATCGGCCTGGGCCAGCCCGAGAAAGCAGCAGTCGAGCCCGCCCCCGTCATAGAAATCGAACTGATAGGGCTGATCGATGATGCAGTCTGCATTGACGGCCGCACCAAAGCTCAGGCCCCCCGCCGGAAGCCCGCCGATGATCCCGGGCTCGGCCGTAAGCGTGATGTACTCGAGGACCTTCTCCTCATGCGCGATGCTGGAGATTCCCTCCGGCATGCCGATGCCGAGATTGATGACGCTGTTGCCCTTGAGCTCGAAGGCGGCCCTGCGGGCGATGATCTTGCGGGCGCATGTGTCCATGACCGGGAGCGACTCCATGGGGACCCGCACCTCGCAGCTGTAATAGGGATTGTACTGGACGTCGAAGGTCTGCCAGTGGTTTTCGGGTCGCGAAACGACAACACAGTCCACCAGAATGCCCGGGATCTTGACCTGGCGGGCGTTCAGCGATCCGCTCTCAGCGATACGCTCCACCTGGACGATAACGAATCCTCCCGAGTTCTTGGCAGCCATGGCAATAGAGAGGGCTTCCTGGGTGAGTGCCTCCTTCTCCATAGTGATGTTGCCGTCCGTGTCAGCGGTCGTTCCGCGAAGAATCGCCACATTGACGGGAAAGGTCTTGTACGCGAGGTAATCCCTGCCATCAAAGCTCACGATCTCCACCAGATCCTCTTCTGTGACCTCGTTGATCTTGCCGCCTCCGAAACGGGGGTCCACATAGGTCCACATGCCGTTGGTGGTCAGCGTGCGGGGTTTGTGAGCCGCGATGTCCCGAAACATGTGGGAGATGACTCCCTGGGGGAGATTGTAGGCCTCGATCTTGTTCTCTACGGCGAGCCTGCCGAGCTTGGGGGCGAGGCCCCAGTGGCCGCCCACGACGCGCCGGACAAGGCCCTCGTGGCCGAAGCGGTTGAGCCCCCGCTCCCTGCCGTCGCCCTGGCCTGCGGCATATATCAGGGTCAGGTTCCTGGGCCTGCCTGTTTCGAGATAAATTTCCTCGATCTTTCTCAAGACTTCTTCAGGAACGCCGATGCTCACGAAACCGCCGGTAGCGATTGTGTCTCCGTCCTGTATGGCCCGCACCGCATCTTCCGCAGACACGACTTTGCCTCTGCGCATGCGCGAGGGGGGCAGGGAGGAGAGCATCGGGTGAGTGCTGGAATTCCTTGGTGCCATGATTTCCTCCTGTCTGATTTCCTGGTTTGCCGAAATGGTAATGGAGTTGCCGAACCCCGCCCCATAGGTGGCTTCATTTTCGGCCTTTGTCAAGAGGAGGGTTCTCGCTGGATCAGGTTTGTATCGTGGAATCGTGCGCTTGCTTCCGCAAAAAAAGACCGGGAGGCGGTTGCAGTCGGATATGCGTACGAGCAACGCGGGACGGGCTGAGAACCCTCGGACCGCAACCGGCGTTCGGAAAAAATCAGCTTAAAAAACCGCCCCGCCGCCTGGGCCCGACTCTGTTCAGAAGATTACCGCGGACAGATAGCCCACGACCGATGAGTTGTCACCGGTGATGTTTCCGGAGTGCGTGTATGTGAGCACCCTTGATCGTGTCCGGGAAAGGGCCTGTGCATACAGGAGCGCCGTCAGTATGGGTCCGCCTCCGCACGCTTCGCTCGCCGAAGTTTTGAGGTCTCGGCTCAGGCCCTCGACATCGAACCATTCTATGGCCCGGGCCACTCTCGCATCCATCGCTTCGGCGGTGCGGGCGGGGTGGAAGTGGGACAGGTCCGAGCTGGCCACGATCAGGACATCGTCGCGGCTTCCGATAGCCTGGCTCAGCGCGCCGGCGAGCTCACGGCAGACATCGAGGTCCTGCCGGCCCATGATCAGCGGGCAGAGTCTGAACGCCGGAAGCACGACTTGGAGAAAGGGCAGCTGGATCTCGAGTGCATGCTCCGAGTCGTGGGGGGCTGTGTTGTTCGTGAAGACCCCGGAAGAGGCCGCGAGTTTTCCGCAGAGCTCCTTGTCCACCTCCAGCGCGCCCAGAGGTGTTTCGAAGGCGCCGGATCCCCACACCGAAACAGCGGGAAAATAGGCCCGGTGGGACGGGCTGATGACCACCACAGTGGAGTACTCATGGCCGCAGAGGCACTTGTATGCATATGCCGCAGTCTGCCCTGAGTAAATGTAACCGGCATGAGGGCTGATGATCGCAAGGGGCTTTCCGGGAATTTCACCGATTTCCGCCCGGTCGAGATAGCCCTCGATGTTTCTTTTCAGGGCATCGGGATCGCTTGGGTACCAGCTCCCGGCAATGACCGGCTTTCTGACATGGGCGCTCATAGGCATACCTCCCTCTGGCGCCGGGATCGAAAACCCCTGCCGGCCTGATGCAGGTACTTCCCTCGCCTGCGGGGCCTGTCGCATGCAAAAGGGGGGAAACCAATGGAGATTCAAAGCAGTATCCCCCCGACAAACCTCAGCAGGGGTCTCCTTCCTGAGGCGGCATCAGCTTACTTGTTTCTCTTATGATTAAGGAAACAGAGGCAGGGAGTCAATGCCTTCGAACTCTGGAAGGCCGAACATGAGGTTCATATTCTGAATCGCCTGGCCGGAGGCCCCCTTGGTGAGGTTGTCGATTGCGCTCACGATGACGGCCCGGCCGGTCTTGCCGCCCACGGCAAGGCCGATGAAGCAGTTGTTCGTACCGCGGACGTCTTTGGTGGACGGGAAATCGGATGCCAAGACGTGGACGAACCTCGAGCCCTCATAAAACGCACGCAGACAGTCCTTCAGCGCGGCCTCGTCCGCTATGGCCTTGACGTAGATCGTGGAAAGCATGCCCCGGGAGATGGGTATCAGGTGGGGGGTGAACTCGATATGAACCTCCGACCCTGCGGCTTTTGCAAGTTCCTGCTCCATTTCCGGGATATGGCGGTGCGAGCGCCCCACCTTATAGGCCGAGAAGGATTCTCCGGATTCACAGATGTGGGTCTTCAGGCTCAGGCCCCTGCCTGCGCCTGATACGCCGCTCTTGCTGTCTGCAATGATTCCTTCAGCCTCGATGAGGCCCTCCTTCAGGAGCGGGATGAGAGGAAGCAGGATGCTGGTCGGGTAGCAGCCGGGATTCGCAACGAGCGAAGCCCCCCCGATCTCCTCGCGGTACACTTCGCACAGGCCGTACACGGCCCTTTCCAGGAGCGCCGGAGACGTGTGCTCGCCGTACCATTCCCGGTAGGTCTCGAGGCTGGCGATGCGGTAATCCGCGCTCAGGTCCACAACCCTGACTGATTCCAGGATCCGCGGAATATACTCCATGCTGGTGCCGTGTGGAAGGCAGCTGAATACGATGTCGCAGCGATCCTTGATAGCGGACTCATCGAAGTCTTCGAGCCCTATGTCGAAGGTGCCCCGGAAAAAGGGAAAAACCTCGGAGATTCTCTTGCCGTTGTACTGACGGGAAGAGCAGTAGGTGATCCTGGAGTCCCGGTGATTGTGAAGGAGCCGGATGAGCTCCGCCCCGGTGTACCCGGTGGCCCCCAGGATCCCTATCGACAGCGGCAAGGTCGTTACCTCTTGGAGAACTGAGGTCTCTTTCTGGCCTTGTGAAGCCCGAATTTCTTGCGCTCGACCATCCTCGGGTCTCTGGTGAGGAAACCTGCGGACTTGAGCCGGGGACGGTACTTCTCCACATCGAATTCTGAAAGCGCCCGGGAGATGCCGTGCCGGATTGCCCCTGCCTGGCCCGATATGCCGCCTCCGCTCACAGTCGAATATACGTTGAACTGCCCCCGCGTTTCGGTGAGATCGAAGGGCTGCTGGGCGAACATGACCAGTGTCTCCCTGCCGAAATATTCGTCCAGAGGTTTGCCGTTGACCGTGAACTCTCCCGTTCCGGGGGATATCCAGACCCGCGCTGTAGCGTTCTTCCTTCTGCCGGTGGCATAGATCCTTTGAACTGCCATATGTCGTTCCTTTACAGATTAATCTCTTGGGGCTTCTGCGCCTCGTGGGGATGCGTTTCGCCGGTGTATACCTTGAGCTTCTTGAACATGCTCCTGCCGAGGCTGTTTTTGGGAAGCATCCCCTTGACCGCGTGCCGGATGATCTCTTCCGGGTTCTTCTCCATGACCTGCCGGGCGGTCCGGGATTTGAGCCCGCCCATATACCCGCTATGGCGGTAGTAGACCTTTTGTTCCAGCTTCCTGCCGGTAAGCTTGACCTTTTCCGCGTTTATGACGACTACGAAGTCTCCCACATCGGTGTGCGGCGTGTAGGTGGGTTTTGTCTTTCCCCTCAGAATGGACGCCACGTCTGCAGCGAGCCGGCCAAGGACTTTGTCCTTGGCGTCGACGAGCACCCAGTTTCTCTCGATCTCATCCTTCTTTGCGATGAACGTACTCATAGACATTACTCCTTAAGCCCTAAATAGGGCTCGGATATAGCCGAAATCAGATGCGGATGTCAAGCACAGATCGAAAAGAATATCCCTTTAAAAAAACGGTCTTCTTATGGGAAGGCATCAGATTTCGTTCCCGCACTCCGTGCTCTTCCCGCCTTGAATGCGGGATAACACGGTTGAGGGCCTGTGGCAAGCGGCCAAGTTTCCGGATGGTCGTACGGCCGGATATGAAGAGGCCGCCGGAGCACAGACGGCTGTGTGAAGAGCGGTGCTGAAATGATCATCGTCAAGCCGGTGAAAAACGAGAGCCTTATCCGGACGCTGAAATTCATGCTCTCTATTTGGGATCTTGACAGGGCAAACGTTTTTTTGTGATGTAAAAATATGAGGATCGATGCCGTAGTTACTGCCGGTGACGGGAAGGCCGCCCGCAGGCTGTTCAAGAAGAACAAGGCCCTTCTGGATGTCGCCGGGAAGCCCATTATCCGCCACATCGTCGAAACGCTCCTCAAATGCGACGAGATCGACCGCATCGTGGTGGTCGGGCCTCGGGAGGAGTTTCTCGAGGTGATCGGCGACCTCGATGTGGACATCGTCCAGCAGAAGAGGAGCCTTGCGGAGAACGGATGGGAGGGCTTCCTCCATACGATTCCCGAATTCCGTTCACAGGGGCTCTGCACAGAGGAGATCATCGAGAAGTACCGGGACAAGTATGTCCTCTTTCTTTCGGGCGATATCCCGCTCATATCCGTTCGGGAGATCAAGGAATTTCTCTCCAAGTGCGATATGGAGCGCTATGATTACATCGCGGGCGCGACATCGGAGGAGATCCTGAAGCTGTTCGGGCCGCGGAAGGGAAAGCCGGGAATCAAGATGGCCACCTTTCGTATGCGGGACGGCAACCTGAGGCAGAACAATCTGCACATGGCGAGGCCCTTTGTCCTGATCGAGAGCATCGATCTGGTGCTCAAGGCGTACGAGTACCGGTATCAGAAAGAATTCGTCAACATCATCCGGTCTCTGTTCGAGATCGTCAGGCTCGGCAGGAAGAGCCTGGCGCAGACTCTCGGCATATACCTCCTCCTCCAGATTTCGGCAGGGCTTTCCGCCCTGGGCTTCGAGAGAGCGGCCCGTATAGCGAGCTGGCCCGTGACAAGGGCGCGGATGGAACGCCTGATCTCAAACCTCCTGAACACCAGATTCAGAATCGCGGAAACGACGGTCGGAGGCGCCGCGCTGGATGTGGACAATGAGAAGGATTACATGACGCTTTCCATCATGTACAAAGACTGGATGAACCAGATCGCTCAGGGAAATCACCACTTGGCGTAGTGGTCCTCGGTAAATCCCGGGCACGACTGCACAAAAATCATCTCCCCCTCGTCAGTTTTCAGTGTGCCTTCGAAGATTCCGAGCATCTGGGTAAACCGGGAAGCCAGGAAAAAGGCGTTGATCTTCTCTTCCCTTTGCGCCTCGGGGTAGAACACCAGGTCCACTTTCCTGTCGCCCGAGCGGATGTGCCAGGGCGCGGACAGGTCGTCCGGATCGTAGTCGAAGTCCACCAAGTCGACCTTGGTCATGATGCCGCCGACCCAGAAGGCGTTTTCCGTGAAGCTCGTTTCATTGACCCCGCAGGAGAGATTGAGGCCCAGACTCCTGCCGTCGTCGAGGCTTGATGCCGTTGCGGCCCAGTTCCAGCAGGTCTGTCTTCTCATGAACCCGCATGTCCAGTCGGAAAGCGCCCAGTAGGCGGGGGAAGACAGGTCATACTGGCCGGTTCGACAGGATATCGTCCCCTTGACCTTTACCGGGCTGGTCTTCTGCGTGTACACCCATCCCCGATATCCTGCACGGGTGCAGATCCTCAATGGGGAGGTCGTGTTGGTGTCTATGGAAACATCGATCGAGATATCATTGCCAAGAGCCTTCAGAGAATCCTTTCGCATCTCGATGATGAGGCCGCCCGTGTTGAAGAAGCTCCTGGGCTTTTCAGGCAAGGGGTCGATGGATGTGCCGGACAGAGGATGACCCATGGCCTTGGCCTCCATGATCTCGCCGGTCTGCCGGTCGTAAATGTACATGAAGCCGTTTGAGAGGTACTTGAGATCGACCACGGCGACACCTGCCATGAGCTCGGGCCCGATGATGCCCATGAAGTGGAACTGGTTGGCCAGGAGGCGTCTGAGAAAGTGCGGCAGGCGCATTCCCATGGGGGTCTCCAGACGATAGTCCGCATAGTTGATCCTGTGAACCGGCTCGTTGTAGATGCCGCACTTTACGAGGCCTCTTCCGTTGACCAGTGTGTCCATGGGAACCTCCTCGAACTGATTATAGATACACGTAAATCAAGTGATGCTGTATGATTAAAGATAACCGAAATTCAGGCTGTGTCCAGTGATTTTTTATTCGAGGTAATCTTCGAATCCCGGGGTGTCGGATTTCAGGGGCTTGCCGGATACGGGCGAGATTTTCCCGCTCAGCTCGGTGGTCTGCTGCTCCATGTAGTCTTCGAACCCCGGAGTCGTATCTTCCACCGGAAACGCCGTGCGCCCGGAAGGCGAAGGCGCTTGCCGGCGGGCTTCCTCAGTATAGTCCTCGAATCCGGCGGCGGTCTGAGGGGTTGTCTTGACATGCTCTTGAGTATCCGGCTTTTCCGCTTCAGGGGTGTGATGCAGATCGAGCATCTTCTCGTTCTTGACATAGCTGGTTTCAACCACGTCCGAGATTTCGAGCATCTTCTTGACGATGTTCTTGATCTTGATGGCCTCGGTCTTGATCTCCTGGAGATGGGCCATCACCGATTTGTTCGGATTGGCTTCCTTGACGAGCATATCGAGCTTGAGAAGAATCGTGGTGAGCGGGGTGTTGATCTCGTGATTGGCCGCGATGGCCGTCTTGGACACGGCTGCTAGTCTCTGGGCCTTGATGCTCTTTGTAATGAGCATCGCCCTCTGGATGGCCTGAGCCCCCACCTCCGCCACGGTCCTGAGCAACAGGAGCCTCTGGTTGATTTCCTCCTGGCCGGCGCCTTCCTGAGGCATGGCCTCCAGAACGCCGATGACGGTGTTGTCGACCTTCAGCGGGGCGTAGATGAAATTGACCGCCTTCGGGTAGACGGCATTGGACCTGTCCAGGAGCTCCTTGGTGGTGCTCGCCATCCCGCTCCGGGTGTGGGGGGCGTTGTTGAGCCAGAACGATTCGGTGATCATGATTCTCAAGTTGCTCAGGCGCATGATGCAGCGGGTTTTTTTTGCCTCGAGGATGGTGAGTGCATTGGAGGTGAGGATGGTGATGATGTCCGAAAGCTTCATGGATGACTGGAGCTGGCTGCTCATCTGGTTGAGGCTGGAGAGTTCCACGGTCCTCCGCTCAAGCGCCATCTTCTTCTGCTCGAGGTCCAGGCTCAGCTTGCCAAGCTGAGCGTTTGCAAACTGGAGCACCTCGAAATAGGTTTTGGGCTCGGCTCTGGGGATCCCCATCTCATCGCTGATGCTCGATATGCTGTCTTTCAGCGTCAGTGAGATTTCCTGTATGTCGTGACTGCTCAATCCGAGGCCGCTCAGGACAGTCGGATCCACAAAGCCCCGGTCGGTCTGCCCGAGGCCGAGCCCCAGATGGTTTGTCACGATGTCCGCCACGTGGACGATGGCGCAGAGTTTTCTGGTTTCCTCGTCGTTGCCCGCTTCGACGATAGCGTGATGGTATCCTACGGTTTTGCATAAGAGTGCGGGAAGATTCCATTTTTCCATGAGATATTTACCGAGCGTTGCGTGATCCACGCCGACGATGCTTCTCTCCACCTCTATGATGTCGGAGTTGGCGCGGTTCATGACCTCCAGCACTTCACGATATTCCCCATTCTTGCATATGAGCTGGTCGGCCACCACTTTGCCCAGATCGTGCAACAGCCCTGCGATGAAGGCGTCCTCCGCGGCGGGAGGGGAGATCTTGCTCGCGATCGACTTTGCGCAGACAGCACAAGCGATACTGTGCTGCCAGAACTTGTAGAAGTCCAGATTGCGTTTTTCTTTTTCGTTGAAAAGATTGATGACGCTGATGCTGAGCACGATACTCTTGAGCACGTTGAAGCCCAGCAGCACCACCGCCCCGCGTATTGTCGATATCTCCTTGATTCTCCGGTAGAAGGGCGAGTTCGCCACCTTGAGCACCTTGACGGCGAGAGCCTGGTCCCTCTCCACCATCTGGGCGATCTGGCGCGCATTCACCCGTGCGTCCAGTGTCCTCTCCATGATCGTGGTGGCGATGGAGGGCAGAGTGGGAATCTCCCCCAGGTTTTCCAGAAGGGATTCTATCTCGTCGTGGGTGACTTTCTTCATTCAAGGTCTTATCGATAAAAGCCGTTCCAATCTTGAGTCCGCATATCGAAATATGGTACTCAAATCCGAATGGCGGCGCACCGTGACAATACGCAAAGGATATACGTGGGGCCGGTCCCCGTGGGCGGCGGAGCTCCGGTCACCATCCAGTCCATGACCAACACCCTTACCCGGAACGCCGAAATGACCGTAGCCCAGATACGCGCCCTCGAGAAGGCAGGGTGCGACATCGTGCGCGTCAGTGTTCCGGATGAGGAGTCTGCCAAAGCATTCCGCGAGATAAAGCTCTCGGCTCGTATCCCGGTCATTGCCGACATTCATTTCGATTACCGGCTCGCAATAGCCGCCATCGAAAACGGTGCGGACGGCATCCGGATCAATCCCGGCAATATCGGCGGCCGCGAAAAGGTGAAGGCGGTTGCGCGCTGTGCGATTCAGGCCGATATTCCCATCCGGGTCGGAGTGAACCTGGGCTCGGTGAAGAAAAAACTCCTCAAAGCCCACGGGGAAGACCGGGTGGGCGCTCTGGTGGAGAACGCCGGAGAGTACGTGCGCATGCTCGAGGACATGGGCGTGAGCTCCATGAAGGTTTCGCTCAAGTCCTCGGATGTGCTGGAGACGATCGACGCATACCGCAGATTCTCCCGGATAAGCCGGTGGCCGCTGCACCTGGGGGTGACCGAGGCCGGCACGCTCTTCTCTGGACTCATCCGGTCTTCGGCGGGGATCGGTGCTCTGCTGTTGGAGGGGATCGGTGATACGATACGCGTGTCTCTCTCCGCGGACCCGGTCCAGGAAGTCGCGGCCGGGAGGGTTCTCCTGGAGGGCATCGGGCTCAGAAAGGAGGGGGTCAGAGTGATCGCCTGCCCCACCTGCGCCCGTACGAACGCGGATGTCGCATCGATTGCCATGGAGGTCGAGGATGCCCTGAAGGAAGTGAAGGCGCATCTGGTGGTCGCGGTCATGGGGTGCGTGGTGAACGGGCCCGGTGAGGCGAGGACCGCCGATCTCGGGGTTGCCTGCGATACAAACGGCGCCGTGCTTTTCGTCCACGGGAAGCCCGTGAGGCGCATATCGGCCGCCGAGATAACTCAGACACTGATAGATGAGGTTGAAAAGGAGATCGCTTGATGAAATTATCGTCGCTGTTCCTGCATACACTCAAGGAAGACCCCAGGGAGGCCGAGGTCATAAGCCACAAACTGATGCTGAGGGCCGCCATGATCAAGAAACTGGCCTCGGGCATCTACTCATATCTTCCCTATGGGCTCAAGGCCTTGAGAAAGGTGGAAAACATCATTCGCGAGGAAATGGATGCGGCCGGCGCACAGGAGGTCCTGATGCCTGCAGTCCAGCCTGCGGAGATATGGAAGGAGAGCGGCAGGTGGGAATTCTACGGCAAGGAGCTCCTCAGGTTCACCGACCGCAAGGGCGGGGAGTTCGCCATGGGCCCCACTCACGAAGAGGTCATCACCACCATCGTCCGCGACGAGATCCGCTCCTACCGCGACCTTCCCATCAACCTCTATCAGATCCAGACAAAGTTCAGGGACGAGATCAGGCCCCGGTTCGGCATCATGCGCGCCCGGGAATTCATCATGAAGGACGCCTATTCGTTCGACACCGATGACGAAGGAGCGGGGAGGAGCTACGATGCCATGTTCCGGGCGTACGAGCGCATTTTCACAAGGTGCGGATTGAAGTTCAAGGCAGTTGAGGCGGATTCCGGACCCATCGGCGGCAACTACTCCCATGAGTTCATGGTGCTCGCCTCGACAGGCGAGGATGTGATCCTGAGCTGCTCTTCGTGCAGTTATGCCGCGAACCTCGAGAAGGCGGAGATCGCCGCCCCGGTTTCGCCGGCCCTGCGGGACGCCCCCGAAGGCAGGCCTGAGAAGGTGCACACTCCGGATGCGCGCACCATCGAGGAGGTCTGCGAGTTTCTGGGGGTCACCCCTCAGGATCTCGTAAAAACGCTGATATATATCACCGACAGAGGGGTTGTTGCCGCACTGGTGAGGGGAGACCACGAGGTGAACGAGGCGAAGCTCAGGCGCGCGGCAGGTTGTGAGACCCTGGAGCTGGCCGACGAGGCGGTTATCGAGAAGTACACCGGCGCTCCACGGGGCTTCGCCGGACCCGTGGGCCTGGAAGTGCTCGCCATTGCGGACTTCGGGCTTCTGGAATCGGGGCCGTTCGTGACAGGGGCCAACGAACAGGACTATCACCTGAAGAATGTCTGGCTCTCCCGGGATGCAAAGATCGACGTCATTGCCGACATCCGTAACGCGCAGGAGGGAGACCCGTGTCCCCGGTGCGGCACAGGCATGCTGGAGGCCATCCGGGGCATCGAGGTAGGGCATATCTTCAAGCTGGGAACCAAGTACTCCCAGGCCATGAACGCGATGTTTCTGGACGAGAGCGGAGAGCACAGGCCGATTATTATGGGCTGCTACGGCATCGGCGTGGGCCGTGTTCTGGCTGCCGCCATCGAGCAGTACTCCGATGAGCACGGGATCGTGCTGCCCGTTCCGCTGGCCCCATACCAGGTTCTGGTTCTTCCAGTGAGTGTGAATGAAGAGGAAGTCGTGAGCATATCATCTAAACTGTATGAAGAGCTCAAGGCCCGCGGGGTGGACGCCCTCATCGACGATCGGGACGCGCGTCCCGGAGTGAAGTTCATGGATGCGGACCTCATCGGCGTACCATACCGGATCACGGTGGGGATGCGGGGGCTCAAGGAAGGGGTCGTCGAAATAAAAGAGCGGGCGAGCGGGGCTGTGGAAAAGGTGAAGATCGGGGAAGCAGTGGATTATTGCCTGTCGAAGCTCGAAAATACAGGAAACGATTATTGACGGTACGGATCAACGACATTCTTGAAGAAGTTTCCGCATATGTTCCCGATGCGGACACCAGGATTATCGAGAAGGCATACGTGTTCTCGGCAAGGGTTCACCAGGGGCAGACGCGCCTGAGCGGTGAACCCTACCTGAACCACCCCCTGGAGGTCGCACACCTCATCGCCCAGATGCATCTGGATGTCACCGCGGTCGTAGCCGCATTGCTTCATGACGCCATCGAGGACTCGCTGACCCGGGTGGAAGACATCTCGAAAGAATTCGGCGAAGAGGTCGCCCAGGTGGTTGACGGTCTCACCAAAATCTCCAAGATCGACTTCCGCTCCGAGGAAGAACAGCAGGCCGAGAATTTCCGCAAGATGATCCTCGCCATGAGCAAGGACTTGAGGATCCTCCTGATCAAGCTCACCGACCGGCTGCACAACATGCGCACCCTGCAGTATCACAACCCCAAAGCGCAGGAGAGGATCGCAAGGGAGACACTGGAGATCTATGCGCCCCTGGCCAACAGGCTCGGCATCCACTGGCTCCAGATAGAACTGGAGGAGCTGAGTCTCAAATATCTCGACCCCGCCGGGTACAAGACGCTGAAATCGAAGCTCGACGCCATCGAAAAGGAAAAGGAACCGTACCTGAAGAACGTGATGGATCAGATTCAACAGCGGATCGAAACCGTTGAGATCAGAGCGGAGGTCAAGGGCAGGATCAAGCATGTCTACAGTGTCTATCAGAAGCTGAAGAAGCAGGGCATCCCCTTCGAGGACGTATACGACGTCATGGGGGTCAGGATCATCGTTTCGAGCGTGGCCGAATGCTACGAGACGCTGGGGATCATCCATTCCATCTGGAAGCCTATACAGTCACGCATCAAGGATTTTATCGCCATGCCCAAGGCGAACATGTACCAGTCGCTCCATACGACCGTGTTCGGGCCCGGAGGCGAGAGGATCGAAATACAGATCCGCACCCGGGAGATGGATTTCATCGCTAACGAGGGCATAGCGGCGCACTGGCGGTACAAAGACGGAAGGCCGATCAGCGAGCAGGACGGCGAAAAACTCTCCTGGCTCAGGCAGCTGCTGGAGTGGCAGAAGGAGCTCAAGGATCCGCGCGAATTTCTCCAGAGCGTGAAGATCGACCTGTATCCGGAAGATGTCTATGTATTCACTCCAAAGGGAGAGGTGAAGCGGTTCCCTGTGGGTGCAACCCCTCTGGACTTCGCCTATAGTGTGCATACACAGCTGGGAAATCAGTGCATGGGAGCCAAGGTGAACGGAAAGATCGTGCCCCTGCGCTACAAGCTCAACAGCGGCGACGTGGTCGAGATCCTGCGGTCGTCCAAGCAGCACCCGAGCAAGGACTGGCTCCGCATCGCCAAGACCTCCCGGGCCAAGACCAAGATCAAGTCCTGGCTGAGGACTCAGGAGAACGAACAGAGTATAGCCCTCGGAAGGGAGATTCTCGAAAAGAGGATCAAAAGCCTTCGCTTGGGCAAGGATGTGGATTACGATGTCCTGGCCAAGGAATTCTCCTTCAACGATACACAGGATTTCTTCATGGCGATCGGGTTCGGCAGGCTTTCGGCAAACCAGGTTATCCACAAGATCGCCCCGGAAGAACAGAAGAGAGCCCCGAAGCCGGCTGACCGGAAGAAAAGGCAGGAGCCCTCGGGCATCGTGGTCAAGGGTGTGGAAGACCTCCTGGTGCGCTATGCGAAGTGCTGCCGGCCAATCCCCGGAGACGACGTGGTCGGATTTATTACCCGGGGCAGGGGCATCACGGTGCACCGCGGCAACTGTCCGTATGTCTCGGAGGTCGATCCGCGGCGTCTCATATCCGTCGAGTGGGACAAGAACTTCTCAGAGAGCCGCGAGATAGAGTTCACGGTGATGTGCGCGGACAAGCCGGGCATGCTGGGCTCCATCACCGCGGCAATCGGGACCCGCAATGTCAACATCACCAATATGAAGGCCTATCCAGTGGCCAACGGGAGCTCGATGTGTGTCTTCAGGGTGACGGTCAGGAGCCTGGATGAGCTCAGGGAGCTCTTCAGCGACATCCGGAAGCTCAAGGGCGTCGAGAAAATCGAGCGCCACTGATCTTTCGTGCGTTTCAGAGCTGAGCCCTGATTCTTTCGATGATCCTGCTCTCGATGACGCCTTTCGATATACACTCGTGCCACTGCTGGGAAACGTTCCGGTCATAGGCCTCGATGTGCGCGGTGACGCGGGTCTTTGTGCTCATATCGTTGACGGGCGTGACCAGGATGCTCAGGGTATACCCGGCCTGTGACCAGATCGCGAGCCTCGTGGCCGAGGGCTTCTCCGCGATTTTTTCGAGCTCGTGGTGCGCCTGAGGGCCGACGGAATAGTTGACGAATTTTGTTCGGATTACTCCCCTGCTCTTGTCCATGGAATCGATGGGGATCGATTCCTCCTTCAGGGTCGTGATGACGGTATCCCAGACCTTATCGAAACGGGCGAGGTAAAACGCCGTATCGTCATGAAGCGCAGGCGCCTGCTTGGACGCGGCCGCGCAGCCTGTCAAAAGCAGTGCCGCCAATACAACCGACAGGAAATGCCTCTTGTTCATTGATTGTCTCCCCATTGCAATAAAGGCCGCACGGAATCAATTTCCGGGCGTATACGGATGAATTATAGCAGAGAAGCCGTGGAAATACACCTGCATTTTGTGGTATCATGCACCTGTGCAGTATAAGGTCCGAACAGGTGTGGAGATTTCTTTTCAGCTCAATGAAAAAGGATGGAGCTTTTTAAACCCCATCCCGCTTGTCGTACCGTACGACACCGAAGAAATCGGCTGTCTTCCTGAAAGCAGCGCCGCGGTTCAGACGGCGTGCTTTTCCACCCTTCCGGATTTGATGCATTGAGTGCAGACGATGATTCTTCTTGCGCCCTGCGTTGAAGCGACCCGCACCCTCTGCAGGTTCGGAAGCCAGATCTTGCGCGTCTTGTTCTGCGCATGAGAAACATTGTGCCCTATTTGCGGGCCCTTGCCGCAGATCTCACACTTTCTCGACATTACTTTGGGATCTCACTTTCTTCGTCTATTGTTCGATTTGGTGCCGAAGCCGGGATTTGAACCCGGACGGGCGTAGCCCACCACCCCCTCAAGATGGCGTGTCTGCCAAATTCCACCACTTCGGCGTAATCTGCCATGTGTTAATAACAACCAAAGTTCACAGTGTCAATATGGAAAATAACCTCTGATATCGGCCTTCTTTCCCTGTCACTGCGGCCACAAAGAGAGAATTCTGCCCGGGATTGACGGAGAGGGCTCCGTAACTGTCTTCGGTATGCGATATATGTTGATTATTGATATTTTTCATGATTTAGAATTGAATCTTACATGCTGCGCACTATTAGAGATTGTATCACCGGGAAACCGGCCGGCTTGACATTGCAGGGGAAGCCATGATCAGGAATAATTATTATTTACCATCGAGAGGAGAGAGGTGATATGACCAGGAGACTTGAAGTGTACAAATGCGAAGTGTGCGGGAACATTGTGGAAGTGATCCATGAGGGAAAAGGCGAGCTGGTCTGCTGCGGCAAGCCCATGAAGCTCTTCACCGAGAACACCGTTGATGCAGCCTATGAAAAGCATGTCCCCGTAATTGAAAAGACCGCCGAAGGCTACCGCGTGAAGGTGGGCAGTGTGACCCATCCCATGGAAGAGAAACACTATATCGAGTGGATCGAGCTCGTGGCTGACGGCCGTGCGTACCGCGCCTTCCTCAAACCAGGCGATGCTCCCGAGGCGGTTTTCTGTATCGACGCCGGGCAGGTTACGGCACGGGAGTACTGCAACCTTCACGGACTCTGGAAATCGGACATCTAGGGCAAAGAGCATACGGCGTCGCTCCGGCGGGACACATTCGACCACGATTCCGTCGGAAGGCGACGGATTTGGAGGAAAGTCTATGCAGACAATATTCAATGCAGCCGAGATCTTCGAAATGGCTATCGCTATCGAGCGAAAAGGGAGGACGTTCTATTTGAACGCCTCCAAATCGTTTGACGAACCCGGAATAAAATCGCTCCTCAAGGGGCTCGCCGAGATGGAGAAAGAGCATGAGGAAGTATTTCTCTCTCTGAAAGAGAAGCTGATTCCCGACGAGGGCTACGTGCAGGGGTACGACCCGGACAATGTGGCGGTTTCGTACGTGCGGGCGATGACCAGCGGGGAAGTGTTCGACAAAAACATCACCTTTGAGGGAGGTGAGAGCATCGAGGAGGTTCTGAAAAAGGGGATCCAAGCGGAAAAGAACTCGATCATCTTCTATGCCGGACTCAAAGGGCTCGTGCCTGAGGATCTGGGCCGTGCAAACGTGGACAGGATTATCCGGGAGGAGATGAAGCATATCGTGCTCCTGACCGAGAAGCTCGCATCTCTCAAGGGTTGAGGAAGAGCATGCAAGGATACGGCGGATGTGCTGACCTGTCTGAAGGGCATGAGGCTGGAGCCCTCAGGGAAGCCGAATCCGTTTTTGCACAGATCGGACGGGTGAGAGCCCGATACGGATCGGAGACTCGGTCGGAGCATGACGACCCAGATGCTCCGGGCTCTTCGGAATGACGGGACATGTACCGGGTGACGAGGCCCTTCAATCGTGCTATGACCTCGCATATGGCAGCGCGTTCGCTTGGAGGAGTCCGCATGTGCCGCGGGAGGGGACGGTCATGGGAAAAGGCTTTTCCGTGTCCATGGAAATCCGAGCGGACAGTCACCATGTCCCGGGCATCGCAAAGGCGGCCATAACAAAAACACCCAAGCATAAATGGAGGATGAAATGCAGAAATACGTATGTCAGGTTTGCGGTTACGTCTACGACCCGGAGGTGGGAGATCCCGAAGGTGAAATCCCGGCAGGGACCTCTTTCGAATCACTGCCGGAAGACTGGGTCTGTCCGGTGTGCGGCGCCTCGAAAAGCGAGTTCGATCCGGTGGCATAAGATCTGCTGCATCAGGCACAGGAGTTGATTTCAGTTGTGTTCCTTACAAAAGCGCGTCCCGGAACGCTCGCGCAGGCATTGATGAACGACAGGGAAAAAGAGGAGATGAGCCTGGTATGACGGTGTCCGGAAAAGCCCGGAGGGCGTTTCTTCAGGAGACATTCGAACGATTTCACCATGCCGAGTATATCTCTCCCGACCCTCTGCAGTTCGTATATCTCTACGACGACCCGCTCGATCGGGAGATAGTCGGGCTCATCGCTTCGGCGCTCGCGTATGGCAGGGTCGCACAGGTGCTGAAAAGCGTCGGTCTGGTGCTTGACAAGATGGGCCCTTCACCGAGGTGCTTTCTCGAAGAGACTGAAGAATCCGGGCTGATGGAGCGGTTTTCGGGGTTCAGGCACCGGTTCACCACGGGCCGTGAGCTTGCGGAGCTTCTCACGGGCATCCGGCGGGTAATCAGGAGGCATGGGTCGCTCCAGGCGTGTTTTCTCGCAGGGTTTCGTCCCGGCGCCGATACCGTCGGGCCGGCGCTCGCGGCGTTTGTCCGTGAGCTCGGCGAGCCCTGGAGAGGGGAGTACAACAGTCTCGTTCCGGATCCGGGTAAGAACAGTGCATGTAAGCGGCTCCACCTGTACCTGAGGTGGATGGTCCGTTCGGATGCGGTGGACCCCGGGGTGTGGTCGGGCGTGTCACCGGCCGGGCTCATCATCCCGCTCGATACCCATATGTTCCGCACATGCCGGTCGCTGGGAATGACCTCGCGCTCGCAGGCGGATGCAAGGACTGCGCTTCAGATCACAGACGCGTTCCGGGAGATCGAGCCCGAGGATCCCGTGAAATACGATTTTTCCCTTACCCGCATAGGCATCCGCAGGCAGGGGGACATTGCCCGTATGATCGAACATTGCGTGCTTGAATCAAGGCCGAGCACAAACTGAGGAGGGATGCAGATGGATGAAAAGATTCGTAATGCCGTCTATCAGGCATACACTGGCGAGTCCAAGGCTTCGCTGAGGCTGAAGGTCTTTGCCGAGAAGGCGGAGAATGAAGGGTATCCGCAGCTCGCGAAGCTCTTCCGTGTGATTTCGTTCTCCGAGGAGCTCCACGGGAAGAGGGCTCTGAGACTGCTCAAGGAGATCAAGAGCACGGAAGAAAACCTCGCCGAGAGCTTCGAATCGGAAACCAGGGTGGCGGGTGTGGCGTACGATGAGTTCATCAAGTATGCGGAAGCGGCCGGAGACAAGGCGGCGTCACTGTATTTCAGCCAGTCGAGGGACGTGGAGGAGATCCATGCCAAGCTCTACAAAGAGGCTATGGATCATGTTCTGGAAGAGCGGCAGACCACCTACTATGTATGCGATATCTGCGGATACGTCTCGGATGGGGTGCTGCCCGAGGAATGCCCGGTCTGCGCCGCAAAGAAGGACCGGTTCGTGACGTTCGAATAACCCGCCGGAAGCCCTCCCTTTCGGGGCTTCCGAACCCTTCCGCTATGCAGATCGATTCAGGGGGCCGTCCATCCCCAGCGGATGAGATCGGAGAAAAAGCCTACCCGCCGGAAGCCGGGGCACCGCTCGTACGAGAACAGGAACGACAGGCTGAATGAGGAGCACGAATCGGAGTTCCGGTAGAGGAATGTGCGCCAGAGAACGCTCACTTCCGACAGCTCCGGGGAAGTCTCTCCGGAGGCCAGAGTCAGCAGGGGGAGCCAGTTCCTCCGGAACCCGTCGTCATGGATGGGAATGATCCAGGGAAAGTACCACAACGTCCGATCGTCGTGGACATGCCGGTGCCACAGGGGCCATACGGTCAGCTGCTCGGAGTCGGCGTCACCCTGACTCACACGGGTGGATTTCCGGTTGAAGAGAAGAACGGTTGTCCTCTCTTCCCGGACTCCGGCATTGGGACTGAAGCTGACATCGTGCTTATAGAGAGGCCAGAGAATGATCTTCATCCGATATGCGTCGCCCTGGGTTCTGCTCCAGTAGAATGGAAAGATCTTGAGCTCCTCGTACGCCCCGGATGCCGTACGCAGCAGGGGCCAGGGAAAATTCGCGCTCGTAAGCTCGGGCGACGTATCCCTGCTGTAGGTGAACAGCGGCCAGAGAACGGCGATATTCCAGTAGGTGTCCCCGCTCGAATGATAGAAAAAGGGCAGGACGGCATTGATGTGCTGAGCCCCGCGCCTGAAATGAATGAACGGCCACAGGGCGAAATCGTGGCGATAGTTCAGTGTCTTCTCGTATCCGTAAAGCGGGAAGATCTGGAACTCCCGGCCGGGTGAGTAGCGGAAGACCGGCCACAGGACGGAATAGGCGTCGATGCCGCTGTTTGTCGTCTCCGAGTAGAGCGGCCAGAGCACGAAACGGATGCGGTCGTACCCGAAGCGGTGGCTGAACGTACCATAGAGCGGGAAAAATCCGCCGTATCGCTCGTCTTCATATCTTCCGGAAAAGAAGAGGAGGGCATTGACATGCTCGCGATCCTCTTCGTCCGCGCGGATGAACAGCGGGATGAATCTCCTCCGTTCGGAGGTGAAACGGCCAAGCGGGTAGAGGAGATCTGTCTCGTTTTCGTCGGAATAATAGAGCGGACGAAATGCCGAGAAGCCGGATGTGAATTCCAGAAAGGGGCCTGCCAGAGAGAGCTCGTACTCTCCGGCGGACGATTCGTAGAATAACAGGGGGGCGAAGTTGACCGTGGCTGCGGACAGGTTCTGCCATGGAGCGCACATCGCCAGGAGCAGCAGGAGCCGGCAGGCGGAGATCCCGGGCTGCATGGCGGGCTACCAGATCAGGCCCAGGATCGTGCCCAGGACCGTCACGGGCGTCTGCTCCTCGATCCCCTGAGCGGCGAGGTTGACGCTTCTGACCGCTTCCTGGAGATTCGCATAGAGCTCCTCGTCGCTGAGCAGCCGGCCGAGCGCGCCTTCTCCCCGGGCGAGGTTGTCGGTGATATTCTTTATGTTCTCGGAAACGGCCACGAGGTTGTGGTAGAGGGCCGGATCGCTCATGAGCATGGAGATGGTGCCGTCTTCCTCCATGCCCGCAGTGAGGGTTTGCAGGGACTCGACGAAGCTCACCAGAGACAGGTAGAGCTCATCGTCGCGGACGAGCTTGCCGATCGTCCCTTCGCCCGCATTGATGGTGCTCACGATTTCCCCGATCCCTTCCGAGGTCGACGTAAGGTCTCCCGAGGCCTCTGCCAAGGCACCGGTGATCTCGCGCAGACTCGAAACAATGGCGGCGATGTCCTCCCTGTTCTCCGCTACTATCTCGGAAGAATCCTCGGTGAGCTTTCTCAGGTTCGTGAGGATGGCCATCAGGGTTTCCTCGTCTCCCAGGGTGGCGTTCAGCGCATATGAAAGGTCGGTCAGATTGCCGGCCAGCTCGCCGAGCTGCACGAGAAGATCGTCGAGTGAAGGGGGGACGCTCGTCCGGGCGAGGTTGCCTCCGGGCTCGATCATGTTCTCGGAATTCCCGGGCTGGATGATGATGATCTTGTCTCCGAGGACCCCCCGGGTGGCAACGGATGCCAGGCTGTCGATCGGGATCTTGACGTCTTCGTAGATCTGGGCCTTGACCAGCGCCGAATAGTTCTTGTTCAGGGTGATTTCGGTCACGCTCCCGACCTGTACGCCTGCCAGAACGAGCTGTGAGCCCTTATTCAGGCCTTCCACCGTGGAGAAGACCATGCTCACCGGATAGGTGTCCCTCCTCGTGAGATCCAGCTCCCCGATAGTGAAAGAGAGGACCACGAAGACGGCGACAACAGCGACTATGAAAATGCCTACCTTGGCTTCGTTGCTCATATCCGTATCCGTATGATCATCATCGGCTTAATCCAGAAGATCATTGATTTTCTCTTTCAGCCCGTCTGAAGCGTTTTTGCTCAGGGCGGACGCCTTCAGGTAATGATCGAGCGCCTTGTCTCTCTTCCCCAGGCTCAGGAGCACATCCCCCAGGTGTTCGTGAATAGTGGGATCGTTATCGAGTTTTTCCACCGCCTTCTGAAGGAAGGCGAGTGCTTCCTTTGGCTTGTTCTGCCGATAGAGCACCCACGCCATGGAATCGAGAATGTATGGATCTTCGGGACGCTGCTTCAGCGCTTCGCTTATCATCTCGAAGGCCCTATCAAGATTGGCGGCCTCGTCGGCCCAGATATACCCGACGAAGTTGAGCGCCACCGGGTCGTGAGGGTTGCTCTCGAGCAGTTTCAGGGCGATCTCCAGCCCTTCCTCGCGCCTGCCCGCCGCGTCGAACTCGGTGGCGAGCTGGTATCCCACTTCATTGCAACCTCCCTTGGGTGAAAAGTGATCCCACGCGGACGAAAGCTCATCGATCACCTCGTCATGCCTCCCGAGATCTTTCAGAATCGAAGATCTCAGCATGGCCGCCTCACACCCCAGCCTGCTGGTGAAGGTGATCCGTGAAAGCTCGGCGAGAGCCTCCTGGAACCTGCCGAGCTTGGCGTAGGCGATGGCCAGGTAGTAAGAGTCTTCGATACCCGCTTCACGGATGGACGCGATGCTCGTGAGCGCATCCTCATATCTGCCTTCCTGAAGCTGGAGAAGGGCGAGCTTGCGGATGATCTGGGGGTCGTCGCTGAGCCGTCTGAGCTTTTCCATCTGCTCGATGGCGTCATCGTAGCGGTTCGTTGAAATATAGAGATCGGAAAGCACCAGAAGGGCTTCCATTGCATCGGGCTCGAGCTCCAGATACTGCCTGTAGACGGATTCGGCCTCGTCGCTCTCTCCGAGAAGCTCATGGGTTCTCCCGAGCTCGAGGTATGCCGGGGCGAACCTGGGCTTGAGCTCGATCACCCGTCTCAGGGCGTCCTTGGCGCACGCGAGGTCTTTGTTTCCCAGGCATGCCTTTGACAGGGTATAGAGAACCATGGTGTCCTCGCCGTTGACGAGGAGCCCGCGGAGGATCTCCTGGGCGCCCGTGAAGTCGGAGATGATGATCCTGAGATTGGCGAGAAACAGCTTGAGCTGGGTGTTGTCGGGATATCGTTCCACAAGGGTCTCGGTATCCTCGATGGCCTGGTGCCAGTCGCCTTTCCGGGCATATATCTTGGTTCTGAGCTCAAGGGCCTCGTCGACGAATGCACCGCTCTCGATAAGACGGTCGATGTAGTCAAGCGCGTTGTCGGGCCGGTTGACGATGAACGAGATACGCGCCAGAGCAAACCATGCAAAGGGATCGTCGATCGATGCGTAGAACTGTGAAGCCCTGTCCCAGTTTCCCTGGTTTTCCTCGTACCGGGCAAGCATCGCGAGCAGTCGGGGATCCTTCTTCACGGCAGTCTCCGCCTCCTCCCGGGGAGAAACGTGGGCGCACCCGGCGACAAGAGTGAGAGCTAGGCAAGCGATGAGGATCTTAGCTTTTCCGGCCTTGAGCAACGGCAAACATCTCCCTGACAGCGGCACCAGGGTCGGGCCTGCTGAAAATGCTGGACCCGGCGACAACGACGTCGACACCGCGGTCCAGTACCATGCCCAAATTCTGCATTCCGATCCCACCGTCGACCTCTATGAGGATATTCCTTCCGGCCGCGAGGTTCTTGGCCTCGGTGATTTTCGGCATCACCGCATCGATGAACGTCTGCCCGCCGAAGCCCGGGTTGACGCTCATGATGAGAATGAGATCCACCGCCTCAAGACAGCAGGAGATGGAGCTCAGGTGGGTCGCGGGATTGAGAGATACCCCTGATTTGCATCCCAGCTCGCGGATTCTCGTGAGTGTCCGGTGGAGATGAACACAGGCCTCCGCATGCACGGTTATTCCATCGGCGCCCGCCTGGGCGAATGCTTCCAGATACCGGTCGGGATCGGAAATCATCAGATGGCAGTCGAGGTAAGCTTTGGTCGCTGATCTGATGCTCTTCACCACCAGCGGCCCGATCGTTATGTTCGGCACGAAATGCCCGTCCATCACATCCACGTGCACCCACTGGGCGCCTGCGGATACGACCTCGTCGATCTCCTTTCCGAGGCGGGAAAAATCAGCCGACAGTATTGATGGAGCAAGGATCATGCAACCCTCTTTCGAATTGTTTTTCGGTTCTACCGCTTCCGATATCTTTCTATCACGTATCCCCGAAGATTGCCTTACAATTTTTCTGTGCTCGATTCGGGGAGGTCCTGCCCGAGCATGACCCGGGAGGCGTGAAGCCCGTTGGAGAAAGTGCGGCTGTCCATGGCCTTTTTCCCCTCCAGCTGCAGTACCAGCGGAATCAGATATCCCCCCCTGCATGCGACCGCGAGGCCGTGATCACGCCTGAACATGGTCCCGGGCGAGAGCTTGTGCTTATCGAGGAGATACGAGCTTTTCAGGATCTTGAGATTCTTCGGGCCAAGCCGGGTATAGGCGCAGGGCCAGGGAAGAAGGCCGCGGACCATATTGTGGATCGTCCGGGGATCCCGGTTCCAGTCGATCTCGCCCTCCTCCTTTTTCAGCATGGGGGCATACGTCGCCTTTTCATGGTCCTGGGGAACCGCTTCAATCTTTCCCTGCTCCAGCATCATCAGCGTCTTCAGGAGATTCTCGGCGCCCAGCGTGCTCAGCCGGTTTGAGAGGCTTAAGGCGTCCTCTTCTTCGGGGATGTCAACCTCGGACTTCATGAACACGGGGCCGGAGTCCATGCCCGAATCGATCTGCATGATGCTTACCCCGGTTTTCGAACAACCCTGGATGATCGCCCGGTTGATCGGGGCAGCCCCCCGGAAAGAAGGCAGGAGCGATGCGTGAACGTTTATGAAGCCATGCGCCGGGATCGCGAGCAGGGCATCAGGTATCATCTTGCCGTAGGCCACCACGACCACGGCATCCAGCGCCAGGTCCCTGAGCGTATTCTCGATGTCAACGTTTCCTTTGAGCGTCTGCGGCTGGAGAACAGGAATTCCCCGCGAAGAGGCCTCTTCCTTCACCGGGGGCATCTGGGGACGCCCGCTTCTGCCCCTGGGTTTGTCCGGCTGGGTGATGACCAGCAGGACCTCGAACCCCGGCTCATCGATCAGCGACTTGAGAGAGGGCAGGGCAAATTCCGGCGTGCCCATGAAGGCAAGTCTCATAATGTCCCTTTTTTTCTCTTTTTCAGGTAAATGGAGCGCTTCAGGTTCGAGGCGTAATCCAGGATCACCTTTCCGTCGAGATGGTCGATCTCGTGCTGGAATATCCGTGCGAGATATCCTTGCGCCTCCATGCGCACCTCTTTGCCGCCCAGGTCGGTGCCGGTGACCAGGATGCGGCCGGCCCTGTCGACATCCACGGATGTCTCCGGAACGCTCAGACACATCTCGGTGTCCGTCTCGACGCCTTCTTTCTCGATGATCACCGGATTGATGAGGATAATGAGCTGGCTCTCGTCCCTGCCGGCGGACTGGTCCACGACAATGAGCCTCTTCGACTCGCCCACCTGAGGGGCTGCCAGGCCCACCCCCGGGGCGGAGTGCATCGTTCGCTTCATATCCTCGGCGAGGCTGATGATATCGAGATCGATATTATCGATCTCCTGCGCCCGGGATTTGAGGACCTTGTCGGGATAGAGCAGAATCTCTTTCTTAGGCATAGTACGCTACCATAAAACCAAAGATTACGGTCTGTCAAGTAGCGCCGGCCCGGGTGGACTTCCAGGCATCGGGGAAGAGCGGGGGATTGCGGTAAGCCTGAAAAGAACGGCACGTAAGCTTTCGCCTGCAGGTCATGCATACGTCGAGAGCGACCCTGGGCTCTCCTTTTCTCTTGGGGCAGGTCAGGTAGGTTCTCATGGCATGGGGTATCCCGACTCCCGGAACGCCCGGACAATCACCTCGTCCGGAGCCTCTATGCCGGTGAGGAGCCGGAAATTCTCCGAGACTTGGTGATAGAGCATGCGATATCCGGGGATAAGGACGAGGCCGTGCCTGAGGGCCTCGCGGCTCAACACTGTATCCCGCATGACCGTCTCAAGAATCCTGGTTTTCTTATTCAGGCATCCCATATCCAGATTCAGGGGGATATGATCGGCCACTGGGGTGGCGTGTATCACCACATCCGTGTGCTGCAGGGTCTCAGCCCGGAAGGGGCCGACCTTCCCGGCAGGGAAAAGCTCCATGAGCGATGCCGCCTTTTGAGGGGTGCGGCTGAGCAGGGAGATATGCCCGGCGCCTGCTTTCAGCAGGGCGTCCGCTATGGCGCGCGCCACGCCTCCGGCCCCGATAATCAGGCACCTGGCGCCCCGGACGTCGCCGATCGCCCGTATTGCTCCGCGGCCGTCGGTGTTGTACCCGGTGAGGTCTCCTTCAGAGCTCCTGACCACGGTATTTACCGCGCCGATATCCGATGCCGGGGGGACAAGCCTGTCCAGGAGAGCGCAGACCGATTCCTTGTGGGGAACGGTGACATTGAACCCGCCGAGGTTGCTCCATGATCGGTACGCCTCCAATGTCGCCCGGACAGCTCCGGGGGGGATGTCGTGAGCGATGTACGCCATATCAAGATCCATGGATTCGAACATGCAGTTGAAGATCGAAGGCGCCACCACATGGGTGCTGGGATGGGCGATGATCGTGAAGATGCGTGTGGATCCGGTTATCTTCACGTCACTCTTTTCTCGAGCGGATCTTCTTCTCGATCAGGGAAAGGATCTCGCCGGCGGATCCCTGGATGAGAAAGTCAGAGACGCGTCCGGTCAGCGGAGTAGGCTCCCGGTTGATTTCCACTACACTGCACCTGGCTTTGGGCAGGGGGATACCGCCGAGCCCTCTGAAGAGGGAGTTCATCCCCTTGGCGATCAATGGCAGCGACGCCGCCGGCTCCACCTGGGCCGAGGTTCCTATGACGAGCATGAGGTCGCAGTCTTCAGCCTCCTGGAAGGATCTCTTCAGTGCATCCTGGGGAATTGCCTCTCCGAAGAAGACCGCGTCGGGTTTGAGGATCCCACCGCACTCGCACCGGGGAGGAAGTCTGGTCTCCAGGTCGGACAGTACCTGCTCGTATCCGTATTTTCTCCGGCATTTCATGCATCTGGCACAGAGCATGTTTCCGTGGAATTCGATGACATTTTTGCTGCCGGCCTTCTGGTGGAGGTTGTCGATGTTCTGGGTGATGACCGTCCTGATGATCCCCACCTCTTCGAGATAGGCAAGTGTATGATGGCCCATATTCGGCCGGGCGTCCCACAGAGAGAACTCCTTGCTGCGGTGCATGTCGAGCATGCATCTCCAGACCTCTTCCGGGTCGGCCAGGAACCGCTCGATAAAGAACATGGTGGGGTCGTAACGTTCCCAGATCCCTCCGGGAGAACGGAAATCCGGGACACCCGATTCGGTGGAGATGCCGGCGCCGGTCAGGATAATAACGTGTGCTGCTTCCAGCAGGAGCTCCACGGTCTTGTCGATGAGGCGCGCATCCATAACCCTGCTTTACCAGAGGAGGTCTGTGAGGTCAAGGTGTATGGGGCCCGGCGTGAAGGCGCATGCATCCCCCACCGGAAGGCGCACACCACGGATGATCTTTCCGGCCGCCCTGCCTTGTTCCTGGAAGGCGGATCTCCCGTCGCATCGATCAGCGGACCCCGGGAAGCCTCCCAGCCCGGTCACTCGGCCGGCGGATCCGATTTCTTCGGCACAGGAGCCTGTTTTCCCGTGCTCTCCTCTTCGAGGTGGAAGAGCTTCTCGGGAAGACCGGTATCGAACCGGTAGTTCGAAAGTCGAATGTCGCTCTGGTTCCCTGTGGCGTCCTTGAGGAGAATCCGCGCGATCGAATGGTCGTCGTTTGTCCATACCGTGATGTGTCCGGAACCTTCCCTGGGGTAGAGGAAAAGGGCGTCGGTGCTCTCCTGGATCTGGTATCCCTCCCCGATGGACTCGAGCCCGGAGAAGAACCCGAGGATGTTCTGGGTCGCTATTTCGGGCGGCAGCGCCTGCACGGTCGTGGTTTCTTCCTCGGGGAGATGGATCACCACGGTCTGGCCCTTGAGGATGATGATCTGCCGCTCAGGAGCGAAGACATCCATCCTGACGCCCGTGTCGCGCCTGTACGATACTGTGCCGGTGAATCGGATCTCCTTGTTCACGAGGCTCTGGACGGTATCCTGGGTGAAGTCGACGGTAAAATCACGGTGGTCCATGTAGAATCGCTGGATGTTCTTCAGGCTCTCCCCGTGCAGTGGGGATGCAGCGATCAGCACGAATAGGAACAGGAACAGGCTATTCGTCCATTTCAGCGCCATACGAAGTCACCAAAACCTTTCTCGGTTTTCCCGCTGTGTCGGCAGGGCCGATGATCCCTTCGCGTTCCATCTGCTCGATGATGCGGGCCGCACGGTTGTAGCCGATCCGGAACTTCCGCTGGATCAGGGAGATGGATGCGCTTCCCTTGCCGGTGACGAATTCGAGCGCCTGGTCGTAGACCGGGTCGTATTCGTTCTCCGAGGAGGAAAAACCGTTTTCGTCATCCTCTGCCATGCGGGCGATCTGGTCGTCAAGCCCCTCGATGTATTCGGGGCCTCCCTGCTGGCGGATGAACTCCACCACCTTGTCGAGCTCCTCCTCGGAGACGAAAGCGCCGTGAACTCGTACAAGGTGAGAGTTTCCGGGGGTGAGGAAGAGCATGTCGCCCAGTCCCAGGAGCTGATCGGCGCCCGACGAGTCGAGAATGGTCCGGGAGTCGATCTTGGAGGACACGCGAAATGAGATCCGTGAGGGGAAGTTGGACTTGATGAGCCCGGTGATGACATCCACGGAGGGGCGCTGAGTCGCCACGATCATGTAGATTCCCGCAGCCCTTGCCATCTGAGCGAGCCTGGCGATATAGACCTCCACCTCCCGGTTGGCCATCATGAGATCGGCCATTTCGTCGATGATGATCACGAGCTTGGGCAGCAGCCCGGTCTTTGCCTCCTGATTCTTAAGCGTGGCCAGGGTCGTGGAGGGATCGTTCTTTTCAGTCTTCCGCACCTTTTTGTTGTACGAATCGATTCCTTTGACTCCAAGGTCCTTGAACCACTCGTATCGCATCTCCATCTCGCTCACGGCCCATTTGAGAACAGGGACGGCCTCTTTGGGGTTGACCACCACCGGGTAGAGCAGGTGAGGGATGCCCTCGTAATGGGAAAGCTCGATCCGTTTGGGATCGATCATGATGAACTTGAGCTCGGACGGATCGTTCCGGTAGAGCAGGGAGAGGATCATGGTGTTGAGCCCTACGCTCTTTCCCGTTCCGGTTGCGCCTGCGATGAGCAGATGAGGCATCTTCGCGAGGTTCGTCACCACGGGCATGCCCTCGATATTGGTGCCCAGGGCAAGGGTGAGCGGGGCGTTGGACATTACGAATTCGCGGCTGGAGAGGATCTTCTTCAGATATACCATCTCGCGGGTTCGGTTGGGGATCTCGATGCCCACCGCGTTCTTGCCCGGTATGGGCGCAACGACCCGGACCGGCGAGGCCTTGAGCGCCATGGCGAGATCGTCTGCGAGCGACACGATCTTGTTGATTTTGATGCCCGGTGCCGGCGTGAACTCGTACATGGTGATGACCGGGCCGGGTTTGATCTCCAGGATCTCGCCTTCAACCCCGAAGTCCTTGAGCTTCGATATGATGAGCGACGCGTTTGCCTTGAGCTCTTTTTCCGTGATGACACGGTTTTTCGCCGGCGGATTGCTGAGCAGGGAGAGGGGCGGGCGCTGATAGTTGCTCACGAAGTCAAGTGTGGCCTGCTTCGGAAGCTCGACAACCGCCTTGTCCTCATGCCCGGAAATGGTGATCTGCGGTTCCTTTTTCGCGGTCGTACTCTCCACGCGGGGATGAGCGGCGTCTTGGCTCTCTTCCGGATTCTTTCTGGCCGGTTTCTGCCGGGCCGGCTTTTCCATCTCCCTGCGCTTGCGCCTGAGCTGACGGTTCTCGCGTATGGTGGATGCGAGGTCCTTCATCGCATGGTACGGGGTGAAGATATCGTATCCCATCATCACGCCCGCGCACAGCAGCATGAGGAGCAGCACCACAGACCCCCATGAGAGATAGGTGAAGAGGGCCTTGCCGATGATGTAGCCAAGAATCCCACCCGCCTTCATGGTGCCGGGCAGAAGCGCCGTGTTCATGCGCACGATCTCCAGCAGGCCGAGCGACACGAAAAACAGGATAAGGGTGCTCAGAGGTTTGGTCCACCTGGTGAATGACTTCTTCCTCATGAAGACAACGGCATACTCCAACAGGAAGATCGGGATGATGAAGGCGGCGATACCGAACACGATGAACGATCCGTCGGCAAGATACGAGCCGATGACGCCCATCCAGTTCTTTATGTCGTCCGCCTTCTGGGAATGCGAGAAGCCGGGGTCGGCGGTGTTATAGGAGGCCAGCGCCAGAAAGAGGTAGAGGGCGATGAAGATCATGAATATCCCCAAGACAGGAAAAGGGAAGGACATTCTATCGCCGCTTTTCTTCGCCATTTAGGCTCCTCTCAGGAGAACCGCCGCCAGGTAGAGCGTCCCCGCGACCCAGCAGTACACGGAAAAGATAAAAAAATTGTGCTTTCGTAACGTCCATACCAAAAATTTCAGAGAAATCAAGCCCACAATACATGCCGAAAGGGCTCCGACGAGGTGTTTTGCTCCTACGGGCCTCATCTCGCCGCCCCATTCCAAGACAACTGCCCCGAGAATGGCCGGGATAGAGGCGATGAAGGAGTAACTCGCCGCCCACGTGCGATCCATCCCGGAGAGGACGCCCGCGAATATCGTGGATCCGGAGCGCGATATCCCGGGTGTTATGGCCAGCGCCTGGAAGAGGCCCACAGTCACGGCGTCCTGCGCACGTATCTGGCCGTATTTCTTTCCGGTATTCCCCATTTTGTCGGTGGCGAAGGTCAGGAAGCCCGTCACGATGAGCATTCCCGCCACCAGGGAAGGCAACGAGAACATGGCCTCGAATCGCTCCTTGAAGAGAATCCCGATCACCCCTGTCACAGCCGTGGTGATGAGGATGCAGCCGATGATCCACGCCTGGTCGCGCCGGTAGCTTCCCGGCAGTATGCCCTTGACCAGGCCGAAGATTTCCCTGCGGAAGAAGATCACGACCGCAAGCACGGTACCAAGGTGAACGGCGACACCGAAGAGAATGTCTCCGAGCCACTCTTCGCCGAAGAAGCTCTGGAGCAGGACGAGGTGCCCGGAGCTGGAGACGGGAAGGAACTCGGTCAGGCCCTGGACTGTGCCCAGAATGAATGCGATGAGAAGATCGGGCAAGGCTCCCTCCTATATTTCCACGATGATCGGGATGATCATGGGCTTCTTCCCGAGACGCGCCTTGAGCCTGGCGCCCAGGGCCTCGCGGAGCTTGTTCTGCAGGTCCTGGACATTGATTCCCCGGTCCATGAACGAGTCGAGCACACCGCCCGCATGGCTCCTGATGTCGTCCATGATCTCCTGCTCCATGCTGGCGGGAACCACTCCTTTGCACATGATGTCGGGGCCGAGCACGATATCCGGCTTGCCGGTATCGATCACCACGAAGGCGACAACCAGCCCGCCTTCCGAGATGTGCCTGCGGTCTCTGAGCACCACGTCGCGGATGTCGCCGGTGAGTTCGCCGTCGACAAAGCATCTGCCGTGGACGGTCTCTCCGGTCAGGCGAATGCCGTCTTCCGCGAGAGTCCAGATCTGTCCCGGCCTGGCCAGAACGATCTCCGGACTGTCTCCGGGAAGAGATTCCACCATCTCGGCCAGCGCCTTCATGTGCCTGAGTTCGCCGTGAATGGGCATGACGATCTGCGGCTTCAGCAGGGTCACCGCCTTCATGAGCTCTTCCTGCGGGGCGTGCCCCGTGGCGTGGACCCGAGCTACATCAGGATAATAGACCTTTGCCCCGAAATCGATGAGCCGGTCGATGCACCGGGTGACGGCGAGCTCGTTGCCCGGGATCATCCGAGCGGATATGACCACGCTGTCACCCTCTTTGACCTTGAACTTGTGCCACCCCCTGGCGATGAGGGAGAGCACAGAAAAAACCTCCCCCTGAGTGCCGGTGCAGATGACCATGATCTTCGATCTGTCCGTGGAGGTGATCTCTTCCGGCTTGATCATGTCCCGGGGGTCGATCTCGAGGGCGTCCAGGTCTGTCGCGATATCCACCACCTGGCTGATGCTCCTGCCGATGATGGAGACCTTCCGGCCGTTGCCCACCGCGAGATCATAGAGTGTCTGGATGCGGTGAACATGGCTCGAGAACGTGGATACCAGGACAGCGCCATCGGTCTTCCTGATGATCTCGTCGATGGTCTGCCGGATCACCTCCTCGTCCGCGACTCTCGGATTGACCTCGGCATTGGTGCTCTCGCACATGAAGAGCTTCACGTCGCGGCAGCTCGTGCCGTACTCGGATGGGACCCTGCGGAAGTCCCCGGAATGCACGATCCTGCCCTGGGGCGTGTCCATGCACAGGCAGTAGCAGCCAAGAGTGGAGTGAAAGACCTCGATGAACTCGATCTCGATCCCGGCGAGGGTAATCTTCTGGCCGGGGAGGACCTCGACGAGACGGATGCGGCCGTTCATCTCGAACTCCCTGAGCTTCTTCTTCACCAGCTCGAGGGTGAACGGGTGGCTGAAGACCGGAATGGGTGCGTCCTTCAGAAGGTAGGGCAGGGCGCCGATGTGGTCCTCATGCCCGTGAGTCAGGACAATGCCTTGGAAGGCCTCCTGGTTTTCCTTGATATAACTGAAGTCCGGAATGATCTGATCAATGCCTGTGGGGTTGTACTTCGGGAACATCAGGCCCGCATCCACGACGAACGAGCCGCTGCTCGTCTCGATGACCGTGGAATTGAGGCCGAACTCCCGCACCCCCCCCAAGGGAATTACGCGTACGAAACTCAATGACTCTCTCCTGTCGCTAGGCTGATGATGTGAGCCTGAAGAATTCGGGCAGCCTCTGATATGTCTTTGTGCGTCTGCTTCGGCACGGGAATGTGATCGAACCGGACAGGGGGGCCGATCCTGATCCTCACCGGGGAGCGCTTGAGGGAGGACGTCCACCGGGGCATCAGTTCATAGGCTCCTGAAATGCCCACCGGTATGACCGGCATGCCCAGCGCAAGTACCAGGCGCATGGTCCCGTCTCGAAACGGGAGCAGAGAATTGTCCCAGGTTCTCTCTCCCTCAGGGTAGATGCCCAGGATGTGCCCCTGCCGCACCACCCGGATTGCGTTTCGCACCGCCTGCACATCGTTAGTGTAGCGCCTGACGGGAAACGATCGGGCATGCCTGAGGGCCCAGGTGAGCAGCTTCCCTTTGTACTCGGAGTTTTTTGCCATGAACCAGATGTTCCGCCTGGGGAACACCCCGAGAATGAGGGAGTCCATGAAGGACGTATGGTTGGACAACAGGACCGCGGCACCGCTCTTCGGGATATTCTCCAGCCCCTTGATGTCCACGGAGAACAGCGCCCTGATGACGGGCCTGGCGATGAGCCGGACCACGGGGAGCAGCAGACTGGTATCCAGAGCATACCATTTTTTCGACGGAACATTCAGGTCCAGGTGGCCCTTTGCCCGTGCGGGTCTGTTCCTGAGGCCGTCTTCGAACCGCAGCCTCGGGTAGTATTCGTAAATCTGTCTGGGGGCATGAAAGAGCGCCAGGCACCTGCGGATGCAATCTTCCCATTTTTTCCCGGATTCCTCGAGAAAGTCGAAGAACAGGATCCCGTGTGCGCGGCTGGTGAGAATGATGGTATTCGACTCAATGGTGACGGCCTCGATATCTTCGAGGGGCAGCTCAAGAGTTTCCTTTGCCCCCGAAAAACGCAGCGAGTCCGTTTTCAGGCAGACGGAGCCTTCATCCGACACTGCTCTGGTATAGCGGGTCGCTACCACGCCTGCGAAGCCCCGATAGACACCCTCAGTGGCCTCCCGCGACAGGATCACCCTGCCGCTGTTGAGGATTGTTCTGGAATCGTCTGCCGGTAGTTCGAAAGAGAGGATCTTGCGGTACCAGTGAGCGATGGTGTTTCTTTCTCCGCTGATCTCGACCTGTGTGCGCGAAATGACGTTCACCGTCGCGCTGCAGGCGATGCACCGAGAGCCGTCCATCCAGTCGAAGCTGCCGCACGAAGGGCATCGGTAGAGAATGTCGGTGATCATAGGCTACAAAGTATAGCCTAGTTTTATCGAGTTGTACACCTCTTCCATGAGCGCATCCATGGAGCTCCCAGCAGATGCAATCGGTTTTCCCACATTCAGGACGATTTTCCCGGGCTTCACTCTCTTGCCGTGCTTGGGGAGCACCTCGTGAGAGCCGACCACCGTAATGGGCACGATAGGCACGCCGGACTCCATGGCAAGATGGAAGCCTCCTTTCTTGAAAGGGTATTGGAGCCTGCCGTCGCATGATCTGGTGCCCTCGGGGAAGATGACGATGGATGTTCCGTTCCTGATTTTCTCTGCAGCGGTTTTCAGGCTTCTCACGGCCTTTTCGTGGTTCGACCGATCGATCATGATATACCCTGCGCGTCTCATGGCAAGGCCGAGAAGAGGGATGGTATACAGCTCTTTCTTCACCGTCCAACGGAACTGGATATCGAGGTGCCCGAGGATCGCAAAGACATCAAAATGGCTCACGTGATTGGCCATGTACACGGCCGGCCCGTCCGGGATGTTCTCTCTTCCTCTCAGCTCCACCCTCGCCCCTGAGCACAGCAGGGTAAACCGCGCCCATGACCTGGCGAGGATGTGAGGGAGATTTCCGGTCCTGCTGAACAAGGAAACGATGACATGCGGTATGATCATCAAGACGATGTAGAGATACGATCCTGCCGCCGTGGTGAATGTCCAGAGCATAGCATAAATTTACAAAACTTTTACAAAACTGTCAATGCCCTGATGATCCCAGGAATTTGGCTGAGGCCTGGAAAGTGACGTTCGCGACGGTTCAGGAGAGTGTATCCATGAGATCGTCGAGCATCTCCTCCCGCGCGCTGATGGCGCCCAGAATGGCTTCGAAGCCTCTCTGCGCCCGGATCAGATCACATATTTCCTGCGGGAGCTCCACGTTCGACATGCAGTGTCCGTCTTCTGTCGGAACTCCTTCGGTAGTCGATCGCCTGGTCACAGCCATGACCCCGCCGGCCCCGGGGCCTTCGGTGATGGCGGTACGGATGGATTTGTAGTCCCGGGTGTTCATGTTGGCGATATTCGACGCGGCGTTCGCGTGCAAGATTTCCTGTGCATGGAGGGCAGCAAGCAGATTATACGACATAATCTCTCCCTTGCCCATCTATCGGTCAAAAGGCTATAATCTTGACCATGAAGAATCGGGGCTTGCTGGAAAAGCTCATAGTCGCCTATGCCGTGTTCGTCATTGTGATCCTGGGCCTGGCCGTCTTCCTGGTGTATGTCTCCTCCCGGCTCGGCAACGTGACCGCCGATATTTATTATCTCGACCAGCATAAGCGGGAGATCACGGAGAATCTCATCAACGAACTGATCTCGCTGGAAGAGACGTCCAAGCAGTACTTGCTTCTCCAGAAAGAGTCATACAAATCCCTGATCGGCCAGAGAGAGGAAAATATCACCCGAGCCTGGGAATATCTGTGTCTGGAAGGCGTGTGCGCCAACGATGAAGAGATGAGGGCGGTGCGGAAAGGCATTCAGATATGGGGCGGGTATCTGGAGCGCTTCCACTATCAGCTGGGCTCCGTGACAGATGCTGCACAGCTCGATGATGTGTTCAGAGAGAACAGCAAGGATATGGACACATTGATCAAGCTGGCACGCTCGGTCAACAGCGCCTCCTTGAAAGCTCTGGACCGGAAGATCGTTTTCCTGAAAGGCCTGGGCGAGCAAATCCGCGTGTTCACCTGGTGGGCCGTGAGCATCGCCGCTACTATAGGCCTGATCATCCCTCTTCTCATCTATAAGAGCATCACCGACGATCTGGTCACCATCAGAACCGGGATCAAGCATATTGCGCAGGGAGATTTCTCCTATAAAATCCCCCTGTATTCGAACGACGAGTTGGGCCTGGTTGCGGAATCGTTCAACTCGATGTCCCGCCGTCTCAAAGAGCTGGACAACATGAAGTCCGAATTCATATCTATTGTCTCTCACGAGCTCAAGACGCCGCTGACATCCATGAGGGAGGCGGCGAACCTCCTCGTGGAAGAAGTGAGCGGAGAGCTGAACGAAAAGCAGAAGCGGCTCATCGTCATCATGGAGCAGGGAATCGAGCGGCTTATCCAGATGACCTCGGAGCTTCTGGAGATGTCCAAGCTCGAAAGCGGGATGGTCAACCTCCAGAAGGAGTTTCATGGCATCAATGGTGTGGTAGCCGGCTTTCTGGCCGAGATACAGCACTATGCCGAAAACAATGGGGTAAGCGTCAAGGCCGGATACCTGCCTGAGGAATGCCGAGTGTACATGGACAAAAACAAGATCCTGCGGGTGTTGACAAATCTGACCCATAATGCGATCAAGTACTCTGAAAAGGGCACAGATGTTGAGCTGAGGCTCGACATGTCAAACGGGCATATCATCGTGGAAATCGAGGATCATGGGAAAGGAATCCCCGAAGAGGATATTCCCTTGATATTTGAGAAATTTTATCAATCCAAGGCGACCAGGGGGCACAGCGGCATCGGTCTCGGATTGGCTATCTCCAAGAGTATCGTAGAAGCTCATGGGGGAAAGATTTATGCAAAGAGCAGCGTTGGCAAGGGCAGCATTTTTTCCTTTACTCTGCCTGTTCATCCTCGTATTCGTTCTGGGGGGATGCCAGGCTGATTCCTTCAACAGCAAGCTCAAGCACGCCGAAGACGAACTTTCCTTCGGAAACCGGGCCGGAGAACAGCTGACGGACACGCCTGTACTGATCCCGCCGCCGGTTGCCGCCCGCCATACCATGGCCATGATCGTGGATTCGCTCCTGAGTGACCAGTATGATTCCAAGGAAACCCGCAAGACCCTCTCGCTCCTGAGAAAAGACCCCTTCATACCGCGCTATCTCAATATCGAGGCCGGCTATCTTCTCGTGCTGCTCGATAAGCTGGAGGCCCAAAAGAGGATCAGTGAGAGGCATGCTGCGGAAAAAGAGCGGATACAGCGGGAGCTCAGGAAGGAGCTCGAGGATAAGTATACCGCCGAGAACGACCGCCTAAAGAAAGAGTTGGACGAATTGAAGTACAAGCTTCAAAAGATCGAGGAAATCCACATCAACACCGAGAAGAAGCGAGGCATTCAATGACCAGAAAAGCGAAGATCATCGTGCTCGATGACGAGCCCAACATCGTAGAGGTTATCCTTGCCAGGCTGGAGGCCATGGGATTTCCGGCCAGAGGGTTCACATCGGCCGCCCAGGCGCTCGGCGCACTGAAAGCGGACAATTTTCACGTGCTGCTCACGGACCTGAAGATGCCGGATATGGATGGGATGGAGGTGCTCAGGTGCGCCAAGCAGATCGACCCTGATATCGAGGTGATTCTATTCACGGCGTACGGCTCCATCGAGGGGGCTGTAGAGGCCATGAAGCAGGGTGCCCACGACTATCTTGTCAAGCCGTTCGAGCCCATCGAGCTCATCGCTAAGATCGAGAGCGCTGTCGAGAAGAGAGACCTCAAGCAGAGGGTGCGGTATCTGGAGCAAGAGGTGCAGGACAATATCGAGCACCGCATCTATGGCGAGAGCCATGCCATGAAGAGAGTCCTGGCGCTGACGAAGCAGGCCGGCAGGTCGGATTCCACAGTACTGATACTGGGCGAGTCGGGTACCGGCAAGGAGCTTATCGCGAAGATGCTCCACTACGAGAGCGACCGCAGGGACAGGAAATATGTGATCATGGACTGCGGGGCCACCCCTCCCACGCTCATCGAGGCGGAGCTGTTCGGATACACGAAGGGCGCGTTCACCGGCGCTCTGCGGGACAAACGGGGCATTATCGAGGAGGCCGACGGCGGCACCCTGTTTCTCGACGAAATCGGCAATATCTCTCCAGAGATGCAGACACGCATGCTCCGGGTGCTGGAGACGGGAGAATTCAGGCCCGTGGGCCAGGTGGACCAGAAAAAGGTCGATATCAGATTCATAGCGGCGACGAACATCGACCTCAGGCAGAAGGTCAAGGAGGGAAAATTCCGGGAGGACCTCTACTACCGGCTCAAGGTCATCACCATAGAGCTCCCCCCCTTGCGCGAACGGAAAGAGGACATCGCCGGGCTTTCCCAGATCTTCCTGACCGAGTTCAGCAACAGGACCGGCAAGACGATAACCGGCTTCAGCAAGGAGGCCGTCGATCTGCTCATGGCTCATCGGTGGCCGGGTAATGTCCGCGAGCTGAAGAACGTTGTCGAATCGGCGGTGGTGCTCTGTAAAAAGGATGTGATCACGCCCGATGATATCTATCTCCACGATCTTGGGGGGACGGAGACAGCCGAAGAGGACCTGAGCCCGCTGGAGGCGCAGGAAAGGGCCATGGTCGTGGACGCGCTGAAGAAGGCGAAGTGGGTCCAGAAGGACGCGGCCGACATCCTGGGCATTTCCCGCCGGGTCATACACTACAAGATCAAGAAGTTCAAAATTCAGGCGGACAAAAAGCTCGCATGACCCTTCCCCGGGCCGCCTGCAGGGGCTGTGCAGGCGGGCCACCGGAAACGGCTACTCTTCCTTCCTGTCCATCTTCCGGTACAGGGTGCGCGTCGAAATGCCGAGCAGCTTCGAGGCCAGGCCCTTGTCTCCCCGGGTCCGCTTGAGCGTCTCCTCCATGAGGATCCTCTCCACCTCTTCGAGCGGCGTGCCGAGAGGGATGGTGACGGAGTCGGCGAACTGCGTGCCGCACTGGGTGAGCTCCCGGGGGAGATCGTCTGAACCGACGATCCCGTCCCTGTCGAGCACAACGGAGCGCTCAATCACGTTTTCCAGCTCGCGGACGTTGCCCGGCCATTCATAAGAGAGGAGCAGCTCCATCGCCTTGGACTCGATCCCATTGATGCCCTTTGCGTTCTTTTTGGAAAAGCGGTTGATGAAATGCTGCACCAGGTTGGGAATGTCTTCTTTTCTCTCCTTGAGGCGCGGCAGCCGGATGGTGATGACGTTGAGCCTCCAGTAGAGATCCTCCCTGAACAGTCCCTGCTTGACCATGGCTAGGAGATCCTTGTTGGTGGCGGCGATGATTCGGGTGTCCGTGTGTATCGTCTTGTTGCTGCCGAGGCGCTCGAACCCTCCCTCCTGCAGTATTCTCAGGAGCTTGACCTGCACGGCCTGGGGCACTTCTCCGATCTCGTCGAGGAATATGCTGGACTTGTCCGCCGCCTCGAAGCGGCCTTCTTTTCTAGCGGTTGCTCCGGTGAAAGCGCCCTTCTCATATCCGAAGAGCTCCGATTCGATCAGGGTTTCGGGGATAGCGGCGCAGTTCACTTTGATCATGGGCTTTGCACCCCGCGGGGAGCGCTGATGAATCATGTCGGCAATGACCTCCTTGCCCGTGCCGGACTCCCCCAGGATGAGCACGGTCGCCTGGCTGGGGGCCACCTGGCGGACCAGCTCCACCACGCTCCGCATGCAGGGGCTCGACGTCTCGATGAGCGGGCCCGACTCGAACGCCTCTATCCGTTCCTTCATCCGGATGTTGTCCATGGTCAGGATCTGCTTTTCGATCGCCTTGTGGACGGCTTTCAGGATATCCGCCTTCTTGAACGGCTTGGTGATGTAGTCGTACGCACCCTGCTTCATGGAGTCTACCGCGGTGTCCACCGATGCGTAGCCGGTAATGATGATCACCTCGGTAAAGGGCGAAACCGACTTGCATACCTTGAGCAGCTCCACTCCATCCATTCCGGCCATCCGGATATCGGTGATCAGAAGATCGATATCTCCCCGCCGGACAACTTTGAAGGCCTCGTCGCCATTGGCTGCCGTCTCTACGGAAAACCCTTCCTTTTCCAGGATCTTCTTCAGAGATTCACGGATTCCGACCTCATCGTCGACGACAAGTATCTTCTTGCTCATGGCGCAAAGGGATCCCTTTTCATGTCGGTATAGGCCTCCTGCCGGTTCTCATCGTCTATGACGACCTTCTCGAATACAGCGCTGCCGCGGCCGTTGCCCGCGTAGAGATAGTAAGTGCCGGAAGGGACGTCGTCGAACAAGAACCGGTTCTTCTTGTCCGGTCGCGCCGAGCTGCGCACCGAGGTTTTCCTGAGCCCGGCGAGCGACTTCCTGAAGTCCTCAAGCACCCGGTCTTTCTCTGAGTTGAACGAGGCCGTCGCCCGCGAAAGTGAATCTCTTCTCGCTTTCAGTTCGGCTTCAGCACTCTTGATATCGAGGAGAAGGGGTTTGAGCTGATTCGGGAAGGCGGACACGAAGTCCTGAATCTCGATCTGCCCCTTGTACCCTTTTCTATCTGCGAAATGCATATCGATGATTTCGATGCTGAACAGATGCGCCGCATCCTTCTTGAGGGCATTGATCTCATCCTTGGAAAGCTCGCTGATAAAGAATGAGAACCGTTCCGGCTCATGGCCGCGATTTGTCATGGTTTCGCCCGGTCCTATCCCGGAAACCATGAGCCTCGGGTGAATGAATTCAAGGACGAGCGATGTGGTGGTGGGGAGGTTGATCCCCCTGATCAGAGGCCGGTATGTGATGTCGGTAACAATCTTGTCGGATTTGTTCCGGGCAGTGTAGAAGTACTCGAGGTCCCCGAGCGCGGAGGACGACGGGGAGACAGAGGCGTCGGCGGCTTCCAGTGATATCTCAAGCGAGGAGAGGTATTTTTCTCGCAGGGAGGCGAGCCGGTCGGCATACGCCTGGTTTTTCCGGATAAGCAGTTCCTCGGCCTTTTTCACCTCTGCGGCGAGCGCATCAATGCGATATCTGCGGCTCAGCTCAGCGATCTCTGCGTCGGATTGGGCCTTGTAGTGCTCTATTACCGCCTGGGTTCCTCCAGAGAGGAGATACGCCACGGGGATCTCCGGAGGCAGAGTGCATCGCAGACTTCCTGCGGAGAGGCTTGCCGGGGCCAGAAAAACCAGAATGAGAGCGGCGATCACGTATCTCATGCTTTGGCCGTCTCTTCTTTGGCGTTTTCAGCGCTGTTGAAGGGGATGGAGAAGATGAAAGTGGAGCCTGTCCCTTTCTGGCTTTCCACATCCACCCAGCCGTCGTGCGCGTTCGCAATGTACTGTACGAGCGCCAGCCCAAGGCCGGTCCCGTTCTCCTTGGTGGTAAAATACGGGTCGAATATTCTCCTCAAGTGCTCCTGGGGGATGCCATATCCGGTATCCTTGACCAGCAGCAGGAAGTTTTCCTTGATTTCCATGAGGGATACCTCCAAGTTCCCTCCAGACGGCATGGCGTCTTCAGCATTCTTGATAAGATTTATCAGAAGCTGCTTGAATTGTCCACGATCGATCAGGATCTTCGGCAGCGTTTTCGGGCATTTGACAGTGATCTCCACCTCGCGGCGCCTGAGCTCCGGAAGCAGCATGGAGACCACGGAGTCTACTTCGGCCTTGGGGTCGACCAGCTGTTTCTTCGGATGAGGAAGCCTGGCATAGGAGAGGTACTCGTCTGTCACCTGGGAGAGCCGGTCGATTTCACGGCGGATTATACGGATCAGTTCCTGCGCCTCTTCGTTGCCTCCGTTTTCTCTGACCTCGTCTTCGAGCAGCTCCGAGTGGAGGAGCACCGAGGTGAGGGGGTTGCGGATCTCGTGAGCCACATGGGCGGATATCTGTCCTACGGCGGCGAGCTTCTCTGCCTGGATGAGCTTCTCGGTCAGCGCCTTTTTGTCCGTGATGTCTACCGCATACTGGACTACATAATCCACCTCGCCTTTGGAATTGAGCAGCGGGATGGCGCTGATGTCAAAGAAGTAGGGTTTGCCCTGGATCTCCATCCTCGTATCGCGCTCGGTGACGATCTGCGCGGTTTTGAAGCATTTTTCCACGATCTTCAGGTTGCAGAGCCGCTCACCCTCAGGAAAATCGAGCGAGCAGTGCTTTTCGACGATATCCTCGCGCCTCTTTCCGTACAACTCGCAGAGCCTCTCGTTTACATCCGTGATGATAAACGCCGCGTCGATCATGGCGAGGTAGTGCGGTACCCCATTGAAGATGGTCTCAAGCCTCCTGTGCGCATTGAGGACGGCATCGGCCCACTTGTTGCGCTCGGATGCCGTGGCGCGGGCCCGGTTGATTCTCAAAAGGACAAGGGTTGCGATGGTGACGAATCCGATGCTCACGGAGCCCAGCACCAGAGTGTTCCGGAAGGTGTCGGACATGAGATAGATCACCTCGCTGTAGGGCGAGGTGGCGGCCGTAATCCATCTGCGGTTGAGAAAATGGACGGATGAGAATGCAAGGAGCTTCTTGATGGGCTTCGCGTCGGGATAATGGGGGAAGAGGAATTGGTACATGCCGTCGTTCTTGAGCTCCATCCCGTGCCTGATGTCCTGGATCCCCCTGATGCTGTGCCCCTGCTTTTCCATGTTCAGGACAATATCGTAGAGGTTCATCCCGATCCATCGGGAGTTGGGATGGTAGAGGATCATGCCTGTCTCGTCTACCAGCCAGGCATAGCCCGTCTCCGAGGGACGGATGGGGGCGACATAGTGTGCTGTGATGTTCGCCAGGTCGATGGCGCAGCCTACCACGCCGTTGAACTTCCCGTCTTCTCCTTTCAGGGGAAAAGAGATAATGAATGTCTCGAAGCGGTCAGGAATGTCCTGGTACTGCTCTCCGCCCACCATGATAATGTCGGAAACAAAGGGGACGCCGAGCTCTTTGGCTACTCGGAAATATGTCCTGAAGCTGTAGTCTCTGCCTTCGAGCCCGGGCAGAACCTCGGCCGGGTAATGGAAGGCCATTATTCCTTCGGCGTTTTCCCAGAACACGAAGGACACTTTGTTCTTGAGCGAGCGATATGCGTTGCCCAGGGCGATCCTGATCTCCTCGGGGTCTCCGTCTGCAACGGGCTGGATATGGGCGGTGAGGCTCAGGATGTTGGTGATGTCGTGCATGTACTGCTCTATGCCCATGGCGGTCTGCTGAGCGAGCAGCATCTGCTCCCGGTTGAACTGCTCTGCCATCTCCCGCTCCACGCTCTTGTAGGAGTACATGGCGAACAGGACCACGAATCCCAGGACAATGATGCTCCCCATCCAGATGACGATCTCCCAGGATGTCTCCTGAATGTTGATGGTGTGTCTTTTGATGGACTGCTTTCTGCTCAAGCATCCTCCGTCATGGAATATACAGCTCTCCATCCACCTCCATCGGCGGAATCTTCCCACGCGCCCTCAGGTCGTCCTTCTCGAGAGCGGCGAGCGGGCTGATTTCAACAATGCTCCGGTCCGAGATGTTCACGCCGAGATCTTCCAGCCAGCTCCTGTGGAGATTACTCTGCATGATTCGTGAGGTTTCGAGCGAGTCTTCGCCCGTGCGGTTTTTCACCGGGGCGAACTCGCGTTCCCGCAGCACCTCGAGGGTGACTGATTTCTCAGCCATCGGGAGCGCGTCAAAGATAAAGGTTTCAAACTTGATGCCCTGTATCTCCGTGGGGCGGCCCCGTGAATCGACGGTCGGGATGGTCTTCAGGGCCTTGTGAAAGGGCAGCCTCACGGCAGAGCCGGTCAGGGTTTCCACGAAATCGCGTCTGATCATGTGGATAGCTATGGACCCGGCCCAGTAGAGCATTTCGCCTTCACCGTCGACGGCATAGCGCATGTCGTCGTTCATGTCGCTGTATTCCAGAACCCTGGTCCTGCCCTCCACTTCGGCGATTACACCCACCTTTTCTTCAAAACTCTTCTTCCTGACCACCTTGGATGACATTTGGGCGCCTTTCAGGCTGTGCAAGCCTACGAATAGGGGGTCACAGATGGAGACCAGGGGGTTGTCCACCTGGAAGTAGAAGATCTCTTCTATTCCCCTCTCCTTGAGCGTATCGAGGCAGCCGCTCTTTTTCAGGGCCGAGAGCGTGCCGCCGTGTCCGTCCGGGTTCATGAAGAGACCCCCTTCGCGCGAAAGAACGAACGAGCCCTCAGGCGTGATCGAAGGTAGCATGCCCTGAACGAAGAAGAACACATCATCGGGATTCAGGCCGAAAAAGGAGTGTGCGGTAAAGAAATCTTTCGTGTCGGCGTCGTTGGCCCGGGAAGTCATGACGAACAGCGGGATGGGTTGCGCATACTTGTTCGAGAGGGCAAGTATTTTTTCTGCGTGAAGCTGGAAGAGGCTTTTACGTCGAACCGGAGTTACACCCACTACGCCCTTGGGAGCGTCGATCCCCAGACGGGATCCCTGGCCTCCTGCCACAACCAGGGCCGCGACCCTGCCCTGTGAGAGGAGTGTTTCGCCGTGCCGTCGAAAGCGTGAGGATTCGGGCGACGAAGAGAACGATGCAGGGATGACGGGCGCCGGCTTCACAGCGGTTACGGCGGGTTCTTCATAGAGAAACCTGCCCGCGATCAGCTCGCGGACGAGAGGGGCGTCAATTTCTTCCAGGTCACGGGCGATCTCCCTGCGCGAGACGTATGCGGACCCGGACTCAAGAAGTCTTGCGATATGTCCCTGACCGAGTTGCCGCAATTTTTCTTCGAGCATTCATGATCTCCTTTATGCGCTTCTCGAACCCGGTGTCTCGGGGAACGTAAAGCTTCACCTCGTCGATCCCTTCGGGAAAATAATTCATGAGCAAGGCCCCTTGCGGGTCGTCATGCGCATAGATGTAGCCTTTCCCGTACCCCAGTTCGCGCATAAGCTTTGTGGGTGCATTTCGGAGAAAAAGGGGCACCTGAGGGGTGCCGGTCTTCCTGATCAATTCACGCGTCCTCTTTTCGGCGATATACACGGCATTGCTCTTGGGCGCACAGGCGAGATACACGGCTGTCTGGTAGAGTGCGAGGTCCCCCTCGGGAGAGCCCAGGGTGGTGAAGGCCTCTTTTGCGCTGACCACCATTCGCAGGGCGTTGGGCTCGGCCATGCCGATGTCTTCGGAAGCGATCCGGATCATCCTGCGTAGCACATACAGCCTGTCCTCGCCCGCTTCAAGCATTCTTCCCAGCCAGTAGACGCTCGCATTGATGTCGCTGGCGCGCACGCTTTTGTGGAAGGCAGATATGAGGTCGTAGTGGTTTTCTCCTGTCTTGTCGTGATACAGCGGCCTGTCGAGGAGGACTCCCAGATCCTGGAGCTCAAGGTGCTTCTTGTCGATGGTGGTGACGGCAAGCTCCAGAAGGTTCAAGGCGGCCCTGGCGTCCCCGTCCGCAGCGCGGGAAAGGGCCTTGATGCCCTCTGCGGATATGGTTTTCCCCTGGGAAAGTATGTCTTCATCGCCCTGAATGGCGCGCATGAGGATCTTCTCGATGTCCGATGGCTTCAGCGTCTTGAACACAACAACCTGCAGCCGGGAGAGCAGAGGCGAGGTGATTGAGAATGAGGGATTTTCCGTGGTCGCTCCGATCAGAACTATATCCCCCCTCTCCACGAACGGCAGCAGAGCGTCCTGCTGAACGCGGTTGAACCGGTGCACTTCGTCGATGAAGACGATCGGAGGCTCCTGTGCGTTCTGGGCGTGTTTCGTCACCTTCCGGATGTCCTGGATACCGCTGGTGACTGCGCTGATGGAAAAGTAAGACTGGGGATAGAGCGTCTCGATAATGTGCGCGACGCTGCTTTTGCCGGTTCCCGGAGGACCCCAGAGCATGACCGATCGGCGGTTGCCGGCGATGAAGCTTTCGAGGAATCTCTTTGCATCGTCCTGCCCCATGAGCTCGTCGATGCATTCCGGACGGATTCTGTATGCGAGAGGATGGGCATGCTTTTCCATAATTATTGTATAGCACAAATCCGTAGGGATAAAAATTTTAATAAATGTGCCCCGAGGGGTTAAGTATACCTGACGGGTGTCGATAGAGAAGGATAGGTTCTTCAAGATTCATTCCCCGTAGAACCTCCTCATATGTTCGCAGGTCTGATTGACCTGCTTTTTTTTTGCCCGGACACCCTGAATGTTTGCATGATGTCGTCCAGAGGGATCGAATGGAGTGCCGCACCTGCCTGCGGAAGGGCGGAGCAAGTATATCTCCACAGATTTATTTGGACTTTACTCGAAGTGATGGAAATCTCTCCTTGACAAAACCTTTTTATACAGTATAGAAGACTCTAAACTGAATGACGCGGGGTGGAGCAGTCCGGTAGCTCGTTGGGCTCATAACCCAAAGGTCGGAGGTTCAAATCCTCCCCCCGCTACCAAAATTATCCAATTAATCCAAAGACTTATCATTCTGGATACCCCCTGAATCGGTGGTGCCTTTGTGGTGCCCCTTGTGGCGCCTCTTCTTGTTAAGACGAATTACCTCGCCGGTCATCTTTGGACGGATTTTCGCTACCACCTGGTATGCACCATCATTGATTGCTTGGTTGTATCGCTCAAAGGCTTTGTTCGTTCTGTGCCCCGAGGCTTGCTTCGCCGCATCCCGGCCAAGCAATTGAGCCGTCTCAGTGATCGTAGTATGCCGGGTTCCGGGATACAGCGAGACCCCCTCAAGCCCCACCTCCTTAGCGGCTCTTTGCCAACACCGCGCAAGGTATTTGTCGCTGAATACATCCCCCGGTTTAGCCCTTGCACGCCCCTTATGGTGCCGGAAGAAATACATCTCGTGGTTGATCGCGGGGAATGTTTTCTGTATCCACTCCCATACCTCCCGGTGCTCATCAATGAGCTTTATCGTAATCCACGGCTGATTCTTTCTTTTGGACTTGGTGGGGTAAAAGATCGTCACAAACCCATTGTGGTAGTTTTTCTCCTGGATTCGTCTAATGTCGTCGGGCCTTAGCTCGGTATAGGTCGCCAGCATATCGATTGCAAGCCAGATTCTAGGATTGAACGAGAAAGTCATCTCCTTGACTTTCTCGATAACCTGCCGCTGAAGTTGCCAAGTCGTCACGGTCCTGAAGCCGAGATCATATTTAATGGGTTCAAAAAGTGGCATTTCATCAGCCGAAACCGCTTTCATTTTTCGCGCAAATTTCCAGAACCCTTTGAGATGAGATTGATAATTGGATTTTGTTTTCTTTCCTATGTTGGGGATGGAGTTTAAGAACTCTTCTATTTCAGAATCATCTATATCCCTCATATTCTTCTGGCCCCAATACTCAACGGCCATGTTGATGGTGTGCTCAAATCTTCTGTAAGTTACTAGATTATCATCTCTTTATTCTTTCAGGTATAAGGGGGCCAGAGCTTGTACGGACTTGGGTCTTTTTGCGCTATAATCCTTGATGTCAAACTTTTCCTCGCGCTCGTCCTTTTCATACCGGAGATGATTCAACCACTTTGATGCCATGTCATAGTTTGTAAATTTTCGAGAGTGACCTCTACCAAATTTAACAAATATCCTTCTGGCACGTATTTCAGGATGATCTGGGCAACACACGGCATTCCTGAGGTTATCCTTCATTCGATTACCGCAGATCGGACATCTTTCTCTGGTATAAATAACCCCTTGCATACAACCCCCCTCGCCCAAAAACTGTGATAATCGATTATAACCTCGCTTGGATCCGTGGGCAAGGTTTTCATGAGGTATTTTTACCTTCATATCATATATATTCTACCGAAGTGAAAAATATTGATGAAAACGCTATTCAATTAAATCAATAAGTTAAAAGATTGTTAATTTTTGGGGGGAATAATAAAATTACTCCTGGTAAACATGTGGATCAGGAATGGTAGATATCGCTAAGAAAAAGTAATTGAAAACCCCCGAAGGGGGTCCTGCTGGTCGTCTTTTGACGAAGTAAAACCTAAGATAAAACAAGGTGATACAGAGGGGGTGAAACAGATAAGGCGTTATCGGTATTAAAATTACAGGAATACATACAAAAAAGAAGGTGTTTCATTAGTCGAAAATGATGACATGAAAACGACCGTTTATTATTAATAAATACGGGGGGCCCCAGGTCTCCTGGTAAACATGTGGATCAGGAATATTCACAATGTAACCGATCTCAATTACATTGACACATATTATTTCAAATAGTATATAGAATATGAAACGATTAATAATAAACAAAATAAAACGGTGAGATATGACATATCTTCAGACGCATCCTCATATCACATTTGAAGCTAATTGGGTCTTGGGAAAAGATGTTCTATTCATGCTCGGCCAGTGCGAGGCGATTATCAGGACCATCTCGGAAATACCCCTGCCCCCGAAAGAGAGGCAGCGGCTTCTCCTGGTGTCTCTCCGCAAGGGAGCCCAGGCAACTACGGCCATAGAGGGCAATACCCTGACAGAAGAGGAAATTGCCAGGATAGACGAGGGGGAATCACTCCCTCCGAGCAGGGAATATCTGGAGATCGAGGTCAAGAACATCATCGAGGCACTGAACGCAATCAGGGAAGACGTTATCCTGAACGACAGGTCATCTGTCATAACCCCAGAGCTTATTAAGAATTTCCACCGCTTCGTCGGCAAGAACCTGGGCGATCACTTCCAGGCTATCCCTGGCCGATTTCGGCAGAACAACGTGGTTGTCGGCACATACAGACCGCCCGAGCACACCGAGGTCAACCACCTGGTCCAAAGGCTGTGCGAATGGATGAGGGAGGTATTCCACTACGAGGAAGGCAGCGCCGACTTCATAGAACAGGTAGTGCAAGCCATTGTCTTCCACGTTTACATCGCCTGGATTCATCCCTTTGGTGACGGCAACGGCAGGACGGCGAGGCTGGTAGAGTTCTATCTCCTTCTGAGGGCTGGCCTGCCAGACATCGCTTCCCATATCCTGTCGAATTTTTATAACAATACCCGTGAGGAATATTACCGCCAACTGTCCCTTGCCGGTATGGAAGGGGATCTGACGAAATTCATTCACTATGCCGTGCAGGGTTTCCGTGACGGTCTGGCCGAGGCATTGAGCGTATTCCAGAACAGCGTTCTTCAGACTGCCTGGAAGAACTACATCTATGATGCTTTGGACAGCAAGAAGGCCCAAGGGAAATCAAAAACCATTGTCAAGCGAAGGAGGAACATAGCCCTCCATTTCCCGGTGGACAGGTTTTATGGGGCCGATGAGCTTCTTGACCGGGAGCCGGTGTTCATCAAAGAGTATTCCGGTCTTTCCAAAGTCACCAGGGCCAGGGATTTTCAGGAATTGGAACGTCTGGAATTGATTATCAGGGACGGGAATAAGTACAAAGGCAATATCCGAATACTGAAAGGAATGCCGCCCCTGAGAAGAAGGCATTGACCCATCATGCTCTCTTGATGCCGGTGATCCTCCTGATCCACTTGTTTACCGGGAATGGGATTGATTAACCGGGTCGTGAATCATGATCCATCAAGGATGCAACGAGGGCAATCACGTTCTTGTCGGATACAATCGAGGAAAGCATCCTGGCGGTCTGTTCCTCCAGGTGCTCTCTTTCTGACCTATTCATGCCCACCATGCGCTTCTGAGCCTCAGTCATGATATGCTTCCATGTCTTCGCTTCAACCTCGGTATTGATCAAAGCCCGTTCATGATCATGAGCCTCTTTCCATTTCAGGAACAAAAGCTCTTTCTGGGCAATATCAGCAAAGGTCTTGTGATACGTGGAAAATGCTTCTTTGAGCATGGTCTTGAATGACTCTATCGGGTTCCCTGGGATGTTTCGTGCATTGCCGTCTTTGCGAATCTACCGTCTGGAAGGTTTGGAGGGTGTATTGATAGTCGTTATCACCTGAGTTCCCTGAAGATTGTAACGATGAAGGGGGGATAAGTCTTTAATAACCTGGATTCCCGAAGATCATAACGATAAAGCTTTGTCATGGCAACATAACCTATGAATAAATATGGAGTAGATGTATTTTTTCCTTGCCCTCGGCATCGTTATGGGAGATTATGACATAACGATGATTGAGGGGGTGGGAATGGCTATTGTGCACCAACATGACAAACGATCCGGTATCACCTATGCCTACGAATCCATTTCTCACTGGGATAAGGAAAAGAAGCAGTCCCGGGCAAAACGCACCCTGATTGGTCGGGTGGATGACATCACCGGAGAGATCGTTCCGACAAGGGGAACAAACAGGCCCACAAAAGAGATTATCACGAATAAGACTGCCAAGAGAGGCCCTGTTCCGAGCACGGAAACCTCCCGGAAATTCTTTGGTGCCACCTACCTCCTCGATGTCCTTGGTCAAAGGCTTGGACTGGTTTCGGATTTGAAGCAGTGTTTCCCTCAGAGCTATAAGCAGATCATCTCACTTGCCTACTATCTGATCCTTGAGGCAGACAGCCCTCTGAGCCGCTTCTCGAAATGGTCTTCGTTGCATCAGCACCCGTACGGGAAGGATATTCCATCCCAGAGAAGCAGTGAGATCTTTAGCTCCATTACCGAAGAGGACCGCTATCGATTCTTCCGGCTCCAGGCTGCCAGGCGCGCTGAGTTGGAATACTGGGCCTATGACATCACCTCGGTATCAAGTTATTCGGAGTGCCTCAAACAGATCAGGTATGGGTACAACAAGGAGCAGGACCATCTGGCGCAACTCAATCTGGCCCTTGTATTCGGCCAGGAATCAAGCCTGCCGTTTTATTACCGCAAGCTGCCCGGAAACGTCACCGATGTCAAAACTGTCAGGAACATGCTGGCAGACATGGACTTTTTGAACCTCAAGAAGGTTCACCTGGTCATGGATCGGGGCTTCTACAGCACCGATAACATCAACGAGTTATATAAAGGGCACCACAAATTCCTCATTGGAGCCAAACTTTCCTTGAAGCTGGTGAAAGAGCAGCTGGATAGTGTTCGCCATTCTCTGCGCGAATGGTCGAACTACTGTGAGAGCCATGAGGTCTTTGCCCTGTGCGTTCCCGTAACGTGGGACTATGCCCAGAAGCGCCCCTATAAAGGGGATACCATCCGGGGAGGGCGAAGGATGTACCTTCACCTGTACTTCAACAGCGAGCGGGCTGCCGAAGATGAGCAACGACTGACGCGGCGCCTGCTCGCCCTCCAGAAGGAGCTGCAGGGTGGCGTCATGAAGCCCGAGAATGCCCGGCTCTATGATAAGTACTTTGAAATCCATGAAACGCCGACAAGAGGCATCAAGGTGATTGCCAGACAGGAGGCAATCGATGAGGCCAGGAAAAACTATGGGTACTTCGCGCTTATCAGCAATGAAGTAAAAGATCCCGTCAAGGCGCTCGATATCTATCGCAACAAGGACCTGGTGGAAAAGGCGTTCGGCAACCTCAAGGAACGCTTAAGCATGCGGAGGCTGCTGGTTTCTTCGGAGCAGTCGCTGGATGGGAAATTGTTCGTGCAGTTCGTGGCGCTGATATACATATCCTGCATCAAGCAGGCGATGCAGAAGAACAACCTGTTTGGCACGTACACGCTTCAAGGCTTGCTGGATCAACTCGATGTGATTGAATGCTTCGGCAGGCCCGGAAAGAACTTGCGTGTCGGCGAAATCACCAAGAAGCAACAGGAACTCTACACCACCCTCGGTGTCGATCCCCCCTCATCGTTATGAGGTGGCGGGAATCCAGGGAATAAACCCGGCAGCGGCACCACTGAAGAAGAGCTGAAAAATTTCTGCAAGGCCAGAATGATGATTGCAAGGCGCCTTCACGGTGTGTCATTGAAAAAGCCCTTCCCATGGCAGGCCTGGGAAAGATCAATGAGATAGAGCTCAAGAATCTGGTTGCCGAGCAACATCGCTGAAAAAACGCCCGGCAGGGGCGGCAGGAAAAAACGGCCGCCCGGGCGAAGGTCTTTCTTCTCGAGCGCGGCAAATTTCCCGCATGAAAAAACAACATGTGTGAAGCATGCCAGGTGAGAGGTCCAGTCCTTGTTGCATCGAGGATCCGCCCGTGGTCGAACCCCGAAAGGAATAACTCTTTGCGAATATCCTGATAATGCCGCCGGCAGGGCGGCGGATCGTCCTGCCGGCGGCATCGTAAGCCTGAAAAATGAGCTCGCTGCTAGGAATGAATCACGGCGGAGACTGCCTTGACGCGGTCGACCGCCTCCTGGACCATCCGGTCCAGCAGCTCCTGAACCGTGGGTATGTCATGGATCAATCCCACGGACTGTCCGACCATCATGGGTGCCAGATCCACGTCGCCGGTTTCCCATGCCTTGGCGATCCGGTCTCCGGTGATGAGCGGAAGAATGCCTTCGAGGCCTCCTCCGTTCGCCTCCACCTGGAGGACCGCCTCGACATTCTTGTTTCTCAGGGCCCTGGCTTGGAGATGAATCGATTTGCAGATGAGCGCGGTCTCGTGTTCCTGTCGTTTGATAAGCTCGTTTTTGATGTTTTCGTGGATGTTGCACTCTTTGGTCGCCATGAAGCGGCTCGCCATCATGATGCCCTGTGCGCCGAGCATCAGCGCTGCGGCAAGCGACTTTCCGTTGACCATGCCGCCCACCGTAACCACAGGCAGGTTGACTTCCTCGATGATCCTCGGGGTCAGCACCATGGAGGTGACATCGTCGTCCAGGGGATGGCCGCCTTCCTCGATTCCAGCGGCATAGATGCCGTCGTAGCCCGCTTTCGCAGCGTGCACCGCGTGGCGGACCGCACCCACCTTGTGGAACAGCTTCACCCCCGCTTTTTTCAGCATCTCGATATATTCCATGCCGCAGGCCTTGTCTACCGGGGCTCCGGAGACTTCCACGCCGGCCACTTTCTCTTCGGCGCATACCCTCAAGTACATTTTATAATGCTCGGCCGTGATGCGCACCGAGGGCAGGATCGTCACTCCCACCATGAAAGGCTTGTCCGTCAGCTTCCGCGTCTTATGGATCGCGGCCCGGAAGTCCTCTTCGGTGTCGTAATTCGCCGCAGTGACGTTGCCCATGCCACCCGCGTTTGATATGGCCGCGCAGAATTCCGGTTTGCAGAGCCACATCATGGCGCCGCAGATAATGGGATACTTGATGCCGAACATCTCGGTGATGGCAGTTTTTATCATGTTATTCTCCTTTGCAAGGTAGTTTGATGGAACCACCTTCCCCGGGCAACATCCTTGTAATTTCTAGGCCATCGGCATTGCCAAGTCAATTTAAAAAATAATGTATTATGATAATACAATATCAAATTAAAACAAAATGACATCTACATACCGATTGAACAGGCTTCCCGAAACCTATAAAACCGCTCCACAAAAGGATATGGAGGCATAGCCAAGGATGATCCTCGGGATCCAAAGATTCTCAACAATTGTGTTGACACGGAGGGAATAAATGTTTATATAGGAATCCATCAATTGATGGAATCATACAATGTAACATAATGATGGAATCATGATTTGTAATGTTGCGTGAGAGATGCATGATGGGCATTTCCCTCCCCGGGGCGATGTCGGGCCGTTTTAGGCTTCATCTGATCAGAGCAAGAGTTGCACGACAAATAAAAGGAGGATCTGGCATGGCAGGAATCACTTCCTTCGGGGGGTACATCCCTCGTTACCGGCTCAGCAGGATGGTCATCGTCCAGAACATGGCCTGGTACTTTCCCGTGATCATGGCAGTCGCAGGCGGTGAAAAGGCGGTGGCCAACTGGGATGAAGACTCGGTCAGCATGGCCGTCGCCGCCGCATACGACTGTATGGCCGGACACGACAGGAAAGAGCTCGACGCCCTCTATTTCGCATCGACCACGATGCCCTTCGCAGACAGGCTCAATGCAGGCATTGTCGCGGCCGCGCTCAACATGCGTGAAAACGGAGTATCGAACGCAGACTTCGCATCCTGTATGAAGGCAGGCACAACCGCGATGATCTCCGCCCTCGATTCGGTGCAGGCCGGTTCGAGGAAAAACGTGCTGGTGACGGCATCCGACCAGCGGCGCACGAAAATGGCTACGATGTTCGAGATGTTCTACGGCGACGGCGCAGCCGCGGTGCTCATCGGAAACAAGGACGTTGTCGCCGATTATCTGGGCAGCTACTCCATCAACTGCGACTTCGTGGATCACTACCGGGGGCAGGCCAAAGAGTTCGACTACGGCTACGAAGAGCGCTGGGTGCGGGATATCGGCTACGGGAAGGTCATCCCGGAGGCGATATCCGGGTTCCTTGCACAGAGCGGCATGAAGATCGGGGGCGTCGCCAAGGTGATCTATCCCTGCTATTTCGGGGGCACACACAAGGCCATCGCGGCAAAGCTCGGAATCGAAAAGGGAAGGGCGCAAAACAATCTCCACGCCGTCTGCGGCGATACGGGAACGGCGCATCCTCTGGTGATGCTGGTCGCCGCGCTCGAAGAGGCAAACCCCGGCGACAGGCTCCTGGTAGCGGGGTTCGGTCAGGGCTGCGATGTGCTGGCTTTCGAGGTGACAGAGAAAATCAGGGACATGAAGCCGCGCACCGGCATCAAGGGATCTCTTGCCAATCGGGTGGAGCTGACGAATTACCAGAAGTTCACCAAGTTCAGAAACCTCATCACCGCAGATCTGGGCATCCGTGGAGAGGCCAACCCGAACACGTCGCTCACCGTGCTCTGGCGGAAGCGGAAAATGCTGCTCGGACTGGTGGGCGTGAGGTGCAAAAAGTGCGGCACCCCGCAGTTCCCCGTCTACCCGACCTGTGTAAATCCCAAGTGCTGGAGCGTGAACGATTTCGAAGACTATGAGTTCTCCGACAAAGAGGCGAAGATCCTCATGTTCACCGGCGATATGCTCTCCCCGTCAGTCGATCCTCCGGCGGTATACGGGCTGATCGCATTCGAGGGTGGCGGCAGGACGATGTTCGACTTCACGGACTGCGATCTGAATCAGATCAAGGTGGGCATGAAGACCAAAATGTCATTCAGAAGGAGGCAGACCGACAACATGCGGGGGTTCACCGGATACTTCTGGAAGGCTGTCCCCCAGGTGGAAGGAGGCGATAAATAATGGCTACGGGAATCAGAGACAAGGTCGCGATTATCGGAATGGGGTGCTCGCAGTTCGGCGAGCGCTGGAACGACGGTCCGGAAGAGCTCATGGTCGAGGCCTTCACTGAATGCCTCCAGGACGCCGGCATCGAGAAGACCGACATCCAGGCCGCGTGGTTCGGATCGTGCTTTGACGAAGTGGGGGTCGGGAAGAGCGCTCTGCCGGTCTCCATGTCCCTGAGGCTCCCCAACATATCGGTCACCCGGGTGGAGAACTACTGCGCCAGCGGCACCGAGGCGTTTCGGGGAGCGGTCTATGCTGTGGCTTCCGGGGCATATGACATCGCTCTGGCCATCGGCGTGGAGAAACTCAAGGACATCGGCTATGGCGGCCTGCCCGAGTTCAGCACCGCCATGGGCACGCTGAACCAGCTCTGGATGGCGAACTTCACCGCACCTGGCGGCTTCGCCATGCTGGCGACCTCCTATGCGGCAAAGTACGGGCTCGACATGAGCGAGGTCAAGCGGGCAATGGCCCATGTGTCGGTCAAGAGCCATGCGAACGGGGCGCTCAATCCAAAGGCACACCTGAGGAAGCCGGTGACCGAAGAGCAGGTGCTCAACGCTCCTCAAATCGCCTATCCCTTGGGTCTCTTCGACTGCTGCGGCGTGAGCGACGGCTCTGCATGCGCCATCGTCACCACCCCGGAGATCGCAAAGAGCCTCGGCAAGAAGGATCTCGTCACGGTAAAGGCCCTGCAACTCTCCCTGAGCAACGGCACCGAGTTCGCCTATGACTGGGACGGGGATCACTTCGTCACCACATCCAAGGCGAGCGCGGAGGCGTACAAGGAGGCGGGCATCAAGAATCCGCGTGAGGAAATCAGCATGATGGAAGTGCACGACTGTTTCTCCATCACCGAGCTGGTGACCATGGAGGACCTGCACATCTCCGAGCGGGGCAAGGCTCCGAAAGACATCATGGACGGGTTCTACGACCTGAACGGCGGCGGGGTTCCCTGCCAGGTGGACGGCGGGCTGAAGTGCTTCGGTCATCCCATCGGGGCCTCGGGCCTGAGAATGCTCTATGAAATGTACCTGCAGCTCCACGGCAGGGCCGGCCAGAGGCAGATCAAGGATCCGAAGTTCGGGCTCACCCACAACCTCGGCGGGTTCCCCTTCATGAATGTGTGCAGCATCGCCATCATCGGGAAACAGGACGCATAGGAACGGACCATTTCATAAAGGAGGTGAGATGTGGCTGACTTATCCAAGGTAGGCACCGAGTATCCCCCCATTGTCTGGGAGGTGGAGCGGGGCAAGATCAGGGAATTCGCGAAGGCTATCGGCGATTTCAACCCGATTTATCTCGACCGCGAGGCTGCGGTGAAGGCGGGGTACAAAGACACGCCGGCACCGCCGACATTCCTGACCGTCCCCATGATGTGGTGCGGGAAGATGCCGGACTTCATCAACGACCTCAAGATCAACTTCATGATGGTGCTTCACGGTGAGGAAGAATACGAATACTACCGGGAGATCTATCCGGGCGACGTGATCACGGGCACTCCGAAGGTGACCAAAATGGAGGAGAAGACGAGCAAGTCAGGATCCAAGATGGACATGATCACACTGGAAGTGCTCTACACCAACCAGAAGGGCGAAAAGGTCGCAAAGGCCAGATCGCTGCTCGTCGAAAGGAAATAGGGGGCAGTCATGATACAGGAAAAATATTTTGAAGACGTGAACGTGGGCGATGCGGTCATCGAGCTGAAGAAGGGGCCGCTGCAGAAGCTGCAGCTCGTCATGTACGCCGGCGCCTCGGGCGATTTCAATCCCCTCCACACCGACGACGACTTTGCAAAGGCGGTGGGCATGAAAGACGGCGTGATCGCTCACGGAATGTTCGTGATGGGCTGTGTGGGTCAGGCCGTTACGTCCTGGGTGCCGAAAAACAGGCTCAAACGGCTCGGTGTTCGTTTCGCCGGCATGTCAAAGCCGGGGAACACGATCACCATATCAGGCGTGGTGACGGACAAGCGCGTGGTCGACGGTGAGAATATCGTCACCTGCTCTGTTGTGGCCAAGGACGAGCAGGGTGACGTGAAGGTGAGCGGAAGCTTTGACGCGGCCTTGCCGAGCAAGGCATGACACATGAGAATTGATCGGGGGATTGTATGTCGAAAATAGATTTTACCGGAAGGGTAGCGATTGTGACGGGAGCGGGAGCAGGTTTGGGCAGGTGTTATGCGCTGGAGTTAGCGAAGCGTGGAGCGAAGGTAGTGATCAACGATCTGGGCGGGACCAGGGACGGTGTAGGCTCAGACAGTTCTGCTGCGAACAAGGTGGTGGAGGAGATCAAGGCTTTGGGCGGTCAGGCTGTGCCGAACTACGACAACGTAGCGACGGTGGCGGGTGGAGCGAACATTGTCAAGACAGCGGTGGATGCCTTTGGGAAGGTGGACATACTGATCAACAACGCGGGGATATTGAGGGACAAGTCTTTTACGAAGATGGAGGAAGAGAACTGGGACAGCGTGATGAACGTGCATCTGAAAGGAGCCTACTGTGTGAGCAGGCCTGCCTTTGAGGTGATGCGTGCGAACAATTACGGCAGGATCATCATGACGACATCTGGAGCGGGTTTGTTCGGCAATTTCGGTCAGAGCAACTATGCTTCTGCGAAGATGGGTCTGATCGGTTTGACGAATGTGCTGAAGCTGGAGGGAGCCAAGTATAATGTCAAGACCAACGTGATTGTGCCGGTGGCTGCATCCCGGCTTACTGAAGATGTGCTGCCGCCGGAGTTTTTCGAGAAGATGAAGCCCGACTACATTGCGCCTGCGGTTTTGTACATGTGCTCTGAGGAGTGCCAGGACTCGGGCATGATCATCAACGCCACCCTGGGCTACTTCAGCCGTACGGCCGTGATGACAGGGCCGGGAGCGGTCCTGTCCGACGGGAAGAAGATCCCCACCCCTGAAGAGGTCATGGAGAGCTGGAGCAAGATAACGAGCCTTGAAAATCCGAAATATTTCGGTATGCTTCCAGAAATGTTCGGCGTGCTCGCTCCTGTGCTTCAGTAGGCGGGGGCCGGAAGCCGGCCGGGCTGCCCCGGCCGGCGCCGAAAATACCAAGCAGAACGGAGAAACGTGTGGAAACAGCTCTCGAAAAGGCGAAGAAAGATCCGGAATCGATGAAGGCGAGAATCCTCGCGGTCGCCAGAAAGATATACGGCGAGTATGGCTTCCACGGCACCACCATGAGGATGATCGCCAAGGAGGTGGGCATCGATATATCTACGCTCCACTACCATTGGGGGGAAAAGAAGGACCTGTACGAGGCGGTGATCATCGACATCAACAACGACCTGGGAAGGAAGTTTGTCGAGGTTGAGAAGATCATCCATGGCCGCCCTCTGGAGGAGCGTATCGCGATCGGTATCGATGCCATGGTCGATTATCTCTTTCTTCATCCCGAGATCTCCAACCTGGTGCTGCACCGCTATTTCGGGAAGATCCGCCATGAGGAGCTGGTGGATTTCAAGGTGCCGGAGTTCACCATAGACATCGTCCGATCCATGGGACTGAAGCAGGACAAAAAGAACATCAGCTTCTCCATGGCATCGGTGCTGACCATCATGAATTCCATACACAGCTTTATCTCGGGAGAGGCTTTTTTCCGCACCATCATAAGGCAGGACAGGGACGAGTACATCGCGATTGTGAAGAAAACGCTGAAGGACATTTTCATTCCCGCATTCATCTTCGACAAGAGCAAGTTCGAGTAGGCTCTCATCCGGAATCCGGCCGGTCGCATGTTCTCGACCGGGGGGATGGACCTGTCTTCCTCCTCCTCCTCCGCAGAAGCTATGGAGGACAGGTCCTCCTCGTTTTACAGCCCGGCGGGCACGGTTAACTTTCTCGGAAGGACACGGTCCTGCTTTCCTGTGAATCTGCTGGACATGAGGCGGCGTGAAGGCTTGCGGCTCATCATGGAGCTTGGCACGGGAGGGAGTAAACAGCCCGGCTGTCACAATTCATATTACTGATCAAGGAGAAGCTGTTATGGAGATTATACCCTATACTGACGAGCAGGATGTTCAGGGATTCTGTTCGAAAGTACCTGGAAAAGGAAGTCATACCATATGTCGAAGAATGGGAAGAGGCGGGCATCACACCCCGGAGCGCCTGGAAAAAGCTGGGGGACCAGGGCTTCCTCGGTACGAGCGTACCCGAGGAGTACGGCGGGCCGGGCGGGGACTTCCTGTATTCGGTGATCATGACCGAGGAAATGAGCCGGACCAACCACATGGGGCTGTGCACGGCCCTTCACAGCGATATCGTGATCCCATACATCCTGTCCTACGGCTCGGAGGAGCTCAAGAAAAAGTACCTCCCGGGCTGCGTGTCGGGAGACATCATCACCGCAGTCGCCATGACCGAGCCCAACACGGGAAGCGACCTCGCCGCAATCCGTACAACGGCCGTGGAGGACGGCGACGACGTCATCATAAACGGGCAGAAGACGTTCATCAGCAACGGCATCAACTGCGGGATCTGTGTGGTGGCCGTTCGTGACCCCAAGGTCCAGGACCCGTACGGCGCAATCGATCTCTTCGTGGTCGAAGAGGGGACCCCGGGCTTCGAGAAGGGAAAGCAGATCAAGAAAGTCGGATGGCGCAGCCAGGATACGGCGGAGCTATATTTCACCGACTGCCGCGTACCCAAGGCCAACCGCCTGGGAGAGAAGGGAACCGGGTTTCTGCATCTCATGGAGAAGCTCCAGCAGGAGCGGCTCATGTGCGCGATCGGGGCACAGGCCCTGGCCGAGTACATGCTCGAGATCACGATCGCATATTGCAAAGAGCGGACCGCCTTCGGCCGACCCATCTCCAAGTTCCAGCACAGCCAATTCGAGCTGGTGGAAATGGCCACCGACATCAAGCTCGGGCGCACCTTCCTGGACAAGCTGATCGTAGATCACATGGAGGGAAAGAATGTGGTCGTGGACGTGTCCATGGCGAAGTTCTGGATCACGGAGATGGCGAGCAGGGTTGCGGATCGCTGCGTCCAGCTGCACGGCGGATACGGCTACTGCGATGAGTACCCGATCTCGCGTGCCTGGAGGGATATTCGGGTGACCCGGATCTTTGCAGGGACCAACGAGATCATGCGCCAGATCGCAGCCCGGTTCATGGGCCTGTAGGAGAAGCGTGCGGGAGGCCGCCCATGAGCCGGCCGCCCGCCGTGAAAGAGAAAGGGAGCCGACATCATGGCAGGACCTCTTGAAGGACTGAAGATTCTGGATTTCACCACGCTTCTTCCCGGACCCTTCGCGACCATGAATCTTGCCGACATGGGAGCGGAGGTGCTCCGGATAACTTCGGGCTCCAGGCCCGACATGGCCGCGTTCGCCCCGCCGTTTTTCCCGGGCACGGATCTGTCGTTCGCCACGGCCTACCTGGGGCGGGGAAAGCGCTGCCTCGCACTCAACCTGAAAGATGCACGGGCGGTTCGCATCGTTCATCAGCTGCTTGGGCGCTATGACATCCTGATCGAGCAGTTCCGCCCGGGGGTGATGGCCAGATTCGGCCTCGATTACGAGAGCCTGAAGAAAATCAATCCAGCGCTAATCTACTGCTCTCTCACCGGCTACGGCCAGGACAGCCCGATCAGCGGGCGGGCCGGTCACGACATCAACTACCTCGCCCGTTCGGGCCTCATGTCCTATTCCGGCAGAAAAGACGCCGGGCCGTCGCCTCTGGGCATGCAGATCGCGGATGTGGCCTCGGGATCGAACAACGCCGTGATCGGGATTCTCGCTGCGGTGATCAGCCGTACGAACACCGGCAGAGGCCAGCATATCGACATCTCCATGACCGACGGCACGATCGCGTTCAACGCCCTGGTGGCGGGCGCTTATCTCGTCGACGGCCAGGAGCCAGGACGCGAGGGATTTCTCTTAAACGGCGGATCGCTCTATGACTTCTACGAGACCAAAGATGGTGGATATGTGAGCTTCGGCGGCCTCGAACCCCAGTTCTTCGCCGCCTTCTGCAACGCTCTCGGTCGTCCGGACCTGATAGGAGGAGGCGTGACCCCGCCGAATTTGGAGGAGGTCAAAGACGAGATCCGGGCAGTCATGAAGTCAAAGACAAGAGACGAGTGGATGGAGATTTTCGATAGAACCGACGCGTGCGTCGACCCTGTCCTGTCTCTCTCCGAGGCACTGGACGATCCGCATACGAAAAAGAGGGGCCTTGTGGTTGAGCTCGAACTCGCATCAGGACAGAAGGTGAGGCAACTCGCCAACCCCATCAGGTTCTCGGAAACAAAACAGGAATATACGAAGGCCGGCGTGCAGGCCGGCACCCATACCCGGGAAGTGCTCAAGGAGCTGGGTTATTCGGAGCAGGAGATCGATGTTTTCGCCAGAGAAGGGCTTTTCAGCTGAGCAGCCGCATGTACATGCAAAGCGGTGCACGATGTATTGATAGAAGGAAGGTGATCCAATGACGTCAGGAAAAGGCGGAACAACGGATTGCGCGCAACCCTGTCTGAAGATCGAGAGAAGCGGGCACGTGGCATGGCTGGTACTGAACCGGCCGCAGCAGCGCAACACCATGACCATGGAGTTTTTCGAAGAGATTACCCGGTGTTTCGAGGAATTCGACGCCGACCCCGAGGTGCGGGTCGTAGTCGTCAGGGCGGAAGGAAAGAGCTTTACCGCCGGTCTCGATCTTGTCGCGGCCCAGGTGCTGCTCGGTGACGGGTCTGCCGTGTATCGGGACTGGCTGTACCGGAAGATCAAGGAGCTCCAGGCAAGCATGACGGCGATCGAGAAGTGCAGGAAGCCGGTCATAGCCGCGATCCACGGGCACTGCATCGGCGGGGGCGTGGACCTCACCAGTGCCTGCGATATCAGGATCGCATCACAGGACGCGATCTTTTCCATCAGAGAGACTCGGATAGCCATCATCGCGGATATCGGCACACTGCAGCGTCTCCCGTATATCATCGGACAGGGCTGGTACCGCGAGCTGGCCATGACGGGAAGGGACTTCACCGCTGAAGAGGCGCTGAGGATGGGGTACATCACCAGGCTCTGCCCTGACCGTCAGGCCCTGCTGGAAGAAGCCGGAAAGCTCGCGGAGGAGATCGCCGGGCTGTCCCCGCTCGCCGTGCAGGGGGTGAAGGAGGTCGCGAACTACACCCGCGATCACGGGCTCCACCAGGGTCTGGAATACGTGGCGCAGAAGAATGCTTCGGTCGTTCCCAACGAAGACATGATGGAGGCGGTCGCAGCCTTTCTCGAAAAGCGTACCCCGATGTTTAAGGGCAGGTAAAGGGACTGGACATGAAGGGTGAAAGGAGGTGGAGCCGGAGTACAGAGTAAGCGAAGGAACGTTTTCATGAGAGCAGTGCCTTTGCAATGAAATCAGCAGCCGGGATTATACGTAACTCAATAAAAGGAGGAGGAATCTATGTCCTTGGAACGTTTGTGGCATAAATCGTATGCACCGGGCGTGCCCACGGAGTTCGAGCCGGAAAAGATCACCATGGCGGAAAGGCTCAGCCAGGTCGCCGCAAAATATCCGGATCGCGTGGCCTTTGTCTATATGGGGAAAAAAATCACCTATCGGGAGTATGAAGGGCTCGTCAACCGCTTTGCGCGGGCGCTTGCCGATCTCGGGGTGAAGGAAGGCGACAAGGTGGCGATGCTCCTTCCCAACATTCCTCAGATGGTCATCGCCAATCACGCCGTCTATCGCCTCGGGGCCGTGACTGCGATGAACAATCCGCTCTATACCGAGCGCGAACTGGCACACCAGCTCGACGATTCGGACGCCACAATGCTGGTAACGCTCGACCTGCTCCTGCCCCGGGCGCTCAAGCTCAAGGCGGAGACGAAGATTCGCACGATCATCACCTGCCATATCAGCGATTATCTCCCCTTCCCGAAGAAGCAGCTCTTTCCCTATGTGAAAAAAGCCATGTTCCGGAAGGTGGAGCCGCAGCCGGGTGTGTATCAGTTCATGGATCTCATCGGAAAATATCCGGATATGCCTGTCGAGAACAAAGCACGGTGGGACGAACTTGCAGCCTTGATCTACACCGGAGGAACGACGGGGGTGAGCAAGGGGGCGATGCTGACCCATGCCAACATCTCCTCGGTCGTCCAGCAGTTTTCGGCATGGTTTCCGGATCTCAAGGATACATACGAGAACCTCCTGGGCATCTATCCGATCTTTCATTCCGCGGGTTACTCGGTGGGCCAGAACCTCCCCATCTGGAACGGCTGGTGCTGTACGCTCGTGCCGAAGCCGGAGCCCGGCGCCATTGTGGAAATGCTCTCCAAGTTCAAGCCCACGTTTCTTCCCGGCGTGCCCACCATCTATACCGGGCTTCTGAGAAACGAAAAATTCCGGAAGATGAACCTCTCGTTTGTGAAAGGCTACTTCGGCGGCGCCGCTCCGCTTCCCGAAGACACCCTGAGCCAGCTGAGACAGCTCCACGGAGCGATCATCTACGATGTGTACGGGGCGACCGAGAACACGGCCTTCGCGACCGTGACACCCTGGGGCGGCAAGGTGAAGTTCGGAACCGTAGGAGTGCCGCTTCCCGGTACGGACATCAAGATCGTGGACCTGGATACAGGCACTCGCGAGCTTCCCCCGAAAGAGGCCGGGGAAATCTGCATCAAGGGCCCCCAAGTCATGTCCGGCTACTACAAGAAGCCGGAGGAGACCGCCCAGGCCCTGAAGGACGGATGGTTTTACACCGGAGACATCGGGTTTTTCGACGAGGACGGCTATCTGACCATATCCGACCGCAAGAAAGACATGATATGCGCCAGCGGTTTCAATATCTATCCCAAGGAGGTCGACGAGATACTCTTCGGTCATCCGAAGATTCTGGAAGCGTGCTGCATCGGTGTTCCGGACGAGTACCGCGGGGAGACGGTGAAGGCCTACGTCGTCGTTCAGCCGGGCGAGACGCTCACTGAGCAGGAAGTGATCGCATACTGCAAGGGGAAGATGACCGGCTACAAGGTGCCGACACAGGTGGAGTTCATCGATCAGCTCCCCAAGAGCGCCATCGGCAAGATCATGCGGCGGGAGGTCAGGGATATGGACAAAAAGAAAAGGGAAGGGAGATCATGAGCGCAGGCACACGGGAGTTCAGAACGCTGCTCTTCGAGGAACGGGAGCCTTCGATCGGGCTGGTCACCATGAACCGTCCGGACCAGCTCAACGCCATCAATGTGGAAATGCTCGAGGATTTCGAACGGCTGTTCGGAGAATTGTCCAGAGACGATTCCATCAGAGTCCTCGTCATAACCGGCGCCGGCAGGGGATTTTCATCCGGTGCCGACCTGAACGACGCCGTGGTTCACAAGGACACGGATGCATTCGCGGACCCTGAACGGTTCCTGAAGATCGTGCAGGAGCGGTACGCATCGCTGGTTCTGGGTTTGCGAAGGATACCACAGCCGGTCATATCCGCCGTGAACGGGCCCGCTGCGGGAGGAGGGTTCGCCATGACCCTTGCGAGCGACATCCGGGTTGCGAGCCCAGAGGCATATTTCGTGGCCTCATTCATCAATATCGGGCTTTCCGGCGGCGAGCTCGGATGCTCCTATTTCCTGCCACGGCTGGTTGGACTCTCTCATGCCTCCGACATGCTGTACACCGGCAGGAAAGTTCGAGCGGATGAGGCGGAGAAGATGGGGCTGGTCAGCAGGGTGGTCCCCAGGGAAGAGCTGGTGGAAGCGGCCCTTTCCTATGCCCGGATGATGACGGGTAAGAGCGTGGGCGGGCTGAAGCTCACAAAGCGGGTGCTTGAAGAGAATCTCCATGCCTCTTCGCTCCAGAGTGCGGTAAATCTCGAGAACCGCAACCAGACCGTCATGGTTTTCTCGGGCGAGTTTTTCAAGCTGATTCAGTCGTTTTACAAGGGATAATACCGGGCCGCCGGCGGGCGATACATCGTTGTCCTCTCCAAATGCGGGAGCCGGGGGCAGGCGTGCGGCCGGACGAACGCAGATCGGGGATAGGCGATAAAGGAGAGAAGAGGTGGGGAAATATCTTATCGATGAACGGGACCTCAGATTCACCCTGTTCGAATTCCTGGAACTGGAAAAAATGAATGCATACACGCGCTACGAGCACTTCGATCGCGGGATGTACGAGGATACGATCCGTCTGGCGCAGAGAATCGCCAAAGATCAGCTCTTTCCCGTGAACACCGCAGGGCACAGACAGGGCTGCACGTACGACCCGGATACCCGGTCTGTGAAATTGCCTCCCGGGTACAAAGAGGCGGCCCGGACCCTTCTCGATGCAGGATTCTTAAGCATCTCCGACGATCCGGCCATCGGCGGTTCCGGCATGCCGCTGGACGTTCAGACGTGCTGCTGGGAGATGTTCTGCGGTGCCGGGGGGGCGCTCATGCTCTTTCTCATGCTCGGACACGGCGCCGCACTCATGATCCGGCGTTTCGGTTCTCCTGAACAGAAGGCCCTCTATGTGCCGAAGCTGCTTTCCGGTGAGTGGGGCGGCACCATGTGTCTCACAGAGCCCGAGGCCGGATCCGATGTGGGAGCGCTGAAAACAAAAGCCGTGCCTCAGGCTGACGGCACCTACCGGATCACGGGGCGGAAGTGCTTCATTACCAATGGAGACCAGGACATTACCGAACAGATCGTCTATCCGGTCCTGGCGCGCATCGAGGGGGACCCGCCGGGCACGAAAGGGATTTCTCTGTTTATCGTTCCCAAATACCTTGTGCGCGAGGACGGCTCTCTCGGCGAACGCAACGACGTGTACTGCACCGGCATCGAGAAAAAGATGGGCGCTCACGGCTCCGCCACCTGCTCCATGTCATTCGGCGAAGACGACCGGTGCATCGGCTATCTCCTGGGAGAGCGGGGGAGAGGAATGAACATCATGTTCCACATGCTCAACGAGACGCGGCTCGAGGTCGGCATCATGGCCCTGGGCGGCTCTTCCGCCGCCTATAACCAGGCTGTGGAATATGCGCGGACCAGACTGCAGGGGTCTCACGTAACCCGGATGTTCGAGCCTGATGCGCCCAAGGTGCCTATTATCGAGCACCCGGATGTGCAGAGAATGCTCCTGTGGATGAAATCCTGGGTGGAGGGCGGGAGGATGCTCTCTTACTACGTCTCCCGCCAGATCGATCTCCAGGGGCTGCTGGAAGGGGAGGAAGCCAGAGAAGCCAAGGCGCTGACAGACTTTCTCATCCCCCTTGTCAAGGCGGGAAACTCGGATATGGTATGGCGGATTACAGCCGAAGCGATACAGGTACACGGCGGGTACGGCTATTGCTCTGAATATCCGGTGGAGCAGCTTGCCGTGGACTGCAAGGCGCTGTCGATCGTCGAGGGAACGAACGGCATCCAGTCTCTGGACCTGGTCATCAGAAAGATCCTGATGGATCCGGGACAGTACAAATATAACGTCTTGAAGGAAAGAATCCGCCGGACCATCGAAAGTGCAGCGGGGATTGTCGGGGAGAATCATCGGAATTCGCTTCTCGAGGCTATCGATTGTCTTGACGAAGCCGTGGGTCTCATGAAGTCGCTGATGGATTCCGGTCAACTCACGGTCCTGCTGATGAACATCGATCCGCTTCGCAGGGCTGTTTCCGATGTTCTGATCGCATGGATGCACCTGTGGTGCCTGAAACTGGCCAAGCCGAAGCTCGCAGCCCTCACCGGCGGCACAGGGGGCAAAGACCCGGCCGCCGGACTCGGGAGTGATGCCGAGGCGGCATTTTATCACGGCAAGGTGTGTTCCTCCGAGTTCTGGCTCGCCACAGAGTTTCCCAAATACTTCGGAAAAATCGATGCCATCCTGCGGGGAGGAAAGCTGGATATCGGGGATGCTCATGCCGTTTTTCCGGCGTTTTCATAGTCCTGAATGAGTGCCCGGAGAAGAGGGGTCACTGTGAGGGCATGCACACGAAGGCGGCGCACCGTGCCTCCTGCACTGCCGTGCTGAATCCCGACAGAGGCATCTTCGGATCCGGGCACGGTCTTTTTCAGCCAGGCGCTATCGAAACGACAAGTCGTAAAGATCGCCCTGCCGGTCGCGTCGGGTTTTGCAGCAAATCTCCGGCCGTCCGTGCGGTTCCTGCAGGAGCGCAGTATGAGGTGCCGATGGTGGGAAGGGTGATGTGCTCTATTTCAGGAGCGGGTTGCCGGGTGAAAAAGTTGTGTCCCCTGTGCATAATGCATATCGTAATTTCGTTGCGCCCGTACACAAGACGGTCATACCATGTGCACTACAAAATAGCACCTTGTTAAAGCCCCCTTTTTTTCAACCCTATGCTGCACAGGAGACAGATAAAACATATTCCTTAAGTGCCAAAAAAGCAACATCAATTTCGTTTCGGGATCGTTCACCGGATGTCTTTGTGATACTCCTGGATCGACTTGACCATATCCTTACCCCTGCGGTAGGCCTCGATCCCTCGGGCCGCCGCTATCGCGGCCGCGAGCGTGGTGATATAGGGCAGCCTGAACCTGATGGCCGCCTTGCGGATATAGGAGTCGTCGTGCTTGCTCAGCTTGCCGCTGGGGGTGTTGATGATCAGGTCATATTCCTTGTTTTTGATGCCGTCGATGATATTGGGCCTTCCCTCATGGAGCTTGAGAACCATCCGTGAAGGGATCCCGTTTTCCTGGAGAAATTTGTGCGTTCCGCGAGTGGCCCAGAGAGAAAACCCGAGAGAGTCGAAGAGCTGGGCGACCTCCAGAACCGCCGGCCGCTCGCGCCGGGAGACCGTGAGGAGTACAGTGCCCTCCTTGGGCAGGATCTGGTTGCCCGCTTCCGACGCCTTGTAGAAGGCAAGGCCGAACGATTTGCCCATGCCCAGCACCTCGCCGGTGGATCGCATTTCGGGGCCGAGGAGCGGATCCACCTCAGGAAACATGTTGAACGGAAACACGGCCTCCTTCACACCGAAGTGCGGTATGACCCGCGCGCTGAGATCGAAATCTCCGAGCCGGCTTCCAAGGGCGATCTTCGTGGCGATCCGGGCCATCTGAACGCTGCAGACCTTGGACACCAGAGGCACGGTCCGCGATGCCCGGGGGTTTGCCTCGAGCACATACACCATATCGTCCATGATGGCGTACTGGATGTTCATCAGCCCGACCACGGAGAGTTCCATCGCGATTTTCTTGGTATACTCATAGATCGTATCCAGGTGCTTCTGCGGGATGCTGATGGGAGGAATCACGCAGGCGGAATCGCCGGAATGGATGCCGGCGCGCTCAATGTGCTCCATGACCGCGGGCACATATGCGCTGCTGCCGTCCGCAATGGCGTCTGCCTCGGCCTCGATGGCGTTGTCCAGGAATTTGTCGATCAGGATGGGACGCTCGGGCGTGACACCGACAGCTGCCTGGACATATACCCGGAGCATCTCCTCATCATGGACAACCTCCATGCCGCGGCCGCCCAGTACGTACGAAGGCCTGACCATGAGGGGATAGCCGATCTTTCCGGCCGCCGCGAGAGCCTGCTCCAGGGTGCTCGCCATCGCGGACTCGGCCATGGGGATGCCGAGCTTCTTCATCATGGTGTCGAATCGTTCCCTGTCTTCCGCCAGATCGATGGCCGCGGGTGATGTGCCCAGGATCTTCACTCCGGCCTTCTCGAGATCGCCGGCGATGTTCAGCGGCGTCTGCCCGCCGAACTGCACGATGACCCCCAGGGGCTTCTCCTTCTCGTATATGCTCAGGACCTCCTCGACGGTCAGGGGCTCGAAGTAGAGCTTGTCCGATGTATCATAATCAGTGGAGACCGTCTCGGGGTTGCAGTTCACCATGATGGACTCAAATCCCATTTCCCGGATGGCAAAGGCAGCGTGAACGCAGCAGTAGTCGAACTCGATGCCCTGGCCGATCCGGTTGGGGCCGCCTCCCAGGACCATGATCTTGGGGTTCCCGCTGACCTTCACCGTGTCCTTGCCGTTGAAGGTGGAATAGTAGTACTCCGCGTTCTCGACGCCGCTCACCGGCACACTGTCCCAGGCATGGGCGACGCCCAGGGATAAGCGCCTGGCCCTGATACTGTCCTCGGTCGTTGCCGTGAGCATCGCCAGGTATCGATCCGAAAACCCGTCTTTCTTGGCCTGGATAAGGATCTCATCGGGCAGATTTCCGCCTTTGTAAGCGAGTATCTTCTCTTCCAGGTCCACGAGCTCCTTCATCTGCTCGATGAACCAGGGTTTGATGCTGGACTTGTCTGCAAGCTCCCTGACGGTCGCGCCCTTTCTCAGGGCCTCGTACATGATGAACTGCCGCTCGCTCGTCGGCTCGGCCAGGAGATCCATCAGCGATTTCAGGTCGAGGTCGTGATAGTTTTTGGCGAAGCCGAGGCCGTATCTGCCGATCTCCAGTGAGCGGATTGCCTTCTGCAGGGCTTCCTTATATGTCTTGCCGATGCTCATGACCTCGCCCACCGCTCGCATCTGTGTGCCCAGGCGGTCCTGTACGCCTCGGAATTTCTCAAAGGCCCACCGGGCGAATTTCACCACCACGTAGTCTCCGGAGGGTTCGTATTTGTCGAGGGTGCCGCCCTTCCAGTAGGGGATCTCGTCCAGAGTCAGCCCGGCTGCGAGTTTGGAGGATATCAGGGCTATGGGGAAGCCGGTTGCCTTCGACGCCAGGGCCGATGAGCGCGATGTCCTGGGATTGATCTCGATGACCACCACCCTGTCCGTCTTCGGGTCGTGCGCGAACTGGACGTTGGTCCCTCCGATGACCTCGATGGCCTCGACGATTTTGTAGGCATACTCCTGGAGCCTTTTCTGCAGGTCGCCGGAGATGGTGAGCATAGGGGCCGTGCAGTACGAGTCGCCGGTATGGATCCCCATGGGGTCGACATTCTCGATGAAGCATACCGTGATCATGTTGTTCTTGGCGTCCCTGACCACCTCGAGCTCGAGCTCCTCCCATCCGAGCACGGATTCCTCCACGAGAATCTGGTTGATGATGCTCGCGGCAAGACCCCTGCCGGCAACTGTCCTGAGCTCTTCGACATTGTAGACGAGGCCTCCGCCGGTTCCTCCCAGGGTATAGGCCGGTCTGATCACCACCGGGTAGCCCAGCTGCGCCGCGATCGCCTCCGCTTCTTCTATGGTATACGCCGGTTCGCTCCGGGGGATCTCTATGCCGAGCCGGTTCATGGTTTCCTTGAAGGCGATCCGGTCCTCTCCGCGATCGATCGCATCCGCGTTGACGCCGATGATCTTCACCCCGAACTTTTCCAGGACGCCCTTTCGGTGAAGCTCGGAGGTGAGGTTCAGGCCGGTCTGCCCGCCGAGGTTGGGGAGCACCGCGTCAGGACGTTCCTTCTCGATGATGGCGGTCAGAGTGTCTGCATTGAGGGGTTCGATGTAGGTGATGTCGGCGATCTCGGGATCGGTCATGATCGTGGCGGGATTCGAGTTGACCAGCACGATTTCGTATCCCAGCCCTCTCAGCGCCTTGCACGCCTGGGTTCCGGAATAGTCAAACTCGCATGCCTGACCGATGACGATAGGACCCGACCCGATGATCATAACCTTGCGGATGTCGTTTCTCTTCGGCATAGATGCTCCCCTCTTGAAAAAATGCGAGAGCACTATAGAAAAGCCTCCCTGGGGAGTCAAGATAAAAGGCAGCGGCAGGGATTATCCATACCGCCGGTATCAGAAGGGAAATGGGGAAGAAATGCTCCCGGCCACGATCCGGCGCAGGCCGTGAACAGGGCGCGCATCGAACCTCCGTCCCCACTCACAGGGGGCGGGGCGGTATGATGGGCGCCCGTTCGACCGGCTCCGGAAGCTACAGCCCCTTGCCAGCGATATAGTCCGCCAGGTCGGCCGTCCGGCAGGAATAGCCCCACTCGTTGTCGTACCAGGTGACCAGTTTGGCCATGGTCCCTTTCATGACCTGGGTGAATTCGATATCGACGATCGAGGAGTAGGGGTTGCCCTTGAAGTCGGACGAAACCAGCGGCTTTTCCTCACAGGACATGATCCCTTTCAGCGAAGTCCTGGCGGCCCTGACAAGACTCTTTCTCAGCTCTTCCGTGGTCGTTTCTTTCGAGAGCTGCATCGTGAGGTCAACGACCGAGACCGTAGGTGTGGGCACCCTCAGCGCATACCCGTCCACCTTTCCCTTGAGTTCGGGAATGACCAGCGCCACAGCCTTGGCCGCTCCCGTGGTGGTGGGGATGATGTTCATGGCGGCGGCGCGGGCGCGCCTGAGGTCTTTATGAGGCATATCGAGGATTCTCTGGTCGTTGGTGTAGGCGTGGACCGTCACCATCATGGCCTTCTCGATCCCGAAGCTCTTATGGATGACCATTGCGGGTGGCGCCAGACAGTTGGTGGTGCACGAGGCGTTCGAGATGATGTGGTGTTTGTCCGGCTTATAGCTCCTGTGGTTCACGCCGAGCACCAGGGTGATGTCCTCCTGCTTGGCGGGAGCCGTGATGATCACCTTCTTGGCGCCGCCGTATATATGGGCGGATGCCTCGGGACCTGTCCGGAACAGGCCTGTGGACTCGATCACGATATCGACGCCCTCATCGTCCCATGGGATGGATGAAGGATCCCTGAATGCATAGTTCCTTATCTTCTGACCGTTGATTATCAACGTATCTTTCTTGGCCGAGACTTCTCCGGGGAACCGGCCGTAATTGGTATCGTACTGGAAGAGGTGGGCATTGGTCTCGACATCGAAGAGGTCATTGACAGCCACGACCTGCAGGCTGTCGGGATGCCTCTCCATGATGGCCTTCAATACCTGCCTTCCTATGCGACCGAAACCGTTGATTCCGCATCGGACCATATGTGGTGCCTCCTTTAATTGTCATCCAGACGGTACTTGTGGGCGATAAGCAGCTCGTAGTTGGTCTTCAGCGCCTGATGGAGCCTGGCATTCTCCAGCGCGAGTGCGCTCAGGTTCGCGACCGATTCCAGAAACTTGGTTTCCTGCTCGTTGAATTCGCGGACCTTGTCGGTGTAGACCCTGAGCACCCCGATCACGTTTTTCTCCACCTTCAAGGGGACTACAATAACCGATTTGATCCCTTCGGCCTTGGCGCCTGCTCCGTACTGGAAGCCCGGGTCTGTCTGGGCGTTTTTGATCCAGATGAGCTGGCCGGTCATGGCTTTCTGATCGAGCCCGCTCTCCTTGATGAGCACCGGCCCCTTGCGCAGATAACCTTTGGAAAGCCCGTAGGAGGCGCCCATGATGAGGGCCTTCTTCCGGGAATCGAGGAGGCGGATGGAGCTCGCCTTGGCATCCACGGCAAGGGCGACCGACTTCACGATCTCTTCGAGGACCTTCGTCACGTCGAGCGACGCGCTGATCACCTTCGCCACTTCGTACAACGCAAGAAAATAATCTTTTTCCTTCACCTTAACGCTCCTCCTTTCCGCCGGTTCGGTTCTTCTGTTCTCACTGACCCCTCCCATATCTCCCTGTCCCAAAAAATTTTCACGACCATGGCCGTATATGTTTCTCATGTGCAGATTAACCCACACTGTCCGGGAGTCAAGAGCCCTTTTTATGAAACGGCGTTTTTTTCTGTGAGGAGGATCTTCCCGCAGCGTCCGGCGGCCAATGGACAGCCCGTGGGAGATGCTGAGCCAGGGTCTCCTTCATTGCACATCGTTTCTGAATAATCGATATCGGGCATGTGCTCGTGTGCGGATGAGGGGTGGCTTGTTCATAAAGAGAGAGTCCGGGGCGGGCCGCTAGACGAGCGTGACCAGGACCTCGCGCCGTGCCCTGGGACCGTCGAACTCGCAGAAGAAGACGTTTTGCCAGGTGCTCAGCATGAGCCGGGATCCGTCGACGGGGATCACCTCGGAGGGGCCGATGATGCCCGCTTTGATGTGCGCGTCACCGTTGCCGTCCACACGGTCGTGGAGCCAGATTCCTTTGGGTACGATCCGATTGAGGCAGGCGATCACGTCTGAGGGAATGTTGGGGTCCCAATTCTCCTGGATCATGATGGCGGCGGTGGCGCCCATTGCATAGAGCGCGCAGAGCCGGCGTCCGGCTCCGTGCTCCGATACGATGGCACGGACGCGGTCGGTGATGTCCACGAGCTCCTGCCGCTCATGGGTCGGGAATGTGATGGTGAAACGCATAGGCATCCCTTTTCATGCGATATACCATTGCCGCGACGCCCGGTACAAGGATGTTCTTTTTTCAGGATTGACGAAGCTTTCCGCGGGAAATCGAAACCTTGATAATGTACCTGTTCCATGTAATACTCTTCTATCAAATCCAAAAGGAAGGAACAGTCCAGAGCATGAGAAGCGACTCGACAAAGAAATCTTTCGAAAAGGCCCCTCACCGGTCTCTCCTGAAGGCCAACGGGCTCACCGACGAAGAAATCGCCAGGCCGTTTGTCGGCATCGTGAACTCGGCCAATGAAATCATACCCGGACATATCCATCTCCATCAGATCGCCCAGGCGGCAAAGGACGGGGTGCGTATTGCAGGCGGCACGCCCATGGAATTTCCCGTTATCGGCATCTGCGACGGCATCGCCATGAATCATGCGGGAATGAGATACTCGCTGCCCTCACGAGAGATCATCGCCGACTCGATCGAGCTCGTGGCAATGGCGCATGCATTCGATGCGCTCGTGTTCATCCCCAACTGCGACAAGATCGTTCCCGGCATGCTCATGGCCGCCCTGCGCCTGAATATACCAGCAATTTTCGTATCAGGGGGCCCCATGCTCGCCGGGCGTCACCGGGGCAGGGCCGTCGATCTCATCAGTGTGTCCGAAGGAGTGGGAAGGCTCAAGACAGGCGCGATCACTCAGGACGAGCTCGAAGAGCTCGAAGGCTGCGCATGCCCCACAGCCGGATGCTGCGCCGGCATGTTCACTGCCAATTCCATGAACTGCCTCACCGAGGCGCTGGGTCTGGGCCTGCCGGGGAACGGCACCATTCCCGCCCCCTTCTCCGAGCGGATCAGACTCGCCAAGCACGCCGGCATGAAGGTGATGGAGCTTCTGAAAAAGGAGATCAGGCCCAGAGACATCGCGGGCCCGAGCGCCTTCAGCAACGCGATCGCCGTTGACATGGCCCTGGGCTGCTCCACCAATACCGTGCTCCACGTGCCTGCAGTGGCCCATGAAGCGGGCATCGAGCTGAATCTGGACGATTTCGACCTCATGGGCAGGAAGGTGCCCCACATCTGCAATCTCTCTCCGACCGGGCCTCATCATATCGAGGATCTCTACCGGGCGGGAGGGATCCAGGCGGTGATGAAGAGGCTCGAGCCCCTGGGCGTTCTGGACACCGGTGTCATGACGGCTACCGCCGCCGCCCTCGAGGTCAACCTCGCCCGGGCGGAGATCATGGATGAAGAGGTGATCCGCGCCTTGGACAACCCCTATCACCGGGAGGGCGGGATCGCGATCCTGCGGGGATCTCTGGCACCCGACGGAGCGGTGGTGAAGCAATCGGGCGTACTGCCTGAGATGATGAAGAGGGAAGGGACCGCGCGGGTGTTCGATTCGGAGGAAGATGCGTCCTCCGCGATCCTTTCCGGAAAGATACGCGCCGGCGACATCGTGATCATCAGATATGAGGGGCCGAAGGGAGGACCGGGCATGCGAGAGATGCTCACTCCCACCTCGGTCATTGCGGGCATGGGTCTTGACAAGGACGTCGCGCTGGTCACGGACGGACGGTTCTCCGGCGGAACCAGGGGCGCGGCCATCGGACACTGCTCGCCGGAGGCGGCCGAGGGAGGTCCGATCGGCCTGGTGAAGGACGGCGACAGGATCATGATCGACATCCCGGCCAGAAGGATCGATCTGCTCGTGGACGAAAATGAGCTCTCAACCCGCAGGCAGACATGGCGCCCGCCGGAGAAAAAACTTACCGGAGTGCTGAAGCGCTATGCGCGGGAGAGCCTCTCAGCGGACAAAGGGGCACGGTACAGAGACTGATGAAGCAGGCACGGTACTGGATATCTCTCGAAGGCGGCACCATTCAGTGCGTGCTGTGCCCGCACCGCTGCACCATCAGAGACGGTACGACCGGTGTGTGCGGGGTCAGAAAGAATGAGGGCGGCGCGCTCGTGAGCTCGGTATGGGGCTTGAGCGTGGCCGCAAGCGTCGATCCGATCGAGAAGAAGCCCCTCTACCATCTGATGCCCGGCTCCTTGTCCTTTTCAATCGCCACGGTCGGCTGCAACATGCGATGCGCCTTCTGTCAGAACAGCGACATCTCCCAGTATCCGGCACACGCAGGATGCGTCGCCGGAGAGACGCTGCCTCCGGAACAGGTCGTGGAGGCGGCCCTCGATCGGGGATGCTCAAGCGTTTCCTATACCTATACCGAGCCCACGGTTTTCATGGAGTATATGGTGGATACGGCGCGCATTGCGAGGCAGGCCGGCCTGCTCAACGTCGCGGTCACCAATGGATATACCTCTCCCGATGTCATCCGGGACGATCTGGCCGGGCTCATCGACGGCGCCAACATCGATCTCAAATCCTTCTCGGACGGTTTCTACCGGAGGCTCTGCTCCGCCCGGCTCGCTCCGGTCCTCGACGCGATACAGGCGTACTACGAGTCCGGTATCTGGATCGAGATCACCACACTAATCATTCCCGGGGAGAACGACTCTCCGGACGAGCTCCGGGAGACGGCGCGGTTCATCCGCTCCTTGAGTCCCGACATCCCCTGGCATATCAGCCGGTACTATCCCCGGTACCGCCATCACGGCGCCGGGCCTACGTCGGTCGAGAGCCTGGAAGAGGCCAGAGAAATCGGCCTTGGCGAGGGGCTCTTGTATGTGTATACCGGGAATGTAGCGGGTCATGCAGGCGAACACACCTTCTGCCCCTCCTGTGGGCAGCAGGTCATCACCAGGAGGGGGTTCTTCGTAGAGAAGAAGGCCATGCAGGACGGTTCGTGCAGCCGCTGCGGCCAAAACATACCAGGGAGGTTCCCATGAAACATCAGAACTACGTGCTCAAAGTCGTGGATGCCAAGAAAACCGATATCAGAAAGGCCCTGAAGGATGCGGGGATCGATGTCCGCGCCATTACCGAGGTATACTCCGAGGAGGTGCCCGGCCAGGGAAAAGAGGGTGAAGATGCCGAGAAAAAGAGCAACGGGTGACAGGCCCGGCCTGGCCCATAAGAACAAGTCCGGGTGGGAGATCCTCAAAGGCTCTCTCTCCGATATCGAATCATATAACAGGGAGTATCTCCGGTTCCTGTCGCAGGTGAAGACCGAGCGAGAGGCCGTGGAATACATCAGGGATCGCGCCGGTAAAGCCGCCGGGCTCCACCTCGTGGAAAACCGGGGCAAGGCCGTGGCGGTGTGCAGGAAGGGGGCAGCCCCCCTGAAAGAGGGGGTCAGGATCGTAGTAGCGCACATCGACAGCCCCCGGCTCGATCTCAAGGCGAATCCCCTTTACGAGGACACCGACCTCGCCATGCTCAAGACGCATTACTACGGCGGGATCAAGAAGTATCAGTGGCTCGCCCGCCCGCTCGCGCTCCACGGGGTTCTCGCCAAGGAGGATGGAAGCCTGGTGAAGGTCGTTATGGGGGAAGACCCGGATGATCCGTGTCTGACCATCGAAGACCTCCTGCCTCACCTGGCCGCGAACGCCCAGTATTCGAAGAAGCTCTCCGAGGCGTTCCAGGCAGAGAAGCTCAACATCATCCTCGGCTCGCGTCCGGATCTCCGGGCCAAGGACAACAGGGTCAAAGAGTACATTCTCTCCCTGCTTCACGAGAAGTACGGCATCGTCGAGCAGGACTTCATCTCCGCGGATCTCGAGGTCGTGCCCGCGGGTCCTGCCCGGGAAGTGGGCATCGACCGGTCGCTCGTCGGCGGCTACGGCCAGGACGACCGCGTCTGCTCGTGGGCCGCGTTCGCCGCGGTCCGCGACGCGAAGACACCCCGGTACACGTCCATAGCCCTGCTCATGGACAAGGAGGAGATCGGCAGCGAGGGGAACACGGGCGCCAAGAGCGTGTTCATCGAAGAGGTGCTCTGGGAGCTTGCCGGGCGGTTCAAGGAGGAGGTCATCCCCTCACGGGCGCTTTTCCGGTCCCGGGCAATCTCCGGAGATGCCAACGGAGCGCTCGACCCCGACTATCCCGAGGTCCACGAGAAAATGAACGCAGCACGGCTCGGATACGGCGTGTGCGTCACCAAGTTCACCGGCGCGCGGGGCAAGGTGGGCTCCAATGAAGCCCATGCGGAGTATATGGCGTATATCCGGTCCCTGCTCAACCGCGCGGGAATCCCCTGGCAGACGGGCGAGCTGGGCAAGGTCGACGAGGGGGGAGGGGGAACCGTGGCGAAGTTTCTGGCCGAATACGGGATGGACATCGTGGACATGGGCCCTGCGCTTTTGTCGATGCACTCGCCCTTTGAGCTTTCATCCAAAGTAGATACGTATTCAACCTATCTCGCGTACCGTGCATTCATGGAGGACAAATGAGGGAAAAGGTGCTCGCGCATATGGGCTCGCTCATGGGGGGCATGGTCCACAACCTCAATACCCCGCTGATGTGGATCATGGGGAGGGCCCAGCTCATCCAGTCGAGAAACGAGAAGCTCGACTCCCTGACCGGCGCAGACGGGGAAGAGCTCTCCGCCTTGAAGGCGAAGAACAGCAAAGACATTGCATCCATCCAGGACGGCGCGGACAAGATCGACCATATGCTGAAGTCGCTGGGGTACAAGATTCAGATGATCAACGAGGGCTACACCTCCATCGAGCTGAGGGAGTTTCTGGAAATGGAGACAGACTTCCTCATGGCGGATATGCGCTTCAAGCACGAGACCGAAAGGGACGTGAGGCTCGACTGCGGGTCGTGCTACGTGAAGTGCGACTACAATGCGCTGTCCTATGCTCTCACCGGCATCATCAATACGGTCATCGGCTTCACCCAGAAGGGACGGAAGCTCCAAATCTCTCTGGAAAACGGCGCCATCCGCCTGACATGCCCGGATCTGAAGCTGACCCCCGAGGTGAAGCGGGAAGTAGAAAATGTGTGCCAGGGTCTGAAGGAACTGGCGGACATCGCCATGGACGGCTCTGACGGTTTCGAGATATCCCTGTGGATAAAGGACCAGTGATGGCGGTGAAGGAGATGCTGATCTGTCCCTCCTGCGGGCATGTCATCGAACGGTACAAAAACCCGGTGCCCACGGTCGACATCATCATCGAGTATGCTGCGGGAATTGTCCTGGTGGAGAGAAAGAACCCGCCATACGGGTGGGCGCTGCCCGGAGGGTTCGTGGACTACGGGGAGACCGTCGAGCAGGCCGCGAGGCGGGAGGCCGGAGAGGAGACAGGGCTCGCCATAGACGACCTCCGGATGTTCCACGTGTATTCCGACCCTGAACGAGACCCCCGGCACCACACCATCACCACGGTCTTCGTGGCCCGGGGCTCGGGCTCCCTGCGTGCGGGAGACGATGCGGGCGGAGCCGGGGTGTTCTCGCAAGATGCTCTTCCCGAGCCCATCGCATTCGACCACGGCCGGATCATCTCGGACTACTTCTCCTGGAAGCGGGGCGAAAGGCGGGGGATGCCGTGCCGGTAAGAAAGACTGACGAGGTCTATCTCATCGACGGAAGTTCGTACATCTACCGGGCTTTCTATGCCATGAGGAACCTGTCGACCTCACGAGGCATGCCGACCAACGCCGCCTACATCTGCTCCCGGATGCTGATCAATCTCCTGAAGGAGAAAAGGCCCAAGCGCATCTGCTTCATTCTCGACGCCAGAGGGCCCACCTTCCGCCACGAGCTCTACAGCGATTACAAGGCGACCAGGCAGAAGATGCCCGAAGACCTCGGGGTCCAGGTCCCTTACATCATCCGGATCATCGAGGCCCTGGGCATCCCCATTATCCAGAAACAGGGGCTGGAGGCGGACGACATCATCGCGGCCCTTGCGAGACGGTGCGCCAGGGAGCAGTGCAGGGTGTACATTGTCTCGGGTGACAAGGACCTGATGCAGCTCGTGAATGATTCCACACTCGTATGGGACACCTTTACGAACAGGATCTATGACCGGGATGCGGTCAAAGAGAAATTCGATGTCTATCCCGAGTACATCCCGGACCTGCTCGCGCTCATGGGTGACGCATCGGACAATATCCCGGGGGTACCCGGAATCGGGGCCAAGGGAGCCGCCTCGCTCATCAACGAGATGGGGCACATCCGGGACATCCTCGCCAACGTGGATTCCATACGATCCCCCAAGCAGAAAAAGGCCTTGGAAGAGCATCCTGACAAGGCGCTGGAGAGCCTCGATCTGGTCAGGCTCGATCGGGAGGTTGAGCTCGATTTCGGATTCGAAGACCTGACGATCAGAGAACCTGATACCGCACTTCTCAAGGAGCTGTTCATCGAGCTCGAGTTCAAGGCGCTCCTTGCGGAGCTGGATCTCGGGCCCGAAAGACAGAGGTCGGAGGTGTTCGAAGGCAGGATCGAGTATGCCTGCAGGTCCGATCTCGCCGGAGAGATCGGCATGTATGTCATGGCGGGCGTGGGCTCGGCGGTCGCGAAAGGAGACACATCCACTGTGTGCCTGGACGCGGACGCCTGTCTCGACCCGCTGGGGAACCCCGGTGCGTTCGTCTGCATGCACGATGCCAAGCAGGCGTTCGTGGCCGCGCTGATGAAGGGTATGGACATCCGCGCATCGGTGTTCGACACGATGCTCGCCGCCTACTGCATCGATTCGGTCAACTCGCAGACCACGCTCGAGGACCTGGCCAAGGTCTATCTCGACAGGGATATTCCGCGCCTCTCCGACCTCCTGGGGTCAGGCAGGAACGCCCGCGTTGCCGGAGAGATCGACAGGGAGGTTCTCGGTAACTACCTCGCCTGTCACGCGGGCGTGTTGGTGCCCCTGAAGGAGCGGCTTTCGGAGCGTATGGCCGAGGTCGGAGTGGTCAGGATGTTCAGTGAGATCGAGATCCCGCTCACTACGGTGCTCTCCAGCCTGGAGGCCTGCGGGGTGCTTGTAGACACGGCGGGTCTGGGGAAGATATCCGATGAGATCACCGGGCTGCTGAAGGACATGGAAAGACGGATCTTCGCCGTGGCCGGAGAGGAGTTCAACATCAACTCTCCCAAACAGCTGGGCGTCATTCTGTTCGAGAAGCTCGGGCTGCCCTCGGCGAGAAAGACCAAGACCGGATATTCCACGGACAGCAAGGTGCTGGAAGCCCTTGCGCCGAGGCACGATCTGCCCGCGCTCATCCTGGAGTATCGGATGTTCTCCAAGCTCAAGAACACCTATGTGGATGCGCTTCCTTCCATGATCGATCCCTCTACCGGAAGAATCCACACCCGGTTCAACCAGGCGGTGACCGCCACGGGCCGCATATCCTCCTCGGAGCCGAACCTCCAGAATATCCCCGTGCGTTCGGAAATGGGCCGCAGGATCCGGCAGGCGTTCATTGCGCCCGAAGGCTACAGGATCCTGAGCGCCGATTATTCCCAGATCGAGCTGCGCATCCTCGCCCATATCACCGGGGACGAGGCGCTCAGGCAGGCCTTCCTTGACGGCATCGACATCCACACCAAGACCGCTTCCGAGATATTCGGCGTGCCGTTGCTGGAGGTGGCCGAGAGTCACCGGAGGACGGCCAAGACCATCAATTTCGGGATCATGTACGGCATGGGGCCGCACAAGCTCTCGCAGGAGCTGGGCATCCGGCGGGATACGGCAAAGGCTTATATAGACAGCTATCTCGCCAAGTATCCCGGCGTGAGGGAGTATACCGAATCCATTGCGGCCAGGGCCGAACGGGACGGGTTCGTCACCACTCTTTTGGGGAGGCGCAGATCCATTCCGGAAATCCGGTCGTCCAACTTCAACGAGCGAGAGGCGGGCAGGAGAATAGCGATCAACACCCCCATCCAAGGGACAGCCGCCGATATCATCAAGATCGCAATGGTCAGGATCTTCGAGCGCCTCAGGGGCTTGAAGAGCAGGATGGTTCTGCAGGTGCACGACGAGCTCGTGTTCGAGGCCGCCGAGGATGAGATCGAGACTCTCTCGGCAATGGTCCGCCAGGAGATGGAGCACGCCTACGAGCTGGATGTGCCGGTACGGGTGGATATCGGCACGGGAAAAAACTGGGCCCAGGCCCACTGAAGAAGCAGCTGAAGAAAGCGGGGCGGGCGTGTCCGCCCCGCACGGATGTTTCTGTCTGACTACCGCATGCCCAGAACGTTTCGGGAGATGACCACCCGCATGATCTCGTTGGTGCCCTCGTAGATCTGGGTGATCTTGGCGTCTCTCATGAGCCGCTCCACGGGATATTCGCTGCTGTAGCCGTACCCGCCCAGGATCTGGACCGCCTCGATGGTGGCGTCCATGGCCGTGTCGGATGCGAACATCTTCGCCTGCGCCGCTTCGCGTTCGAAGGGGAGGTGGTTGGTCTCGAGCCATGCGGCCTTCAGGATCAATAGCTCGGACGCATCGATACGGGTGGCCATGTCGGCGAGTTTGAACTGAGTGGCTTGGAAGCTGGAAATGGGTTTGCCGAACTGGACCCTTTCCTTGGAGTAGTTCACCGACTCCTCCAGCGCCGCCTTGGCGATGCCCAGAGCCTGGGATGCGATCCCGATGCGGCCCGAGTCGAGCGTGGTGAGCATCTGTTTGAACCCGGAGCCCGGATCGCCCAGAATGGAGTCTTTCGGGATCCGGGCGTCCTGGAACACGAGCTCGGACGTGCCGGAACCTCTGATGCCGAGCTTCTCCTCCACCTTGCCCACGGAGAAGCCCTCTGTGTTCTCGAGATCGAGCACGAACTGGGTGATTCCTTTGTAGCCTTTGGTTTTATCCGTGACAGCGGCAATGACCGCGTATTTGGCGATGTTGCCGTTGGTGATGAACTTCTTCTCACCGTTGATGATCCAGGAGTCGCCGTCAAGCACGGCTGTGGTCTTCATGCCCGCAGGGTCTGAGCCGGCATTGGCCTCGGTGAGCCCGTAACATCCGTTGGCCTCACCGCTCGCCACGGGGGTGTTGAACCGTATCTTCTGCTCTTCGGTGCCGAATGTGTTCACCGGGAAGCCGTACAGCGAGTTATTGACCGACATGATGACACCGGTGCTTGCGCAGCCCCGGGAGATCTCGGTGAGGATCAGGGCATACGCCACATAATCCATGCCCGCCCCGCCGTACTCCGCAGGGATGGCGACCCCCATGAAGCCGTTTTCCGCCATCTTCCGCAATACCTCGTCGTTGTGGCGGTGATTCTTGTCGATCTCGGCGGCAATGGGTTTGAGCTCCTGATCGGCGAACTTGCGCGCCATCTCCTTGACCATCTTGTGCTCGTCGCTTAATGCAAAGTCCATATGTCCTCCTATCGATAGTGAAGCTTCTTCCCGCACGCATTCATACCCGGGAGCAACAGTCAGCACGAGGAAAAGAAGCTGTATCTGAATGAGTATTCATTTTCTATAATCACTAACCGCTGTCTCTGTCAACATGATCATCCATCTCCCTCCGGCCGGTTTTTCGGGAATAATTGCCTTTGCCATGAGGAGGCATTCTGGTATATAGTCCACTTCAATCTTTTCCGAGGAGGCGAGAGTTTCGTATGAGGAACGTATTCAACTTTAATCCAGGGCCAGCCGTGCTTCCCGAGCCGGTTCTCGAAAGCACGAGCAAGGCTGTCCTGAACTTTGCGAACACCGGCATGTCCATCATGGAGGTGAGTCACCGGTCAAAGGAGTTCGATGCACTGCTGGTGGAGACCGAGTCCCTGGTGGCCGAGGTCATGGGAATTCCCGAGAACTACAAGGTTCTCTTCCTCCAGGGAGGGGCGAGTCTCCAGTTTTCCATGGTCCCCATGAACCTCCTCGTCGACGGCAAGACCGCCGACTACATCGATACCGGGAGCTGGTCGTCCAAGGCGATCAAAGAGGCGCAGAAGGTGGGCAAGGTCAACATCGCGGCA